>Ga0302156_10004229_pt1 | contig 10670 bp, 6 predicted proteins | sample I_Bog_N3_2_FD_193503 | JGI IMG/M metagenome (GOLD analysis project Ga0302156, IMG submission 193503) | Peat permafrost microbial communities from Stordalen Mire near Abisko, Sweden - I_Bog_N3_2 | ecosystem: Environmental > Terrestrial > Soil > Wetlands > Peat | place: Sweden: Abisko, Stordalen... | reverse complement strand
AGTCGCCGAAGTTCAGCCCGGCCGGGTGGCCGCTCCCTTTGCCGAAGTCGCGGTAGGCCTGACGGGCGATCTTTGCCTGTGCGGCCGTCACCGGCTCGATGACGATCTTGAATCTCTCAATCAACTCATCGAATTCGCTGCTCAAAATCGGGTTTCTCCACCCGTCCACCACAATTGAGGTTTCCAGATAATTCGCTGCCGAGATTCGAGAATTTGACGCAGAATCAAGCGTTTTTGAAAAAGCTTGCCAATGTGGCTCGCGCTTGAGAATTGCAATGATGGCTGACGAGTCCACGATCATTTAGGCAACCCCGTTTCATCGTCGTACAGTTCGTCCAACATTTCTTTGGAAGTGCGGCCATCGTTCATCAGCGGCGCGGTGATAGCGGTGATTCGTTTGATCCATTCCAGGCGACTCTCACCCTTGGATGCCTTCTCTCTTTCCAACTTCTCCTGGACGGCTTGGGAGACTGCAACAACCAGGCTGACTCCTTTGAGGGTAGCCAACTCCCGAATCATGCGGCTCGTTCCTTCATTTTTGATGTTGATTGCCATCGCTTTCCACCTTTCCACCATAAACTTCCACCATTCTACCATATAAACCTACCCGATCCGGATTGTGCCCGGTGCCCGAGAGCCTGCCCTGAGCTTGTCGAATGGGTCCCGCCTTTGGGGCCTGGGAAACCGCAAACTTTCATCCCCGCGTTTTGCACTTAATTACCCTCCGCAGGCGGACAATAGGAATATGAACGATGGACCCCAGACGCGGGCCGTTACTGACCACTGACCACTGTTCACTGTCCCCTCTCTCTGTACCCCCCTCCCCCCCGGGGTCCATTCTCCCTTTGTTCTCCCATGCCAGATAAGCTATTCTATCCACTACATTTAGAGACCAACGTAAGCGTAAATCTGGCGAAACAAGCCTTCAAAAAGCTCAAATTCGCCCTTCTCCACCACCTCAATCGTAAGCAAGCGATAAGTCAATGAATCCATGGGCGTTGCAAGGCCTTCCATCCAACCAGTCCAAGCTCCCGCAGCAGGAAGGCTTGGTCCAGCGAAATCTCATTCAGGTAGCCGTACCGGCCGTTTGGACCGCTCCTCGTGCCGTAATCTAGAACTATGAGCGATTCCACAGTGAAAACGTCGGCAACAACCGACGAAGTCTTCGACCTGCTGGTCGTGGGCGCCGGACCGACCGGGCTGGCCTGCGCCATTGAAGCCCAGAAGGTTGGCTTGCGCGTCGTGATGGTGGAAAAGGGATGCGTGTGCAACTCGCTCTTCCACTACCCGTCGCACATGACCTTCTTTACCACCCCGGAACTGCTGGAGATCGGCGACATTCCCTTTCCCAGCACCAATGCCAAGCCCAACCGCAATGAGGCGCTCCAGTATTACCGGCACGTAGCGGCCTTCTATCGATTGGATGTTCGCCAGTACCATCGCGTCGAGCGGGTCACCGGCTCCGACGGCGCCTTCACGGTGCGCACTCTGGACCGCTTTGGCCGCGGCGGCGTGCTTCACACCCGCAAGCTGGCCATCGCCACCGGCTACTATGACCTGCCCAACTATCTACAGATCCCCGGCGAGACCTTGAGCAAGGTGCATCACTACTACTTCGATCCCCACCCGTACTTCGGAACGGACGTACTGGTCATCGGCGGCAAGAATTCGGCGGCTATTGCGGCGCTGGAGTTATGGCGGAGCGGCGCGCGGGTCACGCTGGTGCATCGCGACGGCGAGATGCACGAGCACGTCAAGTACTGGATCAGGCCGGACATCGAGAACCGCATCAAGCGGCATGAGATCAAGGCGTACTTCCGCTCCGAAGTGCTCGAAATCGAACCGGACACCGTGCTCATTCAGACGCCCCAGGGCCGCGAGACCATCAAGAATGACTTCGTCTTCGCCATGATCGGCTACCATCCAGACTTCGGCTTTCTTGAAGCCATGGGCATTCGCCTGGAGGGCGAGGACCGGCTGCCGGTCTGCAACCCCGAGACGCTGGAGAGCAATGTGCCCGGCATTTATCTCGCCGGAGTGATCGTTGCCGGCTCACGCACTAATGAGATCTTCATCGAGAATGGGCGCCACCACGGCAAGCAGATCGCCGCGGCGCTCGTGGCCAACCAAAAGTCGGGGGCCTGACAGACTCGTCCAAAAGACAACGGCAGGCGCGGATTCAACTCCGCCCTGCCGTGGAGGGAAAGCTTTTATCTTGCCGCCCGGATTTGGGCCCTCAAGCGAAAAGCTTGCGTCTTGCCAGCGCCCCCAAAGCCAGCAGCCCGGTGGCCAGCAGCAGGAAGCCGGGCGGTTCAGGCGTTACCTGAATGTCGAAGTTGGCAGAGGCCACCACATCGGACGCGCTGTTGTTGCCGCCGCCCAGGATCTGGAACGTTCCCGTGTAGAGGCCCATCGGCGTTCCAAAGGGCACCGTCACGGTGAAAAGCGCAATGTCGGGGGAGGAAGCCCCCGCGTCCAGCGTAGGCGGCGCGTTGTTAACGAAGTCCGTGTCATCATACGTCAACGGAGAGTCCAGGAGGAAAAAGTCCCCGTTCAGGTAAACCGTCGCGCCGCTCGTGTTGGTGATGGTTCCATCAAACGTGAACACGCTCTGAGGACCGGCCTGATACGGCGAGTCCAGAGTTATGGTGAGTGGGTCTGCCTTGGCCGCCGTGCCAGCCAGCAGAAGACCCCCAGCCGCCAGGGAAAGTACCAGCAAGTTTCGAAAGCTCTTCATGCGCTTCTCCCAGATTCTGTCGTTGTTCAACATTGTGCCCTCTCAGGCTATGGCAGTGTCACCGAGCGGAGACTCGCCGCGAATGTGCCTCCGGTGTAGGTTCCGGAGTACTTCTCAGCCACACCCGCGCCGTCCACGCCCACGCTTCCAGGGAAATTAACCGTAAAGACCGCTGTTCCGCCCGCCCCGAGAGTTCCCCATGGCTGGGGCAGCGGCGATCCAGAGGTCGTGCCCAGCGTGGCCGCAGTCAGGACCAGATTGGACATGGCGCTCGTGCCGGGGTTTTGGATGGTGATGGTCAATGTGTAGCCGGCGCTGTGCGATCCGGTCAGCGAGGCCGAGGGCGTAATCGAAACCGGGGGCGCCGCGACAACCGAGAGCGTTCCGTTGACAAAGGCGAAGGTGTAGTTCGCCGCCGTCAGCGTGCCCAGCACGGCTGTGATGGGATAGGTGCCGGCCGGGCTGGAGGTCGTCGCCGTGGTGGTTAACGAAGGCGAACCGCCCAGCACCGCCGTGGTCTCTCCATTCACAAACCCGCTATAGCTGGCGGTGAAGGCAGGATTGGCCGCGCCTACTGCCCGGCTGGCGTTATTGGCGGTTACCGTCAACGGAGCCTTGTTGACCGTCACACTGATCGTGGTGGTCACCGTCGCGTAGTTGGTCGTATCGCTCGGCGTAAAGGTCACGCTCTGCGCCGCCGTTCCCGCTGCCGGTACCGTGCTCGGCGCGGTAAAGGCGAAGCTGCCGGTGACAGAGGCCGATCCCCCACTTAGCGCGGACGAGTTCAGCGTCTGCCCATAGGTGATGGCGCTCGCTGCTGCTGGCCAGGTCACCACCGGAACGGCCTTGAAGCTGGCGCTATACACGGCCGAGGTCGCCGGAGCCGTCACTGCATCCGTAGTCACAGTCGTCCCGTCCTGCCATTCGTTGAAGACATATTGCGTCCCCGCCGCGGTCTGCGGAGAGACCACGCTCAACGAGCACGGATTGCCCGAAGTCCAGGTCAGCGTTACCGGCGTTGTGTAAGTGCCGGGCGCGCAGCCGGTCCCGCTCGTCGTCACCGCCAGCCCCGAAGGCGTGCTGGTAATCGTCGCGCTCCCAGCCGGCAGCGTCGGCGCAAGCGATACTCCCTTGAAGTTCGAGTCCTGCGGAGCCGCCGCAAGCTGGGTAAATGTCGTCCCCGGATTCGTGGCCGTCGTCAGCGTGTCAGTGATCGCATAAAGATACGTCGGATCCAGATCGCCAATCGTGTAATTGGTCGCGTACAAGTAGGCTGTGCCGCCGGAGACCGTGCCGGCCAACCCCAGCAGTCCAGTCGTGCCCGCCGCGCTGGTGTTCGCCACCAGGTTCAATCCCTTGTAAAGCGTGTATTTGAGGCTCCAGGCTCCCGACCCGTTGCTGGCGCTGTTCACCCACTTTTGCAACCCGCCGTCGCCCAAGGAGCTGGTCGCCGACGACTGCTTGGGGCTGCCGCTATCGGCCACATACAGCACCGAAGGGCTGGCAAAAAAGTAGTTATCCGGGCTGATGTTAATCTGCAGGCCGGCGTTCAGGCCATTGCCGTTGCTATTTCCGCCTGTCGTGATCGCCTCTTTGCCCGTCCCGCCGGTATTGCCGAGTCCGTTGATCTGGTCCGGCCCTCCTGTGTCTCCGGTCGGCGGATTGGTCGGCGTAAACAAGCTCGTCGCTGGCGGCGTGCCCAACGTGCCGATCAGGGAGCGGTTATCGCTCTTGCCTTCGGTGCTGTCGATCGAGATATACAGCGTGTTGCCATAGATTTGCACGGTCCGTGTGTCCTGGGCAACCAGCGTTCCCGCGTAGCCGGAAGCCACGCAGGAAGTCGTCGGCTTGGCGTCGCCTCCCGTGATCGCCGTCGGCGCGGTGTTGGTCGTGCCCAGTGAGGTCAGGAGGACTCCGCCAGTCAGATCGCAGCCCGTTCCCTGGCCGGAGACATAGATGTTGATTCCATCGAGCGTGTAGGCGCTGCGCGGATTATTCTCATTGAAAGCGTTCAGCAGATTCGTCGACGAATTCACATTTCCATAAGCATCGACCAAGGCCACCACCCGCGCTATAGGCGTGTAGGCCTGTCCCGTCAGGCTTCCCGACTGCGCCAGTTCGCCTCCGGGAATGCCATAGAGACTCGGATCGGCATTGAAGGCATTGGCGTTCACACCGTAGCCCATGATCGTCAGGTACTGGCCTGTGCCGGAGAGCTGCACCGCCGCCTCCGACGAGGAGCCGTATTCGCCGGAGACGGGAAGATTCGCCCCCGAGCCGGTCTGCGGAAAGACCAGCGCATTCACAAACGTCCCGCTCGGCGTGTATTGAAACAGCGTCAAGGGAGCAGCCTGATTGTCCCCGTAGCCCGTTACGGAACTATTGCCCGCACCGTTTCCTGTACCATTCGGGACTGCGGTGCATGTGCCTCCGTTTACGCCGCATCCTTCCACGGAAACGACCAGATTACCGGGGGCAAAGTACGTGCTCGGCGCCCCCTGCGCGTTGCTCTCTTGGGCAAAAGCACTTGTCGCCAGGCAGGTGGAAAGCAGAAGGAACAACACGAGCGACACGGATATCCGGCTCATTCTTGTGGGCATTCTGGGGTTTCCTATTCGATTTCAGAATTTGGTTCCATTCCCAGATATCGATTCCAATCTCTGAGAACAAGGGAAGATACATGCTTGAGAGGAACACACCGCGGTTGGTCGCTTTTAAGCACAGGATGAATTTTTGATGAATCTCTGATGAATTGATGCCAAGTAAGCACCCCGCCAATAGAGAGTCTCCTCTTTAGCGTGCCAGTGTCCACCGCAGAACAATCGATAGGGAGGAGGGTGATGGCATAAGAGCTAAGATAAACACTCAAGTTGCGGCCTTAGTCTGCGATTTGGTTCACTCAGGACCGCAGTGACTTGATTCCAACTTTGCAGAACAGCCTGTAGCAGCAGCGGAGGATGAATCGCGTCGAGTATCTGGTGGAAGAGAAACAGAAATTCACGCCACGCACTGCGCGTTCTCCTTTTCGCCGAGCAGATAGCCCCAGGGGGAAATTGATTTTCCGATATGCGCCAGCTTCTGACTCAGCAAGGCTACAAGAAGTTTTCCGTACAGCCAGGCGCGGCTGCTTTGGTCGTTGTGTTTGGGAACGTGCCCGATCTGCGCGATGGATTTCAAACGCTTGAAGGTCAGCTCCACTTGCCAGCGCAGCCGATACGCTTCGAGAACTTCTTCCGTGCTGGCCTCGGCAGCCGGAAGGGTGGTGAAAACCAGCACATACTTGGCATATTTTCGCGTCTCTGGACCCGCGCTTTTTCCATTTTGCTGCTTAAGTTCCAGTTTGCGCTGGGCTTGCTTGATTGCCTTCCGGCTCTTGCGAATCGCACAGACTCGCCCGGCAATTTCCGCTTCTCCCGACCGGACCGATACCGGCCATTCGGCCACCTCGCCCGCCTTGCGCAATTTGGCTAAAGCGTCGAGCAGGAGAAACGGTTCGCTTGCGGCATTCCATAACGAAAGCGCATGAGGATTCAGGCGTACGCAGAGATCCGCTTGCTGTTCGACCACGGCCTTGAGGCCGGCGGGATGACAGTAACCCGCATCGGCCAGCACCAATTCGTTGGGCTGAAAACGAAAACGCCCAAACCGCTCTCCGGTCTCCGGGCCGCGCGTCGAGGTAAGATCGAAACAATCGCACTCCAGCGTGGGCAAGCGCAGACTGTAGTGAATGCGCCACTGACTGCCCGTCTGGCCCGGCTCTTTTACCACGGTCGCGTCCAAAAGCCGCAGAACGCGACCGTGAAAAGCCGCCTGCAACTGGACGCCATTCTCAGTCCATAACTGCTGGCACAACAGCCGCAGCCAACTCTCGGAATCGCGTAAACGATTCAACAGCGTGACATCCGAGACATCGGCAATGCCTGCTAACTTGGCCTGCACCGCAGTCTCGCGCAGTGACCAGCCACGGCCAACATGCATCAACAGAGTGCGCAATAAAGCTTCCAACGACGCGAAGCCGCGCAAACGCTTCACCGCGCCACTCGTCCTGCCCAACTGTTCCCAGCCAGGAGGAAAGAGAGTACGAAGGACTTGCCAATTCTCCAGCTCAGCCATGCGTCAAGACTAGACTTGACTCGGAAAATCGTCAATAATTATCTTAGCGCTTATGTGCGTGTCCCGCCCCCCTATATACCATGAAACTGTTATGCGACAGATGCCCCTCGTACCTTTGAATTCACCTGCTCATGTGTGGCAACCGGTAGCGACTCGGCTGCCCGCCAGGAGTGCCAATAACCCCCTGCACCAAGCCGGCGCCTTGGGTGGACCTGCGCCCCGGGCTGGTTGCACAAATAGGCTTGGCGCCAGGGCATAACGCTCTATTTATTCGGGAGACTGTGAACCTGATCGCACTTCCAGCCGAAGATCGGAGTCGATTCCGGGTGTGGCCTTCCTGAAATCGAGCTATTTATGGGAGACGGGCTGAGCCGTTTCAGTCCACAGGAAGGTAAGCTGGCCGGCGTCGTTCTGGATCTGCCGCTCGACGCTGGTTCCTTCGGAGTCGGCGCCGGAAGGGCTCTCATCAAGCAGGACGGGCCGTCCGCTCGATGAGGCTGCCTGCAACAGAGCCGTCATCTTGCGGGCATGGAGAGGATCCACGCGGGAGCCGGTCTCCGCGGCGAAGAACATGACTGCGGGATAAGCAGTGGCGGCCTTCACATTCTGATAGGGCGAATATTTGAACAGGTAGCCGAACTGCTTTTCGCTCTCCGCCGAGCCATATTCGGTCTTCCAGCGGGAACCGGGAAGGAACTTCTGGTAGCGCAGCATATCCAGCAGCGGAGATCCGCACCAGACGGCGGAAAACAGTTCGGGTCGCTGGGTAACCGAGACGCCCATCAAGAGCCCGCCGTTGGATTGCCCGGCAATGGCAAAGCCCGCTGGTGTTGTGTACTTGTTGGCAATGAGGTATTCGGCGGCGGCAAACCAGTCGTCAAAGACGCTCTGCTTTTTTTCGAACATTCCCCGCTCGTGCCAGCTCTCGCCAAACTCGCCGCCGCCCCGCAGGCCAGGCATGGCGAGCCACCCACCCTGCTCAAGCCACCACGCCCAGGCCGGATTCCAGGCCGGGGTGGCGCTGACGCCGAAGCCGCCGTAACCGGTCATCCATAAACGCTCCGTTCCGTCCTGCTTCAATCCCTTCCTGCCGGCGATAAAGATGGGGATGCGCGTGCCGTCCTTCGAGGTGCAGAAGACCTGCTTCAGCTCAAACTGGCTGGAATCAAAGGAGGTTTTGGGCTGGGCGAAGACTTCGCGCTTGGCGGTGACCGTGTCCAGCCGGTAGAGGGTGGGCGGCTGAAAAAACGACTCGAAGCTGAAGAAGCCGTAGTGGCCGGCTGTGCTGCCTTCTACGCTGGAGATTGAGCCGACTCCGTCCGAATCGACCTTGCCGATCAGCTTGCCATCCAGCGTGTAGACGGAGGTCTCCGGTTGCACGTCCTTGAGGCGCAGGACGTAGAGCTTGCCGCCGACGATGGAGAAGCTCTGAATAGGTTCCGGCGACTCGGGGATGATGGTCTTCCAGGTGTCGGGCAAGAGGCCGGAATCGGCTTTGAGGATGCGTCCGTTAGGCGCCTGGTAATCGGTTTTCACATACCACGCGTCGCCGGCGCGGATGGCCGAGAAGCGGGAGTCCAGCCCCCAGACCAGGATGTCGAAGTATGCACCGCGCTTGGTCAGGTCGCGAAAGACGATATCGATGCGCCGGGCGGGGACTCCGCGGTTGATCTGGACAACGAGATAGCGGCCATCATCGGTGACCCATGCAGTGAACAGGTCGTTCGGGCCTAGCTCCTCGCCGTAAAACTCGCGGCCGAAGACGAGCGTGTCCTTTGAGTTCCTCGTACCGAGCACATGCTGGTAGAGCAGCGTTCCCGCCTTGTCGTTGCGTGCGTAGTAGAAGCTGGCGCCGTCCGGAGCAAAACTCACGCTGCCATAGCTGGCGGCGGGGAGTTCATCCGCCAGCGCCTTGCCGGTCTTGACGCTGAAGACGCGGATGGCGGTCTCGTCCTGGCCGCCCTGGAGCACCCGGTAGGCCAGCAGCGTTCCGTCGCGGGAGACGCCGGCCAGGCCTACCGATAGGTTGGGATCCCGGCTGAGGGCGGCGGGATCAACCAGCCGCTCGTCCTTGCCGGTCCATCCGCGGCGGATATAGATTGAGGCTTGCTCTTCTCCGGCCAGCCGCTTCTCAAAGTAATAGTTGCCGCCGCGCTCGATGGGAAGGGACCACCGGGAGACGTGCTCCAGATCATCCAGGTCGTCCAGGATCTGGGGCCGGATGCGCGCCTGCTTCATGTAGCGCGCCGTGTAGGCGTTCTGGGCAGCGATGAAGTCGCGGGTCTCAGGACTTTTTCCGTCTTCAAGCCAGCGGTAGTTGTCGGTAATCTTGGTGCCGAAGTAGTCGTCCACCACCGGGATGGACTCGACGGCGGCAGGTGGCGGCAGGAGAATGCCCTCGCGGCCATGAATCTCCTGCGCGGAGACGCTCAACGCGCCGGCGATCCAAAAGGCAACTCCCCACCCGAGTGTCCGCTGGATGCAATGCCCCATTCCGACAGGATACGCGGGAAAATGGCGGCTGAGGAGATTTCCGGCAACTGGTGCGGGCGCACCAAGCCTTCATTGCGTTCCGGGCGCAAGCGCCCAGGCAACGCGTCCTTTGGCTGCGAGGGATTGGTGTCGGACTCAGAGCATTTTCACTGTTCCTGTAATGCGGGGATCGTGGTATCCCACCCATTCCGCGATGAAACTCCGAAATGGATGGGGCACCCATGACCTTACACCAACTGTGAAAATGCGCTTGATAACGATCAGAGACCCAGGAGAGTTGGTTTGCTGAGAACCACAGTGCTCCGGAAGGTGAATGAAGGGCGCTGGGGAATGCCGAGCCTTTCTCAAGCGCTGCGTGAGCTCGCGAGGGCGAGTCCGTCCGGTCCGGCCATTTTGCCAGCGGCTTGCTTCCTGAGGTTCTTGGAGGTGTACATGGCTTCGTCGGCGGCGGTCAGGAGACTGTCCATGGTGGCGCCGTCTTCGGGGTAGATGGCGTAGCCAAAGCTGGCCGAGCCCTGCAGAGAGATTCCTTCGACGAAGAACGGCTCGCTGAAGCAATGTTCCAGACGCAGGGCGATCTCCTCGATACGTGTACGGTTGCGCACCATCGGAAGCAGCACGGCAAACTCATCGCCGCCTAGCCGCGCCAGCAGATCATGGGAGCGCAGTTGCAGCTTCATGCGGTGGGCAACCTCCTGAAGGAACAGGTCTCCAATGTGGTGGCCGTACCGGTCGTTGATCAGCTTAAACCGGTCGAGGTCGATGTAGATCAAGCCAAAGACGCTGGCATTCTGGCGCGCCTCTTGGATCAGGGCGTCCATACGCTCCGCCAGCGAACGGCGGTTGTGAATGTTCGTAAGCAGGTCGAGCTCAGAGCGGCGCAGCAGGTCAGTGTGAAGCCTGCGGGTTTCAATGGCCAGCATGGCCAGCGTCGCCCCCCCGGAAAGGACCTCTTTTTCCTGGGCAAATGTGCGATGGATGCCTGGGACTGTCACGGAATCAATGCCGGCACACAGGATTCCCAGCGACGGCCCGGAGCGGGCTGGAATCTCCTCGTGGAGGATGTGCAACCGGTTTGCATTCCGAGGGTATTTGCCAAGGCGCGCTCCATCCTTGACGTCGCACCAGCAGGGAGCGCCATTGAGCATGAAGGAGATCATCTCGGTAATCGACTCGAGGATTTCCGCCAGGGGTTTTGAGCCGTTGATGTCCGCAAGCATACGGCTGCGGCGGCGTTCGAAATAGGCCAACGTGGCCAGCCGGCGAGCCTGACGGCGCACTTTGGCTTTGAGTGCCCATGCCCAGGAGCCGGCCGCAATCACCACCA
>Ga0302156_10004225_pt1 | contig 10674 bp, 10 predicted proteins | sample I_Bog_N3_2_FD_193503 | JGI IMG/M metagenome (GOLD analysis project Ga0302156, IMG submission 193503) | Peat permafrost microbial communities from Stordalen Mire near Abisko, Sweden - I_Bog_N3_2 | ecosystem: Environmental > Terrestrial > Soil > Wetlands > Peat | place: Sweden: Abisko, Stordalen... | reverse complement strand
CCGTATTGGATCACACTCAACAAAACAGACGAACAGAAGCTTCGAGACTGGGTGCGCAACTCAAGCCGGATCAAGACCGCATCCTCAACGCTGACAGAGGAAGGTGCATTATGAAACAACCGTCGGAATACCCAGTGTGCGAACCCCGCCTTGCGGCTTGGGTATCTCCACCTTGCGCACCGCCTCCGGTTGATATACGCCTGTCAACAGGTCCTGTCGTACCCGCGCCCAGTGCCGCTGAAGCCATGGCTTGAACTCAGAGACCGTCAGTCCATCGACTCCCGGCGCTCCTTCGTTCTTCACCACGCGATCATAGGCCCTGAACAGGTTGTTACGTTCCTCCACGGCCTCCATCAGCCGCGGCCCCTCCGGTTTCGGCATCCCAACAGCCGCCGTGCGCGACTCAGCACCAGAACCGGCCCATGGCAGGTTCCGCCCGCCACCTTCCGGTCTGGCCGTACTTGCGTACGCTTCTGCGTCTACGTCGTGCATCGAGGTCTGCTCTCCTACTCCCGTACTTCACGTTTGGCCCTTCATCCCGCTGGCGCGGAACTACTACGGCCGCTGCTGACTTCTGGCCGTTCATCCCAACGCCTCGCGACGCCGGTAGCCCACAGGCAAACCGCCAGACCTCCCCGGGTATTACGCACTCACCTTCACGCTTATGCCTGTCGGATCTACGTCACGGCGTTCCGTGCAAGTACCGGGCTTTGCAGATATTGGCCTGCTCACCCCACCGTGCCGCCTCTATCCGCTCGCTGTGCGTCAGGCCAGCGCTTTGCCTACAGCTTCCTCCAGATTCCGCCTCGCGACGGGCACCCTTGCCGTTCAGCTAACACTTCCCCTTGCCGGGTGTGTAGGGGACTTGCACCCCCAAGTGAGTGCGCCCTGCCGGGCGCACCAATAAAAAAGCCCGGCTCAATGCCGGGCTCTTCTGCGGATCTCTCGAATCGAGGTTGATTCCTACTGCTTCTCCAGATCGATCGACTCGTACTCGTGGCGGGCGATGGCCTCGCGGATCTGGGTAGGCGTCTTCCCCAGCTTGGTCTGCTCATAGGCGTAGAAGCCTTCCTTTGCGCAGGTGGAGCACTCGGTGCCGTGCAGGCCCTCAAAGCAACTGCGCAGGCTGGTGTGGCCCAGCGCGCGGTCGCAGCGGCAATTGCAGGGGAGCTGGTAGGCCACGTTGCCGATCTTCGCCACCTGCTCGTATACGTGCTTCTGCCAGGGATAGCGGAAGTTCTCCCCGGTGAGCTTGGCGCCTGAAAGGAGGGCGGGCAAGGTGCCCACCTTCAAAGGCGCGGAGGGGTGGTAAGCGGGCACATCGTCGGCTGGATTGGACCACTGCGCATAGCTGCCGGCGGTGAGGGTGAAGATGCCTAAAGCCAGGAGCCAGCGGTGCTTCATGAGCTTATTCATAGAAGATCTCTCTGCGCCTATTCTAACCGGATTCTGGACCGAATGAGACCAGAAGGAGATGAAACATGAGCCGGCCGGCGTCAGGAAGCCGGGGATTCTCCGCCACAAAAAAAGACGGCACGAACGTTTTCTGTTCGTGCCGGGAGGCCAGTGACGCAACTTACTTCCAACTCAGGAGCGGCAAGCTCTACCAGCTCCTCAACTGGAATATATACACCATAGCATAGATTCAGGTGAAGTCAAATACAAAAATCGAAATTATTATTCGAAGCCGGCCAGAAGTCGTTTTCGAAGTACTTGCATCTAATCGCCAGACTATTCTCGGGTTCCAGTTTCAGCTTCAGCATGTGAATCTTCACAGACAGGGATCTCTATCATTATGACAAATCATTTGGAATCTAATAGTTCAACCGTACCTGAGAAGGAGCCAGGGAAACCAGCCGGTTGGATTAAGGTGGGGGCGGTTGCCGCTGGCTCGGCCCTTGCCGGTGGATTGCTTGCCGCATGGTGGTACCGTAAGACCCTGTCCAAGCTCCGCCAAGCCGAAGAAGACGCCAAAAATCCACATTTTGGGATTCCAGCAGACGATCCGCCAGACGAAGCCTGATGCCGAGCTCCCAATCAGCCCGTCAAGCCGTCAGGCGGCCTTGTTAGCCTGGCCAGCCAGGCCGAAATCCTTCTTCGTAAGCCCGCCGGCATCGTGGGTCACCAGGGCCAGCCGCACCTTGTTATAGCGGATGTCGATATCCGGATGGTGTCCTGCCGCCTCAGCCAGCTCCGCCACCTTGTTCACGAATCGCATTGCGGCGAGAAAGTCCTCAAACTTGAAATTCCTGACCAGTTCCCCGCCGTCAATCTGCCAATCCGGCAGGGTTTGAAGAAGGGAAGCGGCTTGTTCACCAGTAAGTGCGGGCATGGTTTCCTCCAGGGGGATATGCGGCCCGGTCAAAATGCAGGCCACCAATATAGTTCGGATTCGAATCAAGCCGCTTGAGATGTCCTAGGGGTTGGGGACGGGAGCGATATCGAAGGTGGAGAAGCGCTTGTTCTGTCCCATGATCTCAGACCGCAACTCATGCCATAGCTCATTCGGGACTTTGAGAAAGACCTCGACCACCGCCGGATCGAATTGCGTCCCGGAGCAGCGAAGGATCTCTTCACGCGCGGCGTCGAAGCTTCTTGCCTTGCGGTAGGGGCGGTCGCTGGTGATCGCATCCAGGGTGTCGGCAACGGCAAAGATGCGAGAGCCGATGGGAATCTCGGGTCCGCTCGAACCGTTGGGATAGCCGCTCCCGTCGTAATGCTCCTGGTGGGCATAGACAATCTCCGCCGACTCGGAGAGAAACGGGATCTTGCGCAGCATGCTGTAACCTCGCGCGCAATGCTCACGCATCACGACCTGTTCTTCAGGCGAGAGTCTTCCCGGTTTGCGCAGGATTTCGTCGGGGATGGCCATCTTGCCAATGTCGTGCAGGAATGCGCCGCGTGCGATCACTTTGATCTGCGCCGGGCCAATGCCTATGGCGCGCGCAAGGGCTATGGTGTATGCGGTTACGCGCTTGGAGTGGCCCTCGGTCTCGGAGTCCTTCAAATCCAACGCGTCACCCAGCGCTTCCAGGGTCACATCGTAGGAATGTTCCAGGTTCTCCATGGCCTGGCGGAGCATTTCCGTGCGCGCGCGAACCACCTGTTCAAGGTTCTGCTGGTAGTTGTGGCTGTCCTGCAAGGCCTGGCGATGGTCCAGGGCGCGCTGCACGGTGTTGACCAGGTGCTCGCGCTCGAATGGCTTGAGCAGATAATCGTAGGCGCCGCGGCGCATCGAGTCGATGGCAACGCTGATGTCGTGAATCGCCGTGACCATGACGACCGGAAGCTGCGGTTGCTGCCCGTGAATCCGCTCCAGCAGCGTGATGCCATTGCCATCCTGCATCACAATGTCGGTCAGTACCAGGTCAAAGGCGTTCCGTTCCAGGATCTCCATGCCCTCGCGGCCGCTCGAGGCTAGCTGCACGTCGTATCCCTGGCGTTCCAGTGCGGAACCGATCATGGTCCGGACATGGGGCTCGTCATCGACAACCAGGATCCGCGCAGTCCGGCGTGGCCGGGAGCCAGCGCGCGCTTCAGACTCCGCGCGCGAGCCAGCCGCGGGGGGCACAGCTCGCGGTCGTGCCAGGTTGAAAGCCAAGCCCGAATCCTCCAATGGTCTTCGCAACCAAAAACCGGCTGCGGAGGTAAACACGCGTGCGGATCGGCTGCCAGCGACCGTCGGCTGAAGTTAGAGCCTGCCGATTCTTGCCACGGGCAATTCCGTATCCTTAAACAACGCCTTGTTCAAATCTGCAGCGGATACGCAGCAAAACCATCTGGGTATACCGGGTATAGGTTACCTTAGTGCTCAACGATCCTTCTCGTAAGCGCTTGGGCGGCCCACAACTTTTATCAACGCTCCAACCAGCCTGGGAGGCATTTGACGCAGATCAAACAAGGAAAAATCATACCGGTGTTGCGCTTACGGTCCGATGAGAACCGGCTTGCACTTCCAATCTCTGCCAAGCCTGACAATTCCCAATCGATTCCACGGTCACTCTATGGGAAGGTTACTCCCAGACGCTGAGAAGGGAAATGACTTTCTCGTTTCATTTCGCTTTTGTGTGCCTGGGAATCAACTTTGGCTGCACCAATTCAAGGTCAATTGTTCTATTCAAATGAGACGCAACAAGATCGACCCCAGGACGCATTTTTCTTTTATATCAGGCAGATTTTATTGTTCTTATAGTAACTAGCGCCTTTTGCTGATTGTGAGGAGAATTCCTCCGGCCAGACGCCTTCCAGAGAGCGCGAATCCGCCCGTTACCTTGGATTGGAGGGCGGGTTGTTCTTCGCGGCCCTGCGAGCACGCCGGGCATCGGCCCAGCCCACTTTAGTAACTTGGTGCGCTCTGGCCACGGCGAGAGATCCGGCCGGAACGTCCTTTGTGATGCAGGAGCCTGCGCCAATGTAGGCCCCATCTCCCACCGCGACCGGAGCAACCAGCGTGGAGTCGCTGCCGATGAAGGCGTCTTTGCCGATCCGGGTCATGTGCTTATTCACGCCGTCGTAGTTGCACGTGATGACCCCCGCGCCAATATTGGTTCCTTCGCCCACCTCGGCATCGCCCAGATAAGCGAGGTGCCCTGCCTTGGCTCCCTTGCGTAGCTTGGCTTTCTTGGCCTCGACAAAGTTCCCCATATGGACATCTTCGCCGATCTCACACCCCGGTCGCAGGCGCGTGAAGGGACCGAGCCTGGCTCCGTCCGCAATGGTGCTGTCGGCCATCACGCAGCTTTGCAGCAGCACGACATCGTTGCCGATGGTGCAATTCTCCACCACGGTGTAAGAGCGAATTCGGCAATCGGAGCCGATGCGGGTCTTGCCCAGCAGTTGGACGAAAGGCTCGATCACCGTATCCGGACCCGCTTCGACATCGGCGTCGATCACACAAGTCTCCGGCCGGAAGATGGTGACGCCCGCGGCCATCAGACGCCGGGCCGTGGCCATGCGAAGGTTGGCGTCCAGCGCCATCATCTCGGCAATGGTGTTAGCGCCCAGCAACTGGTCCGGATCGGGCGTATGGAAGGCTACCACCCGCTCCCCGGCGGCATGAAGCACCTGCGCCATGTCCGTCAGGTAAAACTCCCCGTGAGGGTTGTTGCTGTTCAGCGTGCCCAGGTGCGCCAGAAGCGGCGCGGTTCGGAAGGCATACAGGCCCATGTTGACTTCGCGTAGCGGCAACTGCTCCGGCGAGAGCATCTTCTGCTCGATAATGGCCACCACTTCCGGCGAACCGGGAACAGGATGAATCACCCGCCCGTAGCCCGTTGGCTGCGAAGGTTCGGCAGAGGTGAGCGTCATTGCCGCCTGCTGGGCCTGATGGAAACTCCAGAGCGCCGAGAGAGTTTCCGCCTGAATCAGCGGTGCGTCCCCGGAAAGAACCAGGATGTTCTCGTAGCCGGCAATCGCCTCGCGCGCACTCTGGATCGCGTGCCCCGTGCCGCGTTGCTCCGTCTGTTCCACGAAGCGAATTCCGGTAGAAGCGACCGCCGCTTTCACCTTTTCCGCCTGATGACCGACGACGGCGTAAATATCCTCCGCCGGCACCACCTTGCTCGCGGCCGCAATCACGTGGCTGAGCAGAGACTTGCCGCCGATCTCGTGCAGCACCTTGGGGCGGCGCGATTTGAGGCGGGTCCCTTTGCCCGCGGCCATGATGACTACGGCCAGCTTTGAGGCCGGTCCCTGTCCCGCCTGGCTTTCTCTTGCTTCGCTCACTGTTCTTTCTCCGCGGGGTCTGCCTTGCCTGGCCCTTTGCCCGGTTGCGGGATGGTGATGTCGATTGTTTTCACCGGACCCAAGCCCAGTTCGTCCAGCCCCGGCTTGATTTCCGGCCCGTTGCCCACCACCAGCACCGCCAGTTTTTCCGGATGAATATACTTCTTCGCCACCGCCGCCACGTCGGCAACAGTCACTTTTTCGAGGGCTGCCTGGTAGGTTTCAAGATAGTTCGCCGGGTAACCGTAGAACTCCAGCCGCTCCCGCTCCCCGAGCACCTTTTCCCTGGTGTCGTAACGGAACAGGAACGAAGTCAGCAGATTGTCCTTGGCGCGCGCGATCTCTTCCTCGGTGAATGGGCGGGTATTGAGGCCCGCGATCTCCGCCAGAACGGCCTTGGCGGCGTCAACGGTTTTTGCGCTCTGGGGCAGCGCCATCGCGTCAAACGGGCCCGGATGGTCGTATGCGAATGAGATTCCGCCTTCGACCGCATAGGATAGTCCAAGTTCGGTGCGCACCTTCTGGAAAAGCCTGCTGGCAAACCCGCCGCCCAGAATCTCGTTCATCACGGCAACCGGCGGTACATCGGGATTATGCCGGTCGATGCCCATGCCCACGATTTCCACGTTCGACTGGTTCACGTCTTCTTTATCGATAAAGTACACGCCCGGCTTTGGTCCAGGGAAGGCGTCATGGCGAGGCGGCGCGGGCTTGGCCGGCGGCAGGCCCTCAAACGCCGCGCGCAGTTTGGCTTCCATCGCAGCCGGGTCAAAGTCACCGCCGATACCCACAATCAGCTTGCCGCCAACGGTCCGGTCGTGCCAAGCCTTCAGGTCGTCTAAAGTGACTGCGCCAATGGTGGCTAGCTCCGGCTGCCGGGTATAGGGGCTATCGGCCCCATACACCAGCTTGGCCGATTCGCGCTCCGCGATTGCGCCTTCGTCGTCGTTGCGCCGGACAATGCCCGTGGCCTCCTGCTGCTGAGCCAACTCCAGCTTTTCCTGGTTGAATTTGGGATGCAGAAGCAAATCCAGCGCCAGCGAAAACACCTGGTCCGCATCGCCCTTCAGCGAATCCCACGAGACCGCCGTCGAGTCATCGTCTCCCGCTGTCTCAATGTGCGCCGCTTTGGCTTCGAGCAGGTCGTCCAGCGCATCGCCGTCCATTTTTGCGGTGCCGCTGGTGCGCCATGCCTGGCCGTAGAGACCAACCAGGCCGGCCTTGGCAGTATTTTCATCGCGCGAGCCGCCTGGAATCAGCACCGACCCGGAGACAAACGGCAGCTCATGATCCTCCTGGAGGAAAATTACGATGCCGTTTTTGAGCTCAATGCGTTTGGGCTGCTGCGGCTTGAATTCGTGCAGTTTCGGAATGGGGATTTTCTCCCATGGCTTGTCCTGCTGCGCGGTAAGTGCGGAGGGCGCGAGCAGGGCCATGCAAATTGCGAAAGTTAGACTCGCTCCTGGAAATGCCGGCCACGATCTAATTGCGGTGGCTTTGAAAGGGCACGGCTTTAGCCCCGGAGGGAAGTTTTTTTCATCCATTTGCATTCCCTCAGTGGCTAAAGCCACATTCATATTCTTGTCATTGCGGCACGGCTGAAGCCGTGCCCTTTCAAAGCCAAAAAACAAGGAGAGCCTCTTCATTGCGCACCCCCGTCTTTCGCCGCTTCCGCTTTCGGTGCGCCTTCAGGGGCCGCGGTCTCAATCCATGCGGCCGTTCGATTGCTCGCAACAAACACTTTGCCGGCCACGCGCCGTATGTCGGCCTTGGTCACCTTGTCCACCTTGTCCAACTGCAGAAAAAGCTGTCGCCAGTCGCCAAACCGCGTCTGGTACTCGGCCAGCGAATTGGCCAGCCCCTGGTTATCCGCCAGGCCGCGCAGCAGATCGGCACGGGTGCGGGTCTTGAACATGGCCAGCTCATCGTCGCTCACATCGGCTGTCTTCAGCTTCTCAATCTCTTTATGTATGGCGTCGCGCATCTCCTGCGGCGTGTGTCCCGGAAGCGGAGCGGCAAAGAAGACAAACAGGCCGGGGTACTTGTCGCCGGGGAACGGGCTTACCCCCTCGGCGGCGGCGGCGATCTGCTGGTCGCGCACCAGGCTTCGATAGAGGCGCGAAACGCGGCCGTTGGAGAGGATGTCGCTGATCGCGTCGTAAACCGCGTCGTCCGGGTCCCGATAATCGGGCCGGTGGTAGCCCTCCATATAGATGGGCTGCGACGGGTCGCGAATGATTACAGATTTCTCGGCAAACTGCTTGGGCTCGACGGTAGTCATCTCCTCCGGCTTCGGCCCAGCGGGAACGCGGCTGAAATACTTCTCCAGCACCGGCATCGCTTCAGACGCCTTTACGTCGCCCACCACCGCCACCACGATGTTTGCGCCCACATAGTACTTCTTGTGGAACTCCATGGCCTCGGTAGCGTTGATCTGCCCCACCTCGCTGGGCCAGCCAACATTGCTGCGGCCATAGTTGTGAGCTACGTAAGCGGTGGCGACAAACTGCTCAAACAACCGTCCCTCGGGGTTCGAGTCGGTGCGCATGCGGCGCTCTTCGACCACCACGTCGCGCTCCTTGTAGAACTCGCGCGGCACCGTGTCGGCCAGGCGGCTGCTTTCCAGATAGGCCCATAATTCAAGCCGATTCTCCGGCATCGACCAGAAGTATTCCGTATCGTCCAGGCCGGTTTGCGCATTCAGGCCTTCGGCCCCGTTGCGCGAGGCAATATCGGTGAACTGGTTGGGGATTACAAATTTGTGCGCCTCGTCCTGCGCTTCTTTGAAGGCCTTCCCCAACTCGGCGAGCTTCCGCGGGTCGCGGCCCACGGCCTTCAGATACTCAGCTTCATAGGCGGCATTGGCCGCTTCCACCTTGGCCAGCGCCACCTTTTCGGCAGCGTAGTCGGTGGTGCCAATCACGCTGGTCCCCTTGAATGCCAGGTGCTCGAACATGTGCGCCAGGCCGCTCTCACCCGACGGATCGTTCACGTCTCCCGCGTCGATAAAGGTGGAGTAGCTGAAGACCGGCGCATCCGGACGCTCGCAAATAATGAGCGTCAGCCCGTTGGGCAGCACCTTGGCTGTGATCTTCTGCTCGAAGCTCTTCAGATCCTGTGCCTGCCCGGCCAGAGCACAAACTAAGGCCATTGCCGCCAATCCCAGTGTCAGGGCCGCGGTTCGCATTCTGCTTTGCATCCAATCTCCTTGTCCGGAAACAGCGAAACTGCAATCCCCGCACTCTTCCAAGCTAGTGCCCTTGACCGGAGGGGGTCAAACCCGCGTCGCTCATTTCATTACCTGGTATTCGTCCGTTGGGACAGGTTCTTCACTCGTTCAGACTCGGTAGGATGAGATATGGCACTTTTTCCATCCTTCCCCAAACCGCACCTCACCCGGCGTCGCTTTCTCAGGGGTGGGATGTACGGCGCCGCGGGGTTGGCACTCTATGCAGGTGAAGTTGAGCGTCACTGGGTTGAAGTCACAGAGCACGACATCTCTCTCATCGGCTTGGCCAAAGCCTTTGACGGCACGCGCGTGGCACAAATCAGCGACCTCCATCTGGACGAATTCACTGAGCCTCCCTTCCTCCGGCACGTGGTTGACCGAATCAACCGGTTGCACCCCGATCTGGTTCTTCTGACTGGCGATTATGTGAGCGACGGAATCGGCTCGAAAGAGTTTGCTATCGGCGCGGCATGGCAATGCGCCAACATCCTGGCGAAACTTGAGTGCAAAACGGTCCACGCCATACTCGGCAACCACGATGTTGGTGTGGGAGCAGAGGAAGTCGCAGGAGCGCTCATTGCCAACGGCATCCCTGTGCTCAGGAATGCATATCTACCCATTGAGCGCGCCGGCGCAAGAATCTGGCTGGCAGGGCTCGACGATCCAGTTCTGGGCAATCCAGATCCGGACCTGGCCATCCACGCTTCGATACGCAATCTGCTCAACGAGCCCATCGTGCTGATGTGCCATGCCCCGGACTATGTCGACTTTCTGGTCACCCAGCCAGCGGGCGGGGCGATTGCTCTGATGCTCAGCGGCCACACCCACGGAGGGCAGGTTCGCCTGCCGTTTCTGGGCGCAACGGAACTGCCCGAGCTGGGCAAAAAATATGTTGAAGGATGGTTCCGGATTGGAGCTTTGCAGCTCTACGTAAACCGCGGCATCGGCACCATCGGGGTGCCGTTTCGATTCAATTGCCCGCCGGAGATCACGCTCTTCACACTGCGGGCCGCCTGAGCAAGATGAACCGGCCCCGACACTATAGCGGTTCTCCAATTGGTGTAGGGGGGAACCATCGACCTCAAGTGGCTTTTCCTCAAGAAAAAGCCACCTTCTACGACTCTGGTGACTCCAAGTGAATTGGAGAACCGCTTTAATTCTCCGTGCCCCGTTCTTGCGATTTTTTCCTATCGCAAGGGCGGGAAACCACGAACCTTGGCCATCCCAATTCACAGGGACCGACAGCATCCAACGTTCTGCCCGTGGTCGGCGAATTTCTTGTTACTCTGGAATTCCCATGCCAAACGATTCGAAAGATCGCCGCCTGACTCCGCTCTGGAGAGCCGTAATCGAAGTCGCGTCCATTATTTTTCTGTTTTATTCCAACCTTTTGATGGGCGAATTCACGAGGTCATCTGGGCCAGGGAAGACCCTGGCATCCGCCCTGCAGGATATTCTCACCGGCACAAACTTCCTGATCGCCCTGATCTCTGCGCTGATCGGCTATGTGCTGTTTGAAACTCTCCGCAGGAAGCTTTAGCGCACCTTTGTTCAAGCCGAATTCTTGAAGGGTACGGGATTCATCCCGTACGTTCATAGAGAGTTTAGATCTCGGCTTTAGATGGGATGAGACGGCTGGTCTCGCGGACAGCTAAGCTGTTCGGTACGCATTCGAGATGCTAAAAGGAGACCAGCCAATGAAGAAGGTTAGCAGACAGTTG
>Ga0302156_10004216_pt1 | contig 10683 bp, 12 predicted proteins | sample I_Bog_N3_2_FD_193503 | JGI IMG/M metagenome (GOLD analysis project Ga0302156, IMG submission 193503) | Peat permafrost microbial communities from Stordalen Mire near Abisko, Sweden - I_Bog_N3_2 | ecosystem: Environmental > Terrestrial > Soil > Wetlands > Peat | place: Sweden: Abisko, Stordalen... | reverse complement strand
CATTTGGCGGCCACGGCGTCGCGGAAGTCCCTCAGGGATATGATATAGAGGTGGGAGCGCAGGTTGGGATTGGCCTTGCTCATTCGCCGCATAGCCTCGACGAAATATATCTGTTCGTCCCGCCGTTCACGCTCGCGCATTGCCGCCAGAGACGCCGGGTCCACCGGCTTCGGCACCGGAGCCCGGCCACGCCGGAAAGGCATCAGCCGACGCATCGCCGCCAATGACATTGCCCAGGTCATACCCCGCCTCCGATAAGCGAGATCACCCCCGTAGGTATGATATTAAGTCTTATTAGCGTCGGTTTTCCAGCAAAATCGCCTGATGGCCCCTCTCTGGTGAATCTCTCAATCATGCCCATATGCAAGAGGCGCTAAGAACAGGGCTGCCTCCGCATGCAAAGGCCTCCGCTTCCCTCCTCGGTTACCGTCTGGCTGCTGTCTTGCTGCGTCCTGATCTTCGCCATGGCGCTGCTGGGGGCGATTACACGGCTGACGGAATCCGGGCTTTCCATCACCAGCTGGGACCCTGTCACTGGAGCCCTGCCGCCCATGAGCATTGAGGCCTGGGGCCGCGCCTTCGCCGCCTATCAGGCCACGCCGCAGTTTCGCCTTTTGCAGTCCGGCATGGAACTGGAGGGCTTCAAGCAGATCTATTTCTGGGAATGGCTGCATCGGCTTTGGGGACGACTGATCGGCTTGGCTTTCGCCTTGCCCCTGCTGGTCTTCTGGCTGCGCCGGGTTATCGATGGCGACCAAGCGCTTAAGTTCCTGGCGGTCTTCGCTCTGGGCGGGGCGCAAGGGCTGATCGGCTGGGTGATGGTGCAAAGTGGGCTGGCGGAACGCACCAGCGTCAGCCCCATCCGCCTGGCCCTGCATCTGGGCGTGGCGATGCTGCTTTACGCCATCCTGCTGTGGATGGCCCTGAGCGGGCGTCAAAGAACAACGGTGAGGACTTCGCTACTATGGCACGGCTGGGCGGCGCTGGCCTGTTTGGCTGTGACCATGACCTGGGGGGCTTTGACCGCCGGCTTGCAGGCCGGGACCATCGACAACACATGGCCGCTGATGGAGGGCGGCCTCTTGCCGGGCAATGCCATGATATGGCTCGACCCCTTCGCCAACCCGGTCTTCGTGCAATTCCTTCATCGCTGGCTGGGACCGTTCACCATGGCGGTCATCCTGACCTGGGCTTGGCGCTGCTATAGGGTCAGACCGGCGGTGCTCTGGCTGGGAGCCATGGCGCTGGTTCAGGTCGGCCTGGGGCTGGCGACCTTGCTGTCCCATGCCGCCATCGTCATCGCCGTGACCCATCAGGCCGGAGCGATCCTGCTGCTGACCCTGCTGCTTTATAATCTGCGGAGCCTTTGCGCCAAACCGACAGGCTATAGATGACCAGCAGCGCCAAGGCCAGCCCGTACCAGGTCAAGGCATAGCCCAGGTGATTGTTGGGCAGCTCGATGCGGGTTTGGCCGCCAATGGGATAGCCGCCAGGATTGGGGCGGGCGTCCACCTCCAGCACATAGGGCAGAAAGGCCGGAACCCCGGCAACCTTGGCCATCGCCGATAAATCAGGGACGTACCAATTGTTCTTCACCGGATCATTGACCGGCTGGCTCCAGTGATGCTCGGGCCGATGCAAGATACCGGCAAGGGAAACGAGCCCCATGGGGCGGTCATAATCCTGACGCCGGCCATAGGGCACCCAGCCGCGATCCACCAGCAGGAATCGCCCGTCCTCCAGCCGCAAGGGCGTCAGGACGTGATAGCCGCCTTCCCCGCCGAGCGAGATGGCCAGTTGATAGAAGCTCTGCTCATGCAGGAATGTCCCCCTGGCCACAGCGGGGCGGTAGGTTTCGTCCTCCGCTTCCGGAAGAGCGGCGACCTCGATGGGTTCTTCGCGCATGCGATGGTCCATGGCCGCTATCAGGCCTTCCTTCCACTCCAGGCGTTTCACTTGCCAAGTCCCCAGGCCGACCAGCACCGTCAGCAGCAGCACAGTGATCACGGTCGGCCAAAGTCGCCTCATCAATGGGACCCGTACCAATAGATCGAGACGAACAGGAACAGCCAGACCACATCGACGAAGTGCCAGTACCAGGCCGACGCCGTCAGGCCGAAATGGCTTTGGGCCGAGAAATGCCCCTTCGCCGCCCGCCCCAGGCAGACCGCCAGGAAGATGGTGCCGATGATCACATGCAGCCCATGAAAGCCGGTGGCCATGAAAAAGGTCGAGCCGAACATGCCGCTGCTTAAGGAGAAATCCGTGTGGCTGTATTCGTAGGCCTGACAAAGGGTGAAGCTCGCCCCCAGCAACACCGTCAGCAGCAGGGCGCGCACCAGCGTCTTCTGATCGCCCTTGCGGATGGCATGATGGCCCCAAGTCACCGTCGCCCCCGAGGTCAGCAGGATCACGGTCATCAGTAGCGGCATCTCGAAGGGATTGGCGGTGGGGATATCGGCGGGCGGCCAAACGCCGCCCAGCGCCGCTGGCGGGAAAAAGGCGGCGCTGTAATAGGCCCAGAAGAAGGCGACGAAGAACATCACCTCGGAGCTGATGAACAGCGCCATGCCGTAATGCAACCCCAGCTTCACCGGAGCGGAATGGGCTTTTTCTCCGGTGGCCTCATGGATGACGCTACGCCACCAGAAGATCATCACCGCCAGCACGGCGGCAAGGCCCAGCAGCACCCCGGTCAGCCCCGGCGTCACCGACAGGCTGCCCAAGGTGATCTTGTCCTGATGCATGAACATCACCATCGCGCCCACCAAAAGGCCGGCGGCCATGGCCCCAAAGAACGGCCAAGGCGAAGGCCGCACCAGATGCCAGGGCTGAGGGATGCCGCTGTCTTCATAGATGGGTTCGTGGCTCATGGCTCAATCCTTGGCCTGAAAGAAGCTGTAGGACAGGGTGATGGTCTTCACATCGTCGGCCTGACGGTCGTCGGCCAGGGCCGGATCGACGAAAAACTCTACTGGCAAAGAGGCGGCTTCCCCCGGCTTCAGGCTCTGGCGGGAAAAGCAGAAGCATTGCAGCTTGTCGAAATAGCTGCCGACCTTGTCGGGCTGCACATTGAAGGTCGAGACTCCAACAATGGTATGGTTTCCACGGTTGCGGGCATGAAACGAGGTCTGCACCACCTCGCCCAAGCGGACCTTCATGCTCTTGACCTCAGGGGTGAAGTCCCAGGGCAGGCTTGGGTCCACATTGCCGTCGAAACTGACCGTCACCCAGCGCTCGCTGGCCTGTGAGGGCCGAGTGGATACCCGCTGAGTGGTGCCGCCATAGCCGGTTGCCTGACAAAAGGCGCGGTAAAGCGGTACGCTGGCATAGGCCGCCCCCACCATCGTCACCGCACAGGCCACCAGAATCGAGATCATCAGGCCGTTTTTGTTCATCTCAACCGTACCCTTGGCGGATCTTCACCAGGGTGATGGCATAGACCAGCGCCGCCAGTGCCGCCAGAACCAGGAACACCGCCCAATTGCGCCGCCGCAGACGTTGCCTGCCCTGCTCGTTCAAGGGCTCGAAAGACATCATGGTCATAGCCAGGCCCTCATGGCCGCTTCCGTCAGCAAAAGGCTGAACAGAAGGGTCAAATAGAGAATCGAATAGGCGAACATTTGGCGGGCCGAGCGATGGCTGTCATCCAGCAGCACCCGCACGGCGCAAAGCACGAAGCCCGCTCCCAGCACTGACACTCCCGTCAGATAGAGCGGTCCGGCGATGCCGGTAAAGGCGGGGGTCAGGCTCAAGGGAACCAGCACCAGGGTATAAAGCAGCATCTCGATCTTGGTGCGCCTTGGCCCCGCCGTCACCGGCAGCATGGGCACTCCGGCCCGCTGGTAGTCGTCATTGCGATAAAGTGCTAGCGACCAAAAATGCGGCGGCGTCCAGACGAAGATGATCAGGAACAGCAGGATCGCCGGCAAATTGATCTGACCCGTCACCGCGACCCAGCCGATCAGCGGTGGAAAGGCTCCCGCCGCACCGCCGACGACGATGTTCAAGGGCGTGCGCCGCTTCAGCCAGATGGTGTAGACGAAGATGTAGAAGCCAGCGGCCACGGCCAAAAGGGCGGCGGCCAGCCAGTTCACCGCCAGGGCCATCAGCACCACGGCGGCGAAGATCAGGGTCGAGCCGAACTCCAGCGCCGCCGATGGCTCGATGCGACCTTGCGGCAAGGGGCGGCGGCGGGTGCGGGTCATCAGGGCGTCGATATCGCGGTCGTACCACATATTGACGGCGGCACTGCCGCCGGCGGCGATAGCGATGCATAAGACCGCCACGCAGCCCAGCAACGGATGGATGGAGCCTGGGGCCACCATCAAGCCGACCAGGCCGCTGAAGACCACCAGCGACATCACCCTGGGCTTCAAAAGCTCGATGTAATCCTTGATCTGCGCCTCGGAAACCGAAGGTGCTGCGAAGGAAGGAAGTGCGATTTTATCCATGGCCCGGTCCTTTTCTTAGCGAAGACGCGGCAAGGTCTTAAAGGTATGCTGAGGCGGCGGCGAGGACTGGGTCCATTCCAGGGTCGATGTGCCTTCGCCCCAATAATTGGCTCCGACCTTGCGGCCCCAGCCCAGGGTGTAGATGGCGATGCCGACGAACAGCAGAGCGGCGGCATAGGAGATAAAGGCCCCGATGGACGACACCATGTTCCAGCCCTGGAAGGCTTCGGGATAATCGGGAATGCGCCGGGGCATGCCCTGCAGCCCCAGGAAGTGCATGGGGAAGAAGGTGATATTGACGCTGATGAAGGTCAGCCAGAAATGCAGCTTTCCGGCCCATTCCGGATAGGTCCGCCCCGACATCTTGCCGATCCAGTAATAGAACCCGCCAAAGATGCCGAACAGGGCTCCCAGCGACAGCACGTAATGGAAATGGGCGACCACGTAATAGGTGTCGTGCAGCGGCGTATCCACCGCCGGATTGGCCAAGACCACGCCGGTCACGCCGCCGATGGTGAACAGAAAGATGAAGCCGATGGCAAACAGCATGGGCGTTTTGAAGGAGATGGAGCCGCCCCACATTGTGGCGATCCAGGAAAAGACCTTCACCCCCGTCGGCACGGCGATGATCATGGTGGCAGCGGCGAAATAAGCCCGGGTATTGACGCTGAGACCCACGGTAAACATGTGGTGCGCCCAAACCACGAAGCCCAGCACTCCGATGGAGACCATGGCATAGACCATGCCCAGATAGCCGAAGACCGGCTTGCGGCTGAAGGTCGAGATGATCTGGCTGACGATGCCGAAGGCCGGCAGGATCATGATGTAGACCTCCGGGTGGCCGAAGAACCAGAACAGATGCTGGAACAGCAGTGGATCGCCGCCGCCCGCCGGGTCGAAGAAGGTGGTGCCGAAATTGCGGTCGGTCAGCAGCATGGTAATGGCCCCGCCCAGAACCGGCAGGCTGAGGAGCAGCATGAAGGCCGTCACCAGCATGGCCCAGATGAACAGCGGCATCTTGTGCAGGGTCATACCAGGGGCCCGCATGTTGAAGATGGTGGTGATGAAATTGATCGCCCCCAGGATCGACGAGACGCCCGCCAGATGCAGGGCGAAAATGGCCATATCCATGGATTCTCCGGGATGGCCTTGGGTGCTTAAGGGCGGATAGAGGGTCCAGCCGGTCCCGGCGCCATCGCCGACAAAGGCCGAGCCGATCAACAAGGCAAAGGCCGGCACCAGCAGCCAGAAGCTGATATTGTTGAGCCGGGGAAAAGCCATATCCGGCGCCCCGATCATCAGCGGGATGAACCAATTGCCAAAACCGCCGATCAGGGCCGGCATGACGGTGAAGAACACCATCACCACCCCATGAGCCGTCACCACCACATTCCATTGCTGGCCGTTGGCGACATATTGCATGCCGGGATGCATCAGATTCAGACGCATCAGCACCGACAACCCACCGCCGATCAGCCCGGCAACCACCGAAAAGATCAGATAGAGGGTGCCAATGTCCTTGTGATTGGTCGAACAGAACCAGCGGAGGAAAAACCCCTGCCGATGCTCATGCTCGACCGACTGCAGGGCTGCGGGGTGCATGACCGTCATGACGTCTCATCCTTGCCTGGAGCGCTGCGCGCGGTTTGTCTCGGCAGTCTTTTGTTTGGTGGCCCAGAGATCGAACTGCTCGGGCGTCACGGCTTCGATGACGATGGGCATGAAGCCGTGACCGGTGCCGCAGATCATGGAACATTCGCCGTAATAGAGCCCCGGCTTGTCGATCTTCAGCCAGACCTCGTTCAGCCGCCCGACCACCGCCATGCGATTAACGGATAGGGACGAGACGTACCAGGAATGCAGCACATCGCTGCCGGTGATCTGAACCCGCACCACCTTGCCGACGGGAAGCACCACCCGGTTATCGACCTCCAGCAGGCGCATGGGCTCGCCCTTGATCAGCCAATGGGCCGAAGCCTCCTTGATGGCCGGAGCCACCTCGGCGTCACTGGGGTCCGAGGCATCCCACAGACCCATGCTGTCGAAGGCGATATGGTCGCGGTCGGGATAGTCATAGGACCAGTACCACTGATGCCCGGTGACCTTCAGGGTCAGGTCCGGCGGCGGCATACGGTCCATGGCATAGAGCAAGGGAAAGGATATCCAGGCGAGACCCAGGATGATCAGGCAAGGAACCAGCGTCCAAATCACTTCCAGCGGCAGGTTATGAGTTCTCTGGCTGGGAACGGGATTGCGACTGCGTCGGAATCGCACCATGACATAGACCAAAAGCGCCAAAACCACCAGGACCACCCCGAAAATGACCACCAGCAGCAGATCATGGAACTGATCGATGCGCCCGCCGATCTCCGAGCCCGGCAGCTGCAGCCCCATTCCCCAGGGAACAGGAGCCCAAGGGGTGTCGGCCAAGACAGGGCTCAAGGGCAGACAGAATGCCCCCAGCCCGACGAAACCCGACGCGACAGTGCTTAAAAAGCTTGGTTCACGAGTCTCATGTGGCATGAAGCACCCGTTCAGTTTCCCCGCTTACTCTCCGGGGCTCTGATCGACCTTGATGGCCTGGCGCCCAAGGCACCCTTTTTCGAAGTGGGGGGGATGTAACTGGAATCCAAGGAGGAAATGCCAAGATATGCCGACAGGGATAATCCCCTAGCCCAAACAGACCCGATCTTGGGTTTCTGGCGATGTAACCGTTTTCAGTCGGGCGCAAATCAATGCCCCCGAACCACCAGATATGCATGATGGGCAAATACCACACACTACATCTTGATCCCAAGAGGAAAGCCTGTATGCTCTCGCTTGTGCCTCGGACACCCGCTAACTGGCGGCTTTGAGGACTTTTTTCATCTCCTGACGATGGCGGAAACGCCCGTCCACCTGTGGGAGCCGGTTCATCCGGCTCCCCTTTTTTTCAATGGCACAAGGGCTTGAGTTCCAAGACCTTAAGACCCATTTCTAACCTTATGCCTGACGGACAAATCCCCTTCGCCATCCGAGTCGTCAATAGCCTGAAGGCGGTGTCGCCTGAAGCTTGGGATGCCTGCGCCGGCGGCGACAACCCCTTTGTAAGCCACGGCTTTCTCTCGGTCCTGGAGGATTCCGGCGCCGCCTGCCCTGGCAGCGGCTGGTCGCCCCATCATCTGCTGGCCGAGGACGAGGAAGGTCGCCTGCTGGCCTGTGCGCCGCTGTACCTGAAGACCCATTCCTATGGCGAATATGTCTTCGACTGGTCCTGGGCCGAGGCCTGGCAGCGCTCGGGCAAGGCCTATTATCCCAAACTGCAATGTTCGGTGCCCTTCACCCCGGCCACCGGGCCACGGCTGCTGATCAAGCCGGAGGCTCGCACCCCTGCTCTGACCAAGGCTCTGGCCAGCGCCATGGTGGCCCTGACCGAGCGGGCCGGACTGTCCTCGGCCCATATCACCTTCCTGCCCGAGGCTCAGGCCATGACCCTGGCCGGCGAGGATTGGCTGTTGCGCACCGGTATGCAGTACCACTGGCACAATCACGACTATGGCAGCTTCGATGATTTCTTAGGGGATCTGTCGTCGCGCAAACGCAAATCCATCCGCAAGGAACGGGACCAGGCGGCTCGCTTGGGCCTGACCATAAACACCTTGAGCGGGGCCGAGATCACCTCCGCTCATTGGGATGCCTTCTATGGCTTCTATCTCGACACCGTCGAGAAGAAATGGGCCCACGCCTATCTGAACCGCGAATTCTTCCAACTGCTGGGAGAACGACTGGGCGACAAGGTTGTGCTGATCATGGCCGAGATGGAGGGCGCACTGGTGGCAGGAGCCTTGAACCTGCGGGGCAGCGACACCCTTTATGGCCGCAACTGGGGATCGGACGGAGACTTCCGCTTCCTGCATTTCGAGATGTGTTATTACCGCGCCATCGATTACGCCATCGCCCATGGCCTGTCGCGGGTCGAGGCCGGAGCCCAGGGCGAACATAAGATCAGCCGCGGCTATCTACCCTCGGCCACCTATAGCCTGCATTGGATCAGGGAAGCGCCCATGCGGGCCGCCGTCGATCATTTCCTGCAAAGGGAGCGTCTGGCCGTGGCCCAGTCCATGGCGGAACTGGCCGAGCTATCGCCCTTTCGCCAGGATCAGCCCGGCTGCCCTTCGGCGAGCAAAGAGTAATAGCGGCTGTCTTCGACGATTTCATGCTCGAACAGCATGCGCTCCAGGGAATCCACCAGTTGGAACCAGCGGTTACGCCCGCTGTGGCTCATGGTTTGCTTCAAAAGCGTCTCGATTTCCTCGACCAACTCGCCATGGGCGCGGCGGTGCTGATCGGTGGCGGCCCCCACATCCTCCAGGGCGGAAATCTCTTCCTTAAAATGACTGAGGGCGGCCTTGCGAAAGGCCAGGACACAGGCTTCCATCACCTCGTCGGCGCTGCCCAACTTCCAGTGGCGCACGATGTCGTCGATATGCTGGCACAAATTTCTGTGCCCCTCATCGATCACCGCGACGCCGCTATTCGGCATCCGTTTGTCCGTCATCCCAACCCCGCTTTCACCCCCACTAAAAATAGTAGGAATAAAAGTCTGAAACAAGGGCAAAGCGCATGACGTCAAGTTGTCCGCCCCTGGACTCATGAATCCCTTAGGGAGCCCGGCGGGAAATGCTGTCCAGACCGACGAATTTGGCTTTCTCGGCGGCTTCGGCGTTCTTGAAAACCTTGAACAATTTCTCGGTCTTACCATCGGAAACGGTGAAGTCCAAATAGGCCTGCTGCAACATCTCCGCATAGGCCGGACCCAGCGAGGCATCGTCCAGATCCCCCGGCAGACCCGACTGACCGATATAATCGTGGAAACGCTTCAGGATATGCAGACGATTGACCCGCACCACCTGGGGGTCGTAGGGCACCTTCAGATAGTCGAGAAATTCCTCGGCCGAAGACAGTTTTTCCATCGAGCTCAGAAAATCACTCATGCATGGCCTCCAGTTTGTGGATGGTATCCTGGTGAAGTTCATCCAAGGCACCCGAACCGCAGGGGTCCGAGCAATGGCTGCATTCCACATCCGACGGCTTATGTTCCAACTCGGCCAGACGGGCCTCCAGATGGGCGATGCGTTCGGCCATGCAATGCAGGGCCTTGCCCACCGGGTCGGGCATCAGATGATGGTCAAGGTCGATGCCGTGCTTGGTGACGCGCCGAGCTTCCGGTGGCAAAACCACGCGGCCAGGAATGCCCACCACCGTCATTTCAGGGGGCACGTCGGAAATCACCACCGAATTGGCGCCGATATTAGCCCCCTCGCCAACCCGCACCGGCCCCAGGATCTTAGCACCCGCACCCACCAGCACCCGGTCTTCCAAGGTGGGGTGGCGCTTGCCCTTGGACAGCGAGGTGCCGCCTAAGGTAACGCCGTGATAAAGAGTGACATCGTCGCCGATCTCGGCGGTTTCGCCGATCACCACCCCGGCCCCATGGTCGATGAACAGACGCCGGCCCAGGGTGGCACCGGGATGGATGTCTACATTGGTCATCATCCGGGCCAGGAAGGACAGCAGCCGGGCGGTAAAAAGCCAGCCCTTGCGCCACAGCCGATGGCTGACCCGATGGAACAGCACCGCATGCAGACCAGGATAGGTCAGCAGCACCTCGAAGCGAGTCCGCGCTGCCGGATCACGTTCGAAGACGCAATCGATATCTTCTTTAATATGGGCCACCAGACCCATGGCCTTACTGCTCAGATCAATCACGCCGAGTGTCTCCGTTGCGACGGCCATCAGCGCCTCCTCTGTCTTCAGCTAGGCAGGAGCGGCACGCCGTCGAAACCGGCATTCTCTCGCACCGCTTCGACAACCGCCAGAGTTTCCCGATAAAAGCGGCGCAATTCGTCGCTTCCAGGGGAGCGTTTGGTCTGGGCCGAGAAAGACCGCAGCCGAGCCAGAACCGCCCGGGCCTGCACGTCGGGAATGGTCATTCCCATCTCGCGATAGGCCCAGATCACCGCCGCCACCCCGGAATGTTTGCCCAGCACCATGCGATGCTGACGACCCAATTCCTCGGGGTCCAGGGCCTGATAATTGGCGGGATCGCGCAACAGGCCGCTGACATGGATGCCGGATTCATGGGTAAAGATACCCGAACCGACGATGGATTTATTGACGGGAACGGGGCGACCCGAAGCACCCGCAACCAAGGCAGAGATATCCGGCAGCAGTCGGGGAGCAACTCCGG
>Ga0302156_10004213_pt1 | contig 10700 bp, 9 predicted proteins | sample I_Bog_N3_2_FD_193503 | JGI IMG/M metagenome (GOLD analysis project Ga0302156, IMG submission 193503) | Peat permafrost microbial communities from Stordalen Mire near Abisko, Sweden - I_Bog_N3_2 | ecosystem: Environmental > Terrestrial > Soil > Wetlands > Peat | place: Sweden: Abisko, Stordalen... | reverse complement strand
GCATCGATTGTGGAGAAGCCCAGGGCCCCTTTTCGCTTCAATCCGCCTGTCCGATCCGCAACGTGACGAAGCCTAGTCCGGCATATGGAGGAGGAGCAAGTTCCGGCGGCGTTTCTTGAGGTTCTGGAACAATGACCAAAGCTAAGCACCTTGTTAGTGATGAGGATAGGGAACCTTTACAAAGGAGTTACATGGCGTGTTTTCGTCTTGTGAGCAGGTCTCCATCGTTCTATGCGAGCCCCGATGGGCCGAAAGGCATTGCTGCGGATCGCAGAAACAGGGATGTGTGGCAGGTCACAGGAGAGTACGGAGAAGGTCGCAGTACGGCGTAAGTCCGCGATGAACTTGAGACCGTCGCTCAGGATGTGATGGTCCGAGATTTGGAGCTCGATGTTGAACACAAATTGAGAATCCAGGTGGGGAGCGAAGAGGGAAACTACGCTGGCTTTGCTAATCCAACTTCAGCCGCATATAATTCGCGGCAAGGTGGAAATCCGCTAGCTAATTGGAGGAGACAAAGGGAGCGGGTGCGTTTGTGCCTATCCCGAGCGCATCTGGGGAGGTAAGCAATTGATTCGTAATCCACATAGAGCTGAGGTTACAGATACGTTACATGCTCCTTCCATGACGCCGCCGGGTCCCGATCCTCAGGAATGTTTCGCGCAGATCGGCCGTCTGGTCGCTAGCCCTCTGCTTGCACGCTCGGAGACGCTTTGCAAGTTACTTCAATACCTGGCAGACTGCACGCTGAACTCCCCGGCAGACCATCTGAAGGAGTATCAAATTGCGACCGAAGGATTGGGGCGACCGGCCGACTTTGACCCGCAATTGGATGCAGGCGTTCGGGTGCATGCCGGGCGCTTGCGCAGCAAACTGGCCGAGTATTACAGTTCGACTGGAATCGGCGACTCGATTGTCATCGATATTCCCAAAGGTTGCTACGCACTTTCATTTGAACGCAGGGCAGTGCCCCATGAGCCAATGCCGCTTATGTCTCCAATGGCGGACGTTGCAGCCGTCGCCGTTGGGTTGACCGAGCCGTCGGGGATTCGGCCCAGGCTGGTTTCGGCGGGGACAATTCTGGTGGGCGTACTGCTGGCCACTGGATTCGGGCTCTATTTCTACCATTACAGGGCAGCTCAGTTGGCCACGAGGAGGGCGGCGGCAGACTTGCGGCCAACGGCGGCTCAGACATTCTGGAGCCCGTTTCTCCACGGACCGGAGGAGACGATCGTCGTTTTCAGCAATGCGATTTTCGTAGGGAATTCGGAGACGGGGTTGCGCTATTTCGATTCGTCCCGAGATCGTCGCGACCAAATCAACCAGAACTATACCGGTGTGGGCGAGTTGGCAGGGGTTCTGGAACTGGACCGCATTTTCCAAAAGGCGGGTGGGCAGTTTCGCATCAAGCGAGGAGGGCTATTCACGCTGGACGAAGCTCGCACGAACAATCTGATCTTCGTAGGTTCGCCGATGGAGAACCTTACGCTGAGACAGCTTCCGACGACCCAGGAGTTCGTTTTTCGCCGAGTGGCAAGCGGCGAAAACCGCTGGAGCGAGGTGATCGTCAACGTTCATCCGCAACCCGGCGAAATCAGCGTTTATCCACCTGCACCGGAGGCTGGAGAGGTTGAGGGCGACTATGCAGTTATCGCGCTGTTGCCGGGCCTAGACCGTTCCCGGTCGACGCTTATTCTTGCTGGACTGTCGACTGTCAGTACGCAGGCCGCGGTGGATTTTGTTTGCAGCCAGAGCTCTCTGGAAGAGCTTCTGCACAGGTTGAATGTTGGAAACGGAACAGAAGTGAAGCCGTTTGAAGCGTTGCTCCGCGTGAAAGCTGTGAACGATGTGCCTTTGCAGACCCAACTTGTTAATGTGCGCCAGAACAGCCGTTGAGACCTGGAAGGCAAGTGGCTCCTTCTACAGAAGATGAAACCACTTGGCGCGATCTACAGGGGTTTCCTTGACCGAAAAACTAAAGCCCAACGTGATTTTCTTGCTTTTTCGGCACGCGACCCCGACCCAGAGGGTACCCCGGTACCCCGGTCGTGCCCTGACACATTTCGCAGTTTCAATGGAATTTGCACGGCGCTCATAAGTTATTTATGTACAGCAAGGTCCGTGATGTGCCCCATCTTCTCATGCTTGGTCTTGAGATAGCCGGCGAAGGTGTCCTGCGGCTCCACTTCGGCAGAGACGCGCTCAACCACGGTGATGCCGCCCGACTCGAGACCGGCCACCTTTTCCGGATTGTTGGTCATCAGCCGCACGGATGGGACTCCCAGCAGCTTGAGGACCTCGGCGGGCAATTCATACGCGCGGCAGTCCGCGGCAAAGCCAAGCTCGACATTGGCCTCGACGGTATCCATGCCCTGATCCTGCAATTCGTAGGCCTTGAGCTTGGCCATCAGACCGATGCCGCGCCCCTCTTGCTGCTCGTAAAGCAGAATGCCCGCGCCCTCTTCGGCGATCTTGCCCAGGGCCAGCTCGAGTTGCAAACGGCAATCGCAGCGCAGCGAGCCAAACACGTCGCCGGTGAGGCATTGCGAATGGATGCGCACCAGCGGCGGCGCGGAGTGAACGTCACCCATGACCAGGGCCACGAGGCCCTCGACCGCGCTGCCCGTCCGCGTCGCGGGTTCGCAATCGGGCCGCGGCTCAGCCAGCAAACCCTCAAATCCAAATATGCGAAAGGCGCCCCAGCGGGTTGGAAAATCCGCTTCAGCGACCTTCTTCACGCTTTCAAATGCCATATGTACAGTTTACAGTGGCCAGGGAACAGTGGACAGTCTCCGGTTCACCGCAATCCCACAGAGTGCGTGGGCTGCCCTCTGTTCACTGTTCACTGCCCACGGCTTACTAGCCACTGTCCACCGCCTCTGCGATACAGTGAAGTGGGACGGAGACCTCGTGACAGACAGGCTCATCTGGATAACGCTGCTGGTGAAGCTCGGCGTGGTTGCGTCGGTGGCCAGCATCCTGGCGCGCGTGGTCACGTTTCGGCGGCTTTTCTTTGCCGAGCGGCGCAGCCGCAGGCAGACGCTGGCGCTGCTTGCCTTCTTTCTGGTTCCCCTCACTCTGGGTGTGTGGGTACGGTTCTGGGTACCAAATTTCCTGGCCGCGGACATCTCGTTTGAAACGGTAGTTCTGCTGGGCCTGCTGCTGGGGCCCCGATGGGCCATGCTGGGCGGCGTGGTGCTTTCCGGGCCAGCCGTCTATCACCATGAATACCTGGCGCTGCCTTTCAACGTGGCGCTGGGACTGGCGGCGGGCATCCTGGGCCGTTTTGTCGAGGCGGAGGAGATTTGGTCGTTCACACCCTTCATCGATCTGAGCCTCTACCGCTGGGTGCGGCGCAATCTGCGCCAGCCGCGCATCGATCGCCAGATACTGCTCCTTGTTCTGATCGCTATCATGGAGATGTTGCGCGACTGGGTGGCTCACGCCTATGCGCACCCGCCGCGTCTGTTCGCGTTGCTGGCCTCGCAAATCTGGGTGCAAGTGTTTGTGTGGCTCAGCGCGCCCATCGATGTGGGCATTGCTCTGAAAGTTTGGAACGCGCTCCGCGTTGAATTGAAACTGGAAGAGCAGAAGCGGCTGCTGCTTGAGGCGCGCCTGGACGCGCTGCAGCGCCAAATCAATCCACACTTCCTGTTCAATACACTCAACTCCATCGCTTCCCTGGTGCGCATGAAGCCGGAGATGGCGCGCGAGATGACCGTGAAGCTGGCCAACATTCTGCGCGCATTGCTTAAAGATCACGACACCTATGTTCCGTTGCGCGACGAGCTGAGCTTTACCGACGATTATCTGGACATTGAAGTGGTGCGCTTTGGCGCTGAAAAGCTGTGCGTGAAAAAGGAGATCGACCCGCGGACACTGGACGTCCTGGTGCCGAGCATTCTGCTGCAGCCGCTGATTGAGAACAGCATCAAGCATGGCCTGGAGCCGCGCCTGAACGGCGGCACGGTAACCCTGCGCAGCCGCCTGGAGGGCGATCGCGTGTTTATCGAAGTGGCAGACGATGGGGTGGGCATGGGCAACCGGCCTGTCTCCGCGCTGCCGCGCACCGGGGCCGGCATCGGCATGAAAAATGTGCAGGAGCGGCTCGAGGTTCTCTACGGCAACCAGGCGCACTTTGAGGTAGTCAGCAACCCCGGCCGGGGAACGCTGGTGTCAATCGAGATTCCGGTTAACTTGCAGGAAGCTCAGTAAGCCTGAGGGCTTCTTTGGGGCGTCAGGGTTCAGGCTCTTGGCGCGATGCGCGAGCCACAACTCGTACTCTTGCCTGACCGTAATGCCGGGCTTCCTGAATGGGCGTTTTCCCTGTTGCATCAGCGTGAGGAACTCGTTGAAATCTTCCCCGGTGCTGGAGTGGTAGAGGCTCACTGGGGCTGCGGGTACCGCGACTGATCCGTCCGGGGATGGTTCGACGTGCACGGTCGCGGCTTGAATGGCCTCACCGTCGGTGAGGCGTTCTATCTTCGCCTGTTCCCCTGAGAAGAGCCACCTCGCTTCAAACGGGGCGATTCCGGGGAGAAAGTAGCGAATCAGCCCGAAGAAAGGGATCTGATGCCGGAGTACCGCAAGACTGACGAGAACCCCAATGCAGGCTGCGTGAGTGAGGATCGCCTGGCCGATGGGTAGCGACAGTCGCGCCTTCTTGTCGCTGGTGAACACCTTGAACGCGAGGATCAGATGGTAGGAGACAAGAATGTAAGTGAAAGTTGCCAATGCGGTGTCAGGCAAGATGTGTCTGAGCAACATCGCGAGACCAAACATGCTTCCATCCCAATCCCCTGCACGGCGCTTAACTCAGCTCCTGGCTGCAGGCCGTCACGATCTTTTTGATGAAACGATGATCCCAGCTTCGATTTATCCCGTCCATTCCACTTTGGAGTTACAGGGAAATATGCAGGAGTTAGTGCCCGGTTTGCTCCGAAGCGATTCCGGTCTCACTTACCGCCCTGCCGTTTCCAGGGCCAGCACGGCATAACTCGTGGCGGCATCGCTCATGAACTGCCCTACATTCGATTTAGGGTCGCGAGCCTTGTTCAATGACCACGCGGGCCATGCGCCGGTCGTCTTGTCCTGGTTGGCCTCGAGCCATCCAATACCGTGCGCGATAGGTCCGCTGGCGCGAGCCTTCATCCGCGGATTAGCCGCCGTTGTTTCTTCCAGCACCAGCACCGCCAGGCCTGTTGCGTAACCATCGGGCCGCATTTCAAGCGGCGAGTTATCCATGCGCTCCCATGTTCCCAGATCGGTCAGGCACCATCCGCCTTCCGCGCGCTGGCGAGCGTAAAGATCGTCGAGAAGTTTGCCGCGCTGAGCAGCGGTAAGAATATTGGGAAACCAGTTCGATGCCCACAGCGCGATGACCTTGTTGAGCAGCGGCTGCGCATCGTAGTGGCTGCTCAAGTAGCCGGTGAGTGCGGCCAGGTTGGCGGCGATCTTTGGGTCGTCGCGGTAACGATCGGGAGCTTTGCCGACGGCAACAGCCATCAGCGCCGCGCCGTGATATTCCGACTCAGGCGACTCCCACGGCGTGTAGTGAAAGTCCTGCCACACCCATGCTCCAGCCGTTGGTCCTGTCTTCGACTGCAGCGCCCAGGCATTGTCGAACGCTGCGCGCGTCGTGTCGCTCAAGTGGCCATGCTGCGCGTCGTAGCTGGTCAGAATCACCGCGTTCAAAACCGACTCCGCATTGCGCGACTCGATCTCTTTGCCGGCGCCGTATTGCGCGTCGAGGTAAAACGGTTCGACATCCTTCCACATCTTCACGCGCTTCTGAATGCTCTCGAGCATGGCCAATTCTGCTCCCGCCGGTGCAGGTTCTCCGAGATTCTGGCGCAGGCTTGGCCGAGCCAGCCCGTAAGGTGCCTGGGTGTGGCAGGAGATGCAATAAGTCCCGTGGTCCTTTTGCGTGCGATCCCAGGTCTGCCACCAGGCTTCGCGGCTGTCGAGATAGCGCTCGGCGGCCTGGCGGTCCCAACTGGCAGCGGAGGCGTCAGCGGGCTTGTCGGCGGCATGAACGGGCTTAACCGGGTGTGCTGAGAAAGTGATTGCAACCGTAGCAGCGACGGCGCAGGCCAAGAGCGGAGAAGCCGCCAGAGATCTGGTCCAAATGGGCTCGATCGTCATGCGCGGACCTCCATGGAATGATTGCTGGGCATTTCGAGACTGAGCCCGATCAGGGAATTCGGCTTTCTCAACAGCATACTTGAGAATGGCACGAGGGTCTTAGAACCTGCCCAGTTACCACGATCTCTGCGCAATCAACAGCCAGCCGCGCTATGCTCAGAGGATGGTCCGCTTCACTGTGCTGGCTTCGGGCTCCAAGGGCAACTCGACGGTCGTCACCGGGGGCCGTACGCGCATCTTGGTGGACGCCGGGCTGAGCTGCCGCGAGCTGTTCCGCCGGATGAAGCTGGCCGGCGAAGATCCGGAAACCCTCGACGCCATCATCGTCACCCACGAGCATTCCGACCACGTGGGCGGCGTTGCCGCTACAGCGCGCAAACTGGGCATTCCGGTGTATTTTACCGAGGGCACGCATCGCGCCTGGATGCGCTGGCTGACTCCGCGCCGCCAAATGACCTATGCCCAGTGGCTGGAGCAGTGCCGCAGGCAGGCCGCCGAGCGCGAGGCTGAAGCCGAATCCGCTCAATGCGATGCCGCGGACGAGCCCGACGACCTGGATCAGGCCGAAGCCGAGTTGCCGGCGGTAGAAGCCGCCGCTGAACCCATTCAGGAAGCGGGCACAGAACCCGCATCTTCCACCCGCATTCCCTCCCGCAAGGAAGACCCAACCTGGCTTCCAGGCGTCGAGTACTTTCAGTCCGGTCAGCCATTCGAGATCGGCGACATAGCCATCAGCCCCTTCACCATCCCTCACGACGCAGCCGATCCGGTCGGATTTGTCTTCCGCACCGAGGGCGTCCGCATGGCCTTTGCCACCGATCTTGGCTACATTCCCCCCAACGTCAAAGCGCAGCTCAAAGGCGTCGACCTGTTGCTGCTGGAGTCGAACCATGACCTGGAAATGCTGCGCGACGGCCCTTACCCCTGGTCGGTGAAGCAGAGGGTACTTTCGCGCGTTGGTCACCTGTCGAACGAAGCGGCGGCAAGTTTCCTGGAAAAGGAATACGACGGCCAGGCGGCCTACGTAATCCTCGCGCATCTGTCTGAAAGCAATAACCTTCCCGAATTGGCACGGGTGACAGCCGAGCGCGCGCTCGACGGCCGAGCCAGCCTGCTGGCCAACAAACTGCTTCTGGCGGACCAGAATGAGCACCTCGCACCTATTTATTTTTAAGTCAATTCGGTTACAATAGTTCTACACGGGCATCACTCTGTACCAGGTAGATTGGCAAGGAGAACGCGCCATCCGGCCAGCACGACTTAGGCTATTTGGCCGGGCAAGGCAGAAGAGAATCTGAACCGCAAATGACAGATTCCGCATCTGACTCGTAAGGGCCTGACCTTGTCACGTGAGCCGCACAGAAAATCGGCGGTTGAGCACATCCTTTGCAAAGTGAGTCTAAACGCTTATGGCAAGAACCGGATGCACAGACAGAGTCGCAGGCGCCATCCTGGCGAGCTGGCGTTATGACATCTCAGGGATCTCCCCGGAGATGCGCAAGGACTACGAACAGCATTTTGCCGATTGCCCCCACTGCCGCGCCCGGCAGAAATTCCATCGCAGCCTCGACGTAACGCTGGCCGTCCTTACATCGCTGGCAGTCTTCTTCTTCCTCTTCGCGCTGGCCGTTCTTCACCACATCAAGCCGCTTGAGAATGTAGCTTTCAAGATTCTCGGCCTGGACATCTTCGACATGTACCACATGCTCATGTCGGCAGCCACGGCCGGGGTCTGCTTCTCAGTGATAGCGTTTGTGCTGGTGCTTACGGCTACGCCGGTTCCAACATATCTGGGGGGCATTGCGGCCGAGCGCGCAAGGCTCCTTGAAGAGCGCCTGCCCGCAGCCATCAAGGCGCTGCGGTCGCGGTAGGGACCGTGTGAGCAATGAATCTCAAGAGCCTTCCGCACGCGGGAGGCTCTTTCGCGTGAGGTAGAAGCAATGGGAACGCAGAACCTTGATCTGAAGTGGTCGCCAGCGGAAAAAACAATCGCACGAAGAGCATTCGATCTGGCTCTCACGCGAGAATTCGATGCGATTACCCAGGAGGCTAAACGCAGGGCTGCAAATATCAAAGAGAGATCGGCCCTCTGGGAATTGGAAGAGTATTTAACAGAAAGCCGCAAGGAGATCGATCGGAAATACGATTACAGGTATTCGGTCCTCACGCTGGTCTTCGGGAGCCTGATTCGGAAGGCTGGATCAGCGAAGAGGACTTGCACGGCCTCGGCGAAGATAAACTCGTCTATATCCGCAAAGTGGCGTCCCTCTAAAGAATTCCGGGTTGAATCGATACACCTGCCAGAGGTCGATCTCACTTGGTGATCGGCGCCCTCGTGTCAGTGCTGGGCATCCTCATGGACAAGCCCGACTGGAGAACACCGAGCAGCGTGGGTGAAGTGTAGCGTTTTGAGCCACGCGGTCAGCGTTTGCAACATGACGATAACTTCATCCTCAGAGTGCTGGATATTTGGAAGCTTCCATCCGATAAGGCAAGCAGAGGAAACAACCCTGAGCGTGTCAGCTATCAGTTCCGTCGTTCCTACCGTGGCTCCCCAAGCGCCGCAGAAACCAACCCAGGCACCAGCGGCTGCACAGCCTGCTGCTTCCACGCCCACCGATACGGTTTCAATCAGCCCAGCGGCCCAGAAGGCTTCGCAGGCCGGCGACGTCGATCGCGACGGCGACTCGCACTAACCTGCCAGGCGAAGCTCGCAGTTGAAAGAGATGCCTTGTTCCAATTGTCATGCGAAATAGGGAAGCGGAGCGGCATGGTTCCGACAAGCTAACGTCGGACCGAACCGCTCTTCTCCATTGGTTTGCAAGCCGTAAGGTAAGCTGTGGTTTCCCGGCTCCTGTGCTGCCCGGATTCCACAATCGGGCGAAGGCCTTCTTCAAGCTGGCGCTGCTCCCGACCGCTGAGGTTCGCAGCAAATGCCTCACGGAGGGTTGGCGTGCCGGGACGGGGAGAAATGTCGATATACGTGTCCCATGACATGGGGGCCTGTTTGAGAATATCGATGTGCAATTCGAGATGAAGCTCGTCGAAACCTGCCTTCTGAAATTCGTTTATCAAGTCCCTTTCAGTGAAGTTGGTAAGGGGATTGTCCTTGATCTCCGCGACGCTCGAAGAAAGCTGTGCCGCCCTGCAGCGGTGCATGAGCCGGACCAAAGGGGTGACGGTTTCTCCGGCTGGGGATTGAAGATAGTTTGAGAACGCCGCAAGATTGACGGCCTCGTCTCGATAGATTGGTTCGGCCATGGACAGGCAACCGCCTGGCTTGAGCACGCGATAGAACTGCCGGGCCGCGGCTGCTTTGTCCGCGACATACGCAAGGACTGCCCGCGTTGTGAGCACGTCCGCCGACTCATCGGCCACACCCTCGAGTTGCTCAGCAGACGATTGAACAAAAGTGCAGCGGTCCCGCACTCCAATCTCCACGGCGCGCTGCTCGGCGCGGCGCAACAGGGGTTGAGACACGTCAACCAGGATTGCCTTCATGGACGGGCCGACCCGTTCGAACGCCCCGAAAGCGATCAGGCCGTCGCCGGTCCCAACGTCAACCAGCACCATCCCTGGCCGAAGTCTGGCTCCGTCCAGGACGCGGTCACGGTAACGCTCAACCGTGGAACGTACGATCGGCTCATGGTTAGCATCGCCACCGTGCCTGCGCCCCAGAAGCCACTCCGACCAGGAGTCGGACGATTGGCCAGGGCCCGGAGAATCGTTCAACATTCTGTCGCTCGTGGATTCATCGCCAATCCTGGAAGAGCTCGTCCGTCGTTGAAGTTACTTCGCGATCGGCACCCGCATATCCCCGCCTGTCATCTCCCTGGGCAAGCCAAGCTGCAAAATGTTCAGCAGCGTTGGAGAAATGTCTCGCAAAGATCCGTCGGGCCGCAAACGATAGTGCGGCGCGTCTTCGGCCACATAAATCATGGGCACGGGATTGGTGGTGTGCGCGGTGTGCGGGCCGCCGGTTATGGGGTCCTTCATCAACTCCGCGTTGCCATGGTCGGCAGTGATGAGCCATGCGCCGTTACGCTCCTTGATGGCCTTATAGATGCGAGCCAACTGCGCATCTATGTATTCGCAGGCGCGAATGGTCGGCTCAAGTTTGCCGGAGTGGCCCACCATGTCCGCGTTGGCGAAGTTGGACACAATCAGGTCGAAGGCGGTGTCGTTGACAGCCTTCACAATGTTGTCGCCGATGCACTCGGCCTTCATCTCGGGCGCCAGGTCGTATGTGGCCACCTTCAGCGACGGGCAAAGAATGCGCTCCTCGCCGGGGAAGGGAACTTCGATGCCGCCGTTGAAGAAGTAAGTTACGTGGGCAAACTTCTCCGTCTCGGCTACGCGCAGATTGCGGAGTTGGTGCTGACCCAGCACATTGGCCAGAATGTTATCCATCGACTCTGGCGGAATAACAACCTGTAACTCATAAAGCTTGTCGTACTGCGTCATGCAAAGGTAGTGCAGGTTCTTCGGAATCTCGGACCGCGGAATAGCCTGGTCCAGCGATTCCCAGCCATCCAGGTTGCGGCCGCCTTGCTTGT
>Ga0302156_10004206_pt1 | contig 10707 bp, 6 predicted proteins | sample I_Bog_N3_2_FD_193503 | JGI IMG/M metagenome (GOLD analysis project Ga0302156, IMG submission 193503) | Peat permafrost microbial communities from Stordalen Mire near Abisko, Sweden - I_Bog_N3_2 | ecosystem: Environmental > Terrestrial > Soil > Wetlands > Peat | place: Sweden: Abisko, Stordalen... | reverse complement strand
CCTGCCATAGCTGAATCCGGCGGTGTGCGTCATCAATTCCCGCATGGTCGGGGCGTGTTCGGGATCGACCAGGATCGGCTTGCCGTCTGGGTCCACACCCTTCTGGACCTTCAGATGAGCAAACTCAGGAATGAATTTGGACACTGAATCGGACGGCAGCCACTTGCCTTCCTCGTACAGAATCATCATCGCCACTCCGGTCACCGGCTTGGTCATGGAGTAGTCGCGAAAAATCACATCTTTGCTCATGGGCGTGGCCGTGGCAACGTCCTTCTGCCCATAGGTGCGGTACTCAACAATCTTTCCGTGGCGTGCAAGGATGGTGACGGCGCCGCCCAGTTGGTGGGCATCCACTTCGCCCTGGATGAGCGCATGCAGACGTTCGAGCCGCTCAGACGAGAAACCAACCGTCTCAGGCTTCACGACTGTGAGATCCACAACGTACTTCGCTGCCTGCGGTTGGTGATTTTGCTGAGCCTGAGCTGAATGCAGGCCAAAGGCAAACAGTGACGCGGAGAGCGCCGCGCGCGCAAAAATATCGAGCCGGTTCATGGTCTTCAAATGCCTCGTTATTGGGTCTGACGAGCCGTCACTCCACTAAGCCGCACCCTTTGTATCAGGCGGCTAACGATCCGGCAAGTGACTGGACTGGTCCGGATTGGTCTGAAGTCAATAAATCAGCTTGAGTGAGAACTGAATCTGGCGCGAGGTGCCGCCGGTCCTGCTGATTTCGCCAAAGCCTGAGCCCGTAAGGATGTTCGCGGGCAAGCCCATATTGACGGTGTTGAACAGGTTGAAAAACTCAGACCGGAATTGCAAATCCATGCGCTCGGCTCCGCTGCGCCGCCGTCCAAAAGGCGTGCTCTTGATAAGCGCGAAGTCGTAGTCGTAGTAAGCGGGTCCGCGGAAGGTGTTGCGGCCAAGAGTGCCGAAGACGCCTTGATTGGGGCCGGTTCCGCCGGGGACGTCGATGGGGATTGAGAAGAAATCAGCGGCGTTGTTTGCACCTTCACCGAAGTAGTCCTGTCGGTTTTGCCGCGCTGTGGAAAGATGCGGTGTGGCAATCTGGTCAGGCCGATCCACTCCGTTCGACCCCGCGCCGGTTTGCTGGATGCCCGAAAAGACCGTAAACGGCGAGCCGGAACTGATGCTGGAGATGCTCAACAGCTCCCATCCGCCAGTTACCTTCCTTGGTATTGGACGGAGTAACTGCGCCTCGTCCATGTGCAGGTCCTGCGCCACGCTCAGACCGAAGGAGTCAGTTACATCGAAGGAAGATGGGCCCTTCTCGGGGTGGTTGTCGAATGGATTCTGCGGAAACCCTTGCGCGACAGCCCCTGTCGAGCCTGTCCCGCCGATTACCTCGCTTGTGTCGTCGATCGACTTACCCCACGTATAACTCGCCTGGAGACCGGGACCGCCGTGACCCATCGTTCCCGAGAGTGAAGTTTGAAACGCGTGATAAGTGGAGTGAGCCGTTCCCGTAATGACGTTTTCCACTCCAAATCCACCGATGACGTTGCCGGAGTTGTCAAACGTGGTGTACGGAGCGAACGCAGCCGTTGCGCCGGGATAAGCATTGGGGAAACTCGTGCGCGGCAACTTTTCGCTCGCAGTGCCTACGTAACTCGCATCGGCGGTAAGGTTACCGAGTTTGCGCTCAAGACCCACTGTCCACGTGTAGAGGGTGCCGTTACCAAAACTCCGGTCGATGCCGCTGAGGTTGAGGGCGCTGACCACGCCATTCGGTGTTAGCGCGGCCATGTCCTGCTCATAGCGATTTACATCCATCACTGTATTGGGCGCAACGCTCTTGGTGTTACCCGAAGCAAAGATATTCACGCCCTGCGGAGTGTAAGTGGGAGGAAGCTGCGACGGAGTGATCTGGAAGCCATAGTGGATAGGCGCATTGACTGCGGAAAGCAGCCGCGGATAGACTGCGAAAGGCGTGGAGCCGGTGAGGAAGTTATCCTGCCAAATGTTAGGCGGGATGGTTGTTATGGCGCCCCCCGCATGGGCTGTTAGCTTGTTTGTAACTTGCCATGAAGCCTGAATGCGCGGACCGAATGCCTTCCAATCCGTTTGATAACCGGGTTGGGGATCGATAACATACTCTTGAGTGCCATTCACGGTGAGAAAGCCACCGGTTCGCCGCGCGCGTTCCGTAATTGGCTGGTAGAGTTCCCAGCGCAGCCCGAAGTCCAAAGTAAACCGTGGCGTAACCTTCCACGTGTCCTGGAAATATGCGTTGAAGTTATTGCGGCTGATTGCGGCGGGACCAATGTGCTGGCCATTCGAGAAGTAGGGCGGCGCAATGGCCACGGTGTAAACGAATGGGCTGCCGGAGAGGAAACTGGAAAGCGTATCGGGCAGCGGATCGCCGGGGCTGATGTTATGCGTCCCACTCTGAGAGGGAATGGACTTGTCGGCATAGGCGGTCCCGCCGCCAAAATCGTACTCGCCGTCAGGACTGATTCCAAAGTAAGTGGTATCCCGATTGAGGCGGGCTTCGAATCCTGCTCTCAATGCATGCGCTGCCGTGGTGAAGGATACGTTCTGCCGTCCTTGAAATAAATTGCCATATGCCTGCATCACCGAACCGGCGGCGGAATTGAATGCTTCAAACAGTCCATCGTTGAATTTCAAGGCTGGGTCGGTGTAGTCGGTCGTGGGAAAGCCCGGCGTGGACCGCGTAATGCTGATCGACGACTCAAGGACGAGCCGCGGGGAGACGGTGCGAGTGTAAGTTCCAACAACATTGCGCTGCCGGTCAAAGTATTCGATCCCGAAGCTCGGATCAATGGCGGTCTGATCGGGATTGGTCGTAGGCCCTGAAAGATTATCGAAGTTGAATCGAGCAAAGAACTGGTCCTTGGCGGAGAACTTGTGATCCAGGCGCACGGAGAACTGATCGGCGTCGGTAGCCACCTTGGACGCGGTCGCATACGTGTGAGCCGCAAAAGCGCCGGCTGCGTAGTTAGGCAGCGGATAGCGCGCCAGAACCGCGGCGATTCCGGGATCGACGGGGACTGTGAGCGTATCGACCGACCCGTCGGGATACGTCACCGTATCAATACCGGTGCGCTCGGTGGCCGTGGGCACCGGCATCACCTGAGTCGTTCCCAGAACCTGGCGGAAACCCTGGTACTGGAAGAAATAGAAAGTGCGCTTGCGCCCGTCGTAAAAATGCGGAATAAAGACCGACCCGCCATTGGTAAATCCAAATTCATTGCGCCGGAACGGCGGAATGCGTCCCGGATACGCGGGCGTCGCATGGTCAAAATAGTTGCGCGCGTCGAACGCCGAGTTTCTGACAAATTCAAAGATCGACCCGTGAAACCCGCTGGCGCCCGAGCGAGTAACGATATTCGTGAATCCCGCCGCGCCGCGCCCGATTTCCGCCGGCATCCAGCCGGACCTGGAATCGATTCTTTCCACCGCGTCCACATTGAAATTGGGAAACGTCGATCCGCCCATCTCCGGATCGCTGATATCGGCGCCGTCCATGGCAAACGTGGCTTCGACGCCTCGCTGCCCGTTGATGGCGAATTGCGCCGTGAAGTTGGTGGCGCCGTTCGCATCGGTCATCGTCCCGGCGGCCAGCAGCAGCAGTGTCCCAAAATCGCGCCCATTGAGCGGCAGCTCGCTCACTGCCTGGTTCGACAACTGCTCGCCCCCGGTGGCAGCTTGGCCCTTGAGCTCCGCTACGGAGAGTTCTCCGCGGTCAGAAAGGTTAATCTCAACCGACGCCGCATTGGGAGCCAAGTCGATCGACTGCGCGTAATCGACCGTGCGCCCATCGGCCTCAACCGTCAGCCGGTACTGGCCGGGGAGAAGAGGAGCCAACTGAAATCGCCCGTCGACGGCTGTGAGGGCTTCGGCGCTCGCGGTTCCAACGAGCCGCACCTTTGCAGCCACGATCGGAGCACCAGCCGCGTTGCGTAGCACCCCCTGCCACACAGGCTGCGCCGTTTGCTGTGTCCAAACGGGAATTGCGGAAATGAGGAGGACGAGGAAAGTCAAGGTCTGGAAGCCTCTTCTTCTGCCATTTGGCGTGGAAGCGGCCGGCCCGGAAACAGATTCGATTTTCAAGGGATTTATGCCTTTAAGAATGCTTGCGGGCGACCCAGGAAGAGCGTAGACGGCATGAAGATTTCCTGATTGTGCCCGCACCGATTATACCTGTTACCGGGATCGTAGTGCGCCGTGCGGAAACTCCCCGGTCCTTTGCGAAAGCGATACATACACTCAAACCTCTACACTAATTGCAGCTTATGACAAGCTCCGATTCAAGCGCGGACACCATAGCCGCTATCTCCACGCCGCCAGGACGCGGCGGCATCGGCATTGTGCGCCTGAGCGGCCCTGATGCGCCATCCATTGCGGCCCAACTTGTACAACTCCGTCAGCCGCTGGAACATTCGCGTGCGCGCTTGGCGGACGTGTTGGATCCAACGGGCGGCGAGGGCGGGCGGATTGACGAGGCAGTGGTGGCCTGGTTTGCAGCGCCCAATTCCTACACGGCTGAAGACGTGGTCGAGATTGCGGCTCACGGCTCGCCGGTCGTTCTCGAACTATTGCTGCGCCGCGCTCTCGACCTGGGGGCTCGGCTCGCTGAGCCCGGCGAATTCACCCAGCGGGCATTCCTGGCTGGAAGAATAGACCTCACCCAGGCCGAAGCGGTGCGCGACCTTATTGAGGCGCAGACGCTTACCCAGGCGCGGCAGGCCGCCAGCCAGATGGGCGGAGCGCTCAGCCGCCGCGCGGGGCCTGTCAAGCTGTCCCTGGTCGAACTCATCGCCCTGCTCGAAGCGGGCATCGACTTCGCCGAGGACGACATCGACGTAACGCCGGCAGCCGAGATTGCCAGCCGCATCGCCGAAATCACACTCCCGCTCAAGGCGCTTGAAGCCTCGTTCGCCCGTGGCCGAATCGTTCATGACGGGCTCACCATGGCCATCGTCGGCCGCCCCAATGCGGGAAAAAGCTCGCTCTTCAATCGCCTGGTCCAGCGCGAGCGCGCCATCGTCACCGCGCAGCCGGGAACCACCCGTGACTTGGTCACCGAGCGGATTTCGCTTGAGGGAATCCCGCTGGAACTGGTGGACACTGCCGGACTGCGCGAGGGACTGGAAGAAGCCGAGCAGCTCGGCATTGCCCGCAGCCGCGAAGCGCTTGCCGATGCTGCGCTTGTGCTTGTGGTGCTTGACGCCACCCAGCCGCTCAACGAAGAGGAGCATCGCCTTCTTCGCGCGGTGGCCGGCAGGCCGGCACTGGTTGCCATCAACAAAAGCGATTTGGCGCATGCGTCTTCGCCAGCGTCCGAACTGGACGAAATCCCTGCTCTAAAAACCTCCGCGCTCACCGGCGAAGGCATTCCTGAACTGCGCGAGAGGATTCTGGCCCTCGCCACCGGCGGAGCTTCGGCCGAACCAGGCCTGCTGACCAGCCTGCGCCATCACCAGGCGATTACGGCTGCGCTGGCGGCGTTGAGCGATGCGGCGCAGGCCAACTCCGGCGCCATTCCTCACGAGATGATCCTGCTTGATCTTTACCGTGCATTGTCGGCGCTCGACTCGCTGACCGGCCAGACCACCTCCGACGACATCCTGAACCTGATCTTCTCCACCTTCTGCATCGGAAAATAGAGCGGTGTCCAAAGCCATCCAATAGAATATAGAAATATCCATTACTCCCTTGCATAACTTGAGTTTAGTGTCCTACAATGTCCATTATGAGACACGGACAGCCGAAAGAGTATGTGTCTCCAATGTGTCTCCAGATGGGCATGTGTCTCCAGAATGGATCTGTAGGTACAGAGAAGGGGCGAAACGGCACTCACAGACGCAGGAATCAAGGCTTTGAAGCCAAGGGCGGGGCGATACATGGTGAGCGATGGCCGGGGGCTTTCGCTGGACATACTGCCGAGCGGCAAAATGGCGTGGCTGTATCGGTACTCCTTGCAGGGCGAACGGGGAAAGGTGACTCTAGGGGGGTATCCCGATCTGACCTTGCGGAAGGCACGCGAAAAACGCGACGAACTGGCGGCGCAAGTAGCAAGCGGCAAGTCTCCCGCCATGGAAGAGAAGCAAAGGCGCGCGGGTCGCAGTACCAACCCCACCACCAGAGAGTTTGGGGAGGGGTTTTACAAAGAGCAAGTGTTGCGGCGCTGGAAAGACCCCAAGGCCATTCGACGTTACCTGGACAACGAGATTTTCCCCACCCTTGGGGAAAAAGTTCTCAGAGACGTAAACGCCCTGGACGTGCAAGCCCTTGTGTACCGGAAGCGAGACAACGGGCAGGTTCAAGCGGCCATGCAACTTCGCAATGTGATAAAGCAGATGTTCGCTTATGCGATTGAAACCCAACTGGTGACTGTCAACCCCGCCGTGATGGTGGCAACCCGGTACATCGGCAAGGCCCGGAAACGGTCCCGTGTTCTCACTCAGAGCGAAATTCGCCTTTATCTCCGCACCATCTACCAGTCGAACATCCGGCGGCAATTCAAGCTGGCGCTGCATATCATCCTGTTGACCCTTTCCCGCAAGTCGGAACTGTTGCTGGCGCGGTGGGAGCATGTGAACTTTGAGGCCGGGGAATGGCTCATACCTGAAGAGAACGCAAAGGGCGGCAAGCCGCACATCGTTTACCTGTCAACGCAGGTTGCCGCAATGTTCCTGGAGTTGAAGACCCTGGCTGGTGACTCCGAACTGGTAATGCCGGGCCGGGGAAGCCTCAGAAGGCCCTTTGCCACGAACGCGCTTAACAAAGCATTGGAGGGGCTGACATTCGAGATGGACCCGCTCACCATTCACGATCTGCGCAGAACAGGCGCAACGCTGCTCACAGAGAATGGATTCAATCGAGACGTGATCGAAAAGGCTTTGAGCCATGAGGCCGGGGGGATTCGGGCCGTGTACATCGTTGCCGAGTATGCAGACCAGCGCAAGAAGATGCTCCAATGGTGGGGCGATTACGTGGAAGGCATCGTGAACGAATCCAAGGTGATCGTGGGCAACTTCGGAGGCGGCGCGGCGTAGCAGTCCAGCTTCTTAACGACCAGGGCCGAACTGATTGCCCTTGGCTCTGAGGAACACACGGAACTCTCGCGGTACAAGGTGGATCTTCCTTTCTATTGACTCATCCGAGGATTTCATGCAGGATGTGTTCAGTCTTGGTTCGTAGACCAGCAAAGGACGCTCGACAGATTGGGTCTCTTCCAACTTTGCTCGGACCAGCCTGAAGTACCAGAATTACCCGCATCACCAGCAGCGCCCGCATCACCAGCAGCGCCCCGTACCACCATTCGCAGGACCCTGTAGCGCAAGACAAGGCAGAATAGATAGCCAGTGCGTTTGCACCAAAATGGCTCTTGCATTCTACCAGCGGCAAGGACTACATCCGCAGCGGCAGATGTTGCGTCACTGCGGGCGGTAGTGACGGTTTGCAGCCTTGCGCGAATGCCTCTTCCAGGTCCAACAGCGTGAGCTGCGTGGAACCTTGAGTTGCGTTTGTCCTCCAACGATTTCAGCACTCGAATGGAGATGGCGATGACAATGGCGGTTTCAATACTTCGTTTGCCTGCCGTGAAGGCGCGGGTTGGGCTTTCGCGCAGCGCAATCTATCTGGCGGTTTCACGTAGGGAATTTCCTCGCCCTGTGCAACTAGGGGCGCGCGCAGTGGGTTGGCTGGAATCTGACATTGAGGAGTGGATTCGTGAGCGCGTAAAGCTTAGCCGGAAACTGCCATGAATCCTCAGCGGATTCAAAAGCAAACACCGGAAGCCGCGCATTCAGGCAAGACGCGGTTGCGGGTTACACCACCGCAACAGGCTTTGCAGCGGTCTCTTTTCGATGCCTCTGCCGTCGCAGAGGCAGAGGCCGGCGGCGAGGCCGCCCTGCGAATGGTAATGCGCGGCACGGATACACTCAAGCCGCATCCAAGCCTGCTCAAGCTGGACCTCTCTCCCACAAACGAGCGGCTCCTTGCGCTCGAAAAACTCGGCGACACAATCTTCGAGCAACCTCTCCTCATCACACAAGAGAACGTGATTGTCGATGGCTATGCCCGCTGGCGAATTGCTCGCCACCAACAACGCGACACAATCCTGTGCCAGGTGTGCCAACTCACAGAGCAAGAAGCGCTGCAACGAATCCTGCAAACCAGCCGCCGCCCGGAATGGTTGAATGCCTTCAGCCGTGTGCAACTGGCTCTCGATCTTGAGCCGTGGTTTCGTGAGAAGGCACGAGCGAATCAAAGCGCCGGGGGCAAGGAGAAGGTTTCGTCAAAATTGACGGAAGATCGCCGCATCGACTGCCGGAAACAAATTGCCAACCTCGCTGGCGTATCCACGGGCAATGTGACAAAGGTGAAGCAAATACTTGATTCGGCGGGGGCGCTGCAACTGATCGAGGCACTTCGCCCCGGCGAAATCAGCATTCACCGCGCCTGGACGTTGCACAAACTCTCAACCAGAGAGCGGGAATCCGCCTTGGGATACCAAAGATCCAAGAAGCGCACCAGCAAGCGGCTTCAGAAGTTGCTGGCGGGGAAAATCCCAAAATCCGACTCTGTATTCGCTCAGCTTCAGTGTCTCGTCCAGTGTCTCAAAGTGCTGAAGAATACACCCTGCATGGCGAGTCTCTGGAAGGAAATCGACAATCTTGTTTCCGCCATTGAGCACAAGTTCCCTTCCAACAGGAGCGATTCAAATGCCCACCAGACAGACCATCAAGCAGATATTGGTCGACAATCGGAACCTCTGGGACAATGCACAGAAAAGTCATGTGGTCCGCGAGAACTTCCAGAAGATGCTCGACTGCCGAACCTTTGCACTGGGGGCTGAAGTCTACGCATCCAACAACGGGGAGCGGAAGTATTTCCCGCACACCTGCAAGTCCAGAACCTGTTCAAGCTGCGGCCAGCGCTCGACGCTCGCCTGGCAGCGTGAAGTGGCAGCCATGCTTCCGAACATTCCATTTGCAGGCGTTGGATTCACTATGCCAAATGTGTTCTGGCCCATCTTTCAGCAAAATCGGCACCTGCTCGACGATCTCCCCGCAATCGGCGCGGGAGTTTTGCAAGACTGGGCCGAGAAGAAGTACGGCGCGCGGATCATAATCTTGGTGGTCCGTCACACCTTCGGCAGCCATTTGAATTTCAATGCGCACCTTCACATCTTGGTATCGACCGTAGGCCTTCACAAGGCAGGGCGGAGACTGGTCGAGGGCATACGCTTCCCTCGCGATGCCGTCATGCGCAAATGGCGGCATACGCTGCTCGATTACCTCACGATGGCTGTCAATGTTGGCCAGCTTGCCGCCCATCTCCCCCAACCAGAATTAACAAAGCTATTTGAGGAGCACCGCGACCGCTGGTGGAGTGCAAAGGTCGATTACTTCAAATCCAAGGACGCATTTTTCCGATACATCTCCCGATACTTACGCCGCCCGCCACTGGCCGAGTACCGGCTGCTCTCCAGCGACAACAACCAAGAGGTTCGTTTTTTGACCAAAGATAAGAAGCTGGGCGGGAAAGTCACCACCACCACCTGCACCGCGCATGAGTTCATTGCACGCCTTGCTGACCAAGTCCCGGATCGTTACCGGCACGGAATTCGATACTTTGGCTTGCTTGCGCCACAGTCGATTGGCAAAAGCTACGAAGTGTTCCTGGCCCTTCTCGGTCAGCGGAGACCACCCCGGCCAAAGCACTTACGCTGGGCAGCGTCGATTCAGAAGACCTTTGGGCAAGACCCGCTACTCGATCGCGACGGGCAACGTATGTATTGGGTTGGCCGAGTCTCCCCGACCACGGCTGCGCCTAATTCAGGTCCAATCCATCCACCGGCCCGCACCTAAGATCAGGCAATCCCAATCCGCTAAAGACAGCCTCCACCCTTCCTATCCCGTGAGACAGGTCCTGTCAAAATTCGCACTACTATCGGTTGCCAATGGCTCTTCTCATGGCTCTTCAACTCGACCTGTCTCTGAAACGAGATCTTGATTTTCCTATGGTTCAAGATCGAAGCCGCAGGCGCCGCGTTCGCTGCAGCAGTGGCCTCCGAGTAGTTTTGAGGCCGGGACAAGGTGTGAGTCGCAGGAGGTAAACAGGCGTATGCTAAAGCAGCCATGACGAATCGATCTGAACTCGGCGAGGTCGGAACTTGGGTCCAGCCCTGTCAAGAAAAAGGGCAATGAGACTCCATATATAGATACATATCTCTATGACAACCGCGACCGCGGCAAACGCCTGCGGCTTCCTTCTTACCTCCAAGTCGAAAACGACTCGCAAACGAAATTCGCCGTTCCTCCGCATCCTGCCCGAGTCGTTTCCGATCTTGGATAGCGACATTCCAGCCGGAATCCAGGAATTCGAGCAATCCATCCTGGCGTTGCCTAAAGACAGTCTGATAAGCCCCATATGCAATGAGCGGCGAGAAGCAGTTTGGCTCGCTACTCGGCCTTGTAGGTGTAGACAATGGGCTGCCACGCTCCGTCGATGTACGAATAGAGCGTGGCGTAGATGGTCTCGCCGTTGGTTGGCAGGCCGGTCACGGTTACCGAGGTGGCCGTGGTTGGACTGCCCGCATAGATGTTCTTCGTATTTGCCCCAGAAGACGCGGTGCCGATGTTGAACCAGTAGTTGGTTGCCGGGTTGCCGGGCGACCATGTGAACGTGACCGTGGAACTTGTGAGTTGGGTGGCC
>Ga0302156_10004205_pt1 | contig 10708 bp, 10 predicted proteins | sample I_Bog_N3_2_FD_193503 | JGI IMG/M metagenome (GOLD analysis project Ga0302156, IMG submission 193503) | Peat permafrost microbial communities from Stordalen Mire near Abisko, Sweden - I_Bog_N3_2 | ecosystem: Environmental > Terrestrial > Soil > Wetlands > Peat | place: Sweden: Abisko, Stordalen... | reverse complement strand
TAAGCGGCGCTTGCGCAGCCTCCAACTCGACTCCTTCGGCGAGTATTGCGACTATCTGTTTGGGCCCCATGGACTGAAGGAGGAGATCGTTCATCTGCTGGACGCGGTCTCCACCAACAAGACCGATTTCTTCAGAGAGCCGGAACATTTTGAGTTTCTGGCGCAGAAGGCGATCCCGGAGCTCATGGCGCGCAACGACAGTGGCCGGCCTTTGCTGATCTGGAGCGCCGGCTGCTCCACGGGCGAGGAGCCTTACACCCTGGCGATCGTGCTCAGCGAGTGCATTCCCGCCAATGCCGGTTTCCGTTTCCGCCTGCTCGCCACCGACCTATCGACCGCCGTACTGGCCAAGGCGAGCCATGGAGTCTTTAGCCGTGAAGTGGTGCGTCCGGTGTCCGCCGACCTGCAGCGCAAGTACTTTATGCGCAGCCGCGATCGCGAGTCCAACTTAGTGCGCGTGGTTCCGGAGTTGCGCAAGTTAATCGAGTTCCGGCGTCTGAACTTCATGGATGGCGACTACGGTCTCCCGCAAAAAGCGGATGTAATCTTCTGCCGCAATGTCCTCATCTATTTCGACCGGGCCACGCAGGAAAAAATCATGCAAAAGCTGGCCCATCAACTGGTGCCCGAAGGGTACGCCTTCGTTGGGCACTCCGAGACCCTGCACGACATGGATCTTCCGCTGGTGCCAGTGGCGCCGGCGCTCTATAGGAAAACTAATGGCCGTAATTGACAGCGAGCCGACGGAGGTCTATCTGCATCCTGGGGAGTCGTATTTCGCCTGCCAGCCGACGCTGATCCGGACGATTCTCGGCTCCTGCGTGGGCGCAAGTTTCTGGAGCGCGCGGCTGGGCGTCGGCGCCCTTACCCATTCCCAGTTGCCCCGATGCCCGGCAAACGCCGCCGGGTTGAGTGCAGCCGAGGGACGCCGTTACGTCGATTTCGCGATTCGCGATGTGGCCCGCCAGTTTGATGCGCTCGGCGTCCGGCGCTCGGAAGTGCAGGTAAAACTATTTGGCGGCGCCGATGTACTGCTGGTCGGTGAGGCGAACTCTAAACCGACCGTAGGAAAAATGAATTGTGAAGCGGCGGTGGAGGTTTTGCGGGAAGAAGGTTTTGAGGTGGCTGCGTCGAGCCTGGGAGGTACGGCGGGGCTGAACATCCGGCTCGATACCAGGACCGGCGAAGTGCGGCTGCGCCGGCTCGGTTGAGCGCTGCCGGTGGCCGCGCGGAGCTTCAACAATTTGTCAGCGACGACAGCACTACAGGATTGAGCTTATGAGCACAAGGAAAATTCGGGTTCTGATCGTGGACGACTCGGCCGTGGTGCGCCAGACCCTGAGCGACGTACTCTCGTCGGACCAGGATATTGAGATTATGGGAACCGCCGGCGATCCCTTCGTGGCGGCGGAGCGGATCAGTGAGGAGGTCCCCGACGTTATCACCCTGGACATCGAGATGCCGCGCATGGATGGGCTGACATTCCTGCAGAAGATCATGGCCCAGCACCCGATCCCGGTGGTCATCTGTTCCAGCCTGGCCGAGGAGGGAGCGCAAAGCACGCTGCGGGCGCTGGAGTACGGAGCGGTTGATATCATCACCAAGCCACGGATGGGCAGCAAGCAGTTTCTGGAGGAATCGCGAACCACCATCTGCCAGGTGGTCAAGGCAGCGGCGGCGGCGCGGGTGCGTCCGATGCAGCCGCGCCGCGTGGCCGAGCCCAAGCTGACGGCGGATGCGATTCTCTCCCCTGCTACCCACGCCATGGCCGAGACTACGGAGAAGGTGGTGGCCATCGGCGCTTCGACCGGGGGGACAGAGGCACTTAAGATTGTGCTGGAGGCGCTACCCGCCGATTGTCCGGGCATCGTGATCGTGCAGCACATGCCGGAAATGTTTACGCGAGCCTTCGCCGGCCGGTTAGACAGCCTGTGCAGCATCACGGTGAAAGAAGCGGAGTCGAACGACACCGTGATTCGCGGACGGGCGCTGATTGCTCCCGGCAATCACCACCTGTTGCTGAAGCGGAGCGGCGCTCGCTACTACGTCGATATTAAGGATGGGCCGCTGGTTTGCCGTCACCGTCCGTCGGTGGACGTGTTATTCCGCTCCGCCGCGCGCTATGCCGGACAAAACGCGGTTGGCGTGATTCTGACCGGAATGGGAGACGACGGCGCTCGCGGCATGCTCGAAATGAAACAGGCGGGGGCGACGACGATTGCGCAGGATGAGGCTACGTGCGTGGTCTTCGGGATGCCGAATGAGGCCATCAAGCGGGACGCCGTCGACAAGGTTCTGCCCCTGGAGGCAGTGGCTGGGGCCATCCTGGTGCACGCGCGCTGAGGCAGACTGGCTAGGGAAAGGAGTGAAAACAAGTCGCGATGAGCGCTGGAACCAAAGCCGAAGTTGTCTTCACTCTGGAGCAGGCCACGAGTGAGTTGCAAACCCTCGCCCTCAGCACCGAGACTCAGATCGGGTCGGTTTCGCGGGTGTTTGAGAGCCTGGCTGGCCATACCGATGCGATCCTGACCCTGGCGGCAGCGATTGTTCAGTGTGTGGACAGCGAGAGCGTCAGTTCCGTTCTACCTAAAGTGCAAACTCTGGGCGCTGCCGCGAAACGTTTTATTGGAGACCGGCTCCAAGCGACCACCGGGATCATCGAGACGGTAACCGAAGAAGTCAAGCTGCTGCATCAGCTGTCTCTGGTCGCTCAGGGACAGAAGGCGATCGCTTTTGAAATCAAGGCGCTGAGCGTGCTTACTAATATTGAAGTGGCTCACCTGGGCGCGGTGGGTGCCGGGTTCCAGTACCTGGCCACTGAGTTGGCGGATTTCTCCAAGTCTTTGACCCAGGATACCCAGGAACTCGTCAGCCGCACGGAGGGCCGCCGGAGCGCTATTCAAGAGACCCGGCTTGTGCTTTCGGCCGAACTCCCGCGGCAACGTAAGGAACTGGCTCGTATCGAACTTGACTTGGGTAAAGCCTTGGCCGTCGTCGATTCCAGCCTGACCCAGCTCTCCCAAACGCCCGCGCAATTCAAGATGTGCGTGGAGGATATCGCGCGGCAGATTGCGGGAGTGGTCGCCGCCATCCAGGCGCACGACATCACACGCCAGCAAATCGAACATGTCGAGGAGGCGTTTGCGCTCATTGCCGCGAGAATGCGCGCCTCCGGAAACGCCACGCCCGGTAACTTGGAGCGCGCCAACCCGGGGCCTGGTAGCGCGGGCCAGGGAAGCGCTCGGGAACTGCCTCAGGCGTACGCCGGTCTTACGATCCAGATCTATCAGCTGCGGACTATCAAGGAAACCGTTGCCAACTGGGCATCGCAAATCAGGACGTGCTTGAGCGGCATCATGGGCGTCAGCACCTCCGAGGTGGTCGGAATCGGACCCGTCGTGCTGGAACAGGAGCGCGAGGTTGCGTCGCAGCTTGCCTACATCGAACGGCTCGAACGCGAGAGTGAGGATTACAGCGCGAGAATCCAGAGCAATCTCGGCGGGCTTTCCAACTTGATGCAATTGGTGAGTGAACATCTGCAAAGATCGAAGTCGGTCCGCAGCCGGCTGCAGTTGCTGACGTTTAACTCCATCATTGAGGCCAGCCGTTTAGGCGCGCAGGCCGATACGATCCTGGCCATCGCGGCGTGCATCAAGGGAGTTTCGGCGGAGTGGAACCAGGTTACCGAACAGTCCGGCCACGCCATGGAGGGGATTCTCGGCGTCGTGAAGCAGACGAGCGAAGTGATGAAGGCTTTTTCCGAAACCAGTAACCAGACCTTGCGCGCGGCGCAGGGGCAAACCCGGGGTTGCCTTGACGACCTGCGATCCGCCGCCCGATCCGCCGCCGGACAGGCCCAGGGCATGAAAGAAGTTACGGAGAAGATGCAGGCGAAGATCGCGGAAGTTGGCAACACCGGCGACCTTCTCGACGCTTGCTTCGGCCGTATCGACTCGGTGCTCACCGGAATCGAAGGGATCAGACGACAGTTAGAGATCGATCACCCGGATGTAACGAAGCGCTACGACCACGGCGAAGTGGAGCAGCTATTCGCGGCGTCGTACACAACCGAGATGGAGCGCGACGTTCTGCGCGCGGCACTGGGTGGGAAAGCGCTGCCGGTGGCGCAACAGACTTTCGCGGGAAACGGTGTGGAACTGTTTTGAAGTTGAAGCACTTGAGTTTGCGCTTTGTAAGTTTGCACCTGGTTTCGCAAAACCTGGCTTCGACACATGGATTTCAAAAGTGACGAAGCTGGCGAAACCAGAGGGCCAGAGCCGGGCAACACGAGGACGAAGCGATGAAACGAATCTTAACCGTGGATGACTCCGCCAGTATTCGGCAGATGGTGAGTTTCACCTTGCGCAATGCGGGCTACGAAGTGGTGGAGGCGGTCGATGGCAAAGACGGCCTCGGAAAAGCCAGCAGCGAAAAGTTCGACCTGATCGTCACCGATCTCAACATGCCCAATATGGATGGCACCCAGATGATCACCGCGGTCCGCAAGCTGCCCGCCTGTGCCTTCGTCCCCATTCTCATGCTTACCACCGAATCGCAGGCCGAGAAGAAGGATGCGGCCCGCAAGGCTGGCGCCACCGGATGGATCGTCAAGCCTTTCAATGCCGAGCAGTTGATTGCCGTGATTCAGAAGCTGGTCAAGTAGAAAATCCGATGCTCAGCCAGAAAGAAGTCGCAACTTCGAAATGGCCGCAATTGACCGACGTCCTCGAAAAATGGCTGAAGCCGCGGATCGGAGAACTGAGCCCTTTAGCTGCCGAAACAGCGGTAGAAATCGACGCTGTTTTTAACCCTCAAGACTTGCTGGCGCGTCTCATGGGCGACAAAGAACTTGCCTGCAAAGTCCTTGCCGGGTTCCTGGAGGATGCCCCGCGACAGTTGCTTGCTCTTCGCAAAATGCTCGAGATGGGCGACGCGGAGGGCGCGCTGCGGCAGGCGCACACGCTCAAGGGAGCGGCGGCTACGATGTCCGGCGAAACTCTGCGAGCGCTCTGCGCCGAAGTGCAGGAGGCCGTCGTCGCGAGCGACCTGAACCGAGCCGTGACCGCGCTGCCCCGGCTGGAAAAAGAATTCGAACTGTTCAAGGCCACCCTGAAGCAATCAGGGTGGGTGTAGTCAAGCTTCAGAAAGGATCACTTATGCGCGCACTTATCGTCGAGGACGACTTCACCAGCCGGCTTCTGCTGCAGTCGTTTCTTTCAAAATATGGCGAATGCCACGTTGCGGTTAACGGCAAAGAAGCGCTGGCGGCATTTCGCGCCGGTCATGAGAGCGGCCAAGGTTATGACCTGATCTGCATGGATATCATGATGCCGGAAATGGATGGGCAGACGGCAGTCAAAGAAATCCGCGCGATAGAAGAAGCCGAGGGAACGCTCTCCACGAAAGGCGTGAAGATCATCATGACCACCGCCCTCGACGATATGAAAAACGTCATCCAGTCTTTTCGCTCGTTGTGCGATGCCTACGTGTTCAAACCGATCGATACGGGAAAGTTGCTCGGCCATATGAAGGATCTGCACCTGGTGAATCCTTCCAATTCTGCAGCCAAGCCCGTGACGGTGAAACTGGATTTATCCGCCTATTAAAGCCTTTGCCGTCAGCAAGTTGCGATTTTAACCGTCCCATGGATGGAAGACGTCGTCGGTTCGATCCCGACCAGGTCCACCAAATTCCCTCTATTCTTGAAGCTCTGAGCGCCTGATGGCGGCGCCGTCTCGTTGCGCCTGCTTTTGGGTTCGGACGGGTGTAGGATTTTGGCGTTACTAAAACAGGCGGGTGAGGAGTTTTGGGAATGGGCCACAAACATCGCGACCAGAAGTTGGGGATCAATCAGAAAATTACACGCCGCGATTTTCTGAATGGCGTCAGCATCGCCGTCGGCGCTTCGCTCGCCGCGAATTCTACATGGGTTCATGCCTTCGGAATTCCTGCCCCTTTTCCGGAGCCCGAAAAAGAGGCTGGCTACTATCCTCCCGCGAAAACCGGCATGCGCGGTAGTCACGATGGCTCATGGGAAGTGGCGCACGGAATGCGCGATGGCACGACTTGGCCCGATCCTGTAGACGAGGCCGACTTTTACGATTTGATCATCGTCGGCGCTGGTATCAGCGGTCTCGCCGCTGCTTATTTTTATCGGAAGTACATCGGTCCGCAGGCGCGAATTTTGCTGTTGGACAATCACGATGATTTTGGCGGGCATTGCAAGCGCAACGAATTCCAGGCAGGAAAACGGTTGCTACTCGGCTACGGCGGGACGCAGTCCATCGAAGCTCCGGGAAATTACAGCAAAGAGGCGATCGGACTATTGAAGGAGTTGGGGATCGACGTTCGAAAATTCTTCCACTACTACGATCAGAAATTATTTACTGCGATGGGTCTGCAAGAGGCGGTCTTCTTCGACAAAGAGACGTTTGGAACAGACCGGCTGGTGCCGCAGAAAGGTTTGCATTATTTCGGTGTGGAATTCGGGATGGAGAACGTGGCGCTAATCCCGATTGCGGAAGCGGCGCGCAAGGACCTGTTGCGGCTGCAACATTCGCCTCTGGATTACTTGCCTGGAATGACTCCGGTGCAGAAAAAAGCGAAGCTGATCAAGACGAGTTACAAAGATTTTTTGTTGCACGATGCGAAAGTGCATCCGGATGTTGTGAAGGTCTTTCAGAGCTCGACCCACGATCTCTATGCGGTAGGCATCGATGCGGTATCGGCATTTGATTGCGCGCGCGAAGGGTTTCCCGGATTTAAGGGGATCACGCTGCCGCTGGATCATCAGGAAAATCCGGAGCAGGATGAGCCCTACATTTTTCATTTTCCGGACGGCAACGCTTCGATCGCGCGGATGTTGGTTCGGGCGCTGGTTCCAGCGTCGCTGTCGGGGCACACCATGGAGGACATCGTTACCGCGCGCGCTGATTATGCGCGCCTCGATGAAGAGAGTTCGCCGGTTCGTATTCGCCTGAACAGTACGGCGGTGAGAGTAGAGCACGTCGGTGATCCTGCCCACGCAAAGGAGGTAGCAGTCACGTACGTGCGGGAAGGAAAAGCGCGTCGGGTCCGCGGAGCGCAGTGCGTGCTGGCGTGCTACAACATGGTTATCCCGTATCTGTGTCCAGAGATGCCCGAGAAGCAGAAAGAGGCACTCGCCTATGGCGTGAAGATGCCTCTGGTCTACACCAACGTTCAGATCAAGAATTGGCGGGCGTTTCAGAAACTGGGTATCAGCGCCATCTATGCTCCCGGTTCGTACTTCAGCAACGTGACGCTGGATTTCCCCGTGTCGATCGGTAACTACAAATATCCGGCATCCCCCCATGAATCTTGTCTATTGCACCTGCTACGCACTCCGTGCGAGCCGGGCTTGGACTGTAAAGAGCAGTATCGGGCCGGTCGCTACGAACTGGTGAATACGAAATTCGAAACCTTCGAGATGCAGATACGCGATCAGTTAGGAAGGATGCTAGGAGCGGGCGGCTTTGATCCGGCGCGCGACATTGAGGCGATCACGGTGAACCGTTGGCCCCATGGATATGCGTACGAGTACAACATTTTGTTTGAGCCCCTGGATCGGCCGGAATCGGAACGTCCCTGTGTAATCGGAAGGCAGCCTTTTGGCCGCATTAAGATTGCGAACTCGGATGCGGATGGCCACGCCTATACGAACGCGGCAATCGACCAGGGATTGCGCGCGATACGGGAAATTGTGGGCGAGAAGGCCAGGACTTGAAGAGCGTGAGTTAAAGAGCGTGACCCCGGGCGGAATGCGACTGCTGGAATCGCGAGTTTTAATGGATGGCGATTCCTGGAATGCCATCAATCCGATCGTGAGTGTAGCGTTGTGAGATGACGAAAGGGCGTGAATTGCTGTACCCAGCGGGCTCATTTTGGGGTTGTGGCGGGCGCGTATCCCCGGTACAGTGAATCTAAGATCAGGGTATTCCGGGGTATTCAGGTCGGAAATTTTATGTACACGCCTCATCCGAACTTCGCGGACGAAGTGAACCGTAATATCGTACAGTCCGAAATCGAAGGGGGGGTGTTTCTGGAAAGCCTGCCACCTGACACCGTATTGCAGATCCGAACGCAAAATCATTTCTATACCGCGCAGCTTTTGGGCGAGGGCGCCGTTCTGATCTCCGGGCATCCGGAATACTGTCCGCAGCCGGTGCAAGTGACGATTGCAGGCTCGACTTGGGGCGGTTCGATGCTCAAAATGCGCTTCATCGGCCGCGGAATGCGGCTGGAATTTCATCATCCCTCCTACACCATGCCTATCGTCACGTCCGCCATTCAGGAAATCTCCGAATCGGCTGGGCCCGTCTTGTGGCGCACCGATGCCAACGCAAGAGCAGTGCGCTTGCCCGACTAACCCAGTCGCCGTTGCCACTTCGCAACTAAATCCGTAAGAAGGCAAACCACGCAAGCCAGACTCCTGGGTGACACCTAGTGACATTGGTGGTGCATTATTTTTGTGCGAGATTGAGCTACTGCAGGAATTAGAAATTGTTTTGGCAAATCAAGCCGCCCCTCCCTTGGTATCCCTTAAACCCAGCTCGCTTCCAAACCACCCTAGAGGGTTCTAAAAACTCTCCGTTTGCCATTGGTGAGGAATGTCCCCATTCGTTCGACATCGAACATACCAAATGGGTTAATCATTGCGATACTGCCGATTCTCATGAATAAAGCAGATAGCGACCGGATACACGAACTGTGTTCGCTGATCGAAATGGAACAGGACAAAGAAAAATTTCTACGGCTGGTGAAAGAACTCAATCGCATTCTAAGTTCGAAGCGGGCGCGACTTGAGGAAGACGGGACTGTCGAATCGTAAAACGAATCGTCGCTGATCTAACTACATAATGGGCGTTCAGGTCATCGCTAAGGCCGGGATCGAGCGGTCCTCCGGGTGCGCGCAGTACCGCAGCCGTTGCGGTGTTCGCTTTATCTTCTCCGAGATTCTAGCCGTAACGAGTCCGTTTATTTAGAAGAGTTACTACAGGTTCTCCAATATGAAACGTCCAAGATCAACGCATCCTAGAAAGGGTATGGGAGTGTTGGAGAGAGGGAATATTGTCGTTAAAACGACGACTCGGGCGGGTCGCGGAGGTGAGGTACGCCCCGGCGAGCGCACGGACGGCAACGGAAAAGCAGTGAGCAACGTGATTCTTCTGGCGTTGCCGGATGAGGAATACAGTGCGCTGCGTCCCTACCTTGAGAGAGCGGAACTGCCACAGCACCAAATTCTCCATGAGCCCGGAGAAAAGATCGATTTTGTCTATTTTTTGAACGAAGGGATGACTTCCATCGTTGCCCTGAGCGGCGACGGCAGAAGCGTCGAAGTCGGCATCGTCGGCAAAGAAGGCATGGTGGGAATGTCGCTGACCATCGGACTACGTCGCAGCACCTTCCGAACCATCATGCAAATCGCAGGGAACGGCGTGCGCGTCCGATCTGATGTGTTCCAGGATGTGTTGCTCGCCGCACCAACCCTGCGCACGAAACTCGGCCACTTTGGATTGTTGCATGGCATGCAAGTGGCGCAACTTACGGCATGCAACCGGCTGCATGAAGTCGAGCAACGCCTGGCTCGATGGCTCTTGATGTGCCAGGACCATGTCGACTCGGGTGCGCTGTTCTTGACGCATGATTTTCTGGCGCAGATGTTAGGAACGGGGCGCCCTAGCGTGAGCCTAGCGGTGGCCGCGCTGGAGGACGCGGGCCTGATCGATAACGCGCGGGGCTCCGTGAAAATTCTGAATCGCAAAGGGCTGGAAGAGGCTGCATGCGAGTGTTACGGTGTGATCCAGCATTTTAATGGCGGCATCGGGTTGAAGTAGAACCACCTCTTCACCCTGAGTGCAACGTGAGCTGTATATGTTCCGCTGCAGAGATGCTAGCCTGTTCTTCTGATGCGTGGACTCCCGATTTATCTCTCCAAATCACATCTATTCGTTTTATTCGTGGTGCTGTCACTCGTCGAGCAACCGCAGGCGCATGCGGATCCACCTTCAGGCCGGGCAACTCGGTCGCTGCCCAAGGCGAAATCTTCCGGAAGTTGGGGCGTGGCCGAGCAACCAACGAACTTGGTGAATGGGAGTCCGGTTCTATTTCGTGTGAGCGCACCGCGGACGTTGCGCGCCCTATCTGCGAAATGGTTGGGGCACGAAATCGTTTTCACTTTCGACCCGGAGCGCCACGACTGGTTTGCGTTGGCGGGCGTGAGTCAGGAAACGAAGCCGGGGAGTTACTCACTGCAACTTCGCGGCGAAATCTCTATGTCATCGTCCACCTCTTCTTCATCGTCGTTACCGTCTAGTCCTGACGCCGTAGCATCGGATGCTGCGCCGGTCACTTTTGAAAAGAAAATCATGGTTGGCCGTCAGCGTTATCCTCGTGTGCTGCTGAAAGTTCCGGGAAAATATACTGCTCCGAGTCCGGAAGATCAGAAAGAAATTGCTGCCGACAAAGACATTAAAGCCGATGCTTTCAAAACGGAGACCCCCTCCCGGCAGTGGAGCGGGTCCTTCGAGCCTCCGGTAGAAGCGGAGATTTCCGATGTCTTCGGCGTCGAGCGCGTGTTCAATGGGACAGTGCAAAGCACGCATCAGGGCCTCGATTTTCGTGTGCCAACGGGCACCGTAATCGCAGCCGTAAACGATGGGACTGTGCTCTTAGCGCAGCCACTGTTCTT
>Ga0302156_10004203_pt1 | contig 10710 bp, 10 predicted proteins | sample I_Bog_N3_2_FD_193503 | JGI IMG/M metagenome (GOLD analysis project Ga0302156, IMG submission 193503) | Peat permafrost microbial communities from Stordalen Mire near Abisko, Sweden - I_Bog_N3_2 | ecosystem: Environmental > Terrestrial > Soil > Wetlands > Peat | place: Sweden: Abisko, Stordalen... | reverse complement strand
ACCCCTTTGGCCGCCTCACTGCTTTCGGCATCACCGTGGCCGTCGTTCTGCAAGCCTTCTTCAACATCAGCGTAGTGCTCGCCTTGCTGCCCACCAAAGGCATTCCCCTGCCGCTGATCTCCTCCGGAGGAACCTCGATCGCCGTCACCCTGGCCAGCATTGGCATCCTGCTCAACATCAGCAGGAAGGTGGACTAGAAGCAGGGAACAGGGAACAGAGAAAAGGGAACCGTGCAAAGGGAACGGCGAATAGGGAACAGGGACTAGGGACTAGGGACAAAGAACCTCCCGGAGGGAGCGAAGGATAATAGCCCAGCATGGAGCGAAGCGAAATGCTGGGAATGGTTGTACACAGAGAAATTGCGTCCCGTAGGGACGCTGCGAAAATTGTTTTGTCACGGAAAGGCGGCACGCACCGATGGGCGACGGCAGAAAACTGATGTACTGGTTCTTCGCATTAGAGTCAATCATTTGCTTCCGTCCAGAACTTTACTTTTTCACAAGCAGCTACGTATTAGCGGTCCTTTTTTCGGCTCAATCAATCCTCTATGGAGTAGCTTGGTGGATCATACGGAAGCGAAAGCCATCGGCTAGAGTATGGGGATTTATTGCAAGCACAGCATATTTTCTCATTTATTTCCAGCCAATCATTTTCAACACGAAATTCGTTTGGTGGCATGGGCTTGGGGATTTGATTTTGGGAGTCGCCGGTCTTTTTGTATTCTTGCCCCGGGACAAAATGGGCACTGAAATAGACAACACCGAACCAGCAATCGATCCCTCGTGAAAGGCAATAGCTTGTCTCAACTGCGAGAACTCATCACTGGCGGCGGCACCGGAGGCCACATCATTCTGGCGCTGGCCGTGGCTCGCGAACCGGTTGCTCACTACGAAGCCGAGGCGATCAATTCCGGCGCGGGATTTGCAGACAATTACCGCCATTTGGCGCACAATCTTCACAGCACGGGATGGGCAGGGATGACAAGCAAAGGTCGAGTGACGAAGTCGGTCGAACGGTCACAAGAAGGCTACCCCCCTACCCCCCCCTTTATATTTTCAAAACCTTGCAGGTAATTATTTAGTTACGATGCGAAGAACGTAATCGCATTAGTGTTGGAAAGGAACGAATTTGCCAAACCTACGCGTACTCATCGCCGGCGGCGGCACCGGAGGTCACATCATTCCGGCGCTGGCCGTGGCTCGCGAACTGGTTGCGCGCCGCTCCGCCGAGATCCTCTTCGTCGGCACGGCGCGGGGCATGGAGAGCCGGCTTGTCCCCGAGGCCGGCTTCAATCTGCGCCTGGTCGATGTGGGTCAGCTCAAGAATGTATCGCTGCTCACCCGTCTGCGCACGCTTTTCGCGCTGCCCCGCGCCATCTTCGCTTGCAAAAGGATAATCCGCGAGTTCCAGCCCGATGTTGTCTTCGGCGTGGGCGGATACGCCTCCGGCCCGGCGATGGCCGCAGCCCTGTGGCTCAAAATCCCAGCCATGGCCTTCGAGCCAAACGCCATGCCCGGCCTCGCCAATCGCCTTGTCGGTAAGCGCGTTCAGGCCGCCGCCGTCAATTTTCCCTCAGCGGCCAAGTGGTTCCGCAACGCCGAGATCTCTGGCATTCCGGTTCGCCCGGAGTTCTTCACGCTGGCTCCGCCGCCCGCCGGCGCTTCGCCTCACCTGCTGATCTTCGGCGGTTCGCAGGGCGCGCGCATCTTCAATGTCCACTTGCCCGAAATCATCGTTGATCTACTACGCGCCGTTCCCGACCTCACCGTCCTCCACCAGAGCGGCCAGCGCCATTTCGAGCAGACCCAGGCAGCCTATGCCGCCAGCGGCGCCGACCCCACCCGGTGGCAAGTCCGGCCTTTCATCGATGACATGCCCGCCCGCTTTGCCCAAGCCACGTTGGTCATCTCCCGCAGCGGCGCATCTACCGTGGCCGAACTTGCCGCAGCCGGCAAGCCGGCCCTGCTGGTTCCCTTTGCCGCCGCCGCCGACGACCACCAGCGGCGCAACGCCGAGGAGATGGTCAAGGCCGGAGCCGCCGTCCTGCTCGACGAATCCGACCTCGGTGTGCCCGGCAAGCTGCTAACTGCCCTTACCGGCCTGCTCACCAGCCCGGAGTGGCTGGCCTCGATGGCCACGGCGGCCCGCACCCAGGCCAATCCTGCCGCCGCCGAGCGCATCGCCAGCCGCCTCGCAACCCTCGCGCAGCTTACCGCTTGACGATCTTCTGGAGGCGCGGATCAGTCCAGAGCGGCGCAAAATCCTTGTCCTCATATACCTTCGACAGATCCGAATAGTGCCCTTCCTTGGCACGGCGCAAATACTCCAGGGCGCCTTCGACGTTGCCGCGTTTTATATACGCTTTGGCAATCAGGAAGGAAATGCGGGCGCGCTGCTCCGGCGTGCTTACCTGGGCGAAAGCTCCATTGTTACTATCGCTCAGAATATCTGCATCAAGTTCCAGGGCGCGGGAGTATTCGGTCATGGCGCGATCCATCTTGCCCAGGCCGATCCACGCTTCCGCCAGGTTGATATGCGTGGCTGCAACCGACTCATCCATCGCCAGCGCCTGCTTGAAGTACTCCATGGCGGATTTGTACTTCCTGTCCAGAAGGGCCACCGCTCCCAGGTTGTTCAGCGCGGACGTGAGCTGCGGATCGTACTTCAGCGCCCGCCCAAATTCCTTGTGCGCATCCCCTCGATTGCCCAGTTTGAGCTCGGCAACGCCCAGCTTGTTATATAGCGCGGCATCCTGGCGGGAGATATGCAGGGCAGTCTGGTAATAAGCGGCTGCGCGTTGATAATCGCCGTGAATGCCCGCCAGATCTCCCTTTTCTTCCAGCGTCTTGACCTTGTCAGCCTGGTCCGTCTTCGCCTCGTCCGACGCGGGGTCCGCCCATCCTTTGGGGGCCGCGCAAATCAGCATGGCCGTTGCTGCCAGCATCATCATCAGTCGTTTCATATCTCACCTCTCCTGCGCGGGCACGTTCTGTGGAGCGGCGGTTGCGCTTGCTACTCCGGTCTGGCCTCGCATCCATCCCAGTAAAGAGCACCTGCGGCCAGTCCACAACGCTATACCTGCTACCCGCCCGTTGCGCCGGGTTAAACATCCGCCTGAATTAACCGAACTCTAAGTCCTGTTTATACTTACGGCTCTTGAGTATACGGCACAATCAACCTTCCGGGCATTGGGCGCCTGGGGTTACACGCCGTTACATGCCAATTTCCGCTGTCTCCTCAACCGTTAAGCACTTGCCAGAAGGAGATACGGCATCGCTACATTACAATCAGTCCGAGCATGGATAAGGATGGACAAAGGTAGATAGGATGGCAATTGTGAGTCAGGAGTTGACCGATATCGAAGCCCAGCGCGCGGAATTGGAGGCCGTGCTTCATTCCGAGCTCTTTACCCGCGCTCCAACACTTGCCCATCTTCTGTCCTATTTATGTGAGAACCTCTTTGCAGGCAAATCCGGCCAAATCAAGGAATATTCCGTCGGCGTCGAGGTCTTCCATCGCCCGCCCTCCTTTGACCAGGATTCCGACTCGATTGTGCGCGTGGAGGCCAACCGCTTGCGCAAGCGCCTGGCTGCGTACTATGCCGAAGAAGGCGCATTCCACCACCTCCACATCACCATTCCTCTGGGACAATATATTCCGCGGTTCGAATCAGCGGTTTCTCATCCAGAGAAACTGGTCCCCGCTAATGCCACGGCTTTGCCGCCCTCGGGGATCAAGGGTGCCATAACCCGGCTGACAGAACCCATGCTTCGATTTTCCAGCCGCCCCATCTGGTGGCTTGTCGCCGCGCTCGCGCTTCTCTCCCTCGGCTTGGGTTGCGCCCTCCTGATTGCCCGGCACATCAAGCAAGCCGCGCCGTCGGCACGGCCGAACCAGCCGGCTCCGCCCGCAGAAGCGCAGCTTGGCCCGCCCGGCGGGGAAGAGGTCCGCATCCTGGCCGGCTCCAGCCGCAGCTTTGTCGATCATGCCGGCAAGCTGTGGAATGCCGATGCGTGGTTCGATGGAGGCGCGGCTGTAAGAGGCGCCGCGCAGCAGATCTGGCGCACGCAGAACTCCGATTTCTACGTCACCAGCCGGCAGGGGCAATTTCGCTACGCCATTCCTCTGAAACAGGGCGTCTACGAACTGCACTTGTACTTTGCGGAGACGGTCTATGGTCCGGAGTCCAGCGGAACCGGCGGAGAAGGCAGCCGTATCATGATCGTGCGCGCCAACGGCAAAGAGCTGCTGACCCGCTTCGATATCGTGGCCGATGCTGGCGCCAGTCGCACCGCAGACGTCAAAGTGTTCGCGGGGATTGAGCCGGCATCAGATGGGCAGCTCCATCTTGAGTTTTCCGGCGGCGACGGCAAGCCGGCCATTCTCTCCGCCATCGAGATTCTGCCCGGTTTCCGAGGGCACATTCGGCCCGTGCGCGTGCTGGCCCGCCAGAGCCCCTATTACTCCAACGATAGCCACTGGTGGAGTCCCGACAACTACTTCGAAGGCGGCCAACTGGCAAGCTATACGGCTCCGGTAAGCGGGACCGACGATCCTGAACTCTATGAAACCGAGCGCTGGGGAAACTTCTCCTATGCAATTCCCGTTTCGCCGGGAAAATACTCCGTGACGCTGCACTTCGCGGTGCGCCACGGCGACTGGGACCAGCCCTCATCCGCACCCGGCGAAAACAGGACTCCCGTCGCCCATATCTTCGATGTTTTCTGCAATGGAAATGCGCTCCTCAAGAAGTTCGACCCGGTCACAGAGGCGCGCCAGACGGATGTGGTTATTCGCAGGTTTACAGGCCTCGAACCGAATGCTCAGGGCAAATTGCTTCTGAGTTTCGTTCCGGTCGAGGGCTATGCAACCGTGACCGGCATCGAAATCCTTCCCCAATAACTCTCGTTTGTTCTGCAACCCCTTGGTTTCGGTTTACAAACCAACGAAAAAGGCCCGTCTGCCGAAGCAGACGGGCCTTTTTTGGGAAAAGCCGCAAAATTTACCGATGTCCGCCGCCGCCGTGTCCGCCGCCACCACCCGCGTGACCGCCGCCAAAGCCGCCGCCACCAGAATGGCCACCACTAAATCCGCCGCCTGCATGACCGCCGCTAGAGCCGCCGCGTGCACCACCGCTAGCATGTCCGCCGCTGTATCCGCCTCGTGCTCCACCGCTGTAACCACGCGCACCGCCTGCATAACCGCGGCCACCGCCTGCGTAGCCACGGCCACCGCCTGCGTAGCCACGGCCACCGCCAGCGAAACCGCGACCGCCATAGCCGCCATGGCCGTAGCCGCCGTGACCCCAACCGCCGTGACCCCAGCCCCAGCCAGCGTGGCCATACCAGCCGCCGTGCCAGCCCCAGCCCCACCATGGACCTACGCCGATAAACAGTCCGTCGTTGAACCATCCGGGCCCGTAAAAGCCGTAGGGAGCGCAGGCGTAGGGATAGTAAGAGTAATAGCCCCAATCGCAAACCGGAGGAGCGTAAACCATGGGAGCGGCAACAAGCGCCGGGCCGACTCCTACATCTTGGTCAACATCTTCATCCTGGGCTATTGCCGCTACCGAGAGCGGCAGAACCAGGAGCATTGTTAACAGAACCAGACGAAATCTCCGCATGACGTCCTCCTTGTGCTGCCCGCCCTCACTCAGAACCGGGAACCCGGAGTTGACCTCCGTCTCAGCACTGCCGGCTGCTGGGAATCTCTTCCCAACCGGCTCCTGTTCTCTCAGACAACAATCCCGCAGTTAAGTTGCGGTCTTCTGCAAGAAAGTTTTGCTCTGCGGAAGAGCACACCCCTGGAGCCAGCCTGAAACGAACTCCGGAATCAGGATCGCTGGCGCCTCCCCGTAAATAAACCCTTCACAATCAATGTGGAGTTCATTCCCAGGCAGGCGTCTATTTGCCAGCCACTTAATTTGTCAGAACCGCCCTGTAGCGCACCTTGCTCTTCTTCACCTTGTCGATAGCCGTGTTGGCCTGGGCCATGGGGAAGGATTCTGTTGTGGCTTTCACTCCGTGGCGCGCCGCCACATCCAGCATTTCCTTCAGCCGATAGGGGCTTCCCGTGGGGTTCCCGGTGATCGAGCGCAGGCCGCTGATCAGCGGAAAGGCATGAACGCTGACCGGCGACGGCGGAACGCCCACAAAGCACAGTGTTCCGGTAGGCCTGAGCGCAGCCACGTACACTCCCCAGTCCTGGTCGGCGTTGGCTGTGTTCAAAATGAAATCCATCGTCCCGGCCACGTCTTTCATGGCCTTCAACTCACGGGTATTCACAAAGTTGTGCGCTCCCAGCGCGCGCGCTTCTTCTTCCTTGCCGGCCGATGTCGAAAACGCCGTCACTTCCGCGCCGAAGACCCGCGCGAACTGGATGGCCAGATGTCCCAGCCCTCCGATACCCACAATTCCCACCCGCGAAGACGGATTCACGCCATGCGTGCGTAGCGGGTTATACACCGTAATGCCGCCGCACAGCAGCGGGGCCGTATGCTCGCTTTCGAGAGCTTCGGGAATCGGAATCACAAAGCGTGCATTGGCGCGCACCTTGTCCGCATAGCCGCCGTGCCGATGGACGCACGTACTCTCTGCCGCAAGGCAAAGGTTCTCCATCCCGCGCGTGCACCACTCGCACACTCCACAGGAATTCGATTGCCAGCCCAAGCCCACGCGCTGGCCTACCGTGATCAACTTCACCTCGGAGCCTACGGCCGTCACTGCGCCCACAACCTCGTGGCCGGGGATGAACGGATACTGGCTGATTCCCCAGTCGTTGGCAATCAGGTGAAGGTCGCTGTGGCAGATACCGCAGTGAGTAATCGCAATTTCCACTTCCTGTAGGCCAAGCTCACCGGGGTCATACTTGAACGGCAACAGCTCTGCTCCTGCCGCGTGTGCTGCAAGTCCTTGAATTTGCTCCATAGTTAGTTCCGAATCCTTCGTGGGGGAAATCTCAAACAGGGCGGCTTGAATGTGGGGCACCGTCTTGGTTGTTGGCTTGAGGTCTTCTTCGCCTCACCTAGTTTAACCCGCCGCCCGGCTCGACGCGCAGATTCAGCAGTTGAAAACCGCTCAGAACCCCGCCGGCCGGCGCATCGGCTTCCAACACCGCTGACTCTCCATTCAGGCTTGCATCCTGCGCGGCGCGCATTGGTTCCAGTGTGTTGGCTACGGAAAGTGGAAGACTTGAGAGGGTTTGGCCCTCGATGCCGGCCTGAGTCTCCGGCACCAGCAGGCTCACAAAAATGCGATCCGCCGCGTGTTGTCCGCGCGCCTGCGCCAGCGCGGCATCAAGGCTGGCAGGGCGACTCTGTTGCCGCGGTTGGTCCAGAGTCCGGTCCAGCGTCCCGGCATCCGACACCATCAGCCGCACATTGCCAGCGCTCAGCCGGGCAGGCAGTTTCACCGCAATCCGTACGTTATGCGGTGTCTGTTGCCACGGCCGCAGCGTCGCCTCCACCACCACCGTGTCGCCGGCGTGAACCATGTTGCCTGAAACCAGCCTTGCGGCCTCCAGTTCGACTTCGACTCGCCGCGGAATGGCCTGCACATCGAGATTGACTGCGTTCACAACGCCAGTTCTGGTTCCGTTTGAGTAGAGCCGCTGAAACCGTTCGCCGGTCAGCAACGCCGCGACCATCGGTGTGGCCGTCGAGTCTCCTGCCGGTGCCCAGAGGTCGAGAGGCGATGGCGGGTAGCCCTCCAGTTCGATGCTCCCGGTCACGTGATAACTGATCTCTGCTGTGCTTTCGTTAGTTTGCTGAAGCGACTGAAACAGGACCACCGCGACGGCCTGCGGAGTCAGCGAAGGCAGGTCCACAACCTCCGCGTTGATCTTGCGCTCTGCAATTTTCGAATGGGCATCGCCTTCCGCCTCATGCACGCGGATATGCACCGGAACCATGCGCGCCCGAGCGCCAAAGACGCCGCGAATAGCCGCGTCGCGATCCTCGCTGAACGCGCCAATGGTCTCGCCCGTGTTCACAATCTTGAAGGCGTTCAAGGGGGAAGCCACCGTGGCTACCACATCCGCCGTGGTCATGGGCAGCGAAACCGTCCCCGCCTGCAAAATCGAGTGGCCACAGGCCAGCAACTGCTTCGCGTCGATATAAGTCACCGTGCAGGTGGCCGCAATCTCCAGGTCGCCTCGCACCAACTGCGCGCTCACCGCCGACCCAGGTCGGAGTTCTGCAATCGCCTTGGCGGAGTTCGCCGTGTCCGCATCGGACGCGGAACCCATTCCTCCAGCGGCAACCATCTCCAATCCAGTTCCGGCCATCTTCTGCTGCCACAGCCGAATCGCCTCGGGACTGAATCCGCCCATCACCAGCGGCGTTTCCATCGCCTGCATATTTTCCACGCCCGGCAGATTCCCAGTCCCTGGTCCCTTAGTCCCTAGTCCCTGTATTGGCAGATCCCTCACTTCAAGCATCTGCTCAATGGGCGTAATTCCCGCGATGGGGTCTTTCGTGAACTGGCCAATACGGTATGAAAGCGCGCCGACCAGCCGATTGCCAATGTAGACCGGGCTACCGCTCATCCCTGCCACCACGCCCGTATACTCCGGTTTGACGCCGTGCAATTGCGCCAAAATCATGTCGTGTCCGGGTCCACGCGCACCGCGCAGAACACCCAGAATCTCGACGTTCATCGGTTCAGGGGTGCTCCCCGTGAAGACCGTCCAGGCCGTAGCCGTCAGCCCGCGATGCACTTCGCTCAGCGGGAAAAATCCGCCGCCCACAGGCGGCCCAGCAACAACAGCGGTCTTCTCCAGCACGGTTTGGGCAAAAATCAGGCCGGGGATTAGCAGAAGAGCCAAAAAAGCAGCGGAAAAACTCTGCATTGTGTCAGGGCACGACTTTAGTCGTGCCGTAACGGCCGCAAAATCTGCGCGGACTTTACAGGCTGCGGAAAAACTCGTAGAACGGGTTTCAACCGTCTGCTTTGTGTCAGGGCACGACTTTAGTCGTGCCGTAAATGCCGCAAAATTAACGCGGCCTTTAGGCCCTGAGGGATGTTTTTCGGGAGTTCGCATCAAGCCCAGGTCCTTTTCCGCATCCTGTTTAGCTCCGGAAAAATGATTTCCAGGGATACTGATCGAATTAAAGCTAAATCTCGCAGTCCGCAGGGCCGCGCACAACGCCATCGCAGCCATCCGTAACCAGGTTTTCATCAAGGGAGTATCCACATCTATAAGAGTACAACCGGCCGTATGGCTACGCTGGTTACGACGGTTTGCCGGCTTTGGCCGGAGGAGACAAAAAGTAAGATATACAAATAAAGTAAGATAATGCGATATAGTCTTACTATGGTGAATTAATCTACTATTACGTACAGTCTTACTTGTGGTAAGATGTAAGACATGGAGCAGATCTTCACAACCGTCAGCACCAAAGGGCAGATGGTGATTCCCGCCTCGATCCGCGAATCGATGGGGATCGAGCCAGGGACGCGCATCGCGATCCGTCAGGAGGGAACTCGGGTGATTCTTGAGCCGGATACTCTCACGGCCAAGCTGCGCCTGATTGATGAGCTATATGGGTCGACGGCGGGTGCTCCCTCGGGGTGCGATATGCTGCTTGAGGACCGGCGTCGTGAACACGAGATGGAATTGGCAAAGGAAGGGATGTAAGGCAATCCCGTGATCAAGTTTGTCCTTGATTCTTCGGCAGTTCTTCGTTTCATTGATAAGGAGGCCGGCGCGGAGCGTGTGAGATCGATCTTCCGCTCTTGTGCAGGAGACAAGGCCGAGGCCTGGGTTTCTGCTATCCAATGGGGAGAGATTGCGACCGTCCAGCGCAAACGATTTGGAGCGTTGGAGCAGGAGAAATCTTTACAGCGCCTGATGCAGATTAATCTCCGCATCATTTCCGCGACGGCCGATCGTGCAGTGCACGCGGCCGAAATCAAGGTGGACCGAAAGATCGCGTGCGCCGATGCCTTTGCCATCGATCTTGCCATGGACTCGCCTGATCACGTGCTGGTGACCGCCGACTACGACTTCAAGGCCGTGGCCGATTTAGCGCAGATTGAATTTCTTCCCGTGAAATAGGCAAACCGCTTCACTGCCCGCCACAGCGCCGCCACGCCTGCTCGACGTAGCTGTCTGTCATGCCCGCGATGTAGTCGGCGACGGTGCGCGCCAACCCCTCGGCGGGAATCTGCGCCTGGTGGTCTTCTGGCAACAGGCCTGGGTTGGCCATGAGCGCGGAAAACAATCCCCGGACAATCTCGGCGGCGTAGGCGTGCGACTCCTCCATGCCGGGCGAGTTGTAGAGGTTGTCGTAAAGAAACTCCTTCAGAGCGGCGCGGGCGGATTCCATCTCTTCACTCAGCATCGCCAGCCGGCGAGGTGCGCGGCGAATCTCTTCCAGACCAACGTCGTCCAATCTACCCGCGCCCAGCACAGCTACCTGCCTGCGCGTCTCCTCCATTAAATCCGTGACCAGTGCATTGAGGACGCGCTTGATCGCCTCATACGCTGCCAGTTTTGGCTGAGCGGCGGGATATTCGCGCACCACGGCGTCATGGAAGCCGCGGAAGAGAGCCACGCCCTCGCGCACCTGCCCCAGCGTGAGAATTCCCGAGCCGAGGCCATCATCGAGGTCCGCAGTCAGGTAAGCGATCTCGTCAGCCAGATCGATGAGTTGAGCTTCGAGGGGAGGGAACTGATCGAGGAAATATTCGTCTAACTCCGGGTGGGTCG
>Ga0302156_10004185_pt1 | contig 10735 bp, 5 predicted proteins | sample I_Bog_N3_2_FD_193503 | JGI IMG/M metagenome (GOLD analysis project Ga0302156, IMG submission 193503) | Peat permafrost microbial communities from Stordalen Mire near Abisko, Sweden - I_Bog_N3_2 | ecosystem: Environmental > Terrestrial > Soil > Wetlands > Peat | place: Sweden: Abisko, Stordalen... | reverse complement strand
CCACTGGATATTCAACGAGAAGAACTGGATCACCGCATCGAGGTATTCGGTGCGGACCCCAACTTCGGATCGCGCAGCACATTTGCCTGCACGGTGTAGGGTTTGCCGGTCGTACCGCACATTCTCGCGGCGTGCATACGAGGCTCGGGCTACAAGGTTGACCAATTCTTGCTGAGGATATGACCGTGAACACAAGCGCCTTAGCCATCCAAATTGCCGAGCCCGTAACTTCGCCGGCGACCCAGAATCTCCAGCTAGGGCAAGACCATTACACGGCCGGCGGGATCGACGACGCCATCGTAGCCTTTCAGGCTGGGCTCGATGCCGCCGGCAGGGATTCAGCCGGTTCTCCGTAAGCGGTGCAGCCGCCCCACGTTGACGGCGGCTTATGGTCGCTTGGCGGCGTAGGCCCAGGGCATCAGCTCGTCGATGCGGGACGCCGGCCAACGGTTGACGAGCTTGGTGAGAACGTCGGTTGTCCAAGCCAGAGGATTGACGGCGTTTAGCTTGCAAGTCTCAAGGAGCGAAGCGATCATGGCCCATCCTGCCGCGCCGCGATCGTGGCCGGCGAATAGCGCGTTTTTTCTGGTGAGGGCCAAACCGCGGATCGAACGCTCGACGGTGTTCGAATCGATCTCGATACGGCCGTCGTCGAGGAAGCGGCACAAGCCGTCCCAGTGGTTGAGGCCATAGGCGATTGCTTCGGCGAGCTTGCTGCCCTCCGACATCCTGGCGAGATTGTTCTCGAACCAGGGCTTCAAGGCTTCGACAATGGGTTTTGATCGCTGCAGTCGTACCGCCCGCCGGACTTCGGGCGACGAGCCTCGGACCTCCGCCTCGATGTCGTAGAGCAGCTTGATGCGTGCGAGTGCCTCGGTCGCGATCGGCGCGTTGCCGCCGACATAGACCTCGTAGAACTGTCGCCGCAGGTGGCTCCAACAGTAGGCAAGCGTCACCGGCCCGCCAGGCCGTGTCGGCGCGGCTAGCTTCTTGTAGGCTGCGTAGCCGTCGACCTGCAGGATGCCGTTGAAGCCGTCGAGCAGCTTGGCGGCGTGTTCGCCGCCGCGACCCGGTGCATAGGAGTAGGCCACAGCCGGCGGACCACTTCCCCGGTGCTCGGGATGTCCGGTTGCATCCACACCTCCGCCCCAGGGCCGGTCGTCACGCGCGATCGCCCACATGTAGCCGGTCTTGGTCTTGCCAGCGCCTGGATCGAGCACCGGACAGCGCGTCTCGTCGCAGAACAGCCGCGGTGACGCCTTGAGCAGACTGATCAGATGATCGTGCAGAGGCTGCAGCTCGGCAGCCGCGGCCCCGACCCACTGAGCCAAGGTCGAGCGCTCGATCTTCACGCCATAACGGGCAAGGATCTGCGATTGCCGGTACAGTGGAAGATGATCGGCGTGCTTGGACACCACCACGTCGGCGACCATCGCCTCCGTTGGCAAGCCGCCTTCGATCAGCCGAGCCGGCGCCGGGGCCTGGATCACGCCGGCGACCGTGTCGGCGCCAGTCTTCTCACAGCTCCGGCACGCATATTTCGGCCGCTTGGTCACGATTACGCGCACCTTGGCCGGCACCTTGTCGAGCCGCTTGGACGTGTCCTCGCCGATGACGTGCAGTTCGCCACCGCAGCACGGACACGCCTTGCTTTCCGGCTCGATCACCACCTCCTCATGCGGCAGGTGATCGAGGTTTTCATTGCGGCTGGCGCGGCGCTTACGCGTCGCGGCGGTCTTGAGCGCGGGATCGGCCTTCTCATCCTCCGCCTCGGCCTTGGCGAGCGAGGTCTCGAGCTCCTCCAGCGCAAGCGACAGCTGGTCGTCAGTGATGCGTTCGGATTTGCGGCCGAAATGCGCGCGGCGGATCTCGGCGATGATCGCCTCGAGCCGAGCGTTGCGGACGACGAGCTTGTCGCGCTCGACGACGATGGCGGAACGACTTGCGCGCTCGGCCAGGAGCAACGCGCGCAACGCGTCGATGTCGTCTGGCAGCGTGTCGCTCACATCCATCGTGGCCCGATGCGTCTTACCGGAGATGAACCAAAGTGTTGATGATTCTGTCGACGTGCGCAGCATCGATTGTGAGCCTGAGTCGTTGTGTCGCAGGGTCATTGCGTAGCACTCGGTCGAATAACCTCTCGGCGCTCCATGCGCGCCCACTCGCTTCCTTCGAGCAGCGCAGAGAGTTGCACCGCCGACAGCTTCATCATCCCGTCTTCGATCGGCGGCCAGCGGAACTGCGCACCCTCCAGCCGCTTCGTCATCAGGCAGATGCCACTTCCGTCCCACCACAACAGCTTCACCCGGTCCATCCTCTTGGAGCGGAACACGTAGACTGCGCTGCAGAACGGATCGGCACCGAGCGCCGTCTGCACGATGGCCGCGAGGCCATCAGCCTGTTTGCGGAAGTCCACAGGGCGCGTTGCCACGAAAACCTGGAGGTCTGTTCCAGCCGTGATCATGATGCCCTCCGCAATGCTTGCAACACGGCGACGATCGCCTCAGTCTCGGCGTGGCCGATAACACGCACGACGGCGTCAGCGATCGCGATCTCGATCGCGCTCGAAACAACGGCGGGCGGTCGAGAAGATATCCGTGGCGACGATCTTGCCGACCCCGCGATCACCACCGGTGCAAACGCTGGCGCTTCGTCACAGATCCCGGGTGATGGCAATTGCCTGCCTCTACGACAACGTGGCCGCGGTTCCGGATTCGCAACTGATTGATCAGCCGGTGCCGTATTTCCAGCTTCATGGAACGAAGCCCTGGCCTCGCGACGCCACGCGAACAACTGCTGGGGGCTCAGCCCATGGCGCCGCGCTACCTCCGACGCGCTGACACCGTCCGCGAGGCTCTCCACCACGATGCGGGCCTTGACCTCGCTCGACCATCGACGGCGGCGGCCAGCGCCCGTGATCAGTTCGATCCGCCGTACGTCCGTGACGCTGCCGTCGCGCCGGTCCGCCTTGCTTTCAAGCTTACGCTCAAGCGTAATGTCAAAATCATCGCTCATGGGTCGGAATTACGCCACAACCCGGATACCACCGAAACGTGGGAACGAAGGACCGCTTACGGTTCTCCAGCTTTAGTGATCTCCGAGCTTCATGCCAATCTCGGCAATGCCCATATGCAGCGCGGCCATCTCAACCTGGCGTCCGCAAGCTACAGGGCCGCGCTGCGGCTTGCTCCTCACCTCACGTCCTGCTGGTGCCATCTCGGCGACGTGCACCTGAAGACGGGCCGGGCACAGGACGCCATCCCGCTTTATCTTCAGGCCCTGAAGCTGGACCCCGCGCATTGGGAAGCCCGCATCAATCTTGCCGAGGCGCTGATGGCGACCAGGCAATACCCGGCGGCCAGGGCGCTGCTGCAGGAATTGCGCGAGGAACGGCCGCAGGTGGGCCAGACACTGTTTCAGCTCGGCAAGGTCTGCTTCGCGCTGGACGAGACGGAATCGGCCATCCGGCATTTCGAACAGGCGATCGCGCTGAACCCGGACGATGTCGACAGCCGCTACTGGATCGGGGGCGTCAGGCACAAGACCGGCGACCTCGATGCCGCCCGGGCCGCTTACGTCGCGGCGGAGAAGATCCGGCCGCTGGTCCGGCGACAGGCGATCAAGACCCCGCCGGATTTTCGCCTGCTGGCAATCTACGCGCCCTATAGCGGCAACACGCCGATCCAGCACCTCTTCAAGGATGCGAGCTACGACATCGATACGCTGGCGTTTTTCGGCCCCGACGAGCCCGACATCTCCTCGCTTGGAGAGATCGATGTCGTCATCAACCTGATTTCGGAGGCCGACCAGGCCGAAGCGATGCTGCCGGCGGTCGCGGGTCTGGCCGGGAAGCTCGGCAAGCCCGTCGTCAACGCCCCCGACAAGATCCTGCGCACCACGCGCGATGCGGTGGTCGACGTGCTGCCGGGTATCCCTGCATGCCGCGTTCCCCGCATCCTGCGCCTCGATGCCGGTGCGGACGTCTCCGCCGCGGCGCTGGCCGCGCTGCTGCCGTTCGCGTTCCCGGTTCTGGCCAGGCCGGCCGGCACGCATGGCGGCGACGACTTCGAAAAAATCGAGAGCTCCGACCAACTCGCGCGCTTTCTTGCACAGCGTCCGAGCGCCGACCAATACGTCATCGAATATGTCGACTACGCATCCCGAGACGGGTATTACCGCAAATACCGCTTCATCTTCGTCGGCGAGGAGATCCTGCCCTACCATCTTGCTATCGGAAGCGACTGGAAAGTGCACCACATTTCGACCGATATGGCCGACAAGCCCTGGATGCAGCAGGAGGAGGCGGCGTTCCTCGCCAATCCCGCCGCGGTCTTCAGGCCAGCGCATTTTCAGGCGCTGCGCACGGTGCGCGAGCGCTTCGGGCTGGATTATTTCGGCATCGATTGCGGGCTCGATCGGAACGGCAATCTCGTCGTCTTCGAGGTCAACGCCTCGATGCTGGTCCACGACGACAATGCGGAGTTTCCCTACAAGGACCCCTTCGTCCGCGCCATCAAGACCGCCTTCGAAGCCATGCTGCGAAACCGCGCCGACGGCAGCCCGCCTGCCCGGCCTTCGGACGGGCCACCGCTGGCGCGCCATAGCGTAAAGGGATAGCGCTACTCGGAAGTGACCGACCATCGACTCGATGTCTGCGCCATCCCCAAAAAACGGATATCGACGAATACCGCCGCGATGTTCGAAAAGTGCCGTGAGCCGCATTGCCGGCAAACGGATGGACGCGCGCGTGGTCTTTAAGCATTAGGTTAATCAGCCGCAATTCCAGATCGGCCCGATCGGCGTCCGCGTCCAGCAAGGGCCGAAGCTGCCGCCATTGTAGCGACCACCGTAAAAGCCAGGCCGGCCGAAATAGTGCCAGTCGCCATCGTACCCGTAATAACTTGGGACTGGATCGATATACCAAGGCCGCCGGTTGTGGCGCGCCATGCGCAAAACCGAGGCTGTCTGGGCGTAAGCTGGAAGGCTGTTGTTCGGTGGCTGATGATATCCCGGTAGGAAGCCGTAGCCGTGCCAGCGTGGCGCCAGCCGGTTATGAGCCGGCGCAGCCGGCGCGACGACCGGCAGCAACGAAAGCACGATAGCAACCGACAGAAATACGAGGCGTGACATGCCCCCACCATAGACGGTCGACTCCTGGGACGCGATTCAAATCTGAGGGCGTAGCCAGCGCAACTGCTTACGGTTCGCTTACGAAAAGGGCCACTTCGGCCAAAACCGGAAGTCAAAGCTAGGCCGCCAGCGATCTAGCCGATGCACATTGCTGGCGGGCTCCAAATATTGACCCCTGTCGGCGTCCGACGGCGACTCCAGCCCGCTGATCGGTCAGAGTAGAGGAGGCATAGAGTGAAGAGGCTTACCAATCATATTCGGCATGGAGTTCGACGCTCGCAGAGCGTGCTTAACCGAGGTGGAGGTCTTTCTGTTTTGTCTCGTCAGCGCCGTCATCGCGCTTTAACTTGATAAAAACCAGTGTAGACAAGATGGTCAGACCGCCCAGGAAAAGAAACGCTTCATGAATTCCGTGGATCATCTCGCTCGGGTTTGAGCGAAAACGATCGGGAATAAAAAACGCGGTTGTGAGTCCGGCGGCAGCGACCCCGAAGCTGATGGACATTTGCTGAGCAGTACTGGCAATGGAGCTTGCGCTGCTTGCATTGTCGTCGTCTATATCGGCATAAACGAGGGTATTCATGCTCGTATATTGCACGGAAGTGAAGGCTCCATAGCAGAACGCCTGCGCCAGGATTGCCCAGAGCGGCGTTGTTTGCCCAATGGTTGCGAACAGCATGAGTAGGAGGCCGAGAATGACCGTGTTCGAGATCAGCACGCCGCGGTAACCGACGCGGTCCAGGATCTTCGGTATAATGAATTTCGAACTCATGGCCGCAATCGCCTGAGGCATGATGAGGAGGCCCGACTGAACAGGCGTGAAGCCCAATCCGACCTGATACAGCAGCGGCAGAAGAAACGGCACGCCGCCGATACCGAGCCGGGTGAAGAAGCTGCCGCTCACGGCCGCGTTGAACGTGCGGATACGAAACAGGCTCATCTGCAGCAGCGGAAAGGCTGTTCGCGTCGCGTGAAACCCGTAACCCGCGATCAATGTCAGGGACAGCATCAATAGTCCGAGAACTTCACCCAAGCCCAATGCATGTTCGCCGAAAATCTCGAGCACATAAGACAACAATGCAACTCCCGACCCAAAGAGAATCAACCCCACGATGTCCAGCGGGTTGGTTCTCTCCTCGCGATAGTCGGGCAGATGCAGATAAACCAGTATCAGGCCCGCCAGTCCGATCGGCAGATTTACGAAGAATATGAAACGCCACTGAAGGTATCCGACAATCAGGCCGCCCGCGATCGGTCCAAGCATTGGACCAACCAGGCCAGGAATGGCGACAAAACTCATGGCGCGAACGAGTTCGGATTTGGCGAAAGTGCGCACCAGGGTCAGACGGCCCACAGGGACCATCATCGCGCCACCGCAGCCCTGGAGGATGCGACAGGCGACCAGCAGGTGAATATCGCTCGAAATTCCACAAAGAAAAGATCCGAGCGTAAAGATGCCGATGGCAGATGCGAATACCCGTCGAGTTCCGAAGCGGTCGGCCATCCAGCCGCTGATCGGAATAAAAACAGCGAGGCTCAATGTGTAGCTCGCGAGCACCGACTTCATGCTAAGCGGGGCCACGTTGAGAGCCTCCGATATGACTGGCACGGCAGTATTTAGAATCGTCGTGTCAAGCGATTCCATAAAAAAGGCGACCGCGACCAGCCAAGGAAGAAGCTGTTTGCTTGAGGCCGAGGGAGGCTGAGAGGACGTGCTGGGGATAGGCGTCATAGCGACTTTCCACCGTCTTCGACGAGGAACAAATTGGGTCAAAAAGCGCCGTTTAGGCCATCGGTCGGCCACTTCAGGTTTACCCCTACAAACACACGTGCCCAGAGTCCATCAGCATGTCTCAAAAGCGATCAACGAGGACATGGCGATTCTACCTTAAAGCACGGTCAACGCTGGCCAGACTCTTGGCGAGTCAGATAAACTGGCAGCATACGGCTTTGCCGGCATTCGCGTTGGCTGTCCGCGGCTAGCTTTAGCTGCGACGGAGGCTGGAGCCTGGCTACCAAGCCGTTCCGACTCAACTGAAGGCGTCCGGAATGACGACCGTCTCACTGACGATATCCGAGGTCTTCGATATCGCCTTGAAATGCTACTCTGCGGGAAAGCTCGCCGAGGCCGAGCAGATGTGCCTCAAGATATTGTCGGCCGATCCTGGCTCCGCGGCCACTCTGAATCTCATGGCCGTCATCCATACCTCGCGGGGCAGCAACGACGCGGCGCTTTCCTGCTACGATCGCGCGCTTTCGCTGCGGCCGGATTTCATACAGGCGCTCGGTAATCGCGGCGCGGTGCTGAAACAGATGAAGCGGTACGACGAGGCCCTGGAAAGCTACGACCGCGCGCTCGCGCTTCAGCCGGACCATGTCGAAATTCTCAACAATCGGGCAGGCGTCCTGCAGGCGCTCGGCTGGCACGACGCGGCGCTGGCCGGCTATGAACGCGCGCTCGCCTTGCGCCCGGACTATCCCGAGGCGTTCAACAATCGTGGCGTGACCCTGCAGGCGTTGCGGCGCCATCTAGACGCGCGGGCAAGTTTCGACGCCGCGCTGGCGTTGCGCCCCGACTTCGTTGAGGCGCTGGTCAATCGCGGCATCGCCCACCATGAGCTGAAGCAGTTCGGCGATACGCTCGCGGACTATGATCGCGCCATCTCCCTGCGGCCGGATAATGCCGATGCGTTCAGCAATCGCGGAAACGCGCTGGATAGGTTGGGGCGCCGCGAAGAGGCGTTGGCCAGCTACAACGGTGCGCTCGATCTGCAGCCGTATCACGTCGAAGCGCTCTACAACCGTGGTGTCGTCCTGCACAAGCTCCGGCGGTTCGATGAAGCACTGGCGAGCTACGATGCTGCGCTGGTCTTGCGTCCGGATTATCCCGAGGCGCTGGTCGGCCGCGGCGCCGCGCTGCACGATCGAGGGCGGTTCGACGCGGCGCTGAGGAGCTACGATCGCGTCATCGCGCTATGCCCGGATTACGCCGAAGCCCTCGTCAACCGTGGCGCCACGCTGCATGAGCTAGGGCGCGCCGATGAGGCGCTGAAGAGCTTCGAGCGCGCTCTTGCCGCGGAGCCGCACAATGCCGAGGCACTCACAAATCACGGCGTCGCCTTGCATGACCTCGCCCGGCATGACGCAGCTTTGGCGGATCATGAACCCGCCATCGCCGTGCGGCCGGGCCAGGTCGCGGCAGTCAATGACCGTGGCTTCGCCTTGCATAAACTCCGGCGACTCGAGCAGGCACTGGCGAGCCACGATGCCGCGCTTGCCGCGCGGCCCGATTATGCCGAGGCGCTCGCCAATCGCGGCGCCACGCTGTACGACCTGAAGCGGTTCGATGAGGCGCTGGCGAGTTACGATCAGGCGATTGCGTTGCGCCCGGACTATGCCGACGCTCATTTCCTGAAGGGCCTTTCGAGCCTCGTCACCGGCGATTTCGAGCGTGGATGGGTGGAGTATGAATGGCGCCGCAAGGCTCCATCGGCGAGAATCGCAGCACGCGATTTTCCAAAGCCGCTCTGGCTCGGTGAGGACGACATCGCCGGGAAGACCATCCTGCTCCACAGCGAACAGGGATTGGGCGATAGCATTCAGTTCTGCCGTTACGCGCCGCTCGTCGCGGCGCGCGGCGCACGCGTCACGATGGAAGTCGAAGGCTCGCTCCTCGGGTTGATGACCGGTCTTGCCGGGACGACGCAGGTTGTCGCCAAGGGCGATGCGTTGCCGGCCTTCGATTTGCAATGCCCGCTTCCGAGCCTGCCGCTGGCATTCAAGACCGGGCTGCAGACGGTTCCCTCGACGGCTCCGTATCTGCGCGTGCCCAGGCTAGCCCTGAACCATTGGGGCGGGTTGGTTGGCGCCAAACGCTCCCTGAGGATCGGGCTTGCCTGGGCGGGCAATGCGAAACATGTCAGGGATCGGGAGCGGTCGATGCACTTGCGCGATATGCTGCCGCTTTTGGACATCGACGCTACGTTTGTGAGCCTGCAAAAAGAGGTTCGCGCCGCTGACGCGGAGACGCTGGCGAGCTGCAACATACTTCGGTTCGGTGAAGAACTCGAAGATTTTACCGATACGGCGGTGCTTATATCGCAGCTCGACCTCGTGATATCCGTCGACACCAGCGTCGCGCATCTTGCGGGCGCAATGGGAAAACCGGTCTAGATTTTATTGACGCATGCTCCCGATTGGCGCTGGTTGCTCGACCGGGACGACAGTCCCTGGTACCCCAGCGCGCGGTTGTTTCGGCAGCGGGAGACGCGCGAGTGGGCCAGCGTGACGATGCGGGTCCGCAACGCGTTGCTCCAGTTCACCGAATACGACCGATAGATACCGAACACGGCAAAGAGAGGGACTATCGTCGGCACCCAAAATATTACCGTGTGCGCATTTTTTGCTACCCGCTAGGCCGGTGCCGCTGCGCCACAGTGGGGACGAAGGTCCGAAGAGGATCCTTGCCGTCGACGTGAAGGCGGTCTCTCAAGTCAAATCTTACGATCTCGAACCGTGCCGCACTCTACGCGTACGCTTTCCTTGTGTACATTCCGCCGCCAATATTCCGGTGTAACAACTGGCCGTAATCTTCACCCAACTCGCTCAGCTGTTTCAGCCTTCCCCGATATGGCAGTCGGATCGGCCTACACATCTTCCTTTTCGAGGCTTGCTCGACGTTCACTCGCGTTGCGGCCTGCACACTCGCGCTTTCACCAATTCGTGACACGGTAATCGAAGGCGTCAGCCACTTCGTTACCTCCAGACTGTCACCAAGCTACGCTGGCGCATCGAGCGCGATTATCAGGAGCTGAAGCAGGAGGTCGGGCTCGGACACTTCGAAGGGCGAGGATGGCGCGGCTTCCACCATCACGCCACACTCTGCATCGCGGCCTACGGATTCCTGATCTCCGAAAGGGAGACGATTCCCCCCTCAGCACCTCGTTCCACCGCAATGTTCCAGGCGCCTGCCATTCCCGAAGGTTACAGACCCAGAGGCTCCACCGCTGCGGCCCGAGCGGCACATTCCAAACTCGATTGCGACCATGCGCCGACGGCTCGTTCTCGCCCTCGTCAAAAACTTGCCGCGATGTCCGTGCTGCGCCGCTCCAATCACGAACCCGGCGAAGTACAAAACTTTATGACGCAGTAAGACTAGACGCTTGGCGCCCCAAACGGACATTTGCCCTCGGGGCGGCGACGCGAGATGCTTTTGGAGTGGAAGTCCCTGACCTCTGCAAATTGTTGCCCGCTGGATAGCTGGTGAGGTAGCCGAGGATGTCGTGCCAGATTAGGACACTCTTAGTCTGTCCAAGATTTAAGGAAGGAACCGCTCGGGGGCCTGCTAACTTGAGTTGCCCGCGACGTCTTGCCCCAAGCTAACCCTGCGGGTATTTGGCCCCGCACTAGGCCGCTGGGGACATAATTATTGGCTGCTCGGGAAGGTAGATTAAGGTGCCTCTGAAATGGGCAATGTCCCGAGCCGTGTTGAAATTCGCTCGGCAGACGTCGCTGTTTGAACAGGCTACGCGGCCTTGGCTTGCTGTTCAAGATCTGGGTTGATGGAATGCTTGACCTGATGGGCAAGCAGGGCCGCTCGCAGGGC
>Ga0302156_10004170_pt1 | contig 10762 bp, 8 predicted proteins | sample I_Bog_N3_2_FD_193503 | JGI IMG/M metagenome (GOLD analysis project Ga0302156, IMG submission 193503) | Peat permafrost microbial communities from Stordalen Mire near Abisko, Sweden - I_Bog_N3_2 | ecosystem: Environmental > Terrestrial > Soil > Wetlands > Peat | place: Sweden: Abisko, Stordalen... | reverse complement strand
CTGGACGGTCAGCCGCTCGCGCGACTCGACCCCGACCGGCTCGATGCCGCCCTGAGCGCTGCGCCATGACCGCCCCCGACCACACCCCACGGGTCTTCGTGCCGCGCGACGTTGTGGCCCTGGCGCTGGGCGCCGACGCTGTCGCGGAGCGGCTTGCGGCAATGGTGGATGGCGCTGCGCTTATCCACCCTACGCCGGCGCCGCAAGCAACCCCGCAGGCGTTGCAAGCAGCCAAGCCGGCGTTGCAAGCAGCCACGGCGGCGACGCAAGCAGCCTCGCAAGCAACCCCGGTAGAGATCGTGCGCACCGGATCGCGCGGTCTGTTCTGGCTGGAGCCGATGATCGAGGTCGCCACGCCCGCCGGACGCATCGCCTACGGTCCGGTGGCGGCGTCCGACGTGCCCGGCCTGCTGGCGGCCGGCATGCTGCAGGGCGGGGCGCACCCGTTGCGGCTGGGGCGCGCTGACGAAATACCGTTTCTTGCCCGCCAGACGAGGCTCACCTTCGCCCGTTGCGGCATCGTCGATCCGCTGTCGCTCCCGGAGTATCGCGCGCATGGCGGGCTGCGCGGGCTGGAACGCGCCCTGACGCTGGGCGCACACGCGGTGATCGACGAAGTGACGCGCTCCGGCCTGCGCGGCAGGGGCGGCGCCGGCTTCCCCACCGGCATCAAGTGGAAGACCACGGCGGATGCGCCGGGCGCGCGCAAATACGTCGTCTGCAACGCCGACGAGGGTGATTCCGGCACCTTCGCCGACCGCATGCTGATGGAGGGCGACCCGTTCGTCCTGATCGAAGGCATGGCGATCTGCGCCATCGCGGTCGGCGCCACGCAGGGCTACGTCTACACCCGCTCGGAATATCCGCACGCCATCGCCGCTTTCGACGCCGCGCTGCGGATCGCGCGTCGCGAAGGGGTGATCGGCCCGCACGTGCTCGGCTCCGATTTCGCTTTCGAGCTGGAGCAACGGGTCGGCGCGGGTGCCTATATCTGCGGCGAGGAAACGTCGCTGTTGGAGAGCCTGGAAGGCAAGCGCGGCCAGGTGCGCGCGAAGCCCCCGCTGCCGGCGCACAAGGGCCTGTTCGGCTGTCCGACCGTGGTGAACAACATGGTCACGCTGGCGAGCCTGCCGATGATCCTGGAACACGGCCCGGACGCCTACCACGAGATCGGCATGGGCCGCTCGCGCGGCACGATGCCGATCCAGCTCGCCGGCAACATCCGCTATGGGGGTCTGTTCGAGGCCGGGTTCGGCGTCACGCTGGGCGAGCTGGTGAACGACATCGGCGGCGGCACACTGTCCGGGAGGCCGATGCGGGCGGTACAGGTCGGCGGCCCGCTGGGCGCCTATTTCCCCCCCGCGCTGTTCGACACGCCGTTCGACTACGAGGCCTTCGCCGCGCGCGATGGGCTGATCGGTCACGGCGGCGTCGTGGTGTTCGACGACACGGTGGACCTGGCCCGCCAGGCGCGCTTCGCGATGGAATTCTGCGCCGCGGAATCCTGCGGCAAGTGCACGCCGTGCCGGATCGGGTCGGTGCGCGGCGTGGAAGTGCTGGACCGCATCATCGCCGGCGAGCGCGTTGCAGAAAACCTGGTGCTGCTGCGCGACCTTTGCAACACACTGAAGTTTGGCTCACTGTGCGCGCTGGGTGGTTTCATTCCGTACCCAGTGATCAGCGCGCTGACGCATTTTCCAGAAGACTTTGCCAGCCCCGCGCTGCCGCGCGTGGCGGCGGAATAAGGAGGCAGTCATGCCGCTGATCCAGGAAACCGATTACGGCACACCGCTCAGCGATGGCGCCCGTCCGGTGCTGCTGACCATCGACGGGCAGGCGGTGACCGTGCCGGAGGGGACCTCGATCATGCGCGCGGCGATGGAGGTCGGCATCAAGGTGCCGAAACTCTGCGCCACCGACATGTTGGCCAGCTTCGGCTCCTGCCGGCTGTGCCTGGTGGAGATCGAGGGCCGCGCCGGCACGCCGGCCTCCTGCACCACGCCGGTCGCGCCCGGCATGGTCGTGCGCACCACGACCGACCGCCTGCGCCAGATCCGGCGCGGGGTGATGGAGCTGTACATCTCCGACCATCCGCTCGACTGCCTGACCTGTGCCGCCAACGGCAATTGCGAGCTGCAAGACGCGGCGGGCGAAGTCGGGCTGCGCGATGTGCGCTACGGCTACGCGGGCGCCAACCATCTTCAAGCGAAGGTCGATGCGTCCAACCCGTATTTCCAGTTCGATCCGGCGAAGTGCATCGTCTGCTCGCGCTGCGTGCGGGCCTGCGAGGACGTGCAGGGGACGTTTGCTCTGACCATTGAGGGGCGGGGGTTCGCGTCCAAGGTCGCCGCCGGCATGGACGAGCCGTTCCTGGCCTCGGAATGCGTCTCTTGCGGCGCCTGCGTGCAGGCTTGCCCGACCGCGACGCTGATCGAGAAGACGGTGGTTGATCTCGGCCAGCCCGAACACTCGGTGGTCACGACCTGCGCCTATTGCGGCGTGGGGTGCAGCTTCAAGGCGGAGATGCGCGGCGATACCGTGGTGCGCATGGTGCCGTACAAGGATGGCGCCGCGAATCACGGACATTCCTGCGTGAAGGGGCGGTTCGCCTGGGGCTACGCGATGCACCCGGACCGCATCCTGAAGCCGATGGTGCGCGCCCGCATCACCGATCCTTGGCGCGAAGTGACCTGGCAGGAGGCGATCGCGCATGTCGCCTCCGAGTTCCGGCGGTTGCAGGCGGCGCATGGCAAGGCGTCGATCGGCGGGATTACGTCGTCACGGTGCACAAACGAAGAAGCCTATCTGGTGCAGAAGCTGGTCCGTGCCGGCTTCGGCAACAACAATGTCGATACCTGCGCGCGGGTTTGTCACTCCCCCACCGGCTACGGGCTGAAGACGACCTTCGGCACGTCGGCGGGCACGCAGGATTTCGACTCGGTCGAGCACGCCGACGTGGTGCTGGTGATCGGCGCCAACCCGACCGACGGGCATCCGGTGTTTGCGTCGCGGCTAAAGCAGCGGCTGCGCGGCGAGGGCGGCGCGAAGCTGATCGTGGTCGATCCGCGCCGCATCGACCTGGTGCGCACGCCGCATGTCGCGGCCGACTATCACCTGAAGCTGCGGCCCGGCACCAACGTCGCGGTGCTGAACGCGCTGGCCCATGTGATCGTCACCGAGGGGCTGGTGAACCAGTCGTTCGTGCGGGAACGGTGCGAACCCGACACCTTCGCCGACTGGGCCGCGTTCGTCGCCGAGCCGGGCAACAGCCCGGAGGCAGCGGAACTCGCCACCGGCGTGCCGGCTCAGCTAGTGCGCGAAGCCGCCCGGCTGTACGCGACTGGCGGCAACGGGGCGATCTATTACGGACTCGGAGTCACCGAGCACAGCCAGGGCACGACTGCAGTGATCGCGATCGCCAATCTGGCGATGGCGACCGGCAATATCGGCCGGCTGGGCGTGGGTGTGAACCCGCTGCGCGGCCAGAACAACGTGCAGGGCTCGTGCGACATGGGTTCGTTCCCGCACGAACTGCCTGGCTACCGCCACATCAGCGACCCTGGCGCGCGGGCGATCTACGACACGCTGTGGGGCGTGACGCTGGACTCCGAGCCGGGGCTCCGCATCCCGAACATGCTGGATGCGGCCCTCCACGGCACGTTCCGCGGCCTCTACATCCAGGGTGAGGACATCGTGCAGTCCGACCCGGACACGCAGCACGTCACCGCGGGCCTTGCCGCGATGGAATGCGTGGTGGTGCACGACCTGTTCCTGAACGAAACGGCGAACTACGCCCACGTCTTCCTGCCCGGATCGAGCTTCCTCGAAAAGGACGGCACCTTCACCAACGCCGAGCGCCGCATCAACCGCGTGCGCCGCGTGATGGCGCCGCTGGCGGGCATGGCCGATTGGGAAGCCACGCAGGCCATCGCCCAGGCGATGGGCATGGACATGCGCTACACCCATCCCTCCGAGATCATGGACGAGATCGCCGCCACCACGCCAAGCTTCGCCAACGTGTCGTATGCGAGGCTGGATGCGCTGGGCTCGATCCAGTGGCCGTGCAATCCCGCCGCTCCGGAGGGCACGCCGGTCATGCACATCGACCACTTCGTCCGCGGACTCGGCCACTTCGTCGTCACCGAGTTCTTCCCCACCGACGAACGCGTCGGTCCGCGCTATCCGTTGCTGCTGACAACAGGCCGCATATTGTCACAATACAACGTAGGCGCGCAGACCCGGCGCACGGCTAACGTGGTCTGGCATGAGGAAGACAGGCTGGAGATCCATTCGCACGACGCCGAGCAGCGCGGTATTCGTGATGGCGATTCCGTGCGGCTCGCCAGCCGCTCTGGCGAGACCACTTTGCGTGCGCGGGTCACCGACCGCGTGGCGCCCGGCGTGGTCTACACCACGTTCCACCACCCGATGACCCAGGCGAACGTGGTGACCACCGACTACAGCGACTGGGCGACGAACTGCCCCGAATACAAGGTGACGGCGGTGCAGGTCTCACCCTCGAACGGACCCAGCCAGTGGCAGGAAAGCTACCGCGAACACGCCGAACGCAGCCGGCGGATCGAGGCGCCGGCGGAATGATGCCGTCCATCGCAGGGCCTGACAAACCCGCCGCTGGACTCATCCCGCCGCCGAAGCGGACCGTGGTGCGCACCGCCTGGCGCGACGGCGAGTCGGCGGTGGGCACGCGCGACGTGCCCGAAGAAACGCCGGTGGCGTTCACCTATAACCGGGCCACGCATGCGGTGATGCTGGCATCGCCCTCAGACCTGCACGACTTTGCCATCGGCTTCAGCCTGACCGAAGCCATCGTGCGGCATGCGGACGACATCGAGGAGTTGGAGGTCGTTCCGGTTGGTCTGGGCATCGAACTCCGCATGTCGCTGACGGCGAACCGGCTCGATGCGCTGACCCGCCGTCAGCGCAGACTGGCCGGCCCCAGCGGCTGCGGCCTGTGCGGGATGGACAGCCTGGCGGAAGCCGTGCGCACGCCTCCGCCAGTGGACTGCGGCGCCCGCTTCGACGGCGACGCGGTTGCCGCGGCAATGGCGGCGCTGCCGGCCGCCCAGCAGTTGAACCGCCAGACGCGGGCGGTGCATGCCGCCGCTTTCTGGCATCCCTCGGACGGAATGCTGGCGGTGCGCGAGGATGTCGGCCGCCACAATGCGCTCGACAAACTTGCCGGGGCGCTGGCGCGCGCGGGCAGGGCGGCCGGTGACGGCCTGCTGTTGCTCAGCAGCCGGGTGTCGGTGGAGATGGTGCAGAAGGCGGCGATGATCGGTGCTCCGGTGATCGTGGCCGTCTCGGCGCCAACCGCGCTCGCCATCCGCGTCGCCGAGGCCGCCGGCATCACCCTGCTCGCCATCGCACGCGACGACGGGTTCGAGGTCTTTACCCATCCGGATCGCATCACACTGGGACACGCGCGGCATGTCGCCTGACAAGCTGGCCTACATGGCAAACCAGATCGGCCGCTTTTTTTCCCACAAGCCTCACGATCAGGCCGTGGCCGGCATCCGGGACCATCTCAGGCAATTCTGGGAGCCGCGGATGCGCAACGAGATCATTGCGAATCTGGACAACGCCGCGCTTAATCTCGATCCGCTGGTGCGCGAGGCGATCGAGGGCCTTTGCGCGCCTCGTCCATCTTCAGGCGACTGACCCGCGCCAGACACGGAGGCAAAAAGCATGAGCTCGGCTACGTTTCCTGAGAGCAACGTAGTCCGGCCGGGACTGTTGGACCGCGATCGGATCGTCGCTCATGCCGGGTTTCATCGCTGGTTGGTGCCGCCCGCAGCGCTGGCGATCCACCTGTGCATCGGCATGGCCTACGGCTTCAGCGTGTTTTGGCTGCCTCTGTCCCGCGCCATCGGCATCGGCAAGCCAATAGCCTGCCCGTCCGGCACGCTGCTGCTCGACTTGCTGTTCACGACCTCCTGCGACTGGTCGGTGAGTTCGCTGACCTGGATTTTTACCCTTTTCATCTTCTTCCTGGGCGTCTCGGCGGCGCTGTGGGGCGGCTGGGTGGACCGGGTCGGGCCGCGCAAGGCCGGCGTCGTTGCGGCGCTGTGCTGGTGCGGCGGCTTGGTGGTCGGCGCGGTGGGCATCTGGCTGCACCAGCTTTGGATCATGTGGTTGGGTACCGGCGTGCTGGGCGGCATCGGGCTGGGGCTGGGGTATATCTCGCCGGTCTCGACGCTGATTCGCTGGTTTCCGGACCGGCGCGGCATGGCGACCGGCATGGCGATCATGGGCTTCGGCGGCGGAGCGATGATCGGAGCGCCGCTCGCGCAGTTGCTGATGAACCATTTTCGGTCTGCGACCGATGTCGGCGCCTGGCAGACGTTCGCCATTCTTGGCGCGATCTATTTTGTGTTCATGCTGGGCGGCGCGTTCGGCTATCGCGTGCCGCCCGCCGGCTGGCGCCCGAACGGCTGGGAACCGCCGGCGCCCAACGTCAAGGCGATGATCACCCACGGCCAGGTGCGCCTGAGCGACGTGATCAAGACGCCGCAGTTCTGGTTCGTCTGGGTCGTGCTGTGCATGAACGTCTCGGCTGGAATCGGGGTGCTCAGCATGGCCTCGCCGATGCTGCAGGAGATTTTTGGCGGTGCGCTGATCAGCCAGCCGGATGTTTCGTTCACCGCGCTGACGGATTCGCAGCGCGCGGCGGTGGCGATCGTGGCGGCGGGATTCACCGGGCTGCTGTCGCTGTTCAATATCGGCGGGCGGTTCTTCTGGGCGTCGCTGTCCGACCATATCGGCCGCAAGCCCACCTACTTCGTGTTCTTCCTGCTCGGCATTGCGCTTTACGCCGGTGCGCCGTGGGCCGCGCATTCCGGGGAGCGTGCGCTGTTCGTGCTGTTCTTCTGCGTGATCCTGTCGATGTACGGCGGCGGGTTTGCGACCGTGCCGGCGTATCTGGCCGACCTGTTCGGCACGCAATACGTGGGGGCGATCCACGGCCGGCTGCTGACAGCGTGGTCCACCGCCGGGATCATCGGGCCGGTGCTGGTCAGCACCATGCGCGACGGCGCGATCGCGGCGGGCGTGGACCGCGCGCACGTGTACGACGTGACGCTGTACCTGCTGGCGGGGCTGCTGGTGATCGGGCTGATCGCAAATCTGCTGGTGCGGCCGGTGGCGCATCGCTGGTTCATGCGGGACTCGGAGGTGATGGCGCTACAGGCCGCCGGCCGGGCGGTCCCGATGCCGGCGGCGGCTCGCGGGATTGGCGGTGGGGTCGGGCTGAGCACTGTGTTTGCCTGGACGGCGATCGGCCTGCCGCTGGCCTGGGGAGTGTGGATCACGCTGGCGAAGGTCGCGGTGCTGTTCGGCTGAGCCCCGCCGCGGGGTATCGCAACAAAGGCGGTCGTTAATCCTGCGGTATGGTTCGCGCCCGGCGCGCTGCGCAGCATCGAGCGGCAGGCGGGCGTCAAGCTGAGGAAATAGACCATGGCGCGCTATTATCCGGCCATCGTAGAGGCCGACACCGAAGGCTACAGCGTGTTTTTTCCGGACGTGCCCGGCTGCGCGAGCGGCGGCGCGACCTTGCAGGAAGCCGCGCAGAACGCCGAGGAGGCACTTCAGGCCCACCTCGATCTGTCGGAAGAACACGGCGACACGCTACCCGAGCCGTCCGATCTGGATGCCGCCGCCCCGGTGGACCCGGACATCCATGTTGCGGCGCGGCTGCTGGTGCGTGTGGAGACCACGAAGGCGAAACCGGTACGGGTGAACATTATGATGCCCGGCGATTTGCTGGCGGCGGTGGACCGCTACGCTGCACGCCTTGGCTATACGCGGTCTGGCCTGCTGGCCCAGGCGGTGCGGGACAAGCTGCGGCGGGAGAACGACGCGGGAGCGCGTTAAACCCCGAGATACGGCGTTTAATAGTTCCGCTTGCCGGTTCTATTTTATGGCTTACCCGGCTGCAAAGACATCGCGCTTGCTGTTGTGCGCATAGGTGTCCCAGGTGATTTCGTATTCGTCGCACTGACTTCCCCAGCCGGTCCATAGTTCGCGTTTGCCGCGCGCGAACAGTTCCAGATAGGGGCCGGGGCTGCACGCCTCGATGATCTGGTATAGTTCGTCCGGCTTGCGGCTATGCTCGCGCTTCTGCGTCGCCAGCAGGTTCACCTGACGGCGACCGGGCGCAAGCGTGCGGGCATTTTTACCGCGAACGCCGAACAGGACCAGCTCCGTCACATTGCGAAAGTAAAATCCCACGCCCCTGCCGTCAGAACCGCCGTCTTTCCTGATTTTGTGCCAAACGATATTGCTCTTGTATTCGAATCCCCATGCCCTGAGCACCTGAATTCCCTCTGGCAGCAAGGCATTGGGAACCCACAGATAAAGATGGGACGTGTCAGCCGTCACCGTCTGCATCGGCAGGGCCATAATCTCTTCCAGGTGCATTGTGCCATAGCGGCTCAAGCGGCGATGCTCCGGCGCCATCTTTCCCGTCCGATTCAAAAAGCGCCACGGCGGGTCGGCCAAGATCGTCGAAAACCGCTGGCCCGTAAGCTGTTTCTTGAAGTCGGCAATTGGGTCAGGTCGCGGCATCTTCATCGCTCCAGCCGGATATACGCTTCGGGCGGCGTGGGCCGTTCAATGAAGTGGATGACCTATTTTGCAAAATTCAGCAGGGCATCGACGTTCCTGCGGAAATTCTTCTTAGCTTCCGGATTGCTACTGAATGCAATGTAGTGATGGTAACATTGCGAATCCATTTCACGGCCAGTGGCACAGCGATAATTGAACCATGCACGGTCGAAACTGCGTCGTTTCCGCCAAGGGACGAAGGGGCGGAATTGTGCGACGGCGGATTGCAAGGTCGGCGCGACATCACTTAAGGACGAAGTGATGTCATCAGGCCACCGGAAGGGCAAGGGATAGAAGCCGTTGAGCGCAGATAGAACAGTGGCGCGGAAAGTCGCAGCAGCATGACGTTTGGCATTCCAGCGATCACGTCGCGCAGCCAGCCTGTGTGTCACTGCGGGCGCGGCGAATATGCTGGCCAGAGTGACCGCCGCGAGGCCATAGGACCATCGCTCGCCATCAGTCAATGAGTTGACCCATTCGTGCAAAATCATCCGGATGATTATAGCAGCGCATCGGCGATTCCAATATCGGCCCTTGTCCAGGCGGCGGGATCGAACGAGCAGGAGGCTGGGCCGAGCGCGCACGGCATTTCTTTTCCTGCGTGCGCGACACTGTCAGAGCCTTATAGATGAGCGCCGTGGCGCGTGCCAGCCGGCGATCTTGCAGGTTGTCGTTTCTCCGGTCGTGAGCTCGCCGCGTCGAACCATTCCGGCAGCGATGGGCACGATTTTCCGAGCCAGCAGGGGCCGACGACAAGAGTGGGGTTGCCCTGCCTTCCATCGTGTCCCCCCATCCCCACCCCCCGTCTGGCGGCGGCGCCCAAGCCGTGCTCAATAGCCGCCATGGAGCGAAGCTTCGACTGCCTGATCGTAGGGGCTGGCGTCATCGGCTTGTCGCATGCGCTGGCCGCTGCGCGGCATGGCCTGCGCCCGGCCGTGGTGGACCGCGACGCGAGCGCGGCCGGCGCCTCGGTGCGCAATTTCGGTTTTATCACGGTCACCGGCCAGCCGGCCGGCCTCACCTGGCGCCGCGCCCGCCGCGCGCGGGATGTGTGGGCGGAGGTCGCGCCGCTCGCCGGCATCACCATCCTGCAGCGCGGCCTGCTGGTCTGCGCCCGCCGCCACGAGGCGCTGCACTGCCTGGAGGAGTTCGCCGCCGGCCCGATGGGCGAGGACTGCCGTCTCCTGCGCGGCGGCTCACTGGCCTATCCGCTCAGCTCGGACCTGACCGGCGCGCTGCACAGCCCGCACGAGCTGCGGGTGGACAGCCGCGAGGCGATCCCCCGCCTCACGACGTGGCTGGAGCAGGAGCGCCGCGTGGCGTTCCACCCCCGCGTCGCCGTGCGCGCGGTGGAGCCGGGCCGTGTCGAAACCTCGGCCGGGCGCTTCACCGCGGAGATGATCGTGGTCTGCCCCGGCCCCGACCTGGTCACGCTGTTCCCGGAGGAGCTTGCGCGCCGCGAGGTCACCCTCTGCAAGCTGCATATGCTCCGCATCGCTTCCCCCGGCTGGAGCATCCCCGCGCCGGTGATGAGCGACCTGAGCCTGCTGCATTACGACGGCTATGCCGACTGCGCCTCGCTGCCGGCATTGCGGGCGCGGCTCGCTGCGGAGCAGGGGCCATGGCTCGCCGAGGGCATCCAGCTCGTGGCGGTGCAGAACAGCGATGGCTCGCTGGTGGTCGGCGAAAGCCGGCACTACGGCGCGGCGCCGGACCCCTCCCAGCCGCGCGAGGTGGACGACCTGATTCTGTCGGAGCTGTCCGCCGTCCTCGATATCGAGCGTCCGCAAGTGGTCGAGCGCTGGACAGGCGTGTTTCCCTCCGGCCCGGACATCGCCTTCGTCGAGGCGCCGATGCAGGGTGTGCGGCTTGCCATGGTCACCAGCGGCACCGGCGCCAGCACGGGGTTTGCCATCGGGGAGGAAACCATCGCCGACCTGCTCGGCCTCGCCGCCCCGCCGTACGCGCTGGACCCCGGCGCCTGACTCTCGGCGAACTCGACTTGCGGCGCAGCGGGCTCGCCGGGGGGGCGCCACATCATCCAGCCCGTGCCGATTGCCAGCGTTAGCAGCGTCAGCGGCGCGCCCACGCGGAAATAGTCCCAGAACCCGATCACCACGCCGCGCCGCGCCGCCTTTTC
>Ga0302156_10004162_pt1 | contig 10770 bp, 6 predicted proteins | sample I_Bog_N3_2_FD_193503 | JGI IMG/M metagenome (GOLD analysis project Ga0302156, IMG submission 193503) | Peat permafrost microbial communities from Stordalen Mire near Abisko, Sweden - I_Bog_N3_2 | ecosystem: Environmental > Terrestrial > Soil > Wetlands > Peat | place: Sweden: Abisko, Stordalen... | reverse complement strand
CAATCTGCTCGTACGACGCCAGCACCCGCCGCACAAAGGCCGCATGAGCCTCCTGTGGTGGATCGGAAAGCCGCGTCAGCCCGCCCAGATCGTTCACCCCCTCCAGCACAATCACCCAGCGAACCCCCGGCTGCGCCTGCACATCGCGATTGAATCGCGCCAGCACATTCGGCCCCAAACCATCCGTCAGCAGATGGTTTCCGCCAATCCCCTCGTTCAGCACCCCAATGCTCCGCGTCGCTTCATTCGCCTGCAAGCGTTGCGCCAGTACATCCGTCCACCGGTCATTTCCGTTGGTCGTAGCCCCGTGGCCATCCGTAATCGAGTCTCCCAGCGCAACGATAGCCCCAGCGCCACCAGCCACATCCACACCGGCAAGCTGATACCAGTGATCAAATTTCTTCGCATCCGCCATATCAGCCGCAGCGGCTGCATCCCCATGCACCAGGTACGAAGTGGCGCGCGACCCCGGATGCCCCGTCTGCGATGCCGGAGCTTCGTCATAATGAATGCTCACCGCCAGATCGCTCAGCGGCGGCACCGGGAAGGCGACCGGATCGGAAAGATAATCCGCGCCCGCCGGAATAATCACATCCGGACGGCCCGAAAAGGTCACCGCCCGGTCGCTCGCCGGGTCGATCTTCGCAGAGGCCGCCGAAACCGGCCGCGCCACATGCACCGAAGCCAGATGCAACGTCTGCGTGCCAAACGCATTCGAGAGATGAAGCCGAATCGCCGAGCCGCCCGCGGAAAGATGCACAATCTGCCGCAAAGTAGCGTCGCACAGGTCATCCGGAGCCAGAGAATTTTGCGGCTCCGGTAGTTGCTGCGAAGCTGCCCACGATCCGGTCCAGACCTGCGCGACAGGCAACGCGGACTGCGCCGAAGCGCTTGCAACTGCTAGAACCAGAACGAGTGCGAAGAGACATTTGCCGGCCATTTCCGTAGATTAAAGCGATTTACGAAGCTAGTATAGTTCTCGATCAAATTTTCCGAATTGCTCCCGCGCTGGAGGAAATTTCGATGGATCCGCAACGATTGCCCTTGGCTCTCTCAATCCTCGCAGCAACCGCCTTCACCCTTGCCGTCGCACGCGCGGCCATCGCGCAAGCCCCTCCGCCAGTCACATTCACCGCTGAGCAAGACCACCAGAACATGATGGACCAGCTTGGCATCAAGGCTCTTCGTCCTGGCCCCAGCGGCGACGAAAAAGCTCCCAATCACGCCAACTACGACGAGTCCAGGGCCAATCTCTACCCGACAATTCCCAGCCTGCTGGTCTTGAAGAATGGCCAGAAAGTCACCACTGCCGATGCATGGTGGAAGCAGCGGCGGCCGGAAATCGCCGAAGACTTTGAGCGCGAAGTCTATGGCCGCATTCCCAAAAACGTCCCCAAAGTCACCTGGAAAGTGAAAGTAACCGACCGCGAATTCCTCGGTTTTACCCCGGTCATCGCGAAAGACCTGGAAGGTGTAGTCGATAACTCCAGCTATCCAGCCATCGAAGTCAAAATCGCCATGACCGTCGTGGTTCCCGCCAACGCCAAAGGTCCAGTCCCGGTGCTCATGATGTTCGGCCGCACCGGCCTTCCCAGTCCCACGCAGCCTCCTCCTGAGGAGATGGAACGCGTCAACGCGGCCATCAAGTCGCTCCTGGTGGAAAAGGACCCCTCGCTCGCCGCCATCTTCACCCAATATCCCGGCTACAGCCCGGTTACCCCGCTCGCCTCGCCCTACGCCTTTGGCGCGCCGCGACCTGCGGGCGATCCGCCAGCCTTGCAGCAGTTGATCGCCGACGGCTGGGGCATCGCCATGATCAATCCAGCCAGCATTCAGGCCGATAACGGCGCGGGAATCACTCGCGGCATCATCGGCCTGGTCAACAGAGGGCAGCCGCGCAAACCTGAGGATTGGGGCGCATTGCGTGCTTGGGCCTGGGGCGCGGCCCGCGGACTCGATTATCTCGAAACCGATCCGGCAGTCGACGCCAAACACGTCGGAATCGAAGGCGTTTCGCGCTTCGGCAAAGCGGCGCTGGTCACCCTCGCCTTCGAACCGCGTTTTGCCATGGGCCTCATCGCCTCCTCCGGCGAGGGCGGCGCCAAGCTTCACCGCCATATCTTCGGCGAGGTCGTCGAAAACCTCGCCGGGGGCGAATACTACTGGATGGCCGCCAATTTCATGAAATACGGCGCCGAATCCTCCACTTTCGGCAGCAAGAACGCTGGCGATCTGCCCGTAGATTCCCACGAACTGATCGCGCTCTGCGCGCCGCGCCTCACCTTTATCAGCTACGGCGCACCCGCCGGAGGCGATCCATTTTGGATCGACCAGCAGGGCGGATACGAGGCCACCGTCGCCGCGCAGCCGGTCTTCGAGCTGCTTGGCGCACACGCCTTGGGAGTTCCAGACGACTGGAAAACAGCCACCATGCCGCCCGTCAATCAGGGACTGCTGGACGGCGAACTCGCCTGGCGTCAGCACGACGGCGGCCACACCGACGCGCCCAATATCAAGTATTTCATCGCCTGGGCAGACAAGAAAATGGGCCGTCCCACCCCGTGATCCGCGCAGGCTTGCCCCCGCGGTTGGGGCCGCAGATCGCTCTTATGGGGCGTAAATCGTCTTTCCGGAAGGCGCAGGGGGCTTCAACCCTCTAAAAACAAGCCAAAAGTCAGGGCCTTCAGGCCCGGAACTCCGCTCAATCAATGGCTTGCCAACGAGACCGGCGAATCCGCAGCCGTATAAACCACTTCGCCGTCCAGCAGCGTCATCAGGCACTTCATCTCTTTGATCTGGTTGGTCGGAATGGTGTAAATGTCGCGGTCCCAAACGGCTATATCGGCCCGCTTTCCCGCTTCAAGCGTACCGATTTTGTCCTCCAGAAACATCTGACGCGCGCCCCACGCGGTATAGCTGCGCAGCGCCGTCTTCGCGTCCACCGCCTCCGCCGACCCAAACGCCTCTTTGCCCGAGGAAGTCTGCCGCGCAACGGAAGCCCAAAGTCCGTACCGCGCCGCCACCGGCGTCACCGAATAATCCGACCCGCCAGACCACAAGATGCCGCGTTTTTGCAGTGTTTTCAGTGGAATCAGCCGCAAATCCCGTTCCGGGCCGTAGCTCGCTGTGTAAATGTCGCCAATCCACCAGAGAAATTCAGCCTGCATCTCCGGATAACCGGCATCGTATTTCGACTGCAACATCTGCATCACATCCAGAGCGTGAGGCGTGGGCAAATTGGCGTGGATGATGCTGTGGCGCAAGCCGGGATGCGGAAACTCCTTCTCCGCTTCCGCATAGGAATCGACCACCCAATCCATTGCCCGATCGCCCACCGCATGCGTTCCAATCGGCACGCTCGCCTTCTGAAAGAGCAGCACCATATGCTGGTAAGTCGCTGGATCAAAATGCGGATAGCCGAGATTCGGTTTTTCGTCCAGCGCAATGTCAGGTGTTTTCCCGTTGCGCAGCCATGTGTCGTAAACCCAGCCGGTGCGCGCCCCACCCGAGCCATCCATGAAGATTTTCACCCCGCAACTGAGCAATCGGCTGTCGCCCAGCGAAGCCGGCAAACGGGGAACGCTGTTCACCAGATCGAGCGCATGTTGCGCCGATTGCATTGTGATTCCGGCATCCCAAAGCACGCAGACGCGCTCTTTGAGTTGACCCGAATCGAGCAATGCTTTGTACGCGTCCCATTGGATCTGGAAGATGTCCGGGTCTTTTACCGCGGTCATGCCTTCGCTATGCAACACCTTTTGTATGTATAAGATACCGGAGCGCATTTGCTCAGGAGTTGTCTCCGGAATCAGGTGATTCACGAGTCTCATAGCCGCGTCTTCCTTGAGCACGCCGGTCGGCTGGCCTTTTGCGTCGCGGTCGATAGTGCTTGCGAGCGGATCGGGAGTCGCCGCCGTGATACCTGTGAGCCTCATTGCAAAGGAGTTAGCTACGCCGTAGTGGCCCGTGGTATGCATCAGCCAGACGGGGTTTTTGGGCGCGACGGCGTCCAAGTCGGCGGCGGTTGGATAGCGGTGTTCTGCGAGCTTGCCTTCGTCCCAGCCGGAGCCCGTAATCCATTCTCCTGCTTTGACTTGCGGCACTTTGGTCTTCACGCGGGCGACGATTTCAGCCACCGATCGGGCGTCTGATAGCTTGACTCCATAGAGCTCCTCCACGCCTCCGCCAGCAATGTGCGCGTGCGTATCGATGAGTCCTGGAGTTGCTGTATAGCCCTTGAGATCAAGCACTTGCGCGTCAGGAGCGGCGAGCGCCCGGATCTCCGCGTCGGTCCCGGTCTTGAGGATCACGCCTTTGCGGATGGCTATCGCCTGCGCCACCGAGTCGTGCGCGTCGACGGTCAAGATCTTGCCATGAACGAGGATCAGGTCTGCCTTCTCGGATTGCGCTATGGCAAACAATGGAGTTACGAGAAGAGCGATGGCTGCGGTTAGGTGGTTCATGGTTGGTGGCTCCATTTTTCGGGATGCCCCAACTCTATATTGACCGGGCGACTTTTCCGCCCATTTTGTTGCGGTTTCAACTATCGCGGCGGGAGACGAGCAGGTAACCCCAATCTCCGAGGTAGGTGCTTCTCATGGGAAGACGTCTTTGTACGCGTAACGTTAAGCGTCAGATTGTTTACGTTGATTGACGGACGGATTACACTGCCCGACGGTTTGGTAACACTACGTGGCGGATTGTTTACATTGGCCGTACAGATTCATTTTTTAGATGTCTGCGGGGTGGCAGCTCGCCGTTAGGGGCGAGAGATTGGCGCCTCGGGTTGTTGTCAGTTCCGAATTGGACCAACGCCTATTGTGAGCAGCCGCCGGAGGTAGCTGGAACAGCGATGGGAAGACTGAGGGGGTTTTCCTGGTGGAGTTTGTTGTTGATGGCTTGCCACTCGCCGAGGACCTTGGTGAGCGCGGCGCAGTTTTGTTCGACGGCCTGGGTTTGGGATTCGGTGGGGCGCTGGTCGGCGGACTCTATGCCGTAAAGGAGGCGGCTGAGGTCGCGGTTGATGGGGCCGAAGCCAGGCTGGTCTTTGAAGCCGTTCAAGAGGGTTTGGACCTGCTTTCCCAAGTCTTCGAGGACTTTTGGATCGACTTGGGACTTCTTATGTTCTTCGATTGCTGTTTGTAGCATGGTGAGTTTCTGGTATTCGGCGTAGGAGACGGCGATGCCGGCGAGGATGCGCCGGGCGAGGGCGAGTTGGGCTTCGAGATCCTGCTGGGTGGCGTGGACTCGCGGGTCTAAGGTGACGGTGAGTGGCTGGGTGAGAGTGTGGCCGTTGGCGGTGAACTCCACCGTGTATTTGCCGGGAACGACGAGCGGCCCTTGCGGCTGCTGGCGGGGTGTTTCGTGAGGAATGGCGTGGTCGGCAAGGGTGTACTCAGTGTACTGGAGAATGGGGCCGTAGTAAGAGGCGGGCAGAATGGTGGGCGCGTCGTAGCGGAGGTCCCAGATGAAGCGGTGCATGCCGGCGGAGCCATCGACGTCGTGCGGCTGTTCGAACCAATATTCGGGGACGTTGGGCAGGGGCAGGTAGGGCTCGACGGCTTTGCCGGTGAATTTGCGGACGATGTGGCCGGCGGAGTCTTTGATGGTGATGGAGGGAGTTTGGTCAGCCTGGCCGAGGATGTAGTCGAGGGCGATGCCGTCAGGGGGATTTTGGGCGGTGGGAGTTTCGATGGGTAGCGGGGTGTCCTGGTAGGTGTCCCATCGTGCGCGGAGGGCGGTCGCCGGGCGGAAGAGATGGGCACCGGAGGCTAGGATTTCCGGGGTGAGCTGGCGGATGGGCGAGAGGTTGTCGAGGATCCAGAGGCCGCGGCCGTAGGTGGAGAGGACCAGGTCGTCGCCGTGGATTTCCATGTCGGTGACGGGGGTTGCGGGCAGGTTGAGGGTGAGCGGGTGCCAGTGATCGCCTGCGTCGAAGGAGAGATAGACGGTGGAGTTGGTGCCAGCGTAGAGAAGGCCTTTGCGGACAGGGTCTTCGCGAACGACGGTTGTGCCCTCGGTTGCGGGCATGCCTTGGACAACGGACTGCCATGTCGTGCCGAAGTCGCGAGTGCGCAGAATCTGTGGCGGCAGGGCTTCGCGGGTTGATCCTACGGTGAGGTATGCAGTGCCGGGGTCGTGGTGGGATGGCTCGACGTAGAGGAGCTGGAAGGGCGCGGCGAGGCCGGGCGGGGTGACGTTTTTCCAGTGTGCTCCGCCGTCGCGGGTGAGCTTGACGAGGCGGTTGATAGTGGTGGCCCAGAGCTCGCCGGCGTGGAGGGGTGACTCGGCGAGCGCGACGAGCGCCGGTGGACGGGGTGCGCCGGGTCGGTCGGATTTCTTCCATTCGGTGAGGTCGGGGCTAATGGGCTGCCAGCTCTTGCCTTGGTCGATAGTTCTGAGGACCATCTGCGTGCCGAGGTAGAGGGTTTTGGGGTCGTGCAGGGAGAAGAAAAGCGGTGGCATCTGGGTGACGCGGTACTTTTCGCCTTTTTCGAAGACGGTGGCGGTCTGGCCTGTTTTGCGGTCGTAGCGGACGACGGAGCCGTACCAGCCGCCGGAGTATATCCAATCCGGATGGAGCGGGTCGGGGGCGATGTAGCAGAACTCGAATCCGCCTACGGAGGTGACGTCGGAGGGGGTGATCTGACCGTTGTCGCTGCGGCTGGGGACGGATTGGGTGCCGCTGTCCTGCTGGGCGGCGTAGGTGCGGTAGGGGAACTGGCGATCGGTGGTGACGTGGTAGAACTGGCCGGTTGGCTGGTTATACCAGGAACTCCAGGTCTGGCCGGAGTCCACGGAGAGTATGGCGCCCTGATCGACGCCGAGCAGGAGCCGGCTAGGGTTGTTGGGGTCGATCCAGAGGAGGTGGAAGTCGTCGCCGGAGGGTGCGCCGACGTAGGCCTCGAAGGTCCTTCCCCCGTCGGTGGAGCGGTAGAGCGAGGTTTGGGCGACGTAGAGGATGTCGGGGTTTTTGGTGTCGGCGAAGATGCGGCTGAAGTATTCGCTGCCCAGAATGCGGGGGTCGGTGGTGGATTTGGTCCAGGTGAGACCTTCGTTGTCGGAGCGGAAAAAGCCTTGATTGACTACAGCGTAAAGGCGCTTGCCCTCGGTTCCAGAGGCGGCAGCTATGCCGAGTCGGCCGCGGTCCTTCTCGGGTAGCCCCTTGGCGGGCATGAGCTGCCAGGTTGAGCCTTCGTCGGTGGATTGGTAGAGGAGGGAGTTGGCCTGGATGGATGGGGCTTTGGGATTGGCTTCGGTGGGGCCAGAGGCGGGGATGTAGACGGAGGCGTAGAGGATACTGGGGTGCGCAGGGTCGGCGGTGAGGTCGAAGACGCCGGCGGAGTCTGGATTGTTGAGGGTCTGGGTCCAGGATTTGCCGCCGTCGGTGGATTTGAAGACGCCGCGCGGGGTGGTGAAGGCGGTTTGGGCCACGGGGCGGGAGATGACATACATGCCGAGGGAGTTGGCGCCGGCGATGAGGGTGTTGGGGTCTTTGGGGTCGACTATTACGGCCTGCAGGAAACGGGTTTGGTCGAGGCCGATGTGGGTCCAGGTCTGGCCTTCGTCTTCGGATTTGTAGACGCCGTTGCCAGGGGTCTGTTCGCCGGTGCCGGCGTAAAAAATCTTCGAGTTGGAGGGAGCGATGGAGATAGAGCCGATGGAGGCGACGCGCTCCTGATCGAAGATGGGCTGCCAGACGTGGCCGGCATCGGTGGTCTTCCAAATGCCGCCTCCTGGCGTACCGAAGTAGTAGACGTTGGGGTTCTCGGAGACCCCGGCGACGGCGGAGACGCGTCCGCCGCGGAAGGAACCGATGAGCCGCCATTGGAGGGATTTCAGGCTTTCGGTGGGCATGTCCTGGGCTGGAGCCGAGGCTGTATATACGAGGGCCAGGAGCAGACCCGAAAGGATGGCCATGGCCGGCTTGATCGGCTTCCTGTGGTGCTGGCTGCGGTGCATGCGGTTCTCCGAGAGAGTGAACTGTGTCAGGGCGACAACAGAGGTGCGAATGCGACTAACTGCGCATTGGAGGCATATCTTGCGTCGTGTCGTGAACAACTTGACTATATCGTGCGGGGTTGGGATTTCGCCGCAAATTCCCGGGAGAGGTTGCCGACGGCTTCACCGGGATGTCCGAAGCCGGAGGCCAACGAGGAATTGCATGAGCCGGAGTGTACATCGGAATTGTGCGCTGGGTGGGAAACTCATTCCGAGAGCGGAGTTGGCGCTTGCGCAAGAGGCGGTTTTTGCTGGACTCAGGGAGTGCGCTGAGGTTCAGCCATTCAACAAGCTCCATTTACCTCGAAAGCTGGAAACTATGTCGACTTCAGTGGTTGCGATTTATGACACGCATGAACAGGCGGAATTAGCCGTCAAAGCACTTCAAGAGGGTGGGATCGACATGAAAACGCTGTCGATTGCGGGCAAGGATACGCACACCGACGAGCAGGTGGTCGGTTACTACAACGTCGGGGACCGGATGAAACGCTGGGGTGGGATTGGCGCGTTCTGGGGCGGATTCTGGGGATTGTTGTTCGGTTCGGCGTTTTTTGCGATTCCGGGGCTCGGACCGATCCTGGTGGCTGGACCACTGGTGGCGTGGATCATTGCGGGGCTTGAGGGCGCCGTAGTGGTCGGCGGCGTGAGCGCACTGGGCGCGGGTCTCGCGAGCATCGGGATTCCCAAGGACAGCATTCTGAAGTACGAAGTGGCCCTGAAGACGGACAAGTATCTGCTGGTGGTGCATGGGACGGTGGACGAGGTTCTAAAGGCGAAGGACATCATCGCGGAGACGAAACACAGCTCGCACCACTTGTACGCTGAGACGGTTGCAGCTTAAGCGGAGTGAAGCGGATCGGTGACGGATTGGGCGCGCTTGGTAAAGGTCCGGTCTGGCCCGGTCTGCCTTTTGTCTGACTATTGGAAGAAAGGCAATACCGATGGGGAAGAGCAGTTCGTTTGCGGCATTTGTTTCGCTGGTGATTGTGGTGATCGGCGGTGGGTTGGCGTATTTTCTGCATTCAGGTGGGGCGGATGCGCTGGCGGTGGTAGTGTTTGTGGCTGGCTTGTTGCTGGCGTGGGTGATTTCGGCTTCGCTGCAGATTGCGGATCAATGGAATAAGGCAGTAGTGCTGAGGTTTGGGAAGTTCCAAACGCTGGAGGGTTGTGCCGCTGATCGACACGATTCCATATTGGCTCGACACGCGAGTGCTGACCAGTTCGTTCAAGGCAGAGAAGACGCTGACCAAGGATACGGTGCCGGTAGACGTGGACGCGGTGCTTTTTTGGAAGATCGTCGATCCGCGGAAGGCGGCGCTGGATGTGGCCGACTATCAGAGTTCGATTAGTTGGGCTTCGCAGACAGCGCTTCGGGATGTGATTGGGAAGACAATGCTCTCGGACATGCTGGAGGGTCGGGACAAGATCAGCGACGCGCTGCAGAAGATCATCGACCAGCGGACGGAGCCGTGGGGGATCAACGTGATTTCGGTCGAAGTGAAGGATGTGCTGATCCCGGCGTCGCTGGAGGACGCGATGTCGATGCAGGCACAGGCGGAGCGGGAGCGTCAGGCGCGCGTGATTCTGGGCGACTCGGAGCGGCAGGTTGCGGAGAAGTTTGGCGAGGCGGCCAAGACGTACCTGAACAATCCGGTGGCGCTGCATCTGCGGGCGATGAACATGCTGTATGAAGGGCTGAAGCAGAACTCGACCATCGTGATTGTGCCCAGCTCTGCTGTGGAAACGATGCAATTGGGTGGATTGGCCGGGTTGACGGCTTTGACGATGGGGCTGGGGGCGGACAAGAAGAAGCTGGACGCCGGCGGAGATAGAACGATCTCCGAGGCTTCGACGGCTATCGACGAGCCGATTTCTGAGGCTGTGCTGGCTCCGGCGTAAGGATCTTGAACACGAGGAAAAGGAGATAGGTATTCATGCACAAGGGTGAACGTGAACATCATGGCGGAGGTGAGCCGCACGCCGACACCGAGGACCGGGATCTGGGGCCCTATTGGCGGAGGGCGCATCGGGACTGGAAGTTCTGGGTGGGGGTGGTTTTGTTGTCGGTGGCTCTTTTCGTGTATGTGGCGAGCCTGGACTTGTCGACGGTGCCTCGCTTTTAGGTAATTCCGGACGTAGATTTGCCGGCACCAGGGTAGCGCGCTTGCCTCTTCGTGAGGACGAATCAAGTGCTCTGCCCTTTTTTCGGTTGGGGTTCAGTTGGTAACTACTTCGACCCTGGCCGAGCCGAGGATGGTTCCGGCGGGGTTGGTGAATAGCACGATGACCTGATTGCTTGGGCTGCTGGCAATGGCGGCTGTTGCGGTGACGAAGACGGAGAAAGTTGGAGTTGCACCGATCGCAAAGGGCGCGAGCGTGGAGGTGGCCGAAGGAGTGGCGAGGCATTGGCCGGAGGAGGGATTGGTCTGGCAGAGCGTGACCTGAACGGGCAGCGTGGTGTTGGAGCCGGTAGTGGTCTTGACGGTGATGGAGGGGTAACTCTGGCCGCTTTGATTTTCAGAAGCTACGGAGAAGGCCGCGGAGCCGCCTACCGGGATGGTGACCACGTTGGTGCCGGAAGTGGTGGCGACGAAAGTTGCGATAGGGTATCCGATGGTGTATTTGGCTGAGGCTACGGCGCTGTTCGTGTCGCCGGTGGCGGTGGCGATGGCTTCGATGGTTTCGGAAGTGGCGACGGAGATGGGGCCGGTGTATTTGGTGGATGCGGTGGTGGGGGCGGTTCCGTTGGTGGTGTAGTAGATGGTTGCG
>Ga0302156_10004150_pt1 | contig 10794 bp, 9 predicted proteins | sample I_Bog_N3_2_FD_193503 | JGI IMG/M metagenome (GOLD analysis project Ga0302156, IMG submission 193503) | Peat permafrost microbial communities from Stordalen Mire near Abisko, Sweden - I_Bog_N3_2 | ecosystem: Environmental > Terrestrial > Soil > Wetlands > Peat | place: Sweden: Abisko, Stordalen... | reverse complement strand
AACTCATGATGGAAGGCGCAGATGATCTGTCGTTTGCCGACCAATTTTATGCCTTGGCAGGAAAAATCCGTCCTGTTTAATGAAGGGCAGAGTCCGCCTGCCAAAAATTTGCCTTGGACTCGCTATTGCAACAGAACCGTGGAAACCAGGCCGGCATGGATCGGGCTTGACCGATGCACGACATGGCGTAAAAAAGAGCGCTCGGCGTCATCGCCGGAGTACTGGCTACCTCAGCCTTTAAGCATGATGTTCAGGTTTTGCACAGCAGCCCCGGAAGCGCCCTTGCCCAGATTGTCGTAGACCGCGCCCAGCAAGACTTGACCATTTTTCTCGTTGGAGAACACATAGATGTCGAGTTGGTTGGTGCCGTTCAGATATTCCGGATCGAGCTGGGAGACGGCGCGTGCCTGCTCCAACGACAACACGTTGATGTACTGCGCGTTCGCATAGTGGGCAGCCAGGCCGGCGTGAATGCGCTCGGCCGTCATGCCCTGCTCGAGCAGGCGCAGATGCAAGGGCACATACAGCACGATACCCTGGCGGTACTTGGCATAGTTCGGCGTGAAAATCGGACGATATTCCAGCAGCGACTCGGTCGTCATTTCCGGCACGTGCTTGTGCTCAAGGCTCAAGCCGTAGCCGCGGAACGGCGCCGTTGTCGGGTGCGAGTGCTGCGGATCTTCGTAGGCATCGATCAAGGAACGGCCGGAACCCGAATAGCCTGACGTTGCGTGCACGTTGACCGGATAGGTGCGCGGAACAATGTTCGCTTCGGTCAGCGGACGCAGCAAGGCAATCGCGCCGGTCGGATAGCAGCCCGGATTGGATACCCGATTGGCGGCCGCGATGCGCTCGGTCTGACCGGCGGTCAACTCCGGGAAACCATACACCCAGCCTGGGGTCGTGCGGTGGGCCGAACTGGCGTCCAGCACGCGCACGCGCGGGTTTTCCACGAAGGTCACCGCTTCACGCGCGGCCTCGTCCGGCAGGCACAGGATCGCGATATCGCAGACATTGAGCGCCTCGGCGCGTTTGCGGGGGTCTTTCCGCTCAGCATGAGGTAGTTGCAGCAGCTCGATATCAGTACGGTCGCTCAGCTGGGAATGAATTTGCAGGCCGGTAGTTCCTGCCTCCCCGTCGATGAAAATTAATGGCTTCATATTGTATAAAAATGGAAAGTTAATCGCCCGACATCGTAACATAGGCAGTCGCGGCCGTTGCCGCGACTTCCCCCTTACTTGGCCGCCTTCATGCCCGCCACGCCATCGCTGACGTATGTTTCTTCGAATTTGCCTGCCATGAAGTCGATCTGGTAGACATAAGGAACCGGTTTGAAGAACATATCGCGGTTAAGCAGCTTGGCCAGCGTGAAGGTCGAGGTCAGTGTCGTCGCCAGCAGGCACGCCGAACTGAGGGACGCTACCTTGCGCGTTTCGAAGTCAAGCTTTGGATCTGCCAGATAGGCGCGGTGCAGGTGCAGCGGATCGAGGCCGATGCCGAAATTGAGCAGCTTGTCCGTTTCGCTCATCTCCGGCGTCAGCGCGAAGTACTGTTCAAACGACATCGCATCTGGGTGGAAATGGTGCAGCGTGCCACCGAAGCCGATCGGACAGGAAACGACCGCAGGAATTCCCAATTCGCGGGCTCGGCGGTACATCAGGATTCGCGGCTCAATGACGAAATAGTCCATCGCGTCACACAGCATGTCGACGCCATGCAAAAAGTCGTCAACATTGGCTGCGCTCACGCCTTCATACTGCTCGATACGCAAGGCTGGATTAATCGACAGCAACCTCTCAGCGAGCACATCGGCCTTCTTCAAGCCAACGGTGTGGACGCTGGCGCCGAATTGGGGTTCCAAGCCGGAACCGCCGAAAATTCCGTCACTCCAAATCGGGGTCTGGGGACCAATGGGACAGTGACCCGACTTAAGGGGGGCAGCTCACGAAACGGAAATAGTCGTACTCTATGCTTGCTGTAGTGGTCATAATAGCGCGTTCAACGCCGCGCAAATAGCGCCCGATATGCGCTTGGTGAGGTTTGGTACGCTCGATTGAAGTGTTGACGCAGTGATACCGCGCTGCCGAAGCCCACATGCTGTGCGATATCCTCGATCGATTGTTGCGTCGTTTCCAGCATTCGTTGCGCGAAGGCTAAACGCTGGCTTAGTAACCATTGCCCGACCGTCGTTCCTGTCAGTTCACGAAATCGCCTGGTGAAATTGCGGCGGCTCATGGCGACGCGTTTGGCCAGTGTGTTAAGGCTGTGTGGTTCGCTCAGATTGACCACGGTCCAATTCAATAAGTCGGAAAGCCGGTCGCCGCCGCGCCCATCATGCAGCGGTTGTTCGATGTACTGCGCTTGCCCGCCTTGTCGGTGTGGTGCTACCACCAGTCGCCGCGCTATGCGATTGGCAACTTCCGCACCATACCAACAGCGCACCAGGTGAAGGCAGCAATCCAGCCCGGCAGCCGTCCCAGCAGAGGTCACGAGTCGTCCGTCATCTGCGTCCAGATACAACACATCCGGGAGTAGCGTAACACGTGGATATCGCTTGGCAAACATCTCAACACTACTCCAATGCGTGGTGGCTTGATGGCCGTCTAGCACGCCAGCTTCCGCCAATACGAATGCACCTAGGCACAAACCGACCACTATTGCTCCACGCGCGTGGGCAGATCGCACCGCTTCCAACATCGGCTCAGGCGGCCGCTCTTGCGTGTTTCGCCAGGATGGAACAATCAGAACATCGGCATGGGCGGCATCTGCCAGTGTCAGTTCGGTTTGTATAGCAAATCCCGCATTGGTGCACAGAGTGCCTCCCGCGGTTGGCTCTGCCGCGCAAATACGCAATCGGTAGGACGGCATTCCCGCCCAAGCACGGTCTTCAAATACTAGACATGGTACCGACAGGTGAAATGGGCTGATCCCGTTAAACGCCAGAACGGCGATTTCCTTTGGTTGCATAGGGTGGATTACCGGTGAGTGGTGAGTTTCGTCAAATTTGGCCCAATATCATCGCAGATTGTCCTATGGGCCACTGTTGGGAAGCATAGCGCCGGATTAAGATTCTGTCTACGGGTTGCGGAGCAGCCCTAAAAACCAGAAATACCCCACCAAAGGATCTGACTATGTCTACTACTCAAAAACGCGCCTTGATCGTGATCGACGTACAAAATGAATACTTTACTGGCGACCTGCCTATTGAGTATCCGAACCCGCAGGAAACTATCACCAATGTTGGCGTCGCTATGGATGCAGCAAGCGCCGCCGGAATCCCAGTCATCGTGGTGCAGCAGACCTCGCCAGCCAACTCGCCGCTGTTCGCCATCGACACCGATGGCTGGCAACTCCATCCAGCGGTCGCATTGCGCCCGCACGATCACTATCTGCGCAAGACGCTGCCGAGTGCTTATCCTGAGACCGATCTGGCGCAATGGCTCCAGGCCAACGGCATCGATACTTTGACGGTGGTCGGTTACATGACCCACAACTGCGATGCGTCTACTGTCAACCATGCTTTGCATAATGGCACCGCTGTCGAGTTCCTGCATGACGCGTCTGGCACCGTGTCGTACCTAAATCAGGCGGGCTATGCGAGCGCAGAAGATATTCATCGCGTATTCAATGTCGTGCTGCAATCACGATTTGCGGCGGTAATTTCGACGCAGGAATGGGTCGATAGCGTCAAGTCGGGCGCAGCACCGGTGCGTGACAACATTTACAAGTCTAACCAGCGGGCGCGCGGTTTGATGCAGGACGACGTCATACGACAGGTGGCTTGAATAGGTAGATGATTGCCAGTAAAGCTGGCCATCTCAAATCTAACGTGAAACCAAATGCGCGATCAACATGTCAGATTGAGCTATACCCTAACTTGATGTCAGATGCTGTGCGCGAACAACGTCAGAGTAGAGTCATAATTTGTATTTATTGACACAATCAGCCAAAGGTAATAGATTTCATCCTGACACTTTTACCTTTGGAGGCATTTTGCAAGGTCAACGCATCGGCTATGTCCGCGTCAGCAGCTTCGACCAGAACCCTGACCGGCAACTGGAGCAAATCGACGTTGGCAAAGTATTTACCGATAAGGCTTCCGGCAAGGACACGCAACGTCCCGAACTTGAAAGGCTTCTGGCCTTCGTCCGCGAGGGCGATACCGTGGTGGTGCACAGCATGGACAGGCTGGCACGCAACCTTGATGACCTGCGCCGCATCGTTCAGGGGCTGACACAACGGGGCGTGCGCATGGAGTTCGTCAAAGAAGGGCTGACGTTCACCGGCGAGGACTCGCCGATGGCCAATTTGATGCTGTCGGTCATGGGAGCCTTTGCTGAGTTCGAGCGCGCCCTGATCCGCGAACGCCAGCGCGAGGGAATCGTGCTTGCCAAGCAGCGCGGGGCCTACCGGGGACGAAAGAAATCGCTGAACAGCGAACAAATTGCCGAGTTGAAACGGCGAGTTGCGGCAGGCGACCAAAAAACCTTGGTCGCCCGTGACTTCGGCATCAGCCGTGAAACCTTGTACCAGTACCTGCGGGAAGACTGACCATGCCGCGCCGCTCAGTCCTGTCCGCCACCGAGCGCGAAAGCCTCCTGGCATTGCCAGATGCCAAAGACGAACTGATCCGGCAGTACACGTTCAACGAAACCGACCTGTCGATCATTCGCCAGCGTCGCGGGCCAGCGAACCGGTTGGGCTTTGCCATCCAGCTTTGCTACCTGCGATTCCCTGGCGTCATCCTGGGTGTCGATGAACTGCCGTTTCCGCCTTTGCTGCGCATGGTGGCGGCACAGCTCAAGGTTCCGGTGGAAAGTTGGGATGAGTACGGCCAGCGTGAGCAGACACGGCGCGAGCACCTGGTAGAGCTGCAAGCGGTGTTTGGGTTCAAGCCCTTCACCATGAGCCACTATCGGCAAGCCGTGCATACATTGACAGAGCTGGCCTTGCAGACCGACAAAGGCATTGTGCTGGCCAGCACCCTTGTCGAAAACCTGCGGCGGCAGACCATCATCCTGCCCGCCATGAATGCCATCGAGCGCGCGAGCGCCGAGGCCATCACCCGTGCCAACCGGCGTATTTACGAGGCGTTGACCGATTCTTTGTTATCGCCCCACCGTCAGCGCCTGGACGAACTTCTCAAGCGCAAGGACGGCAGCAAAGTGACGTGGCTGGCATGGCTGCGCCAGTCGCCCGTCAAGCCGAATTCTCGGCACATGCTCGAACACATCGAGCGCCTCAAAGCCTGGCAGGCGCTTGACCTGCCCGCAGGCATCGAGCGGCAGGTTCACCAGAACCGCCTGCTCAAAATCGCCCGTGAGGGTGGCCAGATGACGCCCGCTGACCTGGCCAAGTTTGAGGTGCAACGACGCTATGCCACTCTGGTAGCGTTGGCCATTGAAGGCATGGCTACCGTCACCGACGAAATCATCGACCTGCACGACCGCATCATTGGCAAGCTGTTCAACGCCGCTAAGAACAAGCATCAGCAGCAGTTTCAGGCTTCCGGTAAGGCGATCAATGACAAGGTGCGGATGTATGGCCGCATCGGCCAAGCTTTGCTGGAAGCCAAACAGAGCGGCGGCGATCCGTTCGCCGCCATTGAGGCAGTAATGCCGTGGGATACCTTCGCCGCCAGCGTCACCGAGGCGCAAAAGCTCGCGCAACCGGAGAGCTTCGACTTTCTGCATCGCATCGGTGAAAGCTACGCCACGTTGCGCCGCTACGCGCCGCAGTTCCTGGACGTACTCAAGCTGCGGGCCGCACCAGCCGCCAAGGGCGTACTCGATGCCATCGAGGTGCTGCGCGATATGAACATCGACAACGCCCGCAAGGTGCCCGCCGACGCGCCGACCGCATTCATCAAACCGCGCTGGGCCAAATTGGTGCTCACGGACGAAGGCATCGACCGCCGCTACTACGAACTGTGCGCCCTGTCAGAGCTGAAGAACGCGCTGCGCTCGGGTGACGTGTGGGTGCAGGGTTCGCGACAGTTCAAGGACTTCGATGAGTACCTGGTGTCGGTCGATAAATTCACCACCTTGAAGCTGGCCAACGAATTGCCGCTGGCCGTGGCCACGGATTGCGATCAGTATTTGCACGACCGTCTGGAATTGCTGGAACAGCAGCTTGCCACTGTCAACCGGATGGCGGCGGCCAACGACCTGCCGGATGCCATCATTACCGAGTCCGGCTTGAAGATCACGCCGCTGGACGCGGCAGTGCCGGAGACCGCGCAAGCCCTGATTGACCAGTCGGCGTTGCTGCTACCGCACGTCAAGATTACCGAACTCTTGATGGAGGTCGATGAGTGGACAGCTTTCACCCGGCATTTCACGCATCTGAAGACAGGTGATACGGCCAAAGACAAAACCTTGCTGCTGACGACGATCCTGGCTGATGGCATCAATCTTGGGCTCACCAAGATGGCCGAGTCCTGCCCTGGCACGACCTACGCGAAGCTGTCGTGGCTGCAAGCGTGGCACATCCGGGATGAAACGTACTCAACGGCGCTGGCCGAGCTGGTCAACGCGCAGTTTCGGCAACCCTTCGCCGCAAACTGGGGCGACGGCACTACCTCATCTTCGGATGGCCAGAACTTCAGAACCGGCAGCAAGGCAGAGAGCACAGGGCATATCAACCCGAAGTATGGAAGCAGTCCAGGACGGACTTTCTACACGCACATCTCTGACCAGTACGCGCCCTTCAGCGCCAAGGTGGTCAACGTCGGCGTGCGTGATTCGACCTATGTGCTCGACGGCTTGCTGTACCACGAGTCGGACTTGCGCATCGAGGAACACTACACCGACACAGCGGGCTTTACCGATCATGTCTTCGGACTGATGCACCTGCTGGGCTTCCGTTTCGCGCCACGTATCCGGGACCTGGGCGACACGAAGCTGTTCATCCCCAAGGGCGATACCGCCTACGACGCGCTCAAGCCGATGATTAGCAGCGACCGGCTGAACATCAAGCAGATACGGGCCCATTGGGATGAAATATTGCGGCTCGCCACCTCAATCAAGCAGGGTACGGTGACGGCCTCGCTGATGCTGCGCAAGCTTGGCAGCTATCCACGACAAAACGGCTTGGCTGTCGCCTTGCGCGAGCTGGGGCGCATCGAGCGCACGCTGTTCATTCTGGATTGGCTGCAAAGCGTGGAGCTGCGTCGCCGCGTTAATGCCGGGCTAAACAAAGGCGAGGCGCGCAACGCGTTGGCCAGGGCTGTCTTTTTCTACCGATTGGGTGAAATCCGCGACCGCAGTTTTGAGCAGCAGCGTTACCGGGCCAGCGGCCTCAATCTGGTAACGGCAGCCATCGTGCTGTGGAACACTGTCTACCTGGAGCGTGCCACCAGTGCTTTGCGTGGTCACGGCAAGTCGCTGGACGACACGCTGTTGCAATATCTGTCGCCGCTGGGCTGGGAGCACATCAACCTGACCGGCGATTACCTCTGGCGCAGCAGCACCAAGGTCGGCGCGGGCAAGTTCAGGCCGTTGCGACCGCTACCACCGGCTTAACGTGCTTTATTTTCCGTTTTCTGAGACGACCCCTAATAAAGGAGGTCGGGGCATCCTCCGGCACTTGGCGTGATCCAGTTGCGTTCATCTGACGAATCACATCAATCGCGTCCAAAACAGCTTGTGCCGCCGGTGCCGCTTTCAGCTTGAGCACCTCCAGGAATTCGGGCGTGTATCGGCGCAATGTGCCATATTGTTCTCCGATCAGGTGCAGATGGTCAAACGTTTGCGGCTGGGCGAGTTGGGCTGCTTCGTTGACACTCTGTTCGAACTCGTTCCAAGGAATCACTGTTTCAATGGCGGCGTACGGATCGCCACCCGACTCTTTCGCTTCAACAAGCGCCTGACCAACTTTCGAATACAATCGCACTTTATCGTTAAAGGCCTTGCCCTGTTTCTGGAAATCCTGCTGATGCTTATTTTTGGCGGCGCTGAAAAGTTTGGCCATGATCCGGTCATGAAGGTCGACCAGCTCATCCGTGACGGTGGCCATCCCCTCGACAGCCAGCGCGACCAAGGTTGCATAGCGTCGCTTTGGTTCGAAATCGGCCAGATCACGCGGGGTCATCTGCGCGCCCTCCCGCGCCATCTTTAAAAGTCGATTTTGGTGGACCTGGCGGCCGATCCCGTCCGGCAAAGCGAGCGACTGGAATATCTTCAGGCGCTCGATGTGCTCCCGCACGTAGCGGGAATTTGGTCTCAACGGTGACTGGCGCAACCACACCAGCCAGGTGGTGTTAATATCCGGCGCAACGTTGAGCAGATTGTCCAAGCCGCGAAGATGGTGTGGCTGTAGTGGTTCCAGCAGTGCCCGGTAAATGCGCCGGTTGGCGCGTGTCACCGCCTCCGCGCAGGCCCGCTCAACGACTGTCAACGCCGGTAGAATAATGTGTCGTTGCCGTAGGGTGTCAAAGGCTTGATTTGTGAGCACCAGGCCTTTGTCAGTTTGCATGGCGAGGTCGGCAAGGCTATGCACCAGCATGCGAAAGTCAGGCAGACTGAATGGCGAAAGTTTTAGGTAGGCGCGGAGTTCCTGAAGGTGTTCGCGTCGCGTTTCATCGCGCGCACCATACTGAGGCCATGTGGCGGGGTTGCTTCGTATCTGCCGGGCGATCCACTGGATTAACGGGTCTGGCATGGACACGTCGCTGGCCAGCGCGTATCCCGGATAGCGTAACAGGCAGAGTTGAACGGCGAAGCCGATACGGTTGGCGTCACCACGACGCTGTCGGATCAGGGACAAATCGGACTCCGTAAAACTGTAATACTGGATCAAATCGTCTTGCTCATCTGGTAAGGCCATCAGGCTTTCCCGCTCGGCGGCGGATAGGATGGAACGACGGGGCATGCGGACTCCTGTGAAGATGGATGGGATTTGGTGCGCAAACGTTCGTTTGCGCAATCAAATTTCCGCACACGATTTCTATGGTGTTTACATGGTGCGTAAATGTATTGCATAATGATTGTCATTGGCAACAGGTTTGTGCTGCACGAACCATATCGAGGAGTAAACTAGTGGAACCGCAAAACTTGCAAGGTACTGCAGTGACAAGCGGCTTGGTCGGTGACATCCGCACTCTGATCAACGAAGCACGGTCCGGACTGGCCGCCACGGTCAATTCAGCTTTGACGATGCTTTACTGGCGTATTGGCCGGCGCATACGCGCCGAGGTGCTACAAGGCGAGCGGGCAGGTTACGGTGAACAGATCGTCGCTTCGCTGGCTCGACAATTGGAAGCTGATCATGGCCGCGGTTTCGGCGCAAAGAATCTGCGTCACATGTTACGTTTTGGCGAGGTTTTCGAGGTTGAGGAAATTGTCTACGCGCTGAGTAGACAATTGAGCTGGACCCATTTGCGCAGCCTAATCTACATCGACGATCCCCTCAAGCGGGAGTTCTATCTGGAAATGTGCAACAATGAGGGCTGGAGTACCCGCACCTTGCAGGGACGACTCGATTCCATGTTGTTCGAGCGCACAGCCCTCTCGCGCAAGCCCGACGAATTGCTGGCAAGCGAACTGGCGACCTTGCGCGATCAAGGGGTGCTCAGTCCAAACCTTATCCTGAAAGATCCCTACGTTCTGGATTTTCTGGAGCTGCGCGATCATTACCTTGAAAAAGATCTCGAAGACGCCATCCTGCGTGAATTGGAAAATTTTCTGTTGGAGTTGGGGGCCGGTTTCAGTTTTGTCGCCCGCCAAAAACGACTGCAAATTGACAACGATGATTTTTATATCGACTTGCTGTTTTACAATCGCCGTCTGCGACGTCTGGTCGCTATCGAATTAAAGCTCGGCGAATTCAAGGCTGCCGACAAAGGTCAGATGGAGCTCTACCTGCGCTGGCTGGCGAAAAATGAACAAGAACCCGGCGAAGCGCCACCGTTGGGAATCATCCTTTGCACCGGCAAAAATCGTGAACAGATAGAACTGCTGGAACTAGATCAAAGCGGCATTCATGTCGCCGAATATCTAACCGGCTTGCCGTCCCGGCAATTGCTAGAGCAAAAGCTTCATGAGGCGGTGGCGCTTTCTAAGGCGCGGCTGGAGAATCGGCTCGATCCGACGGCAGGCGAAGTCAAGTAAGAAAGAGCTGGCTCATGCGAATCGGTTATGCCCGCGTCTCCACCCAGGACCAGGACAACACGGCACAGATTGCAGCGTTGACCGCGGCGGGATGTGGACGGATATTCGAAGAGAAGGTGTCGGCTGGCCGCTGGGATCGTCCGGAACTTAGTCGCCTGCTCGATCAACTGCGGAAGGACGATGTGCTGGTTGTCTGGAAGCTCGACCGACTTTCACGCTCGCTTAAGGACGTGCTGACCCTCATGGAGACGGTGGAAAAGACGGGTGCAGGATTCCTTAGCCTGACTGAAGCCGTCGACACAACATCGCCAGCCGGACGCATGATGATGCAGATCGTGGGATCGTTTGCCGAGTTTGAGCGTGCCATGTTGCGCGAGCGCACCCGCAGCGGATTGTTGGCAGCCCGCGGAGAGGGTCGCGTCGGAGGACGCCGCCCCAAGCTAACACCGCAGCAACAAAAGGAGATTGTCCAGCTGGTCGATTCCGGTCAGAAAACGGCCGCCGATTCCGCACGCCTATTCAATGTTCATCCGTCCACGGTGGCGCGACTGCTGGCCCACAGCAAGCTCAAAAAATAGCTGAGGCTGCAAAAATCCTTAACGTACGATTTTTTCCGTTTCCCCTGTTCTCCCCAATCAGAGATTGGAAAGCAGCACTAAACCGATTTACAATCCAGTTCGGCGAT
>Ga0302156_10004149_pt1 | contig 10795 bp, 9 predicted proteins | sample I_Bog_N3_2_FD_193503 | JGI IMG/M metagenome (GOLD analysis project Ga0302156, IMG submission 193503) | Peat permafrost microbial communities from Stordalen Mire near Abisko, Sweden - I_Bog_N3_2 | ecosystem: Environmental > Terrestrial > Soil > Wetlands > Peat | place: Sweden: Abisko, Stordalen... | reverse complement strand
ATTCTCAGGAGGAAAGATGAAGAAATTAACCCTTGGTTTTCTCGCGCTTGCAGCAGCCCTTGCGATCACACCGATTGCCTCGGCCGACACGATTGAGTCTTTCGCATGGAGCTTCCAGAGCAACTTTTCCGCTCCTTTGCACGACGTTATTGGGAGCGGCAACCTCACCTATGACGCCACCACTGGTAAGGTCACAGCCATATCCGGAACCATCAATGACCGGGCGGACGGACTTCCTGGCGCTACCGGAGCAATCCAAACCAGCCCTGCCTCTGGATTCACCTTCGATTCTCAGACTTTTCTCTACGACAACAAGATGACGCAGGTCGGGGTGAATGGTTTCCTCTCTCCTTACGGCTCTACCCCCGGAACTGACGGAGGCCTCTACTTTTTATTTGACGGGAACGGGGATGCCGTAATCCTGTCCGAGAACGAAGTCGTGGTCTTGCTGCCTGGAGCGGGATCCGTCGGAGACAACAACGGGGGTGATGATGTCACTCAGAAGTCAATCAGTGTGGGCAACATCACGATCACCCAGACCCCGGAGCCATCCTCATTGTTCCTGCTCGGCACCGGACTCCTCGGTTTGGCATTCGTTGCCTTCCGCAAGGCGAAGCCGGCTGGTCTCCGCTTAAGCTAGCAGTTCTCTTCTTTCCTCCTGGAATTGACCAAGGGCGCGGCAACGCGCCCTTGCAATTCGTTCAAAAGCCCTGCTTTTCCGGCGGGGTTTCTTATTTTGCGCGCCCGGCAAAGAGGCTCTCTTCCGAAAGCCAGTGCTAGGGCAAACGCATCTAGATTCGTTCTAATACGGAAAGATAAAACAACGCAAACTTAGAAGTCCTGCGCTTTGTAACCAGGGCACGACTTCAGTCGGGCCGTAAAAGGCCAAATTAGATTCCGGCTTCAGCCGCAGCTGAATAGCAAATAGCTGAAAACAAATACCGCAGGGGCTGAAGAGGCCGCGCAAAACCTCGGAATTTCGATAAAATTTGCGGAAAACGTCCCTCCGCGGCTAAAGCCGACGCTGATTCAGTTGGCTTTATGCGGGGGTTGAAACCCCCGCCTCCCTCCGGATCGAGCTCTTCGGCAGCCTGTAAATCCCACGATAATTCTGCTGCCCTTCAGGCACCCTTCGACGGGATCAGGCCAGCTTTGAAGTCTGCCCCAAAAAGAAGCCATCTCTGATGGAAGGCGCAAGTTGTTGATTCCAAAAGACAACATCTGGGACAGATTTCGGTCAGTCCCTACGGGACTGTGAGGCCCACGCCGACGCTGACCCAGGACTGCGCTGCGCTTGTCCTGGGCTATTCTCGCTTCTTCCTCCGGGAGAATGGACGTCGGCTGTTTCATCGCACGCGGGTCTGCGAAGCCCGTGGACGACTGACACTTCTTGCAGTCTCAATGAGATTCTGCAAGAGGCTCCTTCCACGTTCACTCCCCAACCAAAAAGCGAATTCGGTCACGAGCAAGCCGGGATCGGTGTGACCGGGATCTGGAGGGCGGAGTTGAAGCGCGGAAAGAACTCGAAGGCCGCGGCCACCGCAGTGAGTTCGACAATCTCCTGAAGGCTGAAATGCGCGCTGACCGCGGCAAACGCCTCTTCGTCGATGGCGTTTCCCGAGCCATGCAGCAGGCCTGCGTAGCGGAAGCCGGCCTTCTCCTTCTCGGAAAAGGGGCCGCTCTCGAAGTTATCCAAGCTGTCGACCTGCTCCTGGGTGGCGCCGCGGAATCTGGCCAGGCGGCGGTGGGCGCTCACGCAGTACTCGCACTCGTTCATCGCAGCCACCTGGGTTGCAATCAGTTCCTTATAGCAGCCCGCGAGCGCGCCTTCACCCATCAGCGGCTTGAGGAGTGCAGCGATGCCCAGCACCAACTCTGGCGCGTTGGCCAGAGCCTTGAACATGTTGGGCACCACGCCGCGATCGGCATAGAGCTTGTCGTAGAGAACGGCCACCTCGGCGGGAACACCTTCCCGCTCCACCAGTGGGACGCGGGCTTCAGCAGAATTTAGAGCGTGCATAAAACCTCCAAAAAAATACCTCAGCCAGTGTAAATCTGCGACCCGCGCCGCGCAGTTCCAAAATTGAACCGCCAGTAAAAAGCGGGAATGCGAAACGGGAAAACCGAAGATGCCGGGGATTTTTAACGGAGAGCCTCGCCGAGGAGGCTCTAGAACTAAAGTTGTGCATTTTCCCTGTTGCAGTGGAAGAACAAGAACCCGGGCCTGAAGGCCGGACAATTTCGCAATCTTTCCGGGGGCTGAAGCCCCCGGCTCCCTCCGGAACTGCGGCCTGCAACTGATGCATTAGCTCCAAGGTTGTAGATCTCTTGATGGACAGGGAGGTTGTGTTTCTCGGTATCCCACCCAGCGGGTGAACGATTTGGCAAGGCTACAAAGCGAGAACGGTTCACCAAGAGGGTTCCCGGCCCGGTTGACTGAGGTGGCGCTCGGCTACCAGCGGATGCTGGCCGAGAATCCGCGCCAGCCGAGAGTGCTTGTGGGCATGTGCCTGGTGGCGCTGGCCAGCCGCCAATATGAAGCAGCGGTAAAGATGGCTGAGGCCGCTGTCGCCGAGGCGCCGAAGATGGTTACCGCATGGGTTGCTCTGGGCCAGGCGCTCAAGGCCGCCGGTCGAAGCGGCGAAGCGCAAATAGCCTACGCTGAGGTCATCCGCCTGGACGGAATGAATGCCCTGGCCCGGATAGGACTGGGTGAGTTGCATCTTGGCGAAGGTTGTCCCGAGGAGGCTGCGAAGCAATTTGCCTTGGCCCTCGATCGGCATCCTGCGCTGGCGGCTGCCCAGTTGGGGCTGGGCAATGCGTTGGCCTTGATGGGGCGGGACCAGCAGGCGCTGGAGCGCTATGAGCAGGCCATTGCGATCAGGCCCCGGCTGCCGGAGGCTGAGTTTGGCTCGGGGTTTGTGCTAGCGCGCATGGGCAAGGCAAAGGAGGCCGAAGCTCGATATCGGCGGGCGCTTGTCCTGCGCCCTGACTTTGCCGCCGCCTGGATGAATCTGGGCAGCTTGCTGCGCGAGCAGGGGCGCGAGGTCTTTGCCGAGGCGGCCTTGCGGCGGGCCGTCGAGTTGCGTCCCGATCTGATTGCCGGCTGGATCAACCTGGCGATCCTGGAGCGGGAGCGCAGCAGGCCAGCCGAGGCGGAGGCCCACCTGCGCAAGGCTTTCGCTCTGAATCCCGAGCAGGTGGAGACGCTGGTAGCCTGGTGCCAGTTCCGCGCAGCGGAGCGGGACATGGCTGGCGCATGGGAGTGGTTGCGCTGGGCCCTGGCGCGCGATCCCGATTACCCCGAAGCCGTGAATATGCGCGGCATCCTCCTCCACAATGAAGGCCGATTTGCCGACGCTGTCGAGGCCTTTGAGCGGGCTGAGGCTTTGGGCAACCGGGGCGCTGCCTCCAACCGAGGTAACTCGCTGCTGGAGATGGGCCGCATGGACGAGGCCTTGCGGGCGCACCTGGCCGCGGTCGCGCGCGATCCGACTCATCCCGGCGCACGGTACAACCTGGCGCTGACGCAGCTTCGCCTGGGTGACTGGCCGCAAGGCTGGCTTTCGTATGAGGAGCGCTGGCGCTTCCGAGAGGTGCATCGCGGCCCTCGGGCCTTCCGTCAGCCCCGGTGGTGGGGCGAACCGCTCAATAACCGCCGGGTGCTGCTCCATGCCGAGCAGGGCTTGGGCGACTCCATCCAGTTTTGCCGATACGCGACCCTGGTTGCCGCGCGCGGCGGTGTGGCCATTTTGCAAGTGCAGGCGCCGGTCGAGCGGCTCATGCGCTCGCTTCCCGCGGTGCGCGCCGGACTGGTGGAGACGGCTGTCCTGGGCGCAAAGCCGCCGGAGTTCGACCTGGAATGCCCTTTGCTCAGCCTCCCGGCCGTTTTTGGCACAACGGTAGAGACGGTCCCCTGGCCGGGCGCTTATCTTGGAGCCGACCCGGAGCTTGCCTTTGAGAAGCGCGTGGGAACGCCGCACGTTCGGGCCAATAGGCAGCTCAGTGGGCCGCCCTTGCGCGTGGGGATTGCCTGGGCGGGCAATCCCCGCTACAAGGCGGATCGGCAGCGGTCCATGGAACTGAAGACGCTGCTCCCCCTGCTGCGCGTCCCCGGCATCAACTGGATATCGCTGCAAAAAGGCGAGGCGGCGGAGCAGTTGTCCGCCTTGGCGGGCAGTGTTTTTGTCTGGGACGGTTCGAGCGCCGATAAGGATCTGGCCGAAACGGCGGCGCTGGTGGCGACGCTCGATCTGGTCATCTCCACCGATACCTGCATTGCCCACCTGGCAGGGGCCATGGGCAAGCCCGTGTGGATTCTGCTGCCCCACCTGGCCGACTGGCGCTGGATGAAGCAGATCGAGACCACCCCCTGGTATCCCACCGCCAGACTCTTCCGCCAGTGCAGCCCCGGCGACTGGGCCGGAGTGCTGCAGCGCGTGATCCTGGAGCTGAACCGGTTTGGGCAGGCCCGATGGAAGGAACCTGTCAGTTCTGCGCCCCAGGAGTCGCAGCCGCGCGGGATACATCCGGCGTAATTCTCGATACAGACCCCCCAAAAAAGATCGAAAATGGCTCTTGACTTTCTTCGCTCTATAAACTAGAGTGCTCTATATGAAGAACAAAGGCGTACCAATCAACCTCCCGATTGACCGCGACCACGAGCTTCTCGCTGTGGTTTGGGAGAACGGCAGGGCGACCGCATGAACGATCAATTGATCGCAGCCGCTCCGGCCCAGTCCTCGCCACCCGCACTCAAACCGCAGTCGCCCGAACCGATTCCTCTTTCGGTCGATTCGCTGCTCAAGCGCTTCGGTCAGGTAACGGCGGTCGATGGAATTTCCCTTACGCTCAATGGCGGCGAATGCCTGGGACTGCTGGGGCCAAACGGAGCCGGCAAGAGCACGCTGATTCGCTGCATTGTAGGCCGCGCCATTGCCGATGCGGGGCGTCTTAGCGTATTCGGTTTTGCCGCGGGCACGTCCGAGGCCCGAGAGGCTCTGGGATGGGTTCCGCAGGAGTTGGCTCTCTATCCCCGGCTGACCTGCAGCGAGAATCTCGGCGCGTTTGGCCGTTACCACGGGCTATCCGGCAGCAAGCTGGCGCAGTCCGTGGCCTGGTGCCTGGAATGGGCCGCGCTCCAGGATCGCGCCGGAGATCTGGTGAAGAATCTGTCGGGCGGGATGAAGAGGCGGCTGAATATGGCTGCCGGCATCATTCACCGGCCCAGGGTTGTGCTGCTGGATGAACCGACCGTCGGCGTCGATCCGCAGTCGCGCAATCGCATCTTTGAGATGATCGAAGCGCTGCGCGCCGAAGGCACGGCTATCATCTATACCACCCACTACATGGAAGAGGCTGAGCGGCTCTGCGATCGCGTAGCCATCATCGATCACGGGCGCATCGTTGCGCAGGGAACCAACCGGGAGTTGATACAGAACTCGTTTGCTTCGCGCAGCCAGGTGCTGGCGCGCTTTGCCGGGCCTGCCGACGAAATTGCCGCATGGGTCGAGCGGCACAAAGGGCGGCTGGTTGACGGCGTTGCGGAGTTCACCATCGAGCAATCCACACAGATTGCCAGCCTGCTTGACGATGCGGCCAAGGCCGGCCTGGAACTGGTTGACGTTTCCCTGCGGCGGCCCAATCTTGAGTCCGTCTTTCTGCACCTTACCGGAAGGGAGTTACGCGATTGATTATCCCCATTGTTCGTACCGCTCTGATGGCCCTGCGCCGCGACCGTCCAGCGCTGGCAATGAGTTTTGTTCTGCCTATTGCCTTCTTCAGCATCTTCGCCGCCATCTTTGGCGGCCAGCACAATTCCACTGCGAAGATCAAAGTGATTCTGGTAGACCAGGACCGAAGCCGCGCATCGCTTGAACTGACAAAAGGACTCGAACGCGAGGCTTCGCTCGTGATCGCTACGCGGCCTCCGTCCAAAGATAAGGCCGCCGCGCCGCCGGATTACACAGCGGCAACCGCGGAGGCAGCGGTCAAGTCAGGCGATGCGCCGGTGGCGCTCATCATCCCCGCCGGCTTCGGGCAGAATCCCATCTCATTTGGCGGCAATCAGAACGGCCCAACCATTCAATTGCTCAGCGATACAAGCGACATGATTGCTCCGCAGATGGTTGGTGGCCTGTTGCAAAAGGCGGCCATGACTGCCATGCCCGCTGCCATGGCCGAACAGGGAATGAAGTACACAGACCAGTACATCGGCGGGTTTACGCCGGAACAACGCAAAGAGATGGATGCCAATCTCAGCTATCTGCGGAATCTTGAGACCAAAGACAGCGGCAATGGCGCAGCCCCGGCAAGCAGCGGCTCCGGCAGCGGAGGGCTCGTTGCTGTCAAAGTGCGCTCGGTGGTCGGCGAAAACAAGAACGGCAATATGATTTCTTTCTACGCCGCAGGCATTGGCGTCATGTTTCTCCTCTTCACAGCCAGCAATTCTGCCGGGGCGTTGCTGGAAGAAGCAGAGAGCGGAACGCTCGACCGGGTACTGAGTTCGCGGGTGACGATGACCACGCTGCTGGCCGGCAAGCTGGCATTCAACACGATGCTGGCGTTTGCGCAACTGGTCGTCATGTTCCTTTGGGCCCAGGCCTTTTTCAAGCTCGATCTCTTCACCCATATTCCTGGCTTTGTCGTCATGGCCTTTTGCACCGCGTTTGCCGTCGCCGCCTTTGGAATGCTGCTGGCCAGCATCTGCCATACGCGGGCGCAACTGGGAGCGTTGTCCACGCTGGTGATTCTGACGATGTCTGCAATTGGCGGCAGCATGTTTCCCCGCTTTTTTATGCCAGCCGCCATGCAGAAGGCCGGCCTGTTCACCATCAACGCCTGGGCGATCGACGGGTTTACCAAAGTATTCTGGCGCGACCTTCCAGTCAGCGAGCTTTGGCCGCAAGTCGGCGTTCTTCTGGCTGTCGGGATTGCATTGTTTCTGATCGCCCGCAGGATTGCGCGCCGCTGGGAATACGCCTGATGCCTTGCATCTTGTAACCTGCGCTAAAAGTTCCTCAACGCTATAGATTTCTGAGAACCATCAAGGAGAACCACCATGACCGCAAACTCCGAAGAACAAGACCTGAAAGACAGGCTCAGTCTGATCGAGAACATGATTGCCGAGGGACGGCGGAGTACCGAGAGCTACGCCTGGACCTTCATTCTCTGGGGCGTGGCCTACTATGTGGCAATTGCATGGTCTACCTGGGGCTTCGGATGGGCAATCTGGGCCAATAACTACGTTGCCTGGCCTGTGACCATGATGAGCGCTTTCCTGCTGACCTGGTTTCTTGCAATTCGCAAGCGGATCGGCAAGACTGGCAAGCAGCCAGCGACGACCGCAGGCCGCGCCATCGCTTCCATCTGGATCGCGATGGGGATATCCATGTTCATCCTCCTGTATTCGCTCGGCGTGAGCGGCAAGGGTGACCAGCAGGTTTTCGTAGCGGTGATCGCAGCCATGTTGGGAACCTCAAACGCGGCCTCCAGCATGCTTCTCAAATGGAAGCAGCAGTTTGCCTGCGCGCTTGTGTGGTGGGCGGCTGCGGTGGCCTCCTGCTTTGGCACAGTCGAACAGAGCACAATCGCTTTAGTGGTAGCCATCTTCTTCTGCCAGATTGTTTTCGGCATCTATGGGATGGTTTGCGAAGCTCGCCTGCGCAAGCAGCGGGGTGGTTCCCATGCCTGAGCTGCCGGAGCTGAATCCTGTGATTCACGGGAAGCTGCGCCTGGCCTTGCTCTCGCTGCTGATTGGGGTCGAGGAGGCGGAGTTTACCTGGCTGCGCACGAAGACCGGCTCGACTGATGGCAACCTGGGCGCGCAACTCTTGAAGCTCGAAGAAGCCGGTTATGTCGCGGTCGAAAAGAAATTTGTCCAGCGCAAGCCGCAGACTCTTTACCGCATGACCGAAGCCGGCCGGCTGGCGCTGACCGAGTACGTGCAGGCGCTAAAACAATTGCTCGGCGCGGCAATCGGCGCATAGATCATAGATAACCACGGAGACTCGCAATGCAAAACTTCCCCAACGCAAATCAACTCAGCGGCAGGGCCATCGGCTCCATGTTCTTCGCGGGCTTCGGAACGGGCTGGCTATTCATGGCGCTTGCCGCAAAACAGTGGATCAGTTTCGCCACGGTTTCCGGCGTCATGCTGGGCATGTCGATCTTGTTTCTGACCGCGTTTTACCTTTTGCGCCAGTCCAGGCGCTGGCCGCGCGTGCCCGACGATCCCGGCAGGGGTCGCGCCTTCGGCTGGATCAATGCCATTCAGTGGACCGCAGTCTTCATCGTGGCCTTCAGTTTCGCCAAGCTGCACATCGACGCGTACGTGATCTCCGCAATCACCGCCATCATTGGCCTCCACATGTTTCCGTTGGCGCGGCTCTTTCGTTATCCGCTGCACTACGCAACCGGAGCGGTCCTGGTGGCGTGGGCCGCGGCAAGCGCGATCCTGGCGCCTGTTGAACGGATGCAAGGCACGGCTGCGCTCGGAACAGGAATCATCCTGTGGTTGAGCGCGGCGGTTACGCTGGCAGTCGCGGTCCATGCGGCGCGGCAGCCGGTTCCTGCGCAATCTGTTGCGTAGAGCTTGTGTCTTGTGTCAATGTGCGACCTCAATCGTGCCGCACGCGCAAGAATAAACGTTGGGTCATAGCCCTTGAGAGATGCTCTATGCGGGTCTTGCCCGAAAGCCGCACTTCTTCCGCGATCTGCAAGGTCCGGACCTATCATCAAGGATTTCCGGGAGTTGAAAATGACGTTTCAGAAACAGATTGCCACAATCGCGGTGTACGGGCTCCTGGTTCCTCAACTGTGCTTCGGCCAGGATCTCTCCCCGCGAAAATGGAAGCCGGACGAGAAGGCGCAAGCCGAGCAATCGGAGATGATGCCGTCGCCGTCTCAGGCGAAGGTCGTTGAAGGAAATTCGGGAATAGTGGCTGCGACGATGTCTCCCATCGCCGTTCGCGCGGGAGTGGAAGCGCTTCGGCAAGGCGGCACCGCTGCCGATGCCGCCGCTACCGTCGCACTCACGCAGATCGCCACGGCTCTCGGTTCCTATGTCTCCTACGCCGGCGTCCTGGATCTCGTCTATTACGACGCCAAATCAGGCAAGGTCTCATCTCTGAACGCCGGGTGGAACTCTTATCTTGGCGAGACCGACCCAAAGAGCATTCCGGTGGACGACCTGGGGCCGCTGGCCTTTGGCATAAAGCCGACGCAAGGGGCGGAAGGGCGCAAGACCCTGGTTCCCGGCTTCATGGCAGGCATCGAGGCCATGCATAAGCGCTTCGGAAAGCTGGCCTTCCAAAACCTCTTTGCGCCCGCGATCTGGTACGCGGAAAACGGCGTCACCATCTCCCCTACAACGGCAACCTTTTTCAAAACGCGCGAACAGTTTCTCGCTCGCACCGCCGAGGGCCGAGCCTTCATGAACCAGGCTGGAGATGGCTTGCCAAAGTCCGGCGACCGGTTTGTGCAAGCCGGCCTCGCCAAAACGCTAAGGGCCGTGGCCTCCAACGGATCCCAGTTTATGTACTCCGGCCCATGGGGACAGCATTATGTTGAAGCCGTTCAGCGCGAAGGCGGCAAAGCGACCATGGAAGATATGAAGCGCTACCAGCCATTCTGGGAAGAGCCGCTCAGCACCACATTTCTCGGCCATACCGTTTTCGTTCCGGGAAAGAGTAGCGACGACGGCCACCAACTGCTGGAAGCGCTGAACCTGGCTGAAGAATTGAAGGTGAACGAAATGGGCCCGTACAACAAGGATCCAAAGGCTTTCCATCTGCTGACGCAGATTGTGCGCAAGGCCGTGGCGGACAACTATACGGCACAGTACATGAGCCAGCACGGAATGAAATCGTCGCGAGAGGAAAACATTACCAAGGCTTACGCGAAGAGTGCGGCATCGCTTATTGGCGCTCAGAACCCCGCTCCGGAACCGGGTTCGCCCCATCACAGCGATGCAGTGATTGTGATTGATCGCTGGGGCAACGTTGCCGCTCTGGTCCACACCATCAACACCGTGCTATGGGGAACAACCGGCATCGTTGTCGATGGCATACCCATAGCGGATGCTGCAGGCTTTCAGCAGGCGCGGCTGTCGGGCGTCAAACCGGGCGATCCGGTACCCATGGACATGACGCCAGTGATTGCCATGACCGGAGACAAGCCCACACTGGCCCTTGCAAGCATAGGCGAATCGCTGGGTCCTGAGACGGTTCGGCTGCTGGTGACCACACTTGCCAACCATCTCGATCCGCTGGTTGCAATGGCAGCGCCGCCCATGCTGATGAACGCGGGGCCGTTGAAAGAAGGAGAGACATTTATGACTGCGCCCGAAGCCATTCCCGAAGGCGCCTATGATCCAGGGTTCCTTCAACTCCTCCAGGAGTCCGGGGTCCATGTAGTGGAGAAACCGAAGCAGGAGGTCTCCGCAATCAAAGGAACCGCCGTGCTTGCAACGATCGACCTCAAGAGTGGCGCTTTACGAAGTGTTGAAACCCCCGGCGTCTTTGGCTTTGCCGCCGCCTATTGAACACAAAAGGATCGAGGGCGTGCGGAGAGTGGACGAGAAGGTGGGAGGAGTTCACTTCAAGCGTCTGCGTGCAGGCTCTTTCGTACCCGCTCCATGATCCCCAGGTAATAAGCCAGGTTGTGGATCGAGTTAAGCGTTCCTGACAGCGCCTCGCCGGAGTGCATGAGGTGGCGCAGGTAGGCGCGTGAATAGCGGCGGCAGACCATGCAGGAGCAGTTGGGATCGGGCGGACCCTGGTCTTCCGCATAGATC
>Ga0302156_10004144_pt1 | contig 10800 bp, 6 predicted proteins | sample I_Bog_N3_2_FD_193503 | JGI IMG/M metagenome (GOLD analysis project Ga0302156, IMG submission 193503) | Peat permafrost microbial communities from Stordalen Mire near Abisko, Sweden - I_Bog_N3_2 | ecosystem: Environmental > Terrestrial > Soil > Wetlands > Peat | place: Sweden: Abisko, Stordalen... | reverse complement strand
ATAGACAGTGCCGAGCACGCCGACCACCACCTCGCGGGCAGCCATGCCGGGGACCAGGGCAAGGGCGATCTGCCAGTTGAAACCAACAGGAGCCAGCAACGGAGCCAGGGCATGGCCGATGGCTCCGGCGGCCGAATAGCGGATGGCGGCTTCGGTGGCCCCATCGGGCGGAGCCGGGAAACTGGCCAGGAACCAGACCAGAACCATCATGGCGAAGATGGTGGTGCCGGCGCGGGTCAGGAAGGCGCGGGCGCGGTCATAAAGGCCCAGCGAGACATTGCGCAGGCGCGGCAGGCGATAGGCCGGAAGCTCCATCAGCAAGGGCTCGCGGGCGCCCTTCAAGACCGTGCGCTTCATGACGAAGGCCACCAGAAGCCCTGAGATGATGCCGGCGGCATAAAGGCTGAACATCACCAGCCCCGGCAGGCCAACCCAGCCGCCCAAGACGGCGCGATTGGGCACGAAGGCGGCGATCAGCAGGGTATAGACCGGCAGCCGGGCCGAACAGGTCATCAAGGGCGCGATCATGATGGTGGCAATGCGGTCGGTGCGGTTTTCGATGACCCGCGCCGCCATGATGCCCGGCACGGCGCAGGCGAAGCTGGAAAGCAGCGGAATAAAGGCGCGGCCATGCAGGCCGACGCCGCCCATCAGCTTATCCAGCAAGAAAGCGGCCCGGGCCATATAGCCGGAATCCTCCAGCAACTGAATAAACAGAAACAGCACCAGTATCTGCGGCAGGAACATGATGACCGTGCCGACGCCGGCAATAACGCCGTCGGTGATCAGGCTGCGCAGAGGCCCATCGGCCATATTGCTGGTGATCAAGCCAGTCAGGGCGGTCAGCCCGGAATCGATCAGATTCATGGGATATTGCGCCCAGGCGAAGACGCCCTGGAACATCAGGAACAGAATGGTCATCAGGATGGCCAGCCCCAGAGCCGGATGCAGCAGGAGCTTATCGAGGCGACGGGTCAGGACATGAGGCTTGGGCGGCACCTGGACGGCGCGGGCCAAAATGCCCTCCACTTGGCGGTGATAATCACGCAGATCGTGGCTGGAAGGCTCGCTCCAGCCGCATTCGGCATGGACAGAGGCCCAGCCTTCGACTTCCGCCACCTGGATGGTGCGGTCAATCTGGGCCAGCAGGCCTTCGATGCCGCCCTTCTCGATGGCGATGGTGCCGACCACCGGCATGCCCAGCTCGGCGGAGAGTTCGGCGGGATCGACGGTCATGCCTTGCTTCTCGGCGGCATCCATCATGTTCAGGGCCAGAATGATCGGGCGGCCAAGGCGGCGCATCTCCAGGGCCAGGCGCAGGTTCTGGCGCAGATTGGTGGCGTCGGCGACGAAGACGATGGCGTCGGGGATGGCCTCGCCGTCCATGCGGCCCAGCACCACGTCACGGGTCACCGCCTCGTCGGGGGAGCGGGCGCGCAAGCTATAGGTGCCCGGCAGATCGACCACCCGCACCTTGGTGCCAGCGGGACTGACGAATAGGCCTTCCTTCTTCTCGACCGTCACACCGGCATAATTGGCCACCTTCTGGCGGCTGCCGGTCAGGGCGTTGAACAGAGCGGTCTTGCCGCTGTTGGGATTGCCCACCAGAGCAATGCGGGGAGGTTTTTGCTCGGCCATCAGACTTCTCCGGTCAGCAGGTGGACCAGCACGGCCTGGGCCTCGTTGCGGCGCAGGGCGACGGTATGATCATCGACACGGATGGCGATAGGATCGCGGCGGGGAAAGCCTTCGTGCAGAACCTGGATGCGGGCCCCTTCGACCAGCCCCATCTCGATGAGGCGGCGCTCCAGTTCACCTGCCTCCAGAGGCGTCGAAACGCCGGTTTCATCCAGGCCGACGATCTCGGCCACAGCGCCCTTACCCAAGGACGCCAGCGTCTGCATCCGTCCATCATTTTTCATATCGAAATCAACCTGCTCACCGCCCCCGGTGCAAAACCTAAGAAATGAGATCAAGTCTCAACCTCAAGGAAACCGTAAACAGCGAAGGGCTAATCCGCAAGTTTTTTGTGGGTGCGATGCAATATCAAATTGGCCGTCGCCGCTTCCCGCTGGTAATAGGCCCGACGAGGTCGCGGAGAGGCTTGCGCCGCCTGCTCCATGGCCGCCGCCAAAGCCTGGGGCGAGACCACCGGAGTCTGATCGGCCAGCAGCGCCCAAGCGCCGTCGAACTGCCTTTCCAAACGGTAGGACCGGCGCAAGGATCGCGTCACAGGATGCAGACGACGGAACGCCCCTTGCGCGAAAACTTCCCGCCCCATGCGGCTGTCGGCCAGCAGATGGAACCGCACCGACACCACCGCCCGCTCGGGCGAAGGATGACGGGACGCGGTGATCTTCCAGCCATCGGCCACCAGCAGCGGGTCTCCGGCGATATCGAAGTGATTGCCCGAAGAGGAACAGCCACAGCCGCCCTTCCCTGCCGCAGCCTCAATGAACGGCCCCAACCGGTCGAAGCCGTCACCCTCTAGATCCTGAACGATAAAGGCCGACAGATGCTCTTCGGCGGTCTCGGCCAGGGCCGGAGACGCCAGGAGCAGCAGATAGGCCAGAAGCGAAAGGCAGCGCATATCCTCGATTTCCTCAAAGCTTTTGGGCATAATAGCTCCAGCATGACCCAAAGCAAAAGCAACCACCCCATCCTCCTTCCCAGCCGTCGTTCGGTGATCGCCGGACTGCTGCTCGCACCTTTGCTGGCGGAGCAGGCTCAGGCTGGCCCAAGGGCGCGGATCATCAATGTGGTCAACGCCCATACGGGGGCTCGCTTCAAGGGCATCTATGCCGTCGATCGCGACTATTTCAAAGGCCCGCTGGACGGCTTTTCCGAAATCGCCAAGGATCATCACGCCAACAAGGCCCGGACCATGCATCCGGGCACCTTGGACATCATCTGGATCTATCAGACGGTGCTGCGCCTGGACGAGGTAGTGCTTCTATCAGGCTATCGCACGCCCCAGACCAATGCCCATACCGAGGGCGCGGCCCGCAACAGCTACCACATGCGCGGCATGGCCCTGGATCTGGCCATCAAGGGCCGCCTGCCGGTGGGACAGGTGGGAAACCAGATGCGCCAGTATATCGGCGGCGGCATCGGCCTTTACCACGCCCATGACTTCGTCCATCTGGATGTGGGCCCCCAGCGCGACTGGGAGAAATAGTCCTTTCGGCACGACCTTCGACCGCTTCTCTTCCCACGAGGAAGCTGTGGACTTATCCAGGTCGCTAACAGGGGAGTGGCCGATCCCGTGTCGTTTCCCACAATGAAGCCTATGAACGAATGTCCGCACAGTTTCTCGCCAAAGCCTACTCAGCCCTTGAAGACAACGATCTGCTGCTGGTGGAGCAAGCCTGCCGTCAGGCACTGAAGGCCGATCGCACCGCCGGGGAACCTCTGCATCTTCTGGGCATTTCCGCCCGTCGCCAGGACCGCCTCGCCGAAGCGGAGGCGCTGCTGCGGGAGGCATGGCGTCGTTCGCCCGACAAGCCCGAAATCGCCAACAATCTCTGCGCCCTGCTGTGCGCCGTCGGCGCCCACGACGATGGACTGGCCGTTGCCGATTCCGGTCTGGCCCGCCACCCCGCTTTCACGTTTCTGCACGCCAACCGGGGCGTCGCCCTGCATGGGTTGCGTCGCGAGGAGGAAGCCGCCGCCGCCTTCCGCGCCGCACTGGAGGGCATACCGGACTTGGAGCTGGCCCTGTTCGGCCTAGCCAGCGCCCTGGAGGCCTTGGGGCGTCGAGCGGAAGCCGAACCCGTACTGCGCGCCCTGCTGGTCAGCCACCCCTCCCATGCCGAAGGAGCCAACCTGCTGGGGCGTGTACTGACGGTTCTGGAACGAAACGCCGAAGCTTGCGAAGCCTTTCGTCTGGCCGTCGCCTTGAACCCCGACCATGCCGCCGCCTACAGTAATCTCTCCAGCGTTCTGCTCAAACTGGAGCAACCCGAGGAAGCCCTGGCCGCGGTCCACCGATCCCTGGAGCTGGACCCAGCAAACTCCTTGGCCTGTCTCAACGCTTCCATCATCTGTCAGGAGTTGGTCCGTCTCGACGAGGCCATCGCCTATAGCCGCCGCGCCATCGAGTTGGACCCCGACAATATTGACGCCCACTGGTGCCAGAGCCTGCAACTGCTGCATTCAGGCCAATGGGGGCGCGGCTTTCAGGAATATGAGTGGCGCTGGCGCCTGCCCTTCCACCGCATGCTGGAAGGCCCGCCGGTCTGGGCCGGAGAAATACTGGGAGCCAACGCCCTGTTGGTGAACGCCGAACAGGGCCAGGGCGACAGCCTGCAATTCCTGCGATACGTGCCCATGCTGCGCCCGTTCAGCAGCAATCTGATCCTCAGGGTGCAAGATTCTCTCAAAAGACTAACCAAAGAGAGCTTCCCTGAGGCGGCCGTGATCGGCTATGCCGACGACATTCCGCCGGTGCCGTTCCAAGTGCCGCTGATAAGTCTGCCCCGCCTGTTCCACACCAGGACCGAGGCCGATATCCCTGCCCCCATACCTTATTTACGCTCCAACCGCCTGTCCGTGGAGGCCTGGCACCAACGCTGGGCGACGGAAGAGCCGATGATACGCATTGGACTGGCTTGGCGCGGATCTCCAACCTACAAGCGCGACGCCCTGCGCTCGCTGCCGCTCGACATGATGGCCCCTTTGCTCAAGACGCCAGGCTGCCGGTTCTTCGCCTTGCACCCGGATATCAATGACGAGGAACACACTGCCCTGAGGCGGCTGGGCATCGGTGAACTCTCGTCCTGCCTGACCGACTTCACCGACACCGCTGCCCTGTTGGAGACACTCGAACTGGTGATTTCGGTAGACACCTCGGTGGTGCATCTGGCCGGAGCCTTGGGCAGGCCGGTTTGGGCACTTCTACCCTTTTCATGCGACTGGCGCTGGGGAACTGGGCGAGAAGACACTCCCTGGTATCCATCGGCCAAACTGTTCCGGCAGCCCAAAGCCAAGGATTGGGAGTCGGTGATAGCTGCCGTCAGCGAGGCTTTAAGGCTCGTGTAGGGCATTGTCGATATTGCCGGCCAATGGCCGCAACAAATAGGACATGACGGAACGACGCCCGATGATGATCTCGGCGGTGACGCTCATTCCCGGCAGCAGGATGGCGGGGCTCTCGGCGCTCCCCAAATGCCCGCCCGCCAATTCCAGATGAGTGGTGAAATAAGAGCTTGATGGGGCCGCCCCGACGCTCCGCGTAGGATTGCTGGCATCGTGTGAGAAAGAATCCATACTGATGACCTGCACCTTCGCCGGCAGGGTGCCGAACTTCTGATAGGGGAAGGTATCCACTTTGACCCTGGCCGCGCTGCCGATCTTCACCTGACCGATATCGGCACTCTCGATCTGCGCCTCCACCTCCAACGGCACATCGGAAGGAACGATGGTGATCAGTTGTTCCGCCTCCCGCACGATCGATGACGTCGAGCGTTTGGCAATCTCCAACACGACGCCGTTGGTAGGCGAGGTTATGACTGAAAGGGCATGGCGCAGCTGGGCCTTTTCAGTCGTTTGGCGGGTTTGGTCGATGTCGCGATTCACCGAGACCTGCTCTTCCGTCAGCTTCTGCCGCCAATCCTGCAGGAAGGCGTCCCGATCCGCCTCGGAACTAGCGATGACGTGGTTCAGCTCCGCCATATGGTCGCGGGCCGCCGTATAGTCGTGCTCCACCGACAGCCGCTGGTCCTGGCTGCCCAAATAACGCAGACGCGAGCCGATTTGCCTTTGATACAGCTCGTTCTCCATATCCTCGACTTCGCGCATGGTTTTCATGCGCTGGGATAAAAGCTCGACGGAACGGCGGGTGGTCTCCATCTCGGCCTTGGCCTTGGCCGTCTGCGCCTCGAAGGAACGCAGACGCGCTGCGTGGCTGCTCATCCGCTCTTCATAGAGCCCCATCTGCGAAGCGTCCTCAGGCCCCAAAGCGACGAAGGGCCGGCCGGCCAGTTCCGCTTCCAAACGCCGTTTCTGACTGTCGAGCGCCTTCATGTGGTTCTCCCCTTCGGCGAGATCCGCACCGCTGAACGTCGGGTCGAGGGTGATCAACGGCTGCCCCTTAACAATGCGCTCACCCTCACGGATATGGATTTCGCGGATGATCGAGGTTTCCAGAGGCTGGATCACGACGGTGCGCTCGAAGCTGCTGATCTTGCCGTGGGCATAGACGATTTCTTCCACCTGAGCCTGACTGGCCCAAAGGGCGGCCGTCAACAGACCGGCACCCATCAGATGAATAGTCGAACGGGCCAGCCGCGATGCTGGCCTCCGGGCGATTGCCTCGGCTGGCGACAGGAAGTCGATGGCGTCGTCGGGAAGGTTGCCGCTATCCATCTAGAGATGCCGATTCTGTCGATGCCAGAGATGGCTGTAGATTTCGCATCGCTCCATCAACTCGGAATGCCGACCGCCATCGACGATGCGACCCTGTTCCAGAACGATGATGGCGTCACACATCACCAGGGTGTTCAGCCGATGCGAGATGATTAACGTGGTCCGATTTTTGGCGATTCCGGCCAGGTTATCCATGAAGATCGCCTCGCTGTCGGGATCAAGAGCACTGGTCGCCTCGTCCAGGATCAGGATCGGAGGATTGAGCAACAAGGCGCGACTAATAGAGAGTCTCTGCTTTTGCCCGCCCGACAGGTTCTGACCGCCTTCTTCCAACTCGGTATCATAGCCGTTGGGAAGACGTTCGATGAACTCGTCGGCGCCCGCCAGGCGGGCGGCGGCAATGATCTCCTCCAGGCTGGCGGAGCGATTGGTCAAGGCGATGTTCGCCCGCACGGAGCCACGGAAGATGAACGTATCTTGCGGCACGACGCAGACGTTGCGGCGCAGATAGCTGAGATCGAATTCGCGGATATCCACCCCGTCGATACGAATCACCCCATCCTGCAAAGGATAGAGCCCCTGCAAAAGCTTAGCGACCGTGCTTTTTCCCGAACCGCTGCGCCCCACCACCGCCACCACCTTTCCAGCGGCGATTCGCAGCCCTACCTTGTCGAGGGCCGGAGTTCCTCCGGGGATATAACGGAACGTCACGCGGTCCAACTCGATCTGCCCGACCACCTTGGGCTCCATGCCCCCTTCGGCAGAGCGGGGTTCCGGCTTACGGTTCATCACCTCACCCAACATGCGTACGGACAGGGCGGTATCCTGGTAGTCTTGAATCAGCGAGGCCATCTGCACCAACGGTGAAATCACCCGTCCGGCAAGCATCTGGAAGGCAATCAGAGCGCCGACGCTCAAATCGCCGCTGAAGACATCGACCGCCCCGACGGCAATCACCGCCACCGACATCAGCTTTTCCAGATAGCTGGTCAACGCCCCGACACCCGCCGCGATGGTTCCCACCCTGTTGTGCAGATTGACCGCCTTGGCGGAACGTTCTTCCCAATTGCGACGTTGAGCCGGCTCCAGGGCTAGGCTTTTCACCGAACGCATGCCATTGACGGTTTCCACCAGCATAGCCTGACGTTCGGCCTCGGCATTGTAAAGCGCCCTTAACCGCACTCGGAACGGCCCCACCAGAACCAGCACCACACCGGCCAAAACCGCGCCGAAGCCCAGCACCAAAAAGGTCAGCTTGACGCTGAAATAGGCCAGCAAAGGCAGGTATATCAGCAGCGTCGTGCTTTCAAGAGCAACCGACAGCAATCGTCCGGTCAGAAACCCTCGAATTTTCTCGGCCTGCTGAAGATGGCGGACCGTTACGCCGCTCGGAACCACTTCGAAAAAGGAGATCGGCAGTGACAGCAAATGAGCAAAGATGCGGGTAGCAAGGCGGATGTCGATCTTGTTGGTGGCCTGCAGAAGCAAGAACGAGCGAAGATAGGTGAACAGCCCTTCAAAAGACAGGGACAGCACCACGCCCAGGGTCAGCACCGCCAGGGTCGCCTCGCTTTTGTGAACCAGAACGCGGTCCAGCACCACGCGCAGATAGATGGGCACCGCCAGACCAACCACCTGGATGGACAGAGCCCCCAGAATAACGTCTCGCAACACCTGCTTCTGCCGCAGAATCTCCGGAACGAACCAACGCAGACTGAACGGCTGATCCTCGTCACCCAGGCTGTACGATTTTCGCACCAGCAACAGGGTGCCGTTCCAGGCCTCCACGAAGGTGGCCAATGGAAGCAGGATCACGTCCTGACTGGACGCCAGAGGATCGATGACCCCGACATGAAGGCCATCCGGTCGCTTCTGCAGACCGGCCACGACCACCACGTTGCCGTTGGACAGGCGAGCCAGCGCCGGCAGAACGTCCGCGAAGTCAGGCAAGTTCAGCTTGCTGACGGCAGTGTCCAACGATGAAGCGGCGTCGATAGCCTGAGACCGCTTCAAGGCCGCAACCAGAGCCGACCAACCGCCCCTCAGCCGACTGCGAATATCGGTCTTGGCTCCGGGCTGCAGCAAACGAGCCTGCAAGCCGATATGCCCCGCCACCTCGATCAGCTGACCATCCGTCAGCTCTTCGTCGCCCAGGACATGTTCATGTCGCAGGCCATCGACTGTCGCGTGAAGCTGGTAATGCCCGGCCACTATTACAAGGGACTTCAAGCCTGACTGGCCTGCCGTCATTTCGGCTTCGGTATTCGCCGCCATCTCAGAGATAACTTCCCCCGTTCAATCCGCTCGCCCTCGGGACAGATAAGGGGCCGCATCGCTGCGGCCCCTCAAGAGTGGCCTCTTGCTGAAAGAGGTTAATGCTGTGCCGGTTTGTAATTCACAATCGAAATGTCGCCCTGGGAAACCGACCCGGACGAGAAGGTGGCCAGGGCCGTGGACACCTCGTTACCGTTGGTGTTCTGGTTGTAATATAGGATGTTGCTGTCCGTCTCGAAGACGAATCCGGTCAGGACCGAAGCCGTTCCGGAGGCATTGCTGGTCTGCGAGAAGGTCACCGCGCTGATATTCCCGAAGTTGGGCGAGTTGACCTCAATCTTATCGGTGCCGCTGACGAAGTTGGAGACAGTGTCCTCACCTTCGCTGGCGCCGTTGAACAGGATCGTGTCAGCACTGCTGTTGTTCGTGCTGAGGGCGATCTTATCCCCGCCACTGCTTTGGAAGAAGTTGTTGCCGCCAAAGCCGATCAGAGTGTCGTTGGCACTGCCCAGCAGCACGTCGTGGCCTGTGGTGCTTCCGGTCAGGATGTTGCCGCCGACGCTGCTGTCGCCGATCACCATCAGACCGCCGCCGACATTGGCGCTGCTGTCGGTCAGGCTGGTGCTGGTGCTGACCAGCGTCCAGCTGACGCCGTGGCCGACCATGCTGCCGATGCCATCGCCAGTCGTTCCATCGAACTCGTTGGTGATGCTCAACACGCTGGAGGCCGCATCGTCGAAGCCGATGGACAGGGTGCCCCCCGAGCGGAAGAACGCCACCGGATCGCTGCTGCTCTGATTATCCAGGCTGATGCTGCTGTTGGAAGCCGTGGCGCCCGTGATGCTGACCGCGCCGAAGCTGTCGGCCAGAACCAAAGTGTTGCTTGCGGCGCCGACATTGCTCGTATTGGTCGCGTTGATGTAGGTCGTCCCCGCGCCGCCCAGCTGGTAGATGTTGTTGCCTGTACCTCCGATGATGGAGTCGGAGGTCACGGAGTTGCCGCTTGCCGTCGCGAAGACGTCTGTTCCGGCGCCGCCGATCAGGGTGTTATAGCCGGTTCCGGCATCCAGGTAATCGTTGCCGTTGCCGGCGATCAGGGTGTCATTGCCCGGACCGGCGAACAGCAGGTTGTTGCCAGTATTATCACCATAGGCACTGACCACATTGCTGGCATTGTCGTCACCGACCAGCAGATTGTTGCCACTGCTGGCGGAAACCGTATAGACGCCACTGTTGAGCGACCCGGTCTGCCCAGTTTGAGCAATGGTGTAGTACTGGCTGGCGTCACCATAGGTCTGAACCCCGCCGCTGCCGCTAAATTCTCCGGCCAGGACAACGGTTTTCTGCCCGCTCGCACCGTAATGGAGGATCAGGTTGCCGTTGCTGCGCTCGGCATTGACCAGCGGGACGCCCGCATAGCCCATATCCAGGGTGTTGCCGGTTCCCACATCGGTCACGGTGACGTTGGTGAAGGCGCTGCTGGTCACCTGGAAGGTATCGCCGCCGCCGCCGCCAATAAGGATGTCGCTGCCGGCACCGGCCACCGTCAGCGTATCCGCCCCGGTGGTGCCGAAGATCAGATCGTTGCCCGAGCTGGCGGTGGTTCCCGCCAATATGGTGTAGGTCTGGCCGTTCACCTTCATCGCCGAAATCGACCCGATGGAGGTGATGCCATTGTACTCACCCGACACCGTCAGGCTGTCGGTCCCTTGATTCTGACCATCGACGTTGATAACCAGATTGCCCGTGGCCGTGCGATAGCCGTTCAAAATCGGCCCGGCATAGGTCATGTCCACCAGACCGGCGCTGCCGGTGTTGGTGATGGCATCGCTCCAAGCCGAGCCGGTCTCGCCCAGCACATAGGTGTCGTTGCTGCCGACCAGGGTTTCGCTACCGGCAGACGCCACCAGCAAAGCACCGGTGCCGGTTGTCTGGATGGTTTGGACGCCCGACAGGGTGACGGCATGCAGGTCGATGGAGCCGGTGCTCACCAGGACGTCGGCTCCGGTACCGCCGATGACGGAGCCGCCGGTCATCAGATCTGCCTGGCCCAGGGTAAAGGTTGTCGCCGACAGCTGCCCGGCGGCCAGAACCTCGATCCCGCTCAAGGTATCCGCGGCCAGATTAATGGTCGCCCCCGTCACCGTCAGGCTATCGATG
>Ga0302156_10004137_pt1 | contig 10809 bp, 7 predicted proteins | sample I_Bog_N3_2_FD_193503 | JGI IMG/M metagenome (GOLD analysis project Ga0302156, IMG submission 193503) | Peat permafrost microbial communities from Stordalen Mire near Abisko, Sweden - I_Bog_N3_2 | ecosystem: Environmental > Terrestrial > Soil > Wetlands > Peat | place: Sweden: Abisko, Stordalen... | reverse complement strand
CATCGGTCGCGAGGACGCGAACCTGGATATCGCCCACAAGTATGGTGTTCCGGTCCATGGCGTTCCTGCATTGGCCGTGATTGATGGTCAGGGAAAGGTTCTGGTCGCACAGGATAAGGAGTTCTCGGACATGCGCTATATGCAGTCCTCTGCGGTGACGGAGTTCCTCAACCGGTGGAAGCGCTGAGCGCGGAGCGCTGATGGCCGAGCTGACGCAGCGACGCTGGATGGTTCCGGCCCGCCAGTTGCTGGCACTGGTGAGCCTGCTGCGGCGGTCTGTGGTCTCGGCGATGGATCATGATGCTCTGACGGTCGCGCAGGCAACCGCATACTCCGCGATGGTCGCGCTGTTTCCGGCGCTGATTGTCTCAGCGGCCGGAATGAGCTTGCTTCCAGACGCTCTGCCCCTTCGCTTCCAACTGGCGCAGTTCTTTGACCGGGTTCTGCCGCCCAACGTCAGCCCGGTTCTTGATATGTACTTCACGACAGCGCACCATCGTCCGCATACGGCGCGAGTGCTGCTTGGGGCCATTCTGGTGAGCCTTACAGGCGCAGTGAGCGTAATGGCCACGTTGATGGAGGGATTTCGCAGGGCACACGATCTCCCGTTGCTGCGCGGCAGCTTCTGGCCGCGACGCCTGCGCGCTCTGGCGCTGGTTCCGCTCTCCCTGCTGCCCATGACGGCCGCGAGCGCGCTGGTGGTATTCGGCCATCTGCTGACGTTGTGGATTGCAGGCGAGGTCACGCCCACTTTGCGCGTTCCTGTCTACGTTCTGGCGTATGTTCTGCGTTGGATTGTGGCGCTGGCCGGGAGCATCGGGATCGTTGCGGTGATCTACCACCTTGGGACTGACCTGACCAAGCACATGCGCGACCATCTGGAGCCCCTGATCCGCGAGCCCTGGCAAGTCCTGCGGAGTGACTGGAGCTGGCGATCCAGCCTTCCAGGAGCTGCGGTTGCTACGCTGCTGTGGTTTGTCACCACGCTGGGATTTGGCTTCTATGTGACGCGCTTCGCCAACTACTCGCAGGTGTATGGATCGGTGGCCGCTGCCATTGCCCTGATGTTCTGGCTATACATCATTGCGTTGAGTATTTTGATAGGTGCAGAGTTCAACGCACGCCGCGCAGCGAGACGCCGCGACCCGCAGACGACGGAGCTGCTGTGGAAGTTGCCCAGCCTGCGCCGTCGCCGGACAGGTAGAATGGCTGACTGACAGCGGTACACGCTTGTCAGCGGGCCCTGACGCCCAGCTTGGAAGGAAGATTCACGATGGACGCCAGAGATGGGAGCAAGACGCCGCATATGTTGCGGCGGGCAAAGATTGTGGCTACTTTGGGCCCGGCATCGAGCACGGAGGAGGTATTCCGCCGTCTGGTGCGCGCAGGCCTTGATGTAGCCAGGCTAAATTTTTCCCATGGATCACATGAGCAGAAGGGTGAGCTTATCGCCATGGTGCGCAAGGTCGCGCACGAAGAGTCTAAGCCCATCTGCATCCTCGCTGACCTGCAGGGACCGAAGATCCGGACCGGCTCCTTGGTGGACCACAAGCCGGTGCTGCTCGTCGAGGGCAAGCGCCTGACCATTACGCCGCAGACCCTCGATGGAACCGCAGAGCGGGTCAGCACGGTCTTCGCAACCCTGGCGGAGAACCTGAAGCCAGGTGATCAGGTTCTGCTTTCTGACGGCTTGATCGAGTTGCGCGTGGTGGAGCTACGCGGCGCGGACGTCATCACCGAGATCGTCAATGGCGGTCTGCTCGGGGAGAAGAAAGGCATCAACCTGCCCGGAATCTCCGTCAAAGTACCTTCGCTGACGGAGAAGGATGAAGAGGACCTGGTATTCGCCCTGAAGGCTGGTTGCGATACGGTAGCCGTCTCCTTCGTTCAGACGGCCGATGATGTGCGCTATGTCAAAGGACGCATCGCGGCGTTGGGGTCTGATGCCTGGGTGATTGCCAAGCTGGAGAAGCCGCAGGCGATCGATCACCTGGACAGCATTCTGGAAGCTGCAGACGCCATCATGGTGGCGCGAGGTGACTTGGGCGTAGAGGTGCCGCCGGAGAAGGTACCAGCGATCCAGAAGCACATCATCCGCCGCGCAGCAGATTACAAGAAGCCTGTAATTACGGCAACGCAGATGCTGGAGTCCATGGTGGAGAACCCCAGGCCGACGCGCGCCGAGGCCTCCGATGTAGCGAACGCCATCTATGACGGCTCGGATGCCGTGATGCTCTCTGCTGAAAGTGCGGCGGGCAAGTATCCCGTGGAATCCATCGCGATGATGAATAAGATCATCATTGAGACAGAGACGCAGATGATGCTGGAGCCGCGCCCATCCATTATGGCTACCGGCAAACGCCGCTCGCTGACGGTTCCGGAGACGATCTGCGAGTGTATGGCGCACTCGGCACAGGATCTTGATTTAGCTGCCATTGCCATCTTTACGGAGAGCGGAAATACCGCACGCCTGCTCTCCAAGTATCGGCCTGAGTCACCTATCTACGCGCTATCTCCCTTTGAGCATGTCGTGCATCGGTCGATGTTGCTTTGGGGAACCTTTCCCATACAGTGCGAGCGGTTTGTCAGCACCGACAGTCTGGTGAACACTGCTGAGGAGATTCTCGAGTCGCGCGGTTTCGTCAAGCCAAGGGAGGTTGTCGGCATCGTTGCCGGAACCGCTACTAAGACGGGCGCGACGAACTTCATGCGGCTGCACTTGATTGGCGACAGGTAGATATTGGGCCTCGATTTACGCAGGGTCCAGCTGACTACAATCGAGCTATGGGCAAGATACGAATACTCTCGGACCAGGTAGCCAATCAGATTGCTGCCGGAGAAGTCGTCGAGAGGCCTGCCTCTGTCGTAAAGGAGCTCCTGGAGAACTCGCTGGACGCAGGAGCGACCCGGATTCGAGTGGAAGTTGAAGCAGGCGGACGAAAGCTAATCCGCATTGTTGATAATGGCCAGGGAATGGGCCGCGATGATGCGTTGCTCGCCTTCGAGCGCCACGCCACCTCCAAGCTCCGTTCGTCCGACGATCTACTATCGATTGCGACGCTGGGGTTCCGCGGCGAGGCACTTCCCTCAATCGCATCCGTCGCACGTGTGAGTCTGGAGACTCGAGCCGCCGAGGACGAGGCCGGTACGATCATGGAGATCGCCGGAGGTAAGCTGCTCCGCGTGGAAGACGCTGGACTGCCGGAAGGTACGACCATTGCGGTGCGCGACCTGTTCTTCAATACTCCCGCGCGACGGAAGTTCATGCGCAGCGAACAGACAGAACTGGGCCATGTTGCCGCTCTGGTCACGCACTATGCATTGGCGCATCCAAGCATGCATTTTGAGCTGCACTCAGCAACGCAGGCATTGCTCACAGCTCCAGCCGTTGCGAACACAGGCGAACGGCTGTATCAGATATTCGGCCGCGAGATATTCGAAAGCATGATTCCAGTCGCTGCAGAGATTGATTTCACGCGAGCAGGATTGCCCGAGCCTCCGCCCTGGAAGCGTTCCGAAGACTATGAACCGCCTGAACCAGGATTTTTGAGGCTTAGCGGATTCGTCTCTAAACCGGAGTTGCAGAAACTGAATCGGAACTCAATTTACATCTTCGTCAACGGTAGGCTCATTCGCGATCGTTTGATCCTGCATGCCTTCACGGAGGCCTATCGCAATATCATTCCGGCGACCTCATTTCCAGTGGTATTGCTGTTTCTGGAGATGCCCCCGCAGGAGGTCGACGTAAATGTGCATCCGGCCAAAACGGAGGTGCGTTTCCGGCAGGGCAGCTTTGTGCACGACTTTATACGTGACACAGTGCGAACGGCACTGATGAAGGCGAGACCGGCAGCGAGCTTCTTCACTGCTTTGACCGCGGCTCCGACGGCCGGTTCCTCGTTGATGGTGGATGTGAGCCCGCTCTCTGGGATTGATCAAACGGTATATCAGCCGAGAGCCGACGGCGACACGCTCGTCGCAGAGAGTGAGGCTGCCGCCCAGACGGATGATGTTGCAACTTTCGCCTTACACGAAAAGATCGTTTCTCCCTCGCCGGCGCGACTGGGATTCGAGGGCTCGGGGATGGCTGTAGGCTACGACGAGTCGGATGCGGACTCATCCTCGGAAGCTCAAAGCGATTCGTCTCCTCAACCCACACTCAACTCGCTGGCGACCTTGAAGCCGATCGGCCAGTTGCACGACTCATTCATCCTGGCAACGAATGAGGAGGGACTCTGGATTGTGGACCAACATGTGGCGCACGAACGTGTTTTGTTCGAAAAGATACTAAGAGAGCGAAAGATCGAGCAGGTGCAGCGCCAGCGTCTATTGATGCCAGTGCTGGTAGAGCTTCTACCCGAGCAGATGGTGACCTTTGCGGCTATAGCTGAGGAGCTCGAGCGCAACGGCTTTGAAGCGGAGCCGATCGGGCCACGGACCCTCGCGGTCAAGGCGACGCCGGTGGGCCTGGAAGGCAAGGAACTGGAGCGGGTACTGGAAGAGTTGCTCGGTGCGACGGAGAAGACTGCGCAGGTGGAGAACGAGGAGCTGCGGCGGACGCGTATCGCGGCCTCCATAGCTTGTCATGCCGCGATTAAAGTGAATATGCCGCTGCAATCGGCCAAAATCGACTGGTTACTGGCGGAGTTGGCGAAGACTGAGCATCCTATGAGTTGTCCTCATGGACGTCCTATCGCACTGCGGTATTCTCTAAGAGACGTACAACGCGCGTTTCAGCGGATCTAGCTGCGACTGAGCTCGCGCTTCGCATACCACGAATGACCTTCACCGCGACCCAGGTCGATGCCGGGCGTTCAGCGCACCGGAAAGGAAAAATTTTGAGTTCGATACCTGAGTTTGATGAAAAACAGCTTGCGGCTGCACGAGCAAACGCATGGCACCAGGACGGCGTCCAACTGCGTGCTGCGCAGGACGCGCGAGCATGGATCGGGAATTTTGGACTGGTGCTGTTCGCGCCTCGTCCATTGCAACTGCCTATACCAGCCCCGTCTCTAGTGGAAGCGATGCAGGGAAGGGCCAGTGTAGATACCGGTGCCGCAGAGTTACAAACAGCTGTACAGTTGGTCGGTCGGCTGGTGGCCGATGGATCAGTTCTACCGCTTAATCTGATGGGTGTGGTCAGCGATACACCGGACTTCTTGGTTTCAGCCCAGGTCTTTAGTTTTATATTTACTCTGCGAGGGGACAAGTTATGGAAACAGCCACCCTCCACCACCGGAGCGGTGAAGGTTTCTCCGCTGGGGCTGAAGGCTTACCAGGTGCTCGCTGAGAAGGGACCGTTGACTGCGGCTCAGCTGGCTTCAGAGATGGGTCGCGAGGTCACCGAAGCCGCTACCTTGCGAGTGCTGACCGAGCTTTGGTCGCAGCTTCGTGTGATTCCCTTGCCTCAACCTGAGGATCAGCCGACCCAGTGGGAGCTGACTACGAAGCGATTCACCAAGGCAATCAAAGCCGGTGCTAATGCAGGCCAACCAAAGGCGCTCTCAACACTTATTTCTTTGTATCTGGCGCAGGCAATTGCAGCGACTGAAGATGAGATCACCACGTTTCTCTCTCCTCTGACTGCTCGATCGCGTCTGCGGGAAGTGCTTCACGCTTTGACCGGAGCTCGCCAACTGGACACTATAGCCGTGGAAGGCAAGACGCTGCTGCATATTCCGGGGGCTTTGAACGAGCATGCGACTTCAGCGCAGGAGCCAACGACCGAGGAAACTGTCGCTCAAAGTGAGGTTGCGGTTTCACAGCGTCCAAAGAAGATTGGCACAGGCCGCATAGGGACCTTCGGTGGGGGACGGAAGCCAATCGCAGCGTATCGTGGCAAGCCTGAGAGTAGCTTCGGGGAGGCACCTAGGAGGTTGACTGCTGGAAGTAAAGGCACATTCTGTCCTGTGACACGGGCTGATGGCAAGATTGATCGTGAGCGTCGCCCCTTCAAGAAGAACGATTCCCAGGTAAAACCAAGCTTTAGCAAGCCTTGGAATGAAGCTAGAAAGACAGGTCACGCGCGTCTAGGCGGGCCTGCTAAGTCGGACTCCTTCTCTAGGTTTCGCAAGTCTGCACCAGGAGATCGTGAACCCCTTGGCCCGAGAGAGCAGGCAGGCCTTCCACAGGAGAAGCGCATTTATCCGAAGGCGAGCTTTGACCGCGGTAATAAGCCTGGGGGATTTACGAAGCGCCCCTTTACGCCGCGCACAGGGAAGGGCGAATCACCTAGGCTAGGCAGTTTCAATCGGGAAGCGAAGCCTCCCTATACGCCACGGCCAGCCCAGGATGGAGGGCGCTCCCTTCCTAAGCGGCCATATAAGCCGCGAGCGGCTGATGCTGACAAGCGCCCATTTACTAAGGCTCCATGGGTTCCAAAGGCTGAGGAAGGCCAAGGAGGGACCTTCAAACCCCGTAAGCCATCCGGCACATATGATCGGGGCGGAAATGGTCCCCGCAAAGGCTATTCCTCTAAGTCGGGTGCGAAATTTGGGGATACAAAGACAGCTAGTCAAAGGTTTGGAGCAAAGAAGTTCCAGAGAGCCGCCGGTGGGAAGCCGCCCGCTCGTGGATTAAGTGAGAAACGCGTCGGTTCAGCTCCAAATGCTCGTCCGAATGCGATCACGAAACCTGAGCATGAGGAATAGTCATGAGCAATGCTGTAAGGCAGCGTGAGCGGCCAGTGATAGCAATTGATGGACCAGCAGGGGCGGGGAAAAGCACATTGGCTGCTCATCTAGCGCGAAGTTTCGGCTTTCTCAACCTTGAGACCGGTGCCATGTACCGAGCGCTGGCGTTGAAGGCAATTGAAAACGATTTAGAGTTTGAAGATGAAGCCGCGCTGCTGGTGCTTGCGAAACGCACCCGGATCGCACTTCAACCTCAGACGGAGGGCAATCTCGTGCTGCTGGACGGAATGGATGTTTCGCGAAGGGTGCGCGATACAGATGTCACTGTGGGGGCTTCGCGTATATCTGTACATCCTCGTCTTCGTAGTTGGATGGTAGACCAGCAGCGTCTGATGGGGGTTGGTGGAGGGGTAGTCATGGAAGGCCGCGATATCGGTACGGTTGTCTTCCCGGCTGCGGAGGTAAAGATCTTTCTGGATGCCGCCCCGGAGGTACGAGGAAACCGACGTTATAAGCAGGGAGGTCCTCCACAGGGCCAGATCACTGAAGAGGCGATTCTTCTAGAGTTGAAGGAGAGGGATGAGCGCGACCGAAACCGGACAGAATCGCCGCTAAGGCCAGCAACCGATGCGGTGATCTTGGACTCGACGGGCATGACGCTCGAAGAGGTATTGACTGCTGCCGAGGACATTGTAAGAAGCCATTTGCAACTGGCGAAACTGCACTAGAAACTGTGCAATTATGACTTTCGCAAATTTTTCGGTTGAAAATTTGCCAATCGTGCTAACATTTCTCCATCGTTTGAAACAGATTGGTTTCTGCAAGGATATCGAGCCGAAGCTCCGATTTGGATTGAGCGTCAAAGTCAATCACACAAGGATTTGCGAGACATGGAACAGGGAACAGTGAAGTGGTTCAACGACGCCAAGGGTTTTGGCTTCATCAGTCGGCAGAACGGTGAGGATGTGTTTGTTCACTACTCGGCGATCAACTCGAACGGATTCAAGAGCCTACAAGAAGGACAGGCCGTTCAGTTCAACGTGGTCAAGGGGCCTAAGGGCTGGCAAGCTTCCGATGTTCAACCTCTCTAATCTTCTGATTTGGGGATGAGCGTACGGTGGGTGACATTCTTAATTAAGAAGATGGAACGGCCGAAGCTATTCCCTCTTGTTCATTAGGGATGGGTACCGGTCGAGTTTTGGGTTATTGGCGAAGATAGAGGCGTCGTCAAAGGCGTTCCGTCCGGCTGAACGATGGTTCCACCAGCTTCGATGTTTGAGCTGGTGCGAAACTTGCGGTAGTCAGACGTGACCAGACTGAATCGGCCATTGAAGCCTGACACCAGCAAGATGCGAATCCTGCCCTGGCCCTCAATCCTAACAGGAAGCCAGACCTCATCATTGATTCTGCTGAACTGAGCTTCGAAGCTTGACCCCTTTCTGATGTCGGCGATTAGACCTCCGCCAATCTTGAAGTCATTCAGAAAGTGGCCCTGAGCGCGAGCCAGAATGCGGTCCTGTTCATCGATCCAAGCTATGCCCACGAGGTCGCGGATGACGCTTTCTGCAGAGTTGCGAGTCCTGGCCTTCGGGTCACCGGCGTAATCCAAGACTATGGTGGGGCGTCCATTAAGGATGACGCGACGAGCATTAGAGAAGACTCCTAGTTCCAGAATTCTTGAGGCTGAGATCAGCACATCTCCTCGAGAGTCGGTCTGCTCGCCTTTACGTTGTTCCTTCTCACGGCGCTCAGTGTATTTCGCTATCTCATCATCGATTCGCTCGTTCTCCTTCGCTGCTTCGTCTGGAGTCAGGGATTTGCCGTCGCGGGCTACCACACGGTCGATGCGGGCTCCTCTGAGGTTGAGGCTCTCCGAATCGGTCGTGGTGGTCTTCTTAATGTTGCCCTTGCCGTCGAACTCCTGCTCCTCTTGATGGACGTGGTAGGTGTAATCCTTACGCACGGCCTCCGCCATCTCCTGATTGCGTTCTACATCCTGCAGCAACTGCGGGATCGGAGGCAACGGCCGTAGATTGTCGTGCCTCTCCGCAGGTGAGGGCTGTTGGAAATGCGCAACCGACCCTGCGATACAAAGGATGGGAAGCAGGAGGATTCGAGTCATGTCGCTGACGCTACGCTTGCGCTGTTACTAGCCATGGCCGAGCGCGAGATCGATCAGCGTCTTCTCTTCCATCTCATGCGCCTTCGCTGAACCGGTTGCAGGACTGGCAGAGGCAGTGCGCTTGACACTGAGAATTGGACGATCATGCACCATGCGCTTGAGCAGCGGCATGACGTAGGAGAGCGCACCCATGTTGGCCGGCTCCTCCTGGACCCAGACGATCTCAGCAGCACTAGGATGCTGGTCCAGCGCGGCCTGAAGTTCTGCTTCTGGCCATGGATAGAGTTGCTCAAGAAAGATGATGCCGACAGACATGTCGCCTCGTTTGGCCCGCTCGACCCGCAGATTGTGGCCAATCTTGCCTGTGCAGAGCAGCAGTCGTCTTGGATTACTCACTTCGTTGTCAGGCAGCACGTTACGAAAGCTATCCTGATTGAGATCGGCGACCGATGACATCGCGTCTGGATGACGGAGCATCGACTTGGGCGTGAAGACGATGAGCGGCTTGCGCCACCTGCGCATCACCTGGCGACGCAGCAAATGGAAGTATTGTGCCGCAGTGGACGGTTGAGCGATCTGGATATTGTCCTGCGCGGCGAGCTGCAGATAACGTTCCACGCGTGCGCTGGAGTGTTCAGGACCTTGACCCTCATAGCCGTGCGGAAGCAGCATAACAAGTCCTGAGAGCAATCCCCATTTGGCTTCGCCTGCCGAGAGAAACTGATCGATGATGATCTGAGCGCCATTGGCAAAGTCGCCAAACTGCGCTTCCCATAGCGTAAGAGTCTCAGGGAAGTCACGGGAGAAGCCATACTCGAAGCCGAGACACGCAGCTTCTGAGAGCATGGAGTTGTAGACTTCCCAGCGTGATTGACCTGGAGCGATGTCCCAGAGCGGCGAGTAACGAACTTCTGTCTCGATGTCGATGAACATCGAATGGCGCTGATTGAAGGTGCCGCGTTGCGAGTCCTGACCGCTCAACCGAACGGGCGTTCCAGCCTTGAGCAGAGAGGCAAAGGCCAGCAGTTCAGCCATTCCGTAGTCGAGCGGCTTCCTTCCATTGCCCATCTCGACACGTTGTTCCAGCAGTTTGGCGACTTTGGGATGCATGTGGAAGCCAGTTGGCGCTGTGGTGAGCGCTGTGGTCAGCGTTGCGATTTCTGCGGCATCAATTCCAGTACTTGGATTGTCGTCATCGCGCAGCGGTCCGCCGTAATAAGGCTTCCAGTAGTCAGGCAGCGAGTGCAACAGCGGCTTGTGGTCAGCGTGCGTTGCAGCCTTCTGCTCCTCCAGAAACTCCTGCTGAACTGCGTCTATCTCGGCAGTCGCGTCCACGCCGATCTTCTCCGCGTAGAGCTTGTAGAGCGGAGGATGCTGCTTGATGCGCGCATAACGGCGAGGCTGCGTTACGGTCGGATCGTCGACTTCGCTGTGTCCGTGGCGACGATAGCCAATCAGATCCACGACGACATCAGAGTGGAAGGTTGCACGATAATCCGCGGCCAAAGCGGCAACGCGGACAACAGCTTCCGGATCCTCGGCGTTGACGTGGAAGATGGGAATTGGCAGGCGCTTGGCGAGGTCCGAGGCAAAGCGAGAGCTGTTGGACTCCTCAGGAAGCGCCGTGAAACCGAGCAGGTTGTTGACGATGACCTGAACTGTTCCGCCGACTTCGTAGCCGTGAAGTGTTGCGAGGTTCAGCGTCTCAGCCCAAATGCCTTGTCCAGCGAAGGCTGCATCGCCGTGAATGATGAGGGGAAGAATCTCCTTCACTCCGGGCTTTCCGAGCCGTTCCTGATAAGCGCGTGTTCGGCCCATAATTACGGGATCGGCAGCTTCCAGATGGCTCGGATTCGAGGCGAGATGCAGATGGACGATCTTGCCATTTGGAGTGACGAATTCGCCGGTTGCGCCGACGTGATACTTCACGTCGCCTCCGCCCATTGTGCTGCGCGGATCGACATCCTCGAACTTGGCGAAGACTTCATGCGATCCGCGACCAATCGTGTTGACCATCACATTCAAACGTCCGCGATGGCTCATCGCAAAGATGGA
>Ga0302156_10004135_pt1 | contig 10809 bp, 10 predicted proteins | sample I_Bog_N3_2_FD_193503 | JGI IMG/M metagenome (GOLD analysis project Ga0302156, IMG submission 193503) | Peat permafrost microbial communities from Stordalen Mire near Abisko, Sweden - I_Bog_N3_2 | ecosystem: Environmental > Terrestrial > Soil > Wetlands > Peat | place: Sweden: Abisko, Stordalen... | reverse complement strand
GATGAAATAGGCACGTGACTGACCGCCGACCTGCACGAGTTTGGAAACCAGCGCGGCTTGCAGTTGCGGCTGCATCTGTTGGCCGCCAAGCGCAATCACACACGGATCAGGTAATCCCGCGACGCGCTCCCAGTCGGCGAACAGTTCAGATGTCGTGCGCGGATCGGCCTCCTCGATGAGTTGCCACGCGCGCGTATCCAGCCGCGCCAGTTCCTGCGCAAGCCCGGTAAACAAACGGGTAATGCCCGCATCAGGGTCATCCGTCCATGCAGGCCCGTAGGGCAGCAACTGCTGCAACAACGTCTGATAGTCGGTCGCCGCCAGCGGCTTGCTAACCTGGTTTGTCACCGCCGAGCTCATTGGCGTGTTTACAGCCACGTCACGCTCCCCATGACCGGGATCTGGCCGGCGGACATGACGATGTTGGCGGCAGGCGTTATCAGGACGTAGTCCCACTCTCCAGCCGCCGCCGAGATGGCCGAGCGCATATGCGAGAGCAGGATCGTGCCACCGGGCTGCCCCTCGCGTGCCAGAAGGTCAGCCAGTTCAGCCGTGACCGCTCTTTGTTCGGCCAGGGTATCGGGGCTCAAGCCCTCAACCGTGAAGTTGACTGGCACTGCGACAGGCGCGTAGACAGTCACATGGGCCGTCACCGGGCGCAGGCCATCGATGAAATTCGCGATGGCGGCAATCTGTGCTGCGGTCGGCAAGATTGCAGCGCCAGTGCCGTTGCCGTCGCACACAAAGGCAACGCCGACGGTACCCTGACCGAATTGTTCCGGCACACACCATGCCCTGGTGGCTCCACCGCCCGGGGCTGCCAAGGTCCATTGCACGTAGTCATTGGCATCTCCACCTTGGGGCGGCTGCTGAATGCGATTGAGCAAGCGCGCACGCAGACTGTCGTCCGACTCGAGATCACTCCCGCCGGATAGCACACCGAGCAAGGCAGAGGTCTGCACGCCGAGGATGGGCGTGACCAGATTGGCGGTCTGCCCCGAATAGTTATTGCCAGCCGCCGCAGAGACCAACGCAGCAACCGGCGCAGTAGCCTGAGTTCCGCTCACGGTGATGTCGGCCGTGGTCTGGAACTGTGTGCCATCCAGTGTCTGTACCAGCGTTCCAGACGGAATGTCGGCTGCGCCTGGCGTCACCGTGAAAGTGATGGCGCCGGTTGCGGGTGCGGCCGCCAGCCGCTGCACACCCCAGATCGACGCCCAGCGTTCCAGAAACTCGGTCTCAGCGGTATCGATGATGATCTGGTGGCTCACCCATTCAATGAAGCCGTACAGGCCGTGGGCGACACCGGCCAGCACCCGCGCATACACCTGGGCGTCCATGCGGCGAAGCACATTGTCCAGTTGCAGCCGCTGGAACACATCATTGGTGGTGCGATTGATCAGGTCCGCAAGGGATGGTCGATTAAACATTGAGCAAACTCCAGAGGTTCTGGAACTGAATGAGTGCCAGAACGCGCCCATTGGCCTGATAGATGGTGCAACCCAGTGCCAGCGTGAACAGACCCTGGCGCTCGCTGCTGACGTCAATGCGCGCGGCGACCTGGTCATCGACCAGCCACTGCAGGGCTTCCACGGCATAGTCCTTCGCCTGTTGGACCGTGGTATCCGTCAGCTTGGCGCGCGCGACCAACCACAGGCGCGAGCCGATCCGGTCGTTCGGGGGTGACGGAAACGAATCCCCCCACCAACCCATCCTAAAACTCCCCCGATTCGGCAGCACGTCATCGTCATTGGCGCGCCGCCATGTGAACAAAGAGATGATCACAGCACGCACCAGCGGATCGGAGAGGTCGTTGTCGATGTCCTGCAAAAGGCCGAGCGTCGTCGACTGGCCGTCAATGTTGACACTCAAAGGCATGGTGTCGCGCATGGGCTATTCCTTTTGGTTGGGCGCAGCGGTAGTGAAACTGTCGCCGTGACTGTCGCTGCCACTGTGCGTGTGGCCGTTGTAGGTAGCGCGCATGCCCGCCATGGTTTTGGCGCCACCCTGGTCGGCTACGTTTTGCGCGGCCGTGATGTTCTGGTCGCAGGTCAAGTCCTGCGTGACTTCGAGCGTGCCCACAACCTTGCTGTTGGCATTGATGGTGAGGCCACCCGCAAACGTCATCACACCGCTGCCGTCGCCGTTCATCACAACGGTTGATCCGGCCTTGTCGGTGAGCTTCACACCACCGCGCATCAAATAGACCGACTGCCCCTGATCGTCATGCAGGATGACTTCACCGACAGCCAGACCCTGAACGCGGTAGCGCCTGTCGGCCACACACACGACCACGCCGTGCGAGCGATCGCCATCAAGGAACAGCGCCAGACATTCGGCGCCGGCATTGGGATGGCTGGTGAAGCCGTAGGGCTCGAAATGCTCGACATCGGCCTTGGTTTCACCCGCCAGCAGGCGTAGCTGCAGGCTTTGCATTTTGGTGGCGGCATTGATCAAGGTGACGCTGCCGCGCGCGATCATGTTCGAGAGGCGCCGCGCATAAGGTGCAACCAATCGGGCGAAGTCGGTCATTGCACGTCCCCCCAGTTGTCGCCACCACCTTTTTTGACCTTGCCCTTGATCGGTTTGGCCGCCTTGGAGCGATAGCCGTCCGGTGGCCCGACACGCAATTGCGTGCGCAGACCGTTCTCGTCGAGCAGGTAGTGCACCTCGGCAATCACCATGACCTGATCGAACCCGATCAAACCGTCGCGCACCGGGACCAACAAGTTCGGCACCCACAAACGGCCATCGGATTGCCGCCAGCCAGCCACCGTGTAGGTGGTCTCCAGCGCTTTGGCGGCACGGTGCGCGCGCTCGTAAAGTGCCCGGTCCTGACAGGTGCCGGCATCGGCGTGGCCGACCTGCTTGAGCACCAGCACCCGAAAACGTTTGGAGCGGGCATCTGCAAGGCTCGCCGTCACCGGAGATCCGGTATCCGTTGTACCGCCTTCGAAATCAGCCTCACTGTCGTCATCCCCCTCGGCTTCGTTGGCGTCTTCACCAAAATCGCTGTCATTGCCTGCGCGCTGGCCCTTGACGACGTAGCGCGACATCACCGCCTTAAAGTCGAGTTCGCAGGAGCCCTCGCGGATGTTCTGTCCCAACTCCAGCGCAGTTATTGCATTACCGGTGCTGCCGACGTCGATAAAAACCAGATCGCCTTTTTCGTTATCGGTCGAGAGCACATGGCGCAGACGCATCAGCCGGTCGATGCACTCGAACACGGTCTCGCCCACCTGCACATGGTGCTCGGTGATCGGCGCGCTGGTGTCAATCTCTGTCAGCACCCGCACGCCATAGGGCGCGGCCAGGGCGGCAGCTATCGCTTCCAGTTTCGCGTTGCGCCAGACATTGGTATTTGATGCTGCCGGCCGAACCACCGTGCCGGCTTTACCGTCCTTGCCTTTGACGTCCGCCCACAGACCATTACCCGATGCGGGCGCAGTCCCGCCTGAATCGGGCGGACAGCAGTCAACCAGATCACTGGTCTTGCTGCGCCCCTTGACGGCAAGGGACACGCGCTTGCCGTCGTACTGCATCGGGGTTGCATCCACATACCCCGTCAGCACCAGGTCACTGCCGATGAATACCTGACAGGCATCGAAGGGGCGAATGCGTCGGGACAGATAGGCGGCAGCGGTCGTGCCAACTGATGCCTGTGCGGGCCAGCGGTCGGTGACCACCAACTCGAAACTTCGTGCCTGGCGCTCAATGCCGGCCTCAATGTGGATCTGTTTCCAGCCGCCATACTCCTGACCGCCGACGATGAGGCGCACCTGATTCTCCGGCAGGCCAGCCGGATATCCTGGATCAATGTTCATGTCAGGCCGCCAGTACAGAAAGTGGCACTGGTGGCGTCACGCCTGGATGCCGGATGCCGTTGCGATAGATGATCTCCGCATCGCGCGTGGCATCCGCATAAAGTTCATACGCAATCGCCAGCATCGGCATGGTTTGTGGCGGCGTCCAGGTGGTGAGACTTGCTGCACTTTGTGCGCGGTTGGTCAGATCAAAATAGACGGCCGCATACGCCTCCTGCAGCGCGTCATAGGTTGCGTCCCCACAGACCAGCAATTCGGCATCCAGCGCAGCCAGCAGTGCGTCGCGCACGGACAGCATGGTGTCCTGGGTGACCTGTTGGGTAACGGTTTGCGGCTGGGTGATGCCGGCGAGCGTCTGCACAATGACACCAGTGGTCAACACCACAGACTGACCCGATGTGCCCTGGTCCTGCTGGGTGAGCGCGGCGATACCGGCCTGGGCATTGTCCTGATCGGTGCCCACCAGGGAAGCGATACCGACCGCTTGCGCCAGCAACAGTTGCCGCCCGAGCCCGTAGAGCGCTGCGGCGTTGGTGTCGATCTGCTGGCGCGATGGCGTGGGATTGATGCTCGTGACAGGAGGCTGCATCGCGGATGCCGTCGCCCCACCGGCAATCAGTTTGACTACATTCGACCAGGCAGCCACCGCACCAGCGGCACCTGACAAACCAAAAGCATTCAGCAGGGTCTGACCCAGCATGGACGGGTTGCTGACAAACGACGCGGCCTGCGTGATGAGATTGGCCGTCGTTGTGGCCGTGCCCAGAATTTGCGCAATTTGTCCGGCGCCGATAAAACCCAGCATCTTCGAGAGATTGCCTTGCGCCGCAGCGGACACAAAGCTCTGGAATCCGTTGACGGTAAAGGTGCTGGAGAAATCCTGAATGGCGGCATTGGCCAGCCCGTCTGCGGTCAGCCGGCTCACGGCCTGCGTTGAACTGCTCGGGTCCGGGAAAGTCAGTTCACCCGCTTCCACAAAACTCATCGACACGGTGGCCATCCCCAGACCGGCGTCAAAGCGCACGCGGGCAGGCGCCGACAGGCAAACCTGCATGGCGCCCAGCCAGGGATGTACCAGCGCACCGGGTCCGGCAGTTTCCAGTGCGGACAGCAACTGGTTGGCCTGACTGATGTAGTCCGAGCCGATCAGAAAACCATCAAACGTGATCTCGCGCGTGGCTCTGCCAAGGTCTTCGACCCAGGGGACATCACGCTGGGGATACTCGTGGACCTGCACACGGCGGCCAGCGCCTAGATCGGTGCCATTGACCTGAAACGCGACACCGCGAAAGGAGGCTGGACGCAATACGCTGGAATAAGGTTTGGAATAGGGACTCGTGCTCATGGGTAACAACCTCAGGGCATCGCCAGCGCAAAGGCGCTGTAGCCGGCGTCGACATTGAGCGGCATGGTGCCGCCACTGACCTGTTCGACGCGCGAACCAGCGGGCAAACCATCGATCTTGATATTGACCTGCCCCTCGACCTTGCTGGCCGCCTGGCTTGCCGGAATCAGGGAACTTCGATTGCTGCCCACAGATAGGGGCGCCAATCCTGATGCTGATGCGCTTGCAGTGCCTTGCGCCGAACCGGCGGTCGTTTGTGACGGGTTGGCCTCGCCGCCGGTGAGGCTCAGGGCATGGCCGACTGTCTTGGCCGCATCAATGGCCCACTGCAGTTTGCCGGAGAGCCACTGAACGAATTCACCGAACCAGGCCTTCAAGGGTTCCCAATGCGCAATGATGGCCTTGGCAATCCAGCCGATGGGACCCAGGCAAGTGAGGATCAGATCCGCGTGCGCCTTGAGCCAACTCCAGAAACTGGCAAACCAGCCTTTGACGGTGTCCCAGTTCTCGTAAATCAGCCACGCCGCCGAGGCAATGGCGAGGATGATGCCCAGCGGGTTGGCCATCAGCGCCGCGCCGATTGCGCGAATGCCGCCGGATACAAGCGCAAATGCCCCTGACATCACGCCACTCATGGACACGGTGGTCGTGGCCAATAACGACCACGCGGCGCGCAGCAAACTGATGGGGCCACTGGCGAGAAACGTCGCGCCAAACCCGGTGCGCGCCATGGAGAGCAGCGAGGCGTTGCTTGCAACGTAGGCCTTTGCTGCCATTCCGACGAAAGCCAGACCCGCTCGTCCAATGGCCCCCACCAGACCGGCGAGCGCCATGATGGTCTGCGCGTTCATCACGACCGCCAAGCCAATCAGTGCATTGCGCGGGCCACCCACGAAATCCACCAGTTTGCCAATGCCCTGACCAAAAGCAAGCACGCCCTTGGCCATGCCTCGCCAATCGATGCCGGAGAGCCACTGACCTAAATCCTTGGCCATGCGGCTGACCTCAGTCGACACCAGCTTCTTGTTGGCCGCCATCCAGTCGTTGAAACTGTCGAGCAGTGGTTTGATGGCTGGCACCAGATTCTTGGCAATCGTCATCTGGAAACCCTTGCTCACCAGTTCCAAATCACGCAGGGACTTGGCGAACTCGCGCGAACGGTCGATATCTTCTTCGCCCATCACGCCCTTGAACTTGGACAGGCGGGCCTGGGCTTCCTCGATACCCTTGCCGCCTTGCTCCAGCATCGGGACAATTTCCTGCCACTTTTTGCCGAACAAGGCCATGCCCATACGGGCGCGAACCGCCGGATTTTCGTTGCGCACAAAGGCGTCTGCCAATTCCGGCAGCACGGTCATGGCGCTGCGCAACTGGCCGGACGCATCCCGCATGGAAATGCCCAGACGCTGAAACAGTGCAGCGGCCTCTTTGCCTCGACCGGCAGCGGCGCGCCCGAGCGTCAGGTTGAGTTTGCCCATGGCGCCTTCCATCTGCTCAACCGCCACGCCGTTTTGTTCTGCCACGTACTTCATGCGCTGGAACTGCTCGACACTCATGCCGGCGCGGGTGGCGCCGTGGTGCACGGTTTCACCCAATTCGGCATAGGCGTGGATGGCGTCCTTCACTTTGGCCAGGCCAAAGCCGGCCGCCAGGCCACCGGCAATCCCGACCGGCAGGCCGAACTTGCCGGCGATGCCACCCGCGCTCTTGCCAATGTCGGTAAGGTACTTGCGTGCGGCACAAGCTGGGGCCTCGACGGACTTCAGGGCACTGACCAGGCTCTCGGCGTTGGCCGACAGGATGGCCTTCAGTTCAAAGCGGTCGGACATGAGTGCAGTCGCTATTCAGGGTTAAGGCCAGGATTGATACGTTGGGCAATGCGTTCGGCCTGGGTGTTCCACAGATCGAATTCATCGAGCGTGAGACTCAGGACGTCGCGCGGGGATGTTTTGAAGAACCAGGCAAGTTCGAAGACGCGCTCGGTGAATTGCTCGTCACTACCCCGGCCTCCACCATCCCCGCCTCCATATCTCGCCCTTCCCCGAAAAAACCCAGCACCGCCTGGGTCGCGCGACCAAAGTCAGCCAGCGACAAGGCCTTCACGCTGGACAGTGGAATGGCGGCCAGGCGTGCCACATAGTTGGCCACCACGTTCATGCGGATATCGATCGCGGGTTCCTCCGTGCCATTGCCAGGCAAAAGCCGCATGGGCTGGCCCAGTTCGATCAGATCGGCGGTGGTGGGCTGGCGCAGACAGAGGCGGTCGATTTCCTCGCCGTGGGCGCTCACCGGCCTGGTCAGCGTGATGGTCAGCGTTTGGGCCAGTTCATCGTGTTTCATTGTTGTGCTCATTGGCGTACTCATTGGCGTACTCATTGGTTATTACTCCATTGCCCCTGGCTGCCGGAGAACTCGACCTCAATCGTGCCCTCGACCGGCTTGACCTTGGGCTCGCCCCGGACGAAAGCGTTGGACAGCGTGTAGACCACGCCGTTGGCCAGTTCTGCGGTGACCGTGAGCGTCGTATTGGTGCGCAAGGTGTTCACCGGAAAATCCGGGGTGAACAACGCCACGACCTTGACGTAAGGCTCAAGCGCCGTTTCCTTGTAACCAGCGGGGCCAGACAGTCCCATGACGGCCTCGCGCTTGTACTCAGTCAGGGGGATTTCAATGTCTCCCGAGATCTCGAATTGGGCGCCGTCGACCTTCACAAAACAGATGCCGGCAATGCGTTGTGCCATGGTGTTGTCTCCTTATGCGTCGATTTATGCGACGACTTGAGAGGCCGGGTATTGCAGGCGGAACTGATTCAGCACGGCAAACACACGGAGTTGATTAACGTAATCGGGCGGGAACAGCACGTTGACCCGGTTCGGGTCGGTGGTGTCGCGCTCGACAATGAGGTATTGCTTGAAGGTGTCGAGGTTCTCGACGATGCCCAGGTATTCCATCTCGCCGTACACGGCGCACAGTTCGCCCTTGATCACGCTGGGTGTGACGATGGCCTGGCCCGCTGCGAAGCGCGTGCCGTCATCGGCCAGCTTGTGGCGCGGATATTTGGAGGTGATGACGCTCTTGAGCGCACGCAGCACATAGGCCGAGGTGTGCAGGGTTTCCGAATCCAGGTAACTGGTGTCCGGCGCACCGAAGGCGTTTTGTTGATAGGTCGTGATGGCACGCTCGACACACAACTGGCCGCCGCCCACAAAGCTCGTGGCAATGCCAAAGCTGAGCAGCGCTTGGCGGTCTTCAAACAGGAACCGGTTTCCCACGCGCGGCGGGAGCAGTCCCACAAGCGGCGTGGTCTGCGTCGGGCGCGCCGGATCGGCCGCGATGTCCACGGCGTTGGCACCCCCGTAGGCTGCGGCATATTCCCAGCATGGGTTGGGGCAATCGGTGTCGATGGCAGCGACCGTGTGATGCTGGTCATTGAGCGTCATGCCAAACGCCACCAGATTGGAGAGGATGCCGCGCAGCGCCGTGTAGCAGTGACCATAGATCTGCTTGGCATAGGACCAGCGTCCGGTCACGTCGTTGAGTTCAAGCTGCAAGTCGTTCAGCGCCTGTGCCTGGGCATACGGGTGGATGATGAAATCGTAGGGATCGTCTCCCATGCCCAGGATGGCGGTGGCCGCCAGCGAAGGATCGGTCGAGCCACCAGACAACGTCGGGCCGGAATAGGACAGACTCACCCCAGCAGGCACGCTTTCGCCGGCACTCCAGCCCAGGAAGGAATCGAGGATCGTGATGTCGTTGGCGGTCTGTCCGCTCCACTTGCTGGTGAGCGTGACCACGGCCGAACCTTCCGAAACGGCGGCCGTGGCATACGCGAAGTAGCCGTACTCACCGGTGGAAGCCGTCACCGGCAGGTCTAAGGCGGCATTGATGCTGCTGACCATGTTGGCCGCAATGTTGTAGGGACTGTCGCCCAACTGGACACCGACGTTCACGCGCTGACCGGCGATGTACAGCGCGATGGCGCCAGCGGCATTGGCGTAGCCGTTGATCACGATCGTGGCCGAGGCCTGAGAGGCTGCCGGGTCGTCAAGTACTGGGATGCACCACAGGTTGCAGGAGCCGGCATCCTGCAGCCGATAGCTGGCCACCATGCGCGCCAGCATCGAGCCCTGACCGAACAGGATCAGCGCCGACTTCGGATCGGTAACCAGCAGCGCCTTGTTGGGTGTAGCTGTTCCCCAGGGAAACATCTGACCAATCAACAGCGCGTTGAGCGCCTGGCCACCCATATTGGCTTGACTGTTGTCCATCTCCGCATAAAACAGCGGCACGCGCAGGTTGGACGGGATGTGCTGGAACGAGACGCCACTCATGCTGCACTCCCGGTCGGTGTTGATGGATTAGCGCCAGTTCCGCTGGAAGTCGGTGCACTGACTGGTGCTGCTGGTATTGCTACGGTTGGTGACGGGCTGGCCGTTGCCGACGCGGTTGCTGCAGGCGTTGGCGCCAGGGTGCTACTGGCGACCGGTGCGGTCTGACTCAGCGTGACGTCGCCATCGCGCACGCGTCGGTGCCAGTACTGGGTGACTTGGCCGATGTTCTGACCGGCGGGACCAAGCAGCTTTCGCGGGACAGTGACTGGATAGCAAACGCGACCTCGTCGAGGGTGGCGTCCAGCAGAGGCTTTTCGACCGTGTTGCCGTAGCGAACCGTGAGGCTGCCGTTAAGCGTGAGCGTGAGTTGTGCGGTCTGCGGAATATGGGCATGGGGACAGCACAAGGATGAATTACTACAACCACCACATCGGCGACTTTGACCGCGCAACAAGGCACCTGACGCGCATTGAGCGCAGTATCTATCGAGATCTACTGGACGTCTATTACGACACCGAGCAGCCGCTGACGTTGGATTTACCGGCGTTGTGCCGAAAGATCATCGCACGTACCAACGAAGAGGTAACAGCCGTTGAACAGACGTTGAACGAGTTCTTTACGAAAACGCCAACGGGTTGGTACCACGCACGCTGTGAAGAAGAATTAGATGCCTACCGCACATCAACAAGCCAGAAATCAATCGCAGGTAAGGCATCTGCAGCAAAAAGAGCAGAAAAACGCCAACGAGCGTTAGACGGAATTCCAACGGACGTTGAACGTCCGAGCAACGGCACTCCAACTAACCAAGAACCAATAACCAATAACCAAATAGAAACCCCCTTACCCCCTTCCGGGGGAATTCGTGCTTCCACAAGAAAAATGCAAACCACGCTACAGGGCTTCATTGACGACTGCAAAGCGAAAGACGAAAGGCCGCTACGCGACTACAAGCCGCTTTGGGACTATGCAAGCGGGGTTGGGTTGAATGTGGATTACGTGGCACTGGCCTGGGCAGAGTTCTGTCGGCGCTGCCTCCCTGGTGGCGTCGAGCAGACGAAAAAGCAGAAGGACTGGCGACAGACGTTCCGAAATTTCATTGAGAAAAATTACTTGAAATTATGGGCCATCGACAAGGACGGAAATTACTTCCTGACCACTGCCGGCAAGCAAGCGCAGCAATTTCAAAACACCAAGCAACTTCAAGACGACAAGGGGATGGAATTAGCCAAAACAATGGAATGATCGAGCAATTCAGCCTGCAAGCAGAGCAATCGGTGCTAGGTGCTTTGCTGCTGGATAATGATGCCCT
>Ga0302156_10004124_pt1 | contig 10823 bp, 6 predicted proteins | sample I_Bog_N3_2_FD_193503 | JGI IMG/M metagenome (GOLD analysis project Ga0302156, IMG submission 193503) | Peat permafrost microbial communities from Stordalen Mire near Abisko, Sweden - I_Bog_N3_2 | ecosystem: Environmental > Terrestrial > Soil > Wetlands > Peat | place: Sweden: Abisko, Stordalen... | reverse complement strand
AACGATTTCGGGTACAGGTCCCTTGGTAGCCATTAGGCAAGCTCCGCATTCGGGTTGATGACGCCAGCGGTATACGTCGTGCGCGGGCGATAGTTCAAATCTGCAAGCACCTGGTAGTCGCGCTCCTCCGCCTTACGCTGCACCACGCGCGACTTTGGATCATTCATGTTGCCGAACACAATCGCATCCGTCGGGCAAGCCTGCTGGCATGCCGTCAGAATCTCGCCATCCGCAATCGCGCGATTGTTCTTGTCCGCTTCGATCTTCACGGCTTCGATGCGCTGGATGCAGTAGCTGCACTTCTCCATCACGCCGCGCGAACGCACCGTCACATCCGGATTACGCATGAACTTCAAGCTCTCCGTGTCGTAATCGGAGTACAGCAGGAAGTTGAAGCGCCGCACCTTATACGGGCAGTTGTTCGAGCAATAACGAGTCCCAACGCAACGGTTATAAACCATCGTGTTGATGCCTTCAGGCGTGTGAACTGTCGCGCCGACCGGGCAAACCTGCTCGCAGCCTGCGCTCTCGCAATGCTGGCAAAGCATTGGCTGGAAATGCGCCGACGGAGCATGAAGATCGCCCTCGAAATATGTATCGATGCGCATCCACTGCATGATGCGGCCAATCTTTACCTGCTCGCGTCCGACCACCGCAATGTTGTTCTCCGCATAGCAGCTCACCACGCACGCATTGCAGCCCGTGCAGGAGTTCAGATCAATCGACATCCCCCACTTGTTCTGCAGTACCTTGCCCGCGCTGACTTCTTCGATGTGGTCATACCGCCAGTTGTCGGGCCAGAAGCTTTCGTCGTGCGGAATCGCCTCGCCCTGCGGGTTATACCCAACCTTGTTGACCAGAGTGCCGTTCGAATCCTTTGTCCCCTCGTGGGCGTAATCAGGATTCTTCATCGCCTCTTCGTAGGTCGCGTAGCGGATGATCGACCGCTCCATCGCCTCGTGTCCGGCCAGCGAGTAGGTGCCATCCTTGTCGGACAGCGGATGCTCCAGATCCCGCTGCGCATAGGCCCCGCGGTGCTCGATGTTGTGCACCTTCGTGACGCAGAGATCGTACGTTCCATGCCCACGCGCAATCGTCAGGGCGCTCGCCATTAGCGGCGAATCGATGGTCCGCAGCGCGTACGCATTGAAGCCAACACCCGCGCCCACGCGCCCAGCCTCGGCACGCCGCCCCAATCCCAGGTGCACCGTCACCGCATCGTTCGGATGACCTGGCGACATCAGCACCGGCGTAATGATCTTGCGACCATTGAGCGTCAGCTCAATCGCCTCATTCTCCTCGATGCCGAGCTTGCCCATCAAGTCCATGTTCATGAGCGCGGCATTATCCCAGCTCATGCTCGTCACCTGGCGCGGCAGTTCCTGCAGCCAACCGTTATTCGCATAGCGGCCGTCGTACACCGAGGCATCCGGCTTGAAACTGATTTCGATTCCGCTGCCGGCAACACTTGCAACAGCCGTGCCAGCCTTGGCCGAAAGCGTCTTCGGCGCAAACGCCGTGTTCGCAATCCAGCCATCATGCAGCGCCTTGCGCCACGCGAGCTCCATCGGACTAGCTGCTGCATTCGAACCCAGCGCAGCCTTCGAAGCCTCATCCCCCGACACGCTCTTCGCCGCCGCCGAAGCAGCAGCAGCACCGCCGAGGTACGTCTTCGCATTGGCCTGCACCGCGTTGAACGCGCTCACCGAAGGATCCAGCAGCGCCTGGAAAACATCGTGCGCGCTCTTGCCCGCATATAGCGGCTCAATCATTGGCTGCACGATCGAAACCGTGCCGTCATACGCACGCGCATCCGACCAGCTCTCCAGATAATGCGCCTTGTTGATGTGCCACGCCGAGTAGAAGCCCGTCTCATCCACGTGCGAACCCAGGTGCACTGTGTTCGGCACCTTGTTGAACGCAGATTCAAACTCCAGATCCGCCGGAGCGTTGTACAGAGGATTGACGCCGAGCATCACCAGCCACTGCACCTTGCCCGCGTTGATGTCGCCCACCAGCGCCTTCAGGTCCTGCGCCTGTTCACTAGGCAGCGGATTGACCGTCTCGGTATAAACAACCGTCTTGCCGACCGCGCCCATCGACCCATTCAGCGTCAAGGCGGCCGCGTGCGCCGCCTGCGAACTGTTCGGCCCAACCACCACCGCAAACCGCCCGCCGGACTTCTTGATGTCCGCGGTCACAGCCGCCAAAAACTTCTGCGCCTCAGGATTACTCAGCGTCGAGTTTCCACCCGCCAGCGCATTCGCAAACTGATCAATTTCGCTAGGCTTCAGCGCCAACCGATGCTCGGCCTTAAAGCCCGTGACCGTCGGCATCGTCTCCACGACGTACAGCCGATTCATCGGCTTGGCTTTATCAAACCGGTGCCGCTCCGCCCACGCAGCCGACAGGGGCAAAAATCCCGGGAACCCGATGCCCCCAAGGAAATCCGCGTCCAGCGCGAGAATGACATCCGCATCCTCAAGCTTGTACTGCGTATCGTAGTAATCGCCAAACGCAGCTTTCGACGCAGCGCGGCCCGCATCCTGGTTCACCGGCTCGTACTGCACCAGCTTGGCCTGCGGATACTTTGCCTGCACTGCCTTCCACTGCCCCGCGAGCGTCGGCGATGTCACCGTCTCCGACAGGAACACCACGCCCTCACCCGTCTTCGTCGCAGCTACGGCCTTCGAAAACTGCTCCTGAAACTGGTTGAAGTCCGACTGCTCGCCGCGGAAGCGCGGAAACTGCGAGCGATCCGGATCATACAAATCCAGCAGCGACGCCTGCGTGAACGGGTCCGACTTGCCCTTCGCAATCGGGTGCTCCGGATTGCCTTCGAGCTTGATCGGCCGAAACGCATCCGACTTCACCAGCACCGGGATCGCGCCCGTCGGAAAAGGATGCGCCGTAGCAAAATACATGGGCTTGCCCAGCACCAAATCTTCCGGCTGCTTCACATACGGGAAGATCGGCTCGTCCGGCTGCTTGGTGCAACCCGCCAGCCCCGCCAGCGCAAAGCTCGCGCCCATGACCTTCAGAAATCCGCGCCGGGAGACAGCATCCACCCACTCGCCCGCCGAAGCCTGCCGAGGAAATTCTTCCTGCATCAACTCCTGGAACGCCGGCGTATCGGCCAGCTCATCCAGGCTCTTCCAATAGCGTTTGCCACCCTTGCCGTCGAGCTTCGACCGCACTTCCGCCAGCGTCATCTTCGCCGGAGCGATCGTGTTCACCACCTGCGCCGCATTACCCATCTTGTCTTCCATCAATCTCTCGTTCATCGGTGGCACACCTCGCAGCTGGACAACTCGTTGGCCGTGCGGATGTGGTACTGCTTCTGCAAATAGTGGCCCAGCTCAGCCTGGCTGGTGAACTTCAAATAGTTGACTGGCATTGCGATCGCCGGAGCGTCGGAAGCTGTCTGCTGACCCGTCGTCGGATGAGGCTGCAAATGCGTTCCTGACTGCGTCTCCAGCTGCGCCACCATTGGATTCGCACCAGCCGGATCCTTCGTCACGCATCCCACCTGCTGTGCCGTCGGTCCCGCCGTTGCGTTCGGCGCACACCAGACTGGCTTATCGGTGGAGGGTCCTGCCCACGCCATGTTGTAGATCTCGGAAGTCGGCCGCAGGTTCACCGACGGATTGCGATGGCAGTTCAAACACCACTCCATCTGCAACGAATTCTGCTCGTACATCAGCGGCATTTCGTCCACGCGACCATGACAGCTCGCGCAACCAATGCCTTTGTTCACATGAATCTCATGATTGAAGTACACATAGTCCGGCAGGTCATGCACCTTGATCCACTGGATCGACGCCCCCGTCGCCCAGCTCTGCCGCACCGGCTCCAACAGCTGCGCATTCGTCCAGATCTGCGAATGGCAGTTCATACACGTCTTCGTCGGCGGGATGCCCGCGTACGAGCTCTTCTCCACCGACACGTGACAATACTGGCACTGCAACCCCAGCCCCTCGACGTGGTGCTTATGGCTGAAAGGTACCGGCTGGTCCGGACGCTGTCCCTGCCGCGTCACCCACGGCGATCGCTGCAAGCTGTTCAGCGCCACCCCGAGTGCGATGACGATCAAGCCCGTCAGTGCCAGGCTTGCGCGAGCCAGGGCATTTGAGCTGCGGTCAAATACTTGCGCCATGAATCCGTTCCTGCTTCCTCTGCGTCAAAAACCACTGTTGAGGTTGAATACTTCGTCTTCTCGGGTTGGTCGACTGGGACTCGATCACCTGTGATGCTCAAATAGGTAGCCGTGATCGTGCTGCCCTGAGGCCACTAGGTTTTTCAAAATCCGAGTATAACAGCCGCGTATAAAAGATGTGACCCGGATCACGCCAGTTCCATCGATACTCGAATTACTGGTCGCTTATCGATCAGAAAACTGCGCGCCATCCTGTTTTTTCTCAATCTTTGTGACCTAACAAAATTTCGCCGCACCTAACTTCTAAACCTCTACCGCCTCCACAACGCCTCCGGCCACCGTCTGCGCCCCCCGCGATGCGCCTATCATTCTCCTCATGCCCCGTCCTTCCTGCCGAACTCGCAAGCTGCCCTACGACCCCGCGATCGCCGTCGCCGCGCTATCGGCCGCCGACCCCCGGCTGGCCAAACTGATCGCCCGAGCCGGCCCCTTCACGGTCCGCCTCTCCACGCAGCAATCCCCCTTTGAAGCCCTGACCGAATCCATCATTTACCAGCAACTCCACGGCAAAGCCGCAGCCGCCATCTATGCGCGCCTGATCGAGGGCTTCCAACCCATGCCAACGCTCACCCCCGCCCACCCCACGCCGGAGCAAATTCTCGAAGCCCCCACCCAAGACCTCCGAGCCGCCGGCCTCTCCGCCAACAAGACGCTCGCCCTCCGCGACCTCGCCGCCAAAACCCTGGACGGCACCGTCCCCACCCTCGCCAAAATCCGCCGCATGGACGACCAGGCCATCATCGACCACCTCACCCAGGTCCGCGGCATCGGCAAGTGGACGGTCGAGATGTTTCTCATCTTCCGCCTCGGCCGCCCGGACGTCTTCCCCACCAGCGACTACGGCGTTCGTAAAGGTTTCGCCCTCACCTTCCAGGGCCTCAAGTCCGGCACGAAAGTCACGCCTGACCTGCTCCCCAAGCCCGAAGTCATGGAGCGCCGCGCCAAAAAGTGGCACCCCTGGTGCTCGGTCGCGAGTTGGTACCTCTGGCGCGCCTGCGACCTCGCCGCCGGCAAGCAGGTCCAACCCGAGTAGCGCACTTACGCCTCAGCGTCCCTATCGTCCACACGTAACAGCGCATACACAAAGAAGCAGCTCACGACCAGCAGCGTCAGCGGCAACGGCCGATAGAACCCCAGCCACAACAGACCTCGCAACTGGAAGCCACGTCCCGCCATCCAAGGCCCAACATGCTCAAACTGGTGCGACGTTGTCACCGCCGCCAGAATGCTCAGAACCACGGCGGCCAACCCCACCCATCGTTTGCTCGAGGCCAACAGCGCCACCGCCGGAAACATGAGCAGCAGTAGCCTCGTGTCATACTGCCGGTGATAAATCGGCAGAAATCCCAACGCCGCAGCAGCCGCCAGCGCCAGCAGATCGCGCGCCCCGCTCACCGTAATTCCGGTGCCGCGAGTCAAGAGCCTGTATGGATCTCTGATCGGTCGCATCACCCCATAGAGCCACAACAGCAGCAGCGGCACAAACAACGCGACCGCCACTGCGTTATAGAAGCTCGGAACATCACGAACGAGGCTGAGAACTGTTTGCACATTGGCAATGCTTGGCGCATCTGGGTTGCTCGGTCCGGGATCGCAGAAATTCCCATGCGCCGCAATGCCTTCAAGATTTGCGTGCAGTTCTTTGGGCCAATCAGCAGAAGAGGGCTGATGAAATGCCAGCACAATACCCGGAACCATGAGGACCAGCGTCGCTGCAAGGACGCAAAGCGCGAGGCGGCGATAGGTCCATGCAAATCCGGTCCGAGTCTTCTGCTCTGTAGCAGCCGCCATCGAGCCACTGTGCGAAGCAAGAAAGAAGAAGAGCCATAGAAGAGCACCAATCTGTGGCTTAATGACAAGACTGATTGCGAAAGCGATGATGCCGAGAGCAATGAACCGGTGCCTCAAAAAACACCACACCGCGAAAATGACCAGGCTGACCGAAATCATCGCTGGCTGACCTACCATGATCAGCATCGTGCTTGTGGCAACAAAAGCGGCGAGGACGCACTCCACCACCAGGGCACGCCGCCCGCAGCACAAATCCGCCATGCACCACGCAGCCCCACAGAATAGGACAATGCCGATTCCCAGCCAAAGCTCATTTGCCAGCCCAAATGGAAGTAGCGCCAGCGGCGTCACTAGGAATAGGGCAGAGGGAGGATAGGTAGCGTTGAACCGGACAAACGGTACCCGATCCGAGAGATCACCTCCATGCTGAACGAAGGTGCGCTGTAACACCGTCGTATCGTATGGATCACAACCGTCGATCAGGCAGCGCGCACCTGCATACACGGGCTTGAAATCACGCGAGTGCAGAGCCAACGTTTGATCCTGATAACCCCGCACTGCGAAGAATAAGCAGCCGAGCAGCACCACGCACAGGCCATACATGCGCTCACGCCCAAGCGCGCTAGTCATAAGCAATCAGGGACTCCCTCGTCAGTATGCAACACAACTACACAAAAGTCAGTGCACCCGTTTGTTTACTTGCTATGCTGAAAGCGCACAGTGGCCCCGGGCATCACTCGACCGCCCACTCCCTAATGATCTTGCCAGGAGGCTGATTGCAACTCGTTCGCCGTCTGTACCTCCCGGCTCTGTTCTGCTCGATTGCCGTACTCATCTGCGAACTCATCAGCCATCCTGCCGTCAAAATGGGCATCTGCGACGATGGTCCCTACATTCTGATGGCCCGCACTCTGGCCACCACCGGCCACATCGTCTTCAATGGATGGGCAGCGCCCATGCTTGGCTGGCAACTCTACCTTGGCGCCGCCTTCATCAAGCTCTTCGGCTTCTCCTTTACCGTCGTGCGCAGCTGCACCCTGTTCGTCGCGATGGTCATGGCCTTCATTCTCCAGCGCACCCTCGTCCGCTCCGGGATCACCGAGCGCAACGCCACCCTCGGCACCCTCGCGCTCGTTCTCTCTCCCCTCTACCTCATGTTGTCCGTCACCTACATGACCGACATCTTCGGCCTCTTCGCCATCGTCATCTGCCTTTACGGCTGCCTCGGCGCCCTCCAGGCCTCTACCACCAACGCCACCATCGCATGGCTGTGCTTCGCCGTGATCGCCAACGCTCTCTGCGGCACCGCGCGCCAAATCGCATGGCTCGGCATCCTCGTGATGCTCCCCTCGACCCTCTGGCTGCTCCGCTCCAACCGCCGCATCCTGCTCGCTGGCTCCGCCGCCACGCTCGCCGGCGTCCTCTTCATCTTCGCCTGCATGCAGTGGCTCAAACACCAGCCCTACACCATTCCTATACCCCTGCGCTTACGCGACTTCCCCATCGCACATGCCGCCGCCCAACTCATCTACTTCTTTCTCGACATCCCCTTCCTGCTTCTTCCCATCTTCGCCCTCTTCCTCCCCCAGATACGTAAAAGCACCCCCCGCGTCGCCGCGCTCCTCTCAACTCCGTTCCTTCTCTATTTCCTTCTGGCCAGTACCTTACGTACCCATCACGTCTTGCGGTTGGAGCCTACCGGCGGAGATTGGGTGACGATCCATGGATTCTTTGATTCGGCCCACATAAAGGGAGAGCAGCCGATTTTTCTGCACAAGGGTGTCCAGATCCTACTGACACTTGCTTCGCTCGGAAGCCTCGTTGGCCTCGCCGCCTCGCTCTTGCGCCTTTACCACGCGCAACCAGCCGCCGATCCCTCATTCGCCAAAGTCTCTACGAAACAGCTTGCAGTCCTCATCGCACCGTTCACACTTGCCTACATCCTCTTTCTCGTTTCGGCCTTCCCCACTACCAGCTTTTTCTTCGACCGCTATGTCCTTGGGTTGCTTGTCATGGTGATCATAGCTCTCATACGCTTCTACCAGGAGCAAATCCATTCGCGCCTTCCTTCCGTCAGCATTCTCCTGTTGCTGATCATGGCGATCTACGGCATCGTCGTCACGCACAACTTGTTCTCGTTCTATCGTGCCCGCGTCGCCCTCGCCGCTGAACTTAACGCCCACGGCGTCCCCGACACATCTATCGAGAACGGCTGGGAAATCGACCTTCTCACTGAACTCCAACACGCCGACCATCTAAACGACCCCCACATCGTGGTGCCTGCCAACTCCTACGTTCCGCCCGTCCCACTTCCCGAAGGCACCTGCGAGATACTGCCATACTGGAGCGACAAGACGCCCCATATCCATCCTCTCTTCGGGGCCTCATTCGACCCCAACGCCTGCTACGGGCCTGCGCCCTTCGCCCCCGTGCAATACTCTCACTGGCTGTCCTCGAGCCCGAACACGCTCTACATCGTTCGCTACACCCCGCCCTCGAAGCCCTGAACCCTTTACGTCGTGCGCTCCACCCAGACGTCTCCGCCCTTCGTGCGTTGATATCCTGTAACCACGGTGCAGCAACCTGCGTCGCTCTGATCTGCGCAACGCTCTACGCTTGCCAGGAGGCCGTTTGCAACTCGTTCGCAGGTGCCGTGTCCCCGCTCTACTCTGCTCACTCGCCGTGATCCTCTGCGAACTTGTGAGCCGTCCGTACACCACCATGGGTGTCGGGGATGACGGTCCCTACATCCGTATGGCGCAAACCCTCGCCACAACCGGCCACATCCTTTACAACGCGTGGGCTTCTCCCATGCTCACCGCGCAGCTATATCTTGGGGCTGCCTTCATCAAGCTCTTCGGCTATTCCTTCACAACCGTCCGTATGAGCACGTTGCTCGTCGCCGTGACGCTCGCTTTTCTGCTGCAACGCTCCCTCGTCCACACCGGCATTTCCGATGGCAACGCCACTCTCGGCACGCTTGCCTTCGTCCTTTCCCCGCTCTACCTCATGCTCTCCGTCACATTCATGAGCGACATCACCGGCGTCTTCGCCATCGTCCTCTGCCTTTACGGCTGCCTCCGCGCTCTTCAGTCCACGATGGATCGCTGGTCCATCGCCTGGCTCTGTTTCGCAGTTGTCACTAACGTCTTCTTTGGAACCTCGCGCCAGATCGCATGGCTTGGCACGATCGTCATGGTCCCCTGCGCGCTCTGGCTCTTGCGCGCCCGGCGACGCGTCCTCGTCGCCAGCGCCGCTGTGAACTTCCTCGGCGTCTTCGCTATCTTCGCCTGTATGCAATGGCTAAAGCACCAGCGTTACGTCATACCGCTTCCGCTGCTCACCAGCAACTTTCACCTGGCGCCAATCCTTGGTCAGTTTGGTCTGCTCCTGCTGGATTGCCCCTTCCTGATCCTTCCCCTCGTTGCCCTGTTCCTTCCCGAGGTGCGCAAGAGTCGGCCTCAGGTCATCGCACTCCTTACCGCCCTGCTTCTGGGATTTCTTTTTCTCGCGACCTACCCCAGTCATCTCCGCGGCTACTTCGCTCCCCTGCTCGAACCAACCGGAGCACTCGGCAGTTGGATCACCGTGCATGGATTCATTGAGGTCGTAGTGCTACCGTGCAAGTTGCCCCTCTTCCTCACACCACCGATCCAGGTCCTACTCACCATCGCCTCAATTGGTGGCCTGTTCGGCCTCGTCCTCTCAATTCTTCGCGACCGCTCTCCCCTCTCCCCCATCGCAACCCCCACCCTCACCTGGAGGCAGCTAGCCTTGCTTGCCGGCCCCTTCTCCGCTGCGTATTGCCTGCTTATCCTGGCGGGCGCCGGCACCACGAACCTGATGTACGATCGCTATGCCCTCGGCCTGTTAGTCGTTCTCCTCCCTTGCCTCGTCCGCTTTTACCAGGAGCGCATCCATCCGCGGTTTCCCCTCTTCGGCGTTCTCCTCATCGCCATCATGGCCGTCTATGGCATCGCCGTTACGCATAACGATTTTGCCTTCGATCGCGCCCGCGTCGCGCTCGCCGACGAGCTACAGGCCCAAGGCATTCCCGACACCGCACTCGACGGCAGCTGGGAGGCCAACCTTGACGTCGAACTGCGGCACGCCGATCACATCAACAATGCCCAACTCATTACAGCAGCCAACGGCTACGTCCCGGTGCCTCCGCCTCCATCCGGCCCTTGCAAGATGTCCTGGTACGACAAGACCCCCCACATCCATCCTCTTTACGGAGTCTCCTTCGATCCCAACGCCTGTTACGGTCCCGCCCCGTTCGCGCCCGTGCACTACTCTCGCTGGCCTTACCCCACACCCGGAACGCTCTACGTCGTGCGCTACACCGCACCCCCCGCAACCCGTTGATATCCTGTAACCGCGGTGTCGCCCTCCGCATCCCATTGCTCTGCGCAATGCTCTGAACCTCGCCAGGAGGCTGTTTGCAACTCGTCCGAAGGTTCCGCATCCCCGCTCTGCTCTGCTCCCTGGCAGTGCTCTTCTGCGAACTCATCAGCCATCCCTTCGCCAACACGGGTATCTGCGACGACGGCCCGTACGTCCTGATGGCGAATACCCTCGCCACCACAGGCCACGTGGTCTACAACGGATGGGCCAACCCGATGATTGGCTGGCAGCTCTACATTGGCGCCGCCTTTATAAGGCTTTTCGGCCTTTCCTTCACAGCCGTCCGTATGAGCACGCTCTTAATCTCTCTGCTTCTTGTCTTCTTCCTGCAGCGCTGCTTCGTCCGCGCCGGCATTACCGAAAACAACGCAAGCATGGCTACCCTTACCCTGGTTTTGTCTCCCCTTTA
>Ga0302156_10004123_pt1 | contig 10823 bp, 8 predicted proteins | sample I_Bog_N3_2_FD_193503 | JGI IMG/M metagenome (GOLD analysis project Ga0302156, IMG submission 193503) | Peat permafrost microbial communities from Stordalen Mire near Abisko, Sweden - I_Bog_N3_2 | ecosystem: Environmental > Terrestrial > Soil > Wetlands > Peat | place: Sweden: Abisko, Stordalen... | reverse complement strand
GTTGGCGTCGGAACGCAGCACATAGACGGAGCAGACCTCCGCCACCATGTTGGCGGCGATGTGGATGACGATTCGGTCCAGCCGCGCCTGCGCGCTCACCGGCTCCGCCATGACCTCGCGAAGCCGGCGCAGCAGCAGACGGGGGCCGCCCAAAGCGCCGCGCATTTTGCCTGTCCTGTCCGGAGAGCTCGAACGCGCTCCCTATTGCAAATAGTCGATTCGTTTACTGACCGCCGCTTCCGACCCTATAGGGATGCAAGCCCTGGACCGCAAGCACGGCATGGAAGCCGCCGACAGGACTTCCTTCGCCGCCTATAGTGATCGCGCGCCCCCTTCCGTCAAGGGCCACGCGCGATCCTTGTCGTCAGGCTTTGTCGAGGCCATAGAGCGAATGCAGGGTGCGCACCGCCAATTCGGTATAGGCCGCGTCGATCAGGACCGAAAATTTGATTTCGGACGTGGTGATGGCGCGAATATTCACGCCTTTTTCCGAAAGCGCGCGGAAGGCGGCCGCCGCTACGCCGGCATGGCTGCGCATTCCGACGCCAATTGCCGAAACTTTCACCACGTCGGTGGAAGCCTGGAGGCTGAAGAAGCCGATTTCGCCCTTCGCCTTTTCCAGAATCGTGCGGGCGCGCTCGAACTCGGCCGCCGGAACGGTGAAAGTAATATCAGTGGTCGCCGCATCGTCGGAAACGACCTGAATGATCATATCGACATTCACATTGGCCTCGGCGAGGGGCATGAAGATTGCCGCCGCGACGCCGGGCTTGTCGGCGACCTTGCGCAAGGTAATTTGCGCTTCGTCCTTGGAAAAGGCGATTCCGGTCACGACCTGCTGTTCCACAATATCCTCCTCGTCGCATATCAATGTGCCAGGCTGCGGGTTGGCCGGATCGTCGAAGGACGACCGCACGAATGTCTTCACGCCATGCACCATGGCCATTTCAACCGAACGCACTTGCAGCACCTTGGCTCCCAGCGAAGCCATTTCAAGCATTTCCTCGAAGGCGACCTTGTCGAGACGGCGCGCCTTGTGAACGATGCGCGGATCGGAGGTGTAGACTCCGTCAACGTCGGTATAAATGTCGCAGCGATCGGCATGTATCGCGGCTGCGATCGCCACCGCGCTGGTGTCGGACCCGCCGCGCCCCAACGTGGCGATCCGGCCGGTGGCCGGATCGACGCCCTGGAAGCCCGCGATCACCGCCACTTCCTTGCGGGCGAAACCTTCGTTCAAACGCGCGCCGTCAATTTTCACGATCCGCGCCGAGCCATGCGCTTCGTCGGTTTCGATCGGAATCTGCCATCCCTGCCAGGATCGCGCCGGAATGCCCATTTCCTGAAGGACGATGGCGAGCAGACCCGACGTCACCTGTTCGCCCGAGGCCACGACCGAATCATATTCGCGGTCGTCGTAAAGCGGGTTGGACTCCTTGACCCAGCCGACCAGTTCATTGGTCTTGCCCGACATGGCCGAAACCACCACCGCGACCTCGAAGCCCGCGTCGACCTCGCGTTTGACGTGCCGCGCCACATTGCGGATTCGTTCGATATTGGCGACCGATGTGCCGCCGAATTTCATCACCAGACGCGCCATAATGCTCTAAATCATCCCTTAAACGTGGCCCCGCGCGCGCGAGGCGGCTATACATGACGGGGCGAGCGAATTGTGTCAACGCCGCGCCGCAACAGATTTCAGATGGTCAAAGGTTGTTCCATGGTTGGATTTTCAGCTCAGGGCGGCGGCAGCGTCGACCCCGAGGATCTCGCGCGATTCACCAAGCTCGGCGATAGCTGGTGGGATCTCGCCGGGCCGCAACGCGCCTTGCACAAGCTCAACCCCGTTCGCGTCGGCTATCTGCGCAATCTCTGCTGTTCGCATTTCCCCGATGGCCAGCGACCCCGCGACCGAAAAGCCGAAAAGCCGCTGGCCGGCCTGCGAATCGTCGATCTCGGCTGCGGTGGCGGGCTGCTGTCCGAGCCGCTGGCGCGCCTTGGCGCCACGGTGACGGGGATCGATCCCGGGCAGGAAAATATCGCCGCCGCGCGACGCCACGCCGAAGCCGGCGGACTGGAGATCAACTATCGCGCCAAGACCGTCGAGGCGCTTGCCGAGACGGGCGAAACCTTCGACCTGGTGCTCGCTATGGAAGTGCTGGAGCATGTCACCGACGTCGCAGGATTTTTGGCTGCGGCGGGGGCGCTGACCCCGGCAGGCGGTCTATTCGTAGGCGCGACATTAAACCGCACCTTGAAAAGCTATGCTTTGGCGATTGTCGGCGCCGAATATGTGCTGCGCTGGGTTGAGCCCGGCACCCATGACTGGTCGAAATTCCTGACGCCGAGTGAAATATCGAAGCCGCTCACTGCAGCGGGGCTGACGGAAATCGACCGGGCCGGAATCGTCTATCATCCCATCCGCGACGAGTGGCGGCTGTCCGGCGATATGGACGTCAATTACATGATTGCCATGACGCGGCCCGCCTGAATGCGGCCGCAAATGAAAACGGCCCCTTCGCAGGGGCCGTGCATATCGTTCTCGGAACAATCCGGCTTTCGCTCAGATCGCGAGAGCGGTCTTTAGCTCATTGAGCTGATCGAGCTTTTCGGCGGCAAGGTTTTTCGTCGCTTCCGTCTTGGCGTCGGCGAGGTCGTCCTCGGCGTTCTTGATTTCATCCGCCAGCTGGGCCGCGTCGAATTGCTCGATGGGCGTCGCCTGTTCCGCAAGAAGGGTCAGGCCGCCGCCGGCGACGTCGGCAAAGCCGCCGCGCACGAAAAGCTTGCTCTTCTTGGTCGGCGTCTCATCGATCTCGACAATGCCCGCCTTCAAGACGGTCATGACCGGCGCATGATCTTTCATGACCGTGAACTGACCTTCGACGCCGGGAACGACGACGGCTTCGACTTCGCCCGAAAACAGCAGTTTTTCAGGCGAGACGAGCTCGAAGTGAAATGTCGCCATAAGACTCTCCAGAAATGAGAAGACTCCGACGCCCAAGGCAGCCGGAGTCTTGAGTCGAGATCGATCAGGCCGCCTGGGCCGCAAGCTTCTGCGCCTTTTCGACGGCTTGCTCGATGGTGCCGACCATGTAGAAGGCGGCTTCCGGGAGGTGGTCATACTGACCTTCGACCAGACCCTTGAAGCCCTTGATCGTGTCGGCCAGCGACACCAACACGCCGGGCGAACCGGTGAAGACTTCGGCGACGTGGAAAGGCTGCGACAGGAAGCGTTCGATCTTGCGCGCGCGCGAGACGACGAGCTTGTCCTCTTCCGACAATTCGTCCATGCCCAGGATCGCGATGATGTCCTGCAAGGACTTGTAACGTTGCAGCGTGGACTGCACCTTGCGGGCGATGCCGTAATGCTCTTCGCCGACGACGAGAGGCGACAGCATGCGCGAGGTCGAGTCGAGCGGATCGACCGCCGGATAAATGCCCTTTTCGGCAATCGAGCGCGACAGAACGGTGGTCGCGTCCAAATGGGCGAAGGAGGTGGCCGGGGCCGGATCGGTCAAATCGTCGGCGGGGACGTAAATGGCCTGCACCGAGGTGATCGAACCCTTGTGGGTGGTGGTGATGCGTTCCTGCAGCATGCCCATATCGGTGGCGAGCGTCGGCTGATAGCCCACCGCCGAAGGAATGCGGCCGAGCAGCGCCGACACTTCTGAACCCGCCTGGGTGAAGCGGAAGATGTTATCGACGAAGAACAGCACGTCCTGGCCCTTGTCGCGGAAATCCTCAGCAACGGTGAGGCCGGTGAGCGCGACGCGGGCGCGGGCGCCCGGGGGCTCGTTCATCTGGCCATATACCAGTGCGCATTTGGAGCCTTCGGTCGAGCCGTTGTGCTCCTTCGGGTCCTTGTTGACGCCGCCTTCGATCATTTCATAATAAAGGTCATTGCCTTCGCGGGTGCGCTCGCCGACGCCAGCGAACACCGAATATCCGCCGTGGGCCTTGGCGATGTTGTTGATCAATTCCATGATCAGAACGGTCTTGCCGACGCCCGCGCCGCCGAACAGCCCAATCTTGCCGCCCTTGGCGTAAGGCGCGAGCAGGTCGACGACTTTGATGCCGGTTTCGAGAATCTGCGCTTCCGTGGCTTGGTCAGCATAGGAAGGGGCCGGCTGATGGATGGCGCGGCGGGCGGTCGTGCCGATCGGGCCGGCTTCGTCGACCGGTTCGCCGATCACGTTGATGATGCGGCCGAGACATTCCGCGCCGACCGGAACCATGATCGGAGCGCCGGTGTCGCGCACCGCTTGGCCACGAACGAGGCCTTCGGACACGTCCATCGCGATGCAGCGCACCGAGCTTTCGCCAAGATGCTGGGCGACTTCGAGAACGAGGCGGTTGCCGTTGTTCTCGGTTTCCAGCGCGTTCAGGATTTGCGGCAGATGACCGTCAAACTTGACGTCAACGACGGCGCCGATGACCTGCGTGACGCGGCCGGTGGAGAGAGTGGCTTCAGCCATGGGGGTTCGTCCTCACATTACACTTTGACGGTCAGAGCGCTTCCGCGCCCGAGATGATTTCGATCAATTCCTTGGTGATCATGGCCTGACGCGAACGGTTGTAGATCGTCGTCTGCTTCTTGATCATTTCACCGGCGTTGCGCGTCGCGCTGTCCATGGCGCTCATGCGCGCGCCCTGTTCCGAGGCGGCGTTTTCCAGCAAGGCGCGGAAAACCTGCACTGAAATGTTCCGCGGCGCTAAAGTGGCCAGAATCTCGTCCTGCCCCGGTTCGTATTCATAGGCGGCGGTGGCGGCTTCGCCAACGTCGAACTGCGCCGGGATGAGCGGCTGCGCCGTCGGAATCTGCAGGATCACCGAGCGGAATTTCGAGTAGAACAGGGTCGCAACGTCGAACTCGCCGGCCTCGAACAAGGCGATAATCTTCTTGCCGATCGGATCGGCGTTGCCGAAGCCAAGCTGACGCACCGCGCGAAGATCGACCAGGTCGATGATCTGCTTCTCGAACTGACGGCGAAGCTGGTCATAGCCCTTCTTGCCGATGCAGAGAATCTTGACCGTCTTGCCCTCCGCCTGGAGGTTGAGAATTCTTTCCCGGGCCAGCCGGACGATGGAGGAGTTGAAGCCGCCGCACAGACCGCGCTCGGCGGTGGCGACGACCAGCAGATGCGTGTCCGTCTTGCCGTTGCCGGAAAGCAGCGCCGGACCCGAACCGGAAATGCCCGACGCGAGATTGGCGAGCACGACGTCCATGCGCTCGGCATAGGGGCGCGCGGCCTCCGCGGCCTGCTGGGCGCGGCGCAGCTTCGCCGCCGCGACCATTTGCATGGCCTTGGTGATTTTTTGCGTCGCCTTCACGGAGGCGATGCGATTACGTAGATCCTTCAACGAGGGCATGTTTTGTCCGCTCGACTGTCGCCCCCGACCGGAACATCCGGTCTCAAGGGCGATCTAGGAGGCAAGCCCGCCGTCGGCGCGACGCCGGGCCCGGTGCGAATTCAGGCGAAAGACTTGGTATAGCTTTCGACGATGGACTTCAGCTGGGCGGCCGAAGCGTCGGAGAGATCCTTCGATGAGCGGATCGCCTCCAGCAGGTCTGCGTGGCTGGTGCGCAGCAGGGCCAGAAGACCGTCTTCATAAGCCTTGATGCGGTCCACCGGCAGCGCGTCGAGATAGCCGTTGACGCCGGCGTAGATCACCGAAACCTGCTCTTCCATCTTCAGCGGCGAGAACTGGGCCTGCTTCAGCAACTCGGTCAGGCGCGAACCACGGTTCAGCAAACGCTGGGTGGTGGCGTCGAGATCGGAGCCGAACTGGGCGAAGGCGGCCATTTCGCGATACTGGGCGAGCTCGCCCTTGATCTTGCCGGCGACCTTCTTCATCGCCTTGGTCTGCGCCGACGAACCGACGCGCGACACCGACAGGCCGACATTCACCGCCGGACGGATGCCTTGGTAGAACAAATCGGTTTCGAGGAAGATCTGACCGTCGGTGATCGAGATCACGTTGGTCGGAATATAGGCCGACACGTCGTTGGCCTGGGTTTCGATCACCGGCAGCGCGGTCATCGAACCGGAGCCATTGGCGTCGTTCAGCTTGGCGGCGCGCTCAAGCAAGCGGCTGTGCAGGTAGAACACGTCGCCGGGGTAAGCTTCGCGGCCCGGGGGGCGGCGCAGCAGCAGCGACATCTGGCGATAGGCGACGGCCTGCTTGGTCAGATCGTCATAGACGATCAGCGCATGGCGGCCGTTGTCGCGGAAGAACTCGCCCATGGCGGCGCCGGCGAAGGGGGCCAAAAACTGCATCGGAGCCGGATCGGAAGCGGTGGCGGCGACAACGATGGAATATTCCATCGCGCCCTGCTCTTCCAGCACCTTCACGAACTGGGCGACGGTGGAGCGCTTCTGGCCGATCGCGACATAGACGCAATAGAGCTTGGCGCTTTCGTCAGTGCCCTGGTTGATCGACTTCTGGTTGAGGATGGCGTCGAGCGCCACGGCGGTCTTGCCGGTCTGGCGATCACCGATGATGAGTTCGCGCTGGCCGCGGCCGATCGGGATCAGCGCGTCAATCGCCTTCAGGCCGGTGGCCATCGGCTCATGCACTGACTTGCGGGGAATGATGCCTGGCGCCTTGACGTCCACGCGGGAACGCTTGGCGGTGGTGATCGGACCCTTGCCGTCGATCGGATTGCCGAGCGCATCGACGACGCGGCCGAGCAATTCGTTGCCGACCGGCACGTCCACGATCGCGCCGGTGCGCTTGACCGTCTGGCCTTCCATGATTTCACGGTCGGAACCGAAGATCACGATGCCGACATTGTCGGCTTCGAGATTCAGCGCCATGCCGCGGATGCCATTCTCGAACTCGACCATTTCGCCCGCCTGGACGTTGTCGAGACCGTAGACACGGGCGATGCCGTCACCGACGGACAAGACCTGACCGACTTCTGTGACCTGAGCTTCATTACCGAAATTCGCGATTTCATTTTTCAGAATCGCGGAAATTTCTGCGGCGCGGATATCCATCAGCCGACCTCTTTCATGCGTGTGCGGAGCGAATTGAGTTTGGTTTTCAGCGAGGCGTCAACCATGCGCGAGCCAAGCTTGACGACAATGCCGCCAATGATCGACGAATCGACATTGACGTTGACCTTGACGGTCTGGCCGCCCGAAACCTGACGCAACGCTTCTTCAAGCGCGGCGGTGTGGTCGGGCGAAAGCGGCTCGGCGACAGTGACCTGCGCCTTCGTCACGCCCTTGACCTTATCGTTCAGCGCGTTGAAGGCGCGGATCATGTCGGGCAGGACAAAGAGGCGGCGCTTGGTCGCCACGAGCTTGATGAAATTGGCGGTGACGCCGCTGAAGCCGAGTTGGCTTAGAATGGCCGTGATGGCCTTGAGCTGCTCTTCAGCCGAAAAGACCGGGCTGGCTACAAAACGCTGCAGATCGGCGCTCTGCGCGATCAGGCCGCCGAAATTGCTCAGCGCATCAGCGACGGCGTCCGTCGAATTCTGTTCTTGCGCGAGAGAAAACAGGGCCTGGGCATAGCGTTCCGCAACGCCTGATATCTGATTTGTGGAGTCGTCGACTTCAGCCACGCGGAATCGTCTCCCTGTTGCGATCTGACCATCACCTATCCCGACACAGATGACGCGTCGCGCGACATTGATGGTGGGATGGAGTGTCTGGAAACGGAGATCGGTCGAGCACCGTTCTCCGAAGGCGGGCGTGAGGTAACATAGGGTTTCAGGTCACGCAACCCTGAGAGACGGGGCAGAAATAAGGCTTTGGGATTATTTACAAACGAAATCGCCTGAAATGCTCACAAAAAATTCTGCGGATCGACGTCGATTGACACGCGAACGCCGCCTCTGGGCCTCGGCGCCTTAGCGAGCATCTGGCGCAGGAAGCCTTGCAGGTCGGCGCGGCGCGGCGCCTTGATCAGCAATCGGAATCGGTGCTGGCCGCGGATGATGGCGATGGGCGCCTCCGCCGGCCCCAAGACGACAATGTCGTCCTGGCCCGGCATTTGGCCCGGCGCGGCAATGCTCCAGCCCGGTTTTTCGGGCGGCAGACAGGCGGCGCGCGCCAGGGCGCGGGCATGGATTTCGGCCGCCGCGCGGTCGGGTCCGGCGACGATCGCGGCGGCCAGGCGGCCAAAAGGCGGCAGGCAGGCGTCGCGGCGCATCTGCGTCTCTTCGCGATAGAAACGCTCGAAGTCGCCGGACAGCAGCGCGCGGAGAACCGGATGCTCGTTCTGAAAGGTTTGCAGCAGGGCGCGCCCCGGCTTTTCGCCGCGCCCCGCGCGCCCCGCCACCTGATTGAGCAATTGAAACGTACGCTCGGCGGCGCGAGGGTCGCCATTGGACAGGCCGACATCTGCGTCCACCACGCCCACAAGGGTCAGGAAAGGAAAATTATGGCCCTTGGCGACCAGCTGCGTGCCGATGACGAGATCGAATTGATGCTCCGCCACCGCCTGCAATTCGGCCCGCATGCGTTCGGTCCCGCCCGGCATGTCGGAAGACAGAACCAGCAGGCGGGCGTCGGGAAAAAGCTCGGCGGCCTCCTCGGCCAATCGCTCCACCCCCGGCCCGCAGGCGTTGAGCGTATCGATCCCGTCGCAGGCCGGACAGTTTTCGGGCCGTCGTTCGACATGGCTGCAATGATGGCAGACCAAGGCGCGCCGGTGACGATGCTCGACGAGCCACGCCGAGCAATTCGGACACTGGAATTTGTGCCCGCAGGCCTGACACAGGGTCAGGGGGGCGTAGCCGCGTCGGTTCAGGAACAGCAGGACCTGTTCGTGGCGCGCGAAATTCTCCTGCATGGCTTCGACGAGGCGCGGCGAGATCCACTTGCCGCGCGACGCGCCTTCCTTGCGCAGATCGATCGCCTCGATCGACGGCAGGTCCCGGCCAGCAAAACGGCTTTCCAGCCGCAGATGGGCGTAGCGACCCAGCCGGGCGTTTTCGCGCGTCTCGATGGAGGGCGTGGCGGAGGCCAGCACAACGGTCGCCGATTCGGTTCGCGCCCGCACCACCGCCATGTCGCGGGCGTGATAGATGACGCCTTCATCCTGCTTGTAGGCCGCCTCGTGCTCCTCATCGACGACAATGAGACGGAGGTCGGCGAAGGGCAGGAAGAGCGCAGACCGGGCGCCGGCCACCACGCGCGCGTCGCCTTCCGCCGCGCCGCGCCAGACCCGGGCGCGGCGGCGCGGCGACAGGCCGGAATGCCATTCCGCCGGACGGTGGCCGAAGCGCGCGGCGAATCGGTCGAGAAACTGCGCCGTGAGCGCAATTTCCGGCATCAGGATCAAGGCCTGGCCGCCCTCGCGCAAGGTCTGGGCGACCGCCTCGAAATAAACCTCGGTCTTGCCCGAGCCCGTCACGCCTTCGAGCAGGATGGGTTTAAACGCATTCGACGCGACGGCTTCGCGCAAGGCTTGCGCCGCTTCCGCCTGGTCTGGCGAAAGGAGCGGCGCGGAAAAATCGGGATCGGGCTTTTCGGCCGCTTTTTCCGGCGGCAGGGCGACAGGCTCCAGCGCGCCCTCGTCGATCAGCCCGTCGATGACGCTGGTCGAGACCCCAGCCTGACGAGCCAGTTCGGTCTTGCCGAAGGCCAGACCACTTTTCGCCACTTCAAGCGCCTTTTTCCGCGCTGGCGTTTCGCGCTTCAGAGGAGCGCCGGTGAGGCGCAGGCCAAGGCGCAGAGGCTCTGCGCCGGCCTCATGCGCCGCGCGCATGGTCATGCGCAGCACCATGCCCGAGGGCGCGAGCGTCCAGGCGGCGACCCAGTCGATGAAGCCGCGCAATTTGGCCGACAGGGGCGGCAGGTCGAGACGCGACGACACCGGCTTGAGATTATCGGCGGCGCCGTTCCGCAAAGCCCAGACGACGCCGAAAACCTCGCGCGATCCGAGCGAAACGGCGACGGAATCGCCCTCGGCAAGGGTCATTCCCGGCGGAAGGCGATAGGAATAGGGCTGGTCGACGGCGACCGGAACCAGCACATCGGCGACACGCGGCGGGTCGGGTGGGCTCGCCTCGCTCATTGTTCCGCCTCACTGGGAGCCGCGACGCCGTGCGGAGGGCGGGCGCAAGCGTTCTTGAAAAACGCCTTACGCCGCCACGCCGTGGCAATGCTTGTATTTCTTGCCGGAGCCGCAGGGGCAGGCCTCATTGCGGCCGACGCGGCCCCAGGTCGTCGGGTCGTTGGCGTCGCGCGCAGGCGCCTCTTCCGTCGCTCCGAGCGCGCGCGGCGTGAAATCGCCGGCCGCGATGCGGCTGTTGATCTGGGCCAGGGCGAGTTCGTCCTCGCCGGTCAGCGGATCGACGTGCATGGCTTGCATCGGCGGCAATTGCGGCTCAGCCGGACGCTCATGCGCCACTTCGACCCGCATCAACTGCGATGTCACCACTTCGCGCAGCCGTGTGATCAGGGCGTCAAACAGCTCGAAGGCTTCCGACTTGTATTCATTGAGCGGATCGCGCTGGGCCATGCCGCGCCAGCCGATGACCTGACGCAGATGGTCGAGCACCATAATATGGTCCCGCCACAGATGATCGAGCGACTGGAGCACCACCTGTTTTTCGATATAGCGGGTGATTTCCGGGGAATTCATTTTTTCACGCGCGGCGTAGGAATCGTCGGCGGATTTTTCCAGCCTTTCGCGCAATTCCTCGTCGGCGATGCCTTCTTCCTTGGCCCAATCGGCCAGCGGCAATTCGAGATTGAGCTTCTCCTTGACCTCCTCGGAAAGCCCGGCGATGTCCCAGGCCTCGGGATAGGCGTCATGCGGAATACGCTTGGCGACCAGATCCTCTATGACGCCATGCCGCATTT
>Ga0302156_10004122_pt1 | contig 10825 bp, 9 predicted proteins | sample I_Bog_N3_2_FD_193503 | JGI IMG/M metagenome (GOLD analysis project Ga0302156, IMG submission 193503) | Peat permafrost microbial communities from Stordalen Mire near Abisko, Sweden - I_Bog_N3_2 | ecosystem: Environmental > Terrestrial > Soil > Wetlands > Peat | place: Sweden: Abisko, Stordalen... | reverse complement strand
CTTCTTTGCGGGCCTGCTCCGCGTTCATGGGAGTCCATTCCGTCACGACATAGAAGTTGGCTGTGATCTTTAGCAGTGAATCGAGCACAAGGGGACGGGTCTCCGTGATGGCCTCCTTCATGGTCAGTACTCGGACGAAATGATCGCCAACACGCAGATGATCGCGCTCGGCCTCGATGGTCGAATTGACAACCTGGTAGTCAAGGAACTGCGTGGATTGTGGCTTGCCGGCAATCCGCCACTCGTCGTAGTTGACGAGGCGCCGCAGGAACGCGAATTGGCCACGCTGATTCAGAACCTCGATCCCGACGAAATCGCCGAGCTGGCGCGTGAATGCCTGGACGCGTTGCTCAAGCCGTGCAACCTCGGCCTCGATCTGCGTCCGCAGCAACGCTTTCATACTGCTACCGGCAAACTGCGTCTTCAACTCGTCCATCGCTCCCGCCGGATCACGGAACAGGCGGGCGAGCGCAGCCCCGACGCCAGTTTTCGAACGCCCCCCTTCAAGCACGATGCAATAGAAGATCTCAACCTGATACAGCCGGTCACACTTGGCTTCGAAGAACCTCCGCCGCTGGTCGATGGCTGCTTCTACGACAGGGTCATCGTAGTGGGCGAAGGGGATCTCGGGCCGATTCTGCTTGAACAGATATTGATAGACATGGAAGCCAGGGCCAAACGCCTTCAGCGCTGCTTCCAACCGCTTGACGGCATACTCCTGCTCCGCGTGGTCGAGACTTTCGTAGTCCACGCCAGAGACGCGCAACACCATCCCCACGTCCCCGCTTTTGGTCAGGAACACACTCTCATTCCAAAATCCGTACAGGTTGATGTGATCGTTAAGCGCGGCGGCCTCTTTCCACGGCTTGATGACTTTGTCGAGTCGCAGCATCAGACCACCTCCACGCGGGGGACGCTCTGTTTGGCGGCATCGTAGCGCACGTTGTAACGCTCCGACTTCGCCAAGATACGTAGAAATGCCGGGTCGGTGTTGGTGACCCAATGGCCGAATGCGAAGCCGCCGACGAAGACGGCAACTCCGGCCAGGAGGCTATTGAAAAGGTTGAACACGCCCACGGCGCCAACGCAGACGAAGTAGAACAGAGTCCGCTCGACTCCGAGGTATGTGAGGGGCTTGTGCAGGCTTTTGTAGACCCGGTTCCTCCGACGGGTTGTAATGTGTGTCTGCATCGTCGCCCCTCACAGCTTGAGAAGTCGTTGGGCTTTCGTTATTGCACACGGCCCGGGGTTCCGCTTACACACCCCAAAGCCAGGTCAAAACGTTGGTGGCAAGCACGGCAATCCCCGTGCCGGCTGCGACGCCAGCCAGGGTCTTCTTGGCACCCGGTTCGCCGTGCGCGAACTGGTAGCCGCCGACCACGATTGCGATCAGACTTGCCACCTTGGCAACCGTGCCGGTGAAGAGCGTTTGCATTGCGGTGAATCCGGTATCGAACGGCGACTGCGCGAGAGCAAGCGCAGGGAATAGGATCAGCAGAGTGAAGAGGCTAAGGCCTGGGCGAATCCGACACAGAATTTGCCTGCGGGTGATTCTGCGACGGAGGACGGGGAGAATTCGGGCGATCATCGGCACCTCCAGCGGCCCGTGAAGGGTCGCGATATGCCGCAACATTGCTCCCGAATGTTGTCTTACGTCCAATGACGAATCGAGTTACTGTGATGATGGATAGTAATCACAGGCACCAAGGTAAGGCCGTGACTTCGGAGGATGCCGCGCAATATGCGAAGTGTTGGAGCGCTAGTCGACTGCATTTGCGATCTGTAGTGGCCCGAGAACACTCCAGTCCACATCGGCGTTTTCCGTTACTAATCTGATCCCCCAATTCGGGCCCCAGCCGATGGACGCGGATCAGCGAACTAGCCTGGGTTCTTGAATTGGGAGCCAATTCTCGGCTTTCCACTGGCGGGACAACTCTGCGCGCAGAATCTCCGGGTGCAGTGGGGATATTTGTTCGGCCACGAAAGCGGTTGCGCGACCGGATGACAATAGACGAAGATCAGTACCGGAAGTCATTGAATTGAGATTGGCATGATCAACCGTCAACGAGCCTTAATTCGTTTTATCGCCAATGAGGGCGGACGAATTTCGATGCTCAGGCTCGTAAAACTTTCGTTCCTTCTGAGGGAATCGGCAGAAGAGGTTCCAAGGTCGACCCTCTATGACTTCATTCCCTATCACTATGGACCGTACTCCTTCACCTTGAATCATGAGCTCCGCGCAATAGAAAGGGACGGCTGGGTCCGGATTTCGGAAAACGAGGTCGCACTCCTCCGCAGTTCAGAACCTGAAGCTTCAAAGCTTGCCCGGGGGGTGGCGAACGAGATCGATTCGCTGACGCGCAGATACAGGAACGTTGGAACGCCCACGCTGGTTTCCCGAGTTTATGCTGACCATCCCTGGTATACGTCCAAAGCCAAAGATGAAAAGCTTCGGAGAGCGGCGGTTCCCACCGCGTCACCCGCCATTTTCACTGTTGGCTACGAAGGACTGATGCTCGACGGATTGTTGGACCTTCTGCTGAGAACCGGAGTGAAGAGACTCATCGATGTCAGGTGTAATCCAGTCGCACGGCGATTTGGGTTCCATAAGAGCACACTAGACCGGCACTGCCGCGATGTGGCAATCCAATACACTCACGTCCCGGAGCTGGGCATCCCATCTAGCAAGCGCGCCAACCTAGACGACCAAAAGTCATATAATCGCCTATTCGATTACTACGAAGAGAAAATTCTGCCCGCGCAGGAAGAATCGGTGAGCATGGTTTCCTCCTTGATGCAAAAGGAGCCGTCCGCCCTGATGTGTATGGAGGCAGACGCCAATTGCTGCCATCGAACTCGGCTTGCGGCCGCAATCGCGAAGGATACGGACCTTTTAGTGAAGGGGCTAACAATCCAGTGAGACCTGAGTTCGTCGAAACGAAGGTGCTGATCACGGTCATGACGTATCCGCACCCGTCCCAGCGTCACCAGGAACTGGTATGCACCGCCGGGATCACAGAGACCGGAGACTGGGTTCGCCTATATCCAATTGACTATCGATACAGGCCCAATCACCAACAGTTTAAGAAATACCAATGGATCAAAATCGGCTTGGCACCACGCGGCTTCGGCAACGATGATCGCAAGGAGAGCCGCCAACCTGATTTGGACTCGATCCAAATTCTAGGCGAACCTCTCAGCACCGGCTCCGCATGGGCGGAGCGACGAGCCGTAATCGACGGTCTCCCGCATAACACGCGGCGTGGTCTTGAGGCTTTGTATGACGAAGACCGAACATCGCTCGGAATCGTAAGGCCAGACGAAATTCTGGATTTGACTATTGAGCCAACAGAAAGAGATTGGAAGCCGGAATGGCAAGCCGTTCTCGGGCAGTTCAACCTCTTCTTTGGGCAGCCGAAAGGGTTAACGAAGCTCCCGTTCAAGTTCAGTTACGTGTTTCGCTGTTCCGACACCGGGGACAAACCCCACACCGCAATGATCGAGGATTGGGAGCTTGGGGTCCTGTTTCTCAAAGAAGTTGAGCGTCTCGGTAGCGAGCAGGCAGCGGCACAGAGCGTGAAGAAAAAATATCTGGATGAGATCTGCGGATCGACGAAGGATACGCGATTCTTTATGGGTACCGTCTTTCCGTACAACACTTGGGTTGTCATTGGCGTTTACTGGCCGCCCAAGGTTCGTCAGCCGTCGCTCTTCTAGAGCGAGAGGTTGACCGGGAAGGCGATGTTACAGAGCGCCGAATCCATCCGGGTACAAATGGCTTTTGTTTGCATTCTCGGTGAGCCAAGACCTGTATGATTCGATTTCTGGCTCTCCCAAGTTCAGTGCATATTCAACTCCGAATATGGCAATGACCAGATAGAGCATAGTCTCACTCGGGTACAAGAACGTCCACTCGTGAAGGACCTCGCAGGGTTCTTGCCCCGATTTCGCGAAAGTAAAATCTGGAGGATGGAGTACCCGGGTATGGAACGGCCAAGTAAGCTTTGTGCTGCCTTTTCGCGCGTAATCGCGGATGGGGTCAAGAGCGCACTTCGTAACGATTTCTTCGATTCCCCCCTCGATATCGACTAAGCGCAGCGCAAGACATTCTAGAGCGACCTTCGCCAAGAAACGCGACATAAGACGCTGGTCAGGGGCCGTCGGCGTCGGAATGATCAACTTTCCGGTTGTGGAGCCTCGGACAGATTCGATCCAACGCCTCTCATCTTTCTCAAAGGCAACGCCGACGCCCACACCTGAACCGTCCAGGTCCCGCGATAGTTCAACCTCTATCCTGCTTTGCATATGGATGCCTCGTACGCGAGGCGCCCTGCCCTTCTTGCTGATGATCGCGGTCCGAAAGCAAAGATATCTGAAGTATGGATCGGCAAGCAACGGGCCCTCGACCTTACAGGCAAAGTAGTTGTTGCACTTGTCGCATACGACGCCGGGCGGCAGTGTGTGCTCAGTGTTACCAAGGGACTCAGGTATTACATGCTCTATGGAACGAGATTCTCTTGAGTCAGACTTGCAGAATATACAGTCCATAGGACACCTAACTCATCTCCTGGAAAATCTTACTGCCCTCTCCGATGGGGAAGATAATCTGCCGTACCGACGCCGCCCCGAAAAAGAGGATGCTATTCAGTGGACTTCCCGCGAGGCTTGTAAAGGTCAGTGCCGATGCTCTTGGCGAATTCGCGCTCGCGATCAAAGCTGTCGCGCGATGAAATCACAAAGCGCGACGCCATGAAGACCTGGCCGCTATTCTCACTCTCGACCATCTCTTCGGTGAATGTCACAGGCGACAAGCAGCAGTCGAACCGGCCCAGCTTTTCAAACTGGGATTCTTTGGGATGGCAATACATAACGATGTCAGGAGCCATGGGAAACACCGAATACGTACCGTCGTTATACATGCCCACCTTGAGCCACATCGCGTTATCGCCGGTGCGGAATGCCACAGGATTGTCGGAGGTAATGAACGGGGTTGCGGTCACGTTACGGCCGAACAGCCAAGTCGCATCCCTAATTCGCTCTGCCAGTTCGTCGCGGATGCTGTCTTCCCAGAGCATGCTAAGATGCAGCAGCCGCTTCTCAGCCTCAGCCACGGGCTTACGATACACGTTCTGTTCTGCGAAAGCGGCGAGAATTTCCCTGGCGTCCGCGGTGCGCAGGAATTGCAAGGCGATGTAGAGCGAAACTAGTTCGCGATTGATGTTCGGAACCTCGATTTTCTCCATTGGCTTCATGTCCCGGAGCCACTCCAGCCATTGTCCTGTAATCTGGGCTACCTCGCCCTCAATCTGGGAGAACTGCTTCTCCATCACGAGCGGATCGTGTCCGAGTTTCTCCAGTTCTTCATGCCAGTAAAAATTATTCTCCGCGGCCACCCCGTTGGGCCCTGTGCGGAAAACGCGGTCCCGATCGCGATCCCAAAGGCACAGTTGGCCCGAAGCATCTGTAAACCGCCGCAGATAAAACTGCGGGACATAATGATGTAGTTTCGGACCCTTCATCGGTTTGCTCTTCTCAAGTACCGATTCTATGCGCTGACCAACGTGCTGCCGAGCGGATGAGTCATAGCGCTTCGAGGAGTTAACCAAGGGAGCGGCGAGGCCATTTAGCCGAGTTGGATGCCGGACGCTGACTTCTTCACCGAATGGGTTTCGGGGTGTCGGCAAGTGTTGGGAATCATCGAAAGCGCTCAAGTAGGCTTCGGCGTTTTCTGGTACCGATCGGGCCGAGTCGTAGTTTTCGCTGCAACCCGAGCGGGAAAGGTGGAACGGGCCGTGGACAACTGGGGCCATTTGAAACCAGGCGGAGCATCCAGCGTAGCGGAGGCAGTGCACACGCCGCCACTAGATGGCACGCGGAGTGCTAAGATGATGCCGTAATTCCAGCCACAGAATTGGTGATCGCTTGTTTACGAATTTCCTCGAACTCCGAGTCGAAAGGCTAGACCTTGATCCAACACTTCGGGGCATCTGCGCTGGGTTCGAGGCAGGTAAATGGCGTGCCGAAGCGCTCTCGAAATACTTAATCCGAGATTGTCTCTTGGACTTTGCGCTCACGCGCGACGAAAAGCAAGGCATCGGCGCCGAAACTGCGGGCCGCCAGCTGGCTGAGGCGGCAGCGTGGCTCTATGACACGCCGAATTACAAGTCGCGCGGCGAAATCGGAGAGCTGCTCCTTCATGTTGTTATGTGCCAGTTCTATGGCGGCCGTCCAGTAGTCGCGAAGATCTATTTCAAGGATGCTGCGAATGACACCGTGAAGGGGTTCGACAGTGTGCATGTCTGCGGAGCTGGCGATAAGCTCGAACTTTGGCTTGGCGAGGTCAAGTTTTACTCGGAAATTGGCAGTGCGATAGCAGACGTCGCCAAAGAGCTCGAAAAGCATCTGTCGTTTGACTACTTAAAGGCAGAGTTCATTCCCATTCGACGAAAACTGGAGGCGTCAGCAGAGGACGAGGCACTGATCCTCGCCATGACGGACAAGAATATTACTCTGGACAAGATCGTTAAGAGAATCTGCGTTCCCGTGCTGCTTACCTACGATAGCGATGCGGTAGGATCGGCCACCGCGGTCACTGATGCGTTCATTGCCGCCTTCTCCCAAGAGTTAGTGCCGATTTATGACGTCTTCGTTGGCAAGCTCCCGACGATTCCGGTGCGGGTGCATCTTTGTCTATTCCCGCTCGGAAGCAAAACAGCGCTCCGCGACTCCTTCCATCAGGTGCTATCAGCATGTCAAATGTTGAACTAGGTACGCTCTCCGCAGTCCTCGGCAGTTCAGAACGGGTCCAAGCGGACCCGTTCGCCGTCGCGTCGGATGTGGCGGCCATTTGTGCAGAGAGGAACTACGATCATGTGGCACAGGAGATTGTGCTCCGTGCACTAAATAAGCTTGAGTGCTTTGGAGACTACAGGCGGGTTATCGAGGCGCTCGTTCGGCAATGCGGGCTCTTTCCGTACCTCGATCCTGGCAATGCCGCGACGGATGATCTCTTTGCGATCGGGCTCCATAGGCTCGGCAAGTTAGGCCCTGACTTCGTGCTTCACAGCGAACAGCGTGCGATTCTGAGCACTCTTCTGGGCGGTAGAAGCGTGGTGCTTAGTGCGCCGACCTCTTTTGGGAAAAGCGTGCTGATTGACGCCATGCTCGCTGAGGGAGGCTACTCGAATGTTCTAATCCTCGTGCCGACAATAGCGCTCATGGACGAGGCGAGGAGGCGGCTCTCTGTTCGCTTCTCGCCGGGGTTCAAGGTTATAACGCACCTCTCGCAGGAAAAGGGTTCAAGAAATATCTTTGTCCTGACGCCCGAGAGGGCGAATCTCGAGCGCATTGGGGAGCTCGATTTATTCATAGTGGACGAATTCTACAAACTGGGCATCGTTGAGGACGTGGGCCGACATGCGACATTGAACAAGCTTTGCTACCGGCTCCTGAAGACGGGCAAACAATTCTTCATGCTGGGGCCGAACATCGAGGGGATACCCGATCAAATGAGGGAGCGGTGCCAGTTCCTTCAGTCCGAGTTTCGGACCGTGGCGGCCAATGTGAGTGTCCTGGGGGCAGAGGACCCGCTCGAGGAAACAATCCGCCTTTGCAAGCAGCTTGGAGATTCGACCATCGTCTTCTGCCGCTCCCCCGGCAGGGTCATAGATGTTTCACGCCGGATGATCGAGGCTGGTCTTTCGTGGCCTAACAGCCGGGTCAAGCAGGCCTCCGAATGGGCTGGGGTCCAATTTCATCCTGACTGGCATTTTGCGAGAGCAGTGGCGCATGGGATTGGGATTCACCACGGGGCCATCCCAAGATCCCTTGCCCACTGGTGTGTGAAGGCATTCAACGACGGCTCTCTCAGCCTCCTCCTCTGTACAACCACGCTCATCGAGGGTGTGAATACGAGGGCTGAGAACATGATCATCCTAGATTCGAAGGTCATGAGGAGGCCAATCGACTTCTTCACGTTCAACAACATCAAGGGACGCGCGGGCAGGATGATGAAGCACTTTGTGGGGAATGTATTCATGTTTTCCGATGCTCCGCAAATTGAGCTGCCGTTCGTCGATTTTCAGTTCTATACACAGCCGGATGGAACCTCTCCGGAAATCCTTTTGGAGCTGGATGACGAGGACCTGACACCTGCTTCTAGGGACAAGGTAACCCCATTCCATCAAAGCGCCTTGGTGAACTGGGAGACGCTTCGCCAGAACGGGCTCGACCCGCTTCAGCAAATTGCCGCGGCGCGGCAGATAGACGCATCGCCAGAATTCTGGGCAAGGCAATTCGAATTCACTACCTTTCCGACCTACGCACAGGTGGAGGCCATCTGCCGTCTGATGTGGGAATGCTTTTCGGGGGGGAAAATCGCGCAGGGGGCCGTGAGGAGTCCCGAGCAGCTTGCGAATCTCGTTTTCAATTTGCGGAATCGGACCCTGAAGGACCTCATAACGAACTTCATACCATACAGTGAGGGACCCGACGACGCCGTTCAGAGGACGTCCGCTTTTATCCGAAATTGGGCCATGTTTCATTTCCCCCGGCTCCTGATCGGCCTTGGCAATATCGCAAGAGACGTCCTTTCACGCTACCGCTTGACTGCGGGTGACGTGAGCCCGTATGCACAGCAAGTTGAGAATCTGTTCCACGACGCTGGGGTGGCCGCTCTCGATGAATACGGGGTGCCCTTACCTCTTGCATTCAGGCTGGAACGCCGACTAGCTTACGACAACAGCCTCGACGGGACCCTGGCGCTGCTCCGGCAGTTGGACCTCGACCGCGTACCACTTGTTCCTTTCGAACGTGAACTGATGGAGGACGCCCAGCAGGGCTTGCGCTGATCTGCTCGGCCATCCCTAGTCCACAGGCTACGTCGCTGCCTACACGAAGATAGCAACAACGAGGAGGTCCCCACGTGGATAGACAGTTGGCAATCCCGTTGGCTCGTCTGGGCGCGGGTTGGTCTCCGCAGTCGGCGGCTGGATTATCGTCCGCAATCGCTGGTATAGGGTCGGAGGAGACTCCCGGAGTCAGCGGTGTCTTCCCGTGCTGAAATGGCGTGTATGCATGGCGACAGCCACCGGTTTGCTCCCGCTACATATAGCCTGGCACCATGATCGCCTTCAAGTCCGTAATCGGCTTGGGTTTCATCATGGGAACCACTTTCTGTGATTTCAATTTGTCCAGATAATCAGCCCAGTACTGCATCATCAGCTGGCGTTCCGGCAGATGAGTCGCGCGATTGTATGCACGGCCGTTCGGATCGATCACCTGGTGTCCTAGTTCATGTTCGATCAAGTCCGGTCGAATATGCAATTCCTGATCCAGAATAGTGCGCGCAGTGGCTCTAAAACCATGACCGCACATTTCGTCCTTGGAAATCCCCATCCGGCGCATCGCCGTGAGAATCGCGTTCTCGCTCATTGGGCGATTGCGGTCACGTGCGCCGGGAAAGACATATATGTCGCTTCCCGTGAGTGCATGGAGGGCCTTGAGAATCTCTACCGATTGGCGCGACAGAGGCACAATCAAGTATTTATCGACGTCATCTCGTCGCCCCTTGGAATCGTCGACCTTCGAGAGTTCAAGCAGCCACTTCGCTTCATCCAGATCAATATCCTGCCATTTGGCCTTTCGAAGCTCGCCCGGACGCACGAATACCAGCGGGGCGAGCCGAAAAGCGGATCGAACTACAAAGGTTCCCCTATACCCATCGACTGCGCGCAAGATACCGCCAATCTCACTCGGCGTTGTCACCGCTGCAAAATGCTGCTCTTCCAGAGGCTTCAAGGCTCCACGCAAATCGGCCGTAATATCCCTCTCGCATCGGCCCGTCGAAATGCCGTACCGGAACACCTGGCCACAGCTTCCGAGAGTGCGGTGTGCGGTATCACAAGCGCCACGATCCTCGATCTTCTTGATGACCCCCAGCAACTCCATAGGCGTGATTTCAACAATCGGCCGCCCGCCAAGTTGAGGAAAGATGTCATTTTCGAATCGGGCGTAGACCCGCTTGCGATGGCTTTCTGCTTTCGAATCGACGTACGTTTTGAGCCATTCCCGGGCGACGACTTCAAAGCTGTTGGCCGCATTTCCGAGACGAGAGGCCTTTTGGGCTTTGCGAGCCACTCCAGGATCGATGCCTTTTGCCAATTGCTTGCGACATTCGTCTCTCTCCTTCCGGGCATCAGCCAGGCCGACATCCGGATAAACTCCAAGCGATATTCGCTTCTCCTTCGGAAATCTGTACTTAAATCGCCAGTACTTTCCGCCCGAGGGATCAACTTCGAGATAGAGTCCTCCTCCGTCCGCCATCTTGTACGGCTTATCTGTCTTTACAAACTTTGAATCCGGCTCGTTCCCGGCCGGGCCGCCCCCATTTACCTGGACCTTACTATTCGAAGGAAACTGCTTGTCCTTCTCAACTCTTGCGCGTTGCTTCACTGGCCGAAGCCCAGGCTTTGCAGCATCGATTTCAAAAACAGTTAAGGGCATGTGGGGGCAACTCCATTAGGGCCTGGGGGCAACACTTTTTCTGAATGTTGATCTGCCCCCAATGTTGCCCCCAGGACAGATGGGCTGTCAAGGAATGCGCTGGGACGTCCAGACACAAAGTAACGTTGAAAAATAAGGAATTATGTGCTTTGAGAGGAGGGATATGGAACCGCGTGGGACGGGGTGAAACGGATGAGTGGTGGCCAGAGACGGGATTGAACCGCCGACGCCGGCCTTTTCAGGGCCGCGCTCTACCACTGAGCTATCTGGCCTCAGTGCAAACTTCTCGTTGCAATTTTTGCGCGGAATCCGAAATCGCCGG
>Ga0302156_10004119_pt1 | contig 10829 bp, 13 predicted proteins | sample I_Bog_N3_2_FD_193503 | JGI IMG/M metagenome (GOLD analysis project Ga0302156, IMG submission 193503) | Peat permafrost microbial communities from Stordalen Mire near Abisko, Sweden - I_Bog_N3_2 | ecosystem: Environmental > Terrestrial > Soil > Wetlands > Peat | place: Sweden: Abisko, Stordalen... | reverse complement strand
CAGCTTCAGCCTGGAAGACATGATCGCCCTGGTGGTCGGCCATCTGCGCCGCAGCGCCGCCGCCGTGGGCGGCTCGGAGGTCACCCGCGTCGTCGCCGGCCGCCCGGTGCGCTTCGTCGCCGAAGACGGCCGCATCGAGGATGATTACGCCTTGGGGCGCCTGCATAAGGCTTTCGCCCAGGCCGGTCTTAAGGAAGTTAGTTTCGAATTCGAACCAATCGCCGCCGCCTGCTATTACGAGCGGACCTTGGACCATGACGAGACGGTTCTGGTGGCCGATTTCGGCGGCGGCACCAGCGATTTCTGCCTGGTCCGCCTAGGCCCCGGCCGCGCCGGCATGGGCAACCCGCAAGAAGCCATCTTGGGGACTCAGGGCGTCGGTCTGGCCGGCGACGCCTTCGACCGCCGCATCGTCGAGCATGGGGTGGCCGATCATCTGGGCAAGAACGTCACTTTCCACAGCCACGGCAAGGATCTGCCGGTTCCCGCCTGGCTGTTTGGCAAGCTGGGCCGCTGGCATCATGTCTCGTTCCTCAACACCCCGCCGACCTTGCGCATGCTGCGCGACATCAAGCGCCATGCTTCGGACCCCGATCAGATCGAAGACCTTGTCACCCTGATCGAACATAATCTGGGCTATCACCTCTATCGCTCGGTGCAATCGGTGAAGCTGGCCCTGTCCAACGCCGAAGAGACCGAACTGAGCTTCCTCCATGCGCCGCTGGAAATCACCCGCAAGGTCACCCGCGCCGAGTTCGAGGGCTGGATCGCCCCGGAATTGGCCGAAATCGAGCAATGCGTCGAAGCCCTGCTGGCCCAGACCGGTGTTGCCGCCGCCAAGGTGGACCGGGTCTTCATGACCGGCGGCACGTCCCTAGTCCCCGCCGTGCGCAAAATCTTCGCCGACCGCTTTGGCGAGGCCAAGCTCTCCAGTGGCGGCGAATTCGTTTCGGTAGCGAACGGCTTGGCCTATCGGGCCCGAGAGCTTTGGGGCTGAGGCTTTAAAACAGCCTCCAGGGCCGCGACGAAGACCCGCAATTTGGGCAATATCTGACGGGCGGACGGATAGACCGCCCAAATGGGCTGCACCACCGGTTCGGCGTCTTCCAAATGGATGGACAGAAGGCGCCCTGCATCCAGATCATTCTGGACATTCCAGTCGGCCAGCATGGCGATGCCCACCCCCTGGACGCAGGCGCTGAACAGGCCCTCGATATTGCTGGCGGCAAAGCGTCCCCCGACCCTGATCCTTTGCTCCCGGCCATCCTTCTGGAAATTCCAGTGAGTGTTCCCCGACAACAATAGACAGTCATGGGCGGCCAAATCCGCCATGGTCCTGGGCGTGCCCTGCTGTTCCAGGTAGGCGGGCGAGGCGATAAGGACTCGCGGACTGTCGCCGATGCGCTTGGCGATCAGGCTGTTGTCGCGCAAAGGGCCGATGCGGATGGCCAGATCGCTGCCGCTGGCGATGATATCCACCACCCGGTCATTCATTTCGAGATCGATGCGCAATTGCGGATTGGCCTGCAGCAGGCCGGGGATCAGCGGCAGGATGATCTTGCTGGCGAACATCACCGAGGCCGACACCCGCAACAGACCCGCCGCCCCCTGCTCCACCCGATGCAACACCGCCCGTCCGGCGGCTTCGCTTTCCATCAGGCTCTCGGCATAGGGCAGAAAGGCCTCGCCTTCAGGGGTCAGAGACATGGAGCGGGTGGTCCGATGCAACAGCCGCACCCCCAGTTCCTTCTCCAGCGCCGCCAGCCGCCTTGTCGCCAGCATCGGCGTGATCCCTAACCGACGGGCAGCGGCGGAAAGACTGCCGGCGGCGGCGGCCTGAAGCAGAACGGCGACATTGTCCGTATCCATTATATCGTATTCCGATATATAGCCTTATCAATTTCCACGGATACCACTATTTCCGATAAGATGATAGTCATGTCTTCAGCTTTCTAACCTCCCTTCCGGAGACATCCGATGGACCAATCCGCCGAGACTCCCTTCCGTCTTACCCGAGGCCTGACCTTCCTGATGGCTCTGGCCTGCGGTCTGGCCGTAGCCAACATCTATTACAACCAGCCGCTGCTGGGCATCATCCTGGCGGAATTCCCCGGATCGAAGGCCGCCGGCGTCATCCCCACCGCCACTCAGCTGGGCTATGCCGCCGGTCTGTTCCTGTTGGTGCCGCTGGGCGATCAGCTGAACCGCCGCCGGCTGATCACCGGCCAGTTCGCCTTCCTGGCGCTGGCCCTGGCCGTCACCGCCGCCGCCCCCAACGGCCTGACCATGGTCATCGCCAGTTTTCTGGTGGGCATCGGCGCCACCGTGGCCCAGCAGATCGTTCCCTTCGCCGCCGCTCTCTCCAGCCCAGAGCAGCGGGGCCGCACCATCGGCTCGGTAATGGCCGGGCTTTTGTCGGGCATTCTTCTCAGCCGGACCCTGGCCGGTTTCATCGGCAGTCTGGCCGGCTGGCGCGCCGTCTTCATCCTGGGCGTTCCCCTGGCCGCCGGAGCCGCCATGATGATGGCCCGCACCCTCCCCGCCACGCCTGCCGCCGCCACCCGCTTGGCCTATCGCCATGTGCTGCTGTCCTTGTTCAGCCTGTGGCGCGAAGAAGCCACCCTGCGCCGGGCGACCCTGGTGCAATCCTGCCTGTTCGGCTCTTTCTCGGTCTTCTGGACGGTGCTGGCTTTGCATCTGCAGGAACCGGCCTTCCAAATGGGTGCCGGAGTGACCGGGCTGTTCGGCATCATCGGTCTGGCCGGTGTGGCCGCCGCACCCTTAGCCGGACGCATCGCCGATCGTCGTGGCCCTGGTCTGGTGGTCGGTCTGGCGACCTTGCTGATGGCACTGTCCTGGGGCTTCATTGCGCTGTTCAACAGCGTCTGGGGTCTGGTTGTAGGCGTGATCGTCCTTGATCTGGCCATGCAGGGGGCTCTGGTCTCGAACCAGCATATCGTCTATGCCCTGCGGCCCGAGGCCCGCAACCGGCTGAACACCATCTTCATGACCGGTATGTTCCTGGGCGGAGCCTTTGGTTCGGCCGGAGCCACTGCCGCCTGGGGCTTTGGTGGCTGGTTGAGCGTCTGCGCCTTTGGCGGCGGCTTGGGGGTTGTGGCGGCGGCTCTGTGGCTGCGCGGTAGGCGCTGACATTTCAAGTGGTTATGCTAGCATACTCGCCTTATCACGGAGGGCCGGCAGCCATGAACCCACTTTCCTACCAATCCCTGTCAGCCTATTGGTCGGCTCCGGAAATCGCCATCAACCTCCTGATGCTGGCCAATCTGGTGGGGGCCCTGCTGCTGGGCCTGCTGGTGGGATATGAGCGCAGCTACCACGGACGCGCCGCCGGCATGCGCACCTATGGCTTGGTCTGCATGTCCTCGGCGGCTCTGACCATCATCTCGGGCTATCCCGGCTATTGGTTCGGTGGTCATTCTTTGACAATGGGTGTCACCGTCGGCGATCCCACCCGCGTGATCCAAGGCATCGTCACCGGCATAGGCTTTCTGGGCGCCGGCGTGATCATGAAGGAAGGCTTCAACATCTCAGGGCTCACCACAGCCGCCTCCATCTGGGCGGTGTCGGTGATCGGCGTGACCGTTGGCCTGGGCTTTTATGCCGCCGGCATTCTGCTGGCGGTGCTTTCGACCCTGTTCATGCTGTGGGGCTCGCGCCTGGAGCAATGGCTGCCGGCCCGCCCGGCCCTGGCGATCTCCATGCGCTTCCGCGAAGGCTTCCATCCCCATGAAAAAGTCCTGCGCCGGGTGGCCAAGGACCGGGGCTATGATCTGGCCAGCGGCACCTTGTCGGTCAATCATGAGCAGGGCCGCACCGAATGGCGGTTCGTCGCCATCCGTCAGAAAAAGGATATTGGCGAAACCCTCTCGGCCATCGCCGAAGAGCTGGAAGGCTTCGAGGGCGTGGAATCCTTCGCGATCTCCCATGCCAGGAATTAGACTCTTCGTCCTGCTGCTGCTGCTCCCCTGGCCCCTGCTGGCCGAAGAGGTCCGGGTCAATGACGACCTGACCTTGCGCCTTGAGGACGGCCGCACCGCCCGGCTGGCCGATATCGAGCTGCCCCGCCCGCTTTTGAACGGCAAAGGCCCGGCCAAACCCGCCGCCGCCCCCTTGGCCCACAAGCTCTTGCTTGATCTGACCGCCGCTAAGTCCCTCAGCGTCAGCGCCGCCGCCGAGATGGATCGCTGGCACCGCCTGCCCATCCAGACCGAGCCCTCCCTGCAAATCGAGCTGCTGCGCCGCGGCTTGGCCCGGGTGATGCCGGAAACATCCGACAATTCTTCCCTCGACCGCCTGTTCGCCGCCGAGGCCGGGGCCAGGACCAGTCACCTGGGCCTTTGGGCCGACGAAGCATCCTCATTACGAGATCCCAACGAAGCCGGGCGCTGGCTGGACAGCCTGCAGGTCTTCGAAGGCACAGTCACCTCGACCAATCTGGCTCGCGGCTTCGTCTATCTGAATTTTGGCGAAGATTGGAAGCACGGACTGTCGGTCAAAATATCCCGCGCCTTTCGCAAAGCCCTGCCCGGAGACCCCTTAAGCCTGAGCGGACGCCGTCTTCGGGTACGCGGCTGGGTGGGCAAAGGCATGGGGCCGATGATCGACATCCGCCATATGCGACAGTTGGAATTGCTAGATGGCCCCTGGCCAGCCAAACTGGGGACCGATCCCGCCAAGGAAGCCTTATGAAAAGCGAGCAAGACCCCTCCGCCCAGCTCTATCCCCCCATCAATCCCAACCGCCACGGCTGGCTGGACGTTGGGGGAGGCCACCGCCTCTATTGGGAGGAATCCGGCAACCCGAAGGGCCTGCCGGTGGTCTTCCTGCATGGCGGACCGGGAGCCGGCTGCTCGCCCCTGCATCGCCGTTTCTTCGACCCCGAGCATTACCGCATCATTCTGTTCGACCAACGCGGCGCCGGACGCTCCTCGCCCCATGCCGAGGTCAGCGACAACACCACCGATCTTTTGGTGGCGGATATCGAGACCTTACGCCGGTCCCTTAAGCTCGATCGCTGGCTGATTTTCGGCGGCTCCTGGGGCAGCACCCTGGCTCTGGCCTATGGCGAGGCCCATCCCGAGCGCTGCCTTGGCTTCATCCTACGGGGCATCTTCCTGTTCCGCCGCTTCGAGGTGGACTGGTTCCTCTCGGGCATGGGCCGCTTCTTCCCCGAAGCCCAACAGGCCTTCCTGGCCCATCTGCCCCAGGCCGAGCGGGCCAATCCCCTGGCCTCCTATCACCGCCGCCTGATTGATCCCGACCCGGTGGTGCATCTGCCCGCCGCTCAGGCTTGGTGCGCCTATGAAGAATCCTGCTCGCGGCTGATCCCCGAACCCCCCAGCGGCCGCCCTTCGCCCGCTGCCCTGTCCATGGCCCGTATCGAGGCTCATTACATGGTCAATGACGGTTTCCTGGAAGAAGGCCAGCTGCTGCGCGACATAACGCGCCTACACGGCCTGCCGGCGGTAATCGTGCAAGGGCGCTATGACGTCATCTGCCCAGCCATCAGCGCCGCCGATCTGTCCGCCGTCTGGCCGGGCGCAACATTGCGCCTGATCCCCGACGGCGGCCACTCGGCCCTGGACCCCGGCATCCGCCAAGCCCTGGTCCAAGCCAGCAACAGCTTTCGCGACCTGTTGGCTCTTCCTTGATCAACCCCCCCAGGCCATGCGATAACCCGCTTGGGCGCCCGTAGCTCAGCAGGATAGAGCACAGGATTCCTAATCCTGGGGCCGTGAGTTCGAATCTCGCCGGGCGCACCATTCCTTCGGTATTATGTAGCAGGCTCACCAAGCCGAGGCTACGAAGCAGCCCATCATCTACCCCTACCGTGGTAGGTGAGGCATGCTGAAATATGCCAAATCTATAATTTTGATTATATCAATATTATTAGTCGGCATAACTGCCGCCCAAGCCAATACGTTCGAACTGAAGTTTCTTGCTGGAAATGCCGACCATAGGTATTCCTGCAATTATAACTCTCTCATTCGGAACGGGGAAGATTGGCTTTCCATCACGACGCCCCAGCAAGTAAGCGATAGCCGTACAGTGGGGAGAGCTTTCAAAAGTAGAGTTGTAAACAAAAGCTCCAATGACGAGTGCAGAGGGAATGCTCTTAACATTTTCTTGCCGCAAGACTCTTTCAAAATGCTGTTGAGACATGGTCACGGTTTCGATTGCATGAACGTCATCTTTTGGGAAAGCAAAAGTACCAAACTTCCCGAGAGCGGGCATATTGAATTTCAATTCAGAACATTTTTCCCCGAGAAAAGCGGGGAGATTGTTTGCTCCAGGATAAATTGCAGCGGCATATGGCTCTATGAAAATGTGAAACGAAATGTTTTGTGCTGGAGTTGCCCCAATATTGTTATCATTACCTCTCGCTTCGACGTTGATGCTGATGGGATTGGCAAGGAAGTAATTTGTTATATTAATATTTTCAATCTTCAGCCAAGGCCTCTGGCTGGCAAAAAGCATGGCACGATTAATATCGTTGCTTTCTCGCGTCAGGAAGCTTTGCTCGATAGAAGCATTTCTATTGTCGATAACCATATTTCTGGTGTAGACAGTGTAAAATACGCCAACAACAAGAAGGGCGAAAGTCACCCAAAACATCCCCTTGTCCTTGGTATACTTGAATTTCTTTTTGGAATATTTCTCGTATATGCTGGCGTTTCGGCTTTTTGGAGGTGTGCGGGATGGCTCCCCTATGACATCCCATACATCATCGCAGGGATCATCCTCTGTGGGATAGGGGTGGCTCTTGTTTTTTGGAGTATCCCCCATATCGACCCCGCTTTTAATCAAACATCATCTACTCGGATATTCTGAACTCCTATAGCCTTTAATGACGCCAAAAAAAACGCTGCTGTAAATGCCCCCCGGCTGATCTTGTTGGCAATCGATGCCTTTGTCTCGTTGAACCCCATCTCGTTCAAACGAACTGCTAGGGCGTCGTAGATCACGCCCTGACGCTTCAGTTCGGCCTTCAGATACCTCGAAGCCCGTTGGGGCCAGTCATGTTCTGCGGTCATCGCCATATCTCCCATATCCGATCATGAGTTATCATATCCGATACCAATCCCATTGACAACGCCACCGCCAATGTTATCATATATGCGAACTTAAACGCAGATGTGAGACTATGTCGCAGCATTTCCTCCTCTCCGCAGCCGCTAGGACGCTCTCTTTGAGCGCGGTGGCCCGTATGAGCGAAGAGGAAGCCCATTCCGCTCTCCAGCAAATCCGTTGGTCCGACAACGGCGGTGAGCCCTATTGCCCGCGCTGTGGCTGTGCTGCGTCCTATGCCTACACGACCCGCCGCCTGTGGAAATGCAAGGGTTGCGGCCACCAGTACAGCGTGACCAGCGGCACCATTTTCGCCGGTCGCAAGCTGGACATCCGCGATTATCTGCTGGCTATCGCCATCTTCTGCAACAGCGCCAAGGGCACCAGTGCCCTTCAGTTGAGCCGTGACCTCGACGTTCAGTACAAGACGGCCTTCGTGCTGGCCCACAAGCTGCGCGAAGCGATGGCCGCTGAAGACATTGGAGCCACAGTGTCCGGTGAAGTGGAGGTCGATGGTTGCTATGTCGGCGGTTATGTGAAGCCGGCCAACTGGAAAGAACATCGCCGCGACCGTCGCTTTGCCCGTAACCAGAACGGCAAGCGGGAAGTGGTGATCGTTGCCCGTGAGCGCAACGGCAAGACCCTGACGTTCGTCAGCAAGACCGAAGATGGGGCGGTGCCGACCATTCAGAAGATCGTCGCCCCTGGCAGCATCGTCTATGCCGACGAGGCGTCGCATTGGGACCAGCTACAGGCCCGCTTCCTCACGAGGCGGATCAACCATTCCCAGGTCTACAGCGACGGCGTGGGCTGCACCAATCAGGCCGAAAGCTTCTTCAGCCGCCTTCGCCGCGCCGAGATCGGCACCCATCATCACTTCGCCGGTCCATACCTGGGGGCCTATGCGGCTGAGATGGACTGGCGTGAGGATCATCGCCGCACCAGCAACGGCGAGCAGTTCCTGATGGTCGCCAGTGCCGCAATGGGCCATGCCGTCAGCCGGCAGTGGAAGGGCTATTGGCAGCGTCATCATTAAGTCCAGGACTGTGTACTCCCTCTGAAATTTTGCTATTCTTTGGTGCATAAAATCTGCCTGCATAGGCAGATGGACTGAAGAGTGAGGGGATCAAAATGCCGATAGATAGGCTGGAATATCGGAAATGCTATCTTGAGACGGATCATCTTCAAAACGGGTATCAGGTTCGGATTATTCCTCGGGACGGGTCAAAAGTGCCACAAACGCAGACGATGATTTTTATAAAGCGTGACGATGCACTGGCTGAGGCACGTTTATTCATCGACAAAACCCTTGGCGCAAGGTGAACAGGCCATGAGCCTCTACACGAAAAATGGCCGGCCACTGCAAGTGTCGGGAAACACTGTCTACAGTCGCTCCGGTATCACGATTGGCCGAGTCAGCGGGTCGAAGGTTTTCGGCCCTAACGGGCAGTATGTGGGCACGATTGTCGGTGACAGGCTGGTCTACCGTTCGACTGACTCTGCGGCGGTCGGTAGCTCACGTGCATCGTCCAGCCGGGCCGGCTCAGCGATGGCAAATGCGGCAGGCTCCGCCGTTTGGGGCGACGAACCAGATATCCCGGATTAAAGGCCCAATAAGAAGGCATCAATTATGACTAGTGTTTAAAAGCAGATCGATAATGAGCGGCGAGGTGACGGATATGGCGGATCTCAAGAATAAATCTTTGGACGAACTCTTTGATTGGATAGCCAACGTCACACCTGGATCGCCGAATGACCAGGCAGCAAGAGCGGAAATTCGGCGACGTGAAATGGCAGCGGCAGCGGACCTCGCTGACAAACAGTATAAGACGGCGAGCAAGGCTGCGTGGGCGGCCTGGGCTAGTGCCTTCGCAACAGCTTTTGCCGCATTGGCAACGTGCATCCAGTTGTTCAAATAACCGATTTAGATAGGGAAGCCTCGGTAGTATCTCAGGTGGTGGGAAGATCGTGCAGGTTCACGAGTTGCCACCTCACCCCCCGACCGTTACCAATTTTTTCGACAGTTCCGGCCTTCCGCAGATCGTGCAGTGATACCAATATCCGACGGGTAAAGTCAGCCCGAACTTTGCGCTCGCCTTCGGGATCGATACCCTTGTCTTGCATCGCTCGAACAGTCACATCATCGGCGGAAATCGTGCCTTTCTCCCGCAGCATGTCGTAACAACGGCGGGTTATCTCGTTCCGCCCGAAATAGGCTGAACGCTTCGGCATCCGTCCCTTGGTCGGGATTTCCTCGGGCTCAAGGCCGTAGAGCCTCAGAACGGAATCGACGTGGAACAGATCGGATTGGAGTTTGTCTATCTCGCGCTTCAGATCAACGATCTGGCCCGCAATGGCTGATCGTTTTTCCTTTAGCCCGGATATGATGAAGGTGTCTCCCATACCCGGATTGTACCGGAATGGCGGAATTGCTGTAGTCTCAGCTTGGTGAGCTTGCTACACAATGCCGCATTCCTTTCAACTCGGCCTGACAGGAGGGCTTTCGCAAGCCCTCCGTCTGACGGCACTTAAAGCTTCAGATCGGGGAGATCCTTCCCCTTCTGGGCCTCGGCCTTACGCTGAGCGTCGGGCATGGCGATCAAGCCCTTTTCGGCCAGATAACCGTCTTTGCCCCAAGCCTTCTCCGAGGTGAATTCGGCGATATATTCCTTGATGCCGGGGATCTGGCCCACATGGGACTTCTTCACGTAGAAGAACAGCGGACGCGACACCGGATATTTGCCGGAAGAGATATTGTCATAGGTAGGGACTTCGCCGTCGACGGTCGCACCCTGAATTTTGTCGCCATTCTGATCCAGATAGCTGTAGGTCAAGACGCCCACGGCATGGGGCTGGCTGACCAGCTTCTGCAGAGTGACGGTGTAATTCTCGGAAACCTCGATGAAGGCGCCGTCTTCACGCACGGCGTCGCAGGCAACCTTCTTGGCGTTGGCGTCCAAAGCCTTGATCTCGGGGAACTTCTCGCAAGCTTCATCCATCACCAATTCGACCAGGGCGTCGCGGGTACCGTGGTTGGAGGCCGGGCCGAAGACCACGATGTCTTCCTTGGGCAGGCTGGGATCAACATCCGACCACTTCTTATAGGGATTCGGCACCAGCTTGCCGCCGACCGGGACGGTCTTGGCGATGGCCTTGAAGATCTGGTCGCGGGTCAGGGCGAACTTGGGGCCGCCCTTGGCGTTGGCCATGACGATGCCGTCATAGCCGATAACGATCTCGGTGATGCCCTTAACGCCGTTGGTGGCGCAATTGGCCACTTCCGATTCCATGATACGGCGCGAGGCGTTGGTGATGTCCGGAGTATCCGGGCCGTCGCCGGCGCAGAACAGCTTCAGACCACCGCCAGAGCCGGTGCTTTCGACCACAGGGGTCTTGAAGCTCGAGGTCTTGCCGAACTGCTCGGCGACGGCGGTCGAGAAGGGATAGACGGTCGAGGAACCGACGATGCGGATCTGATCACGAGCCTGGGCGCTGGCGGCCATCGCGACAGTGGCGACGGCGGCAAGAGCGAGGGTGCGGAAGTTCATGGGGCAATCCTTGTAAACGGGCCTTGTCAACGGGATGACGTGACGCGGATACTGCCGCTGCAAGCTGACAAATTATCGTGACACATCAATGAATTACCGATAATTAATCGTTTATCCATGTTTTGGTAATGTCAGCTCCAGCACGGCCCGAAGGCCTGGCCCGGCCTCTGCCAGAAGGAGTTGTCCACCATG
>Ga0302156_10004112_pt1 | contig 10840 bp, 7 predicted proteins | sample I_Bog_N3_2_FD_193503 | JGI IMG/M metagenome (GOLD analysis project Ga0302156, IMG submission 193503) | Peat permafrost microbial communities from Stordalen Mire near Abisko, Sweden - I_Bog_N3_2 | ecosystem: Environmental > Terrestrial > Soil > Wetlands > Peat | place: Sweden: Abisko, Stordalen... | reverse complement strand
GGGCTGCTCGGTGCCTTCGTACACAGAGCAGTTGAGCCATCCAGCGACGCAGCTCCCTCAACGGCAGGTGATTCTCCCGGAGCGGCTGACGCACCGGAGGCTTTGGTGAACCTGAGCATCTCCACGTATCCACAACTGTTCCTTGACAACCCGACTCGTTCGGTCCCACGCGGCATTGTCGCTCCCGGCCCAAGCTTCTATCTGCCCATTGAGGTGAATGCACGTGTGGGTCCCCTTCGCCTGGATGGTGAAGTTGGATACAACTTCGGCAACCGCAATCTCCCACAAAGCTGGGGGCGCGGCCTTCTTGTAGGTCATGAGTTCAGCGATAGCACCGAAGCCTATCTGGAGCTCTACGATGAACAGGACGCCAACCGCATCCATACCGTGCAGGGTGTGGGGACCTTCGAGACCGGTGGCCCTAAACAACGTGAGACAACTCTTGGCATCGGCGGGAGACAGGCACTGAACAAGGCAAAGACACGCAACTTGCTGCTGATGTTTGGACGCAGCTTCCAGACCGTCACCGTGAACAGCAGCCAGCCAAGTTGGATCGCGTACGTTGGTGTGCAGGTTCTGCTGGGACCCAAGGAATAAGCGATGACGTAGTTTGGGCAATAAGTAAGGGGCTGCGGCCAACTCCGCCGCAGCCCCTTTACTTTATGTTCTTACTTGCGACCAACAATGACAACATGGAAGCTGTCCGGCAACATAGGCGCGTTGGGATGACGGGCCTTTATTGTAGAAGCCGGCGCCGGCCCGTAGTCTGATACCGACAGGAAGATACGGTCTGTCGCCTCGTCATAGGCCAGCGTGGCCGCTCCCTTCGGGGTCTCCAGATTCTGGATGACCTTATATCCATTAGCGGCATCCACCACGGTCAACGTACCCCCTCCATTTGAACTGAGGGCCAGGTGATATCGCTGGCTGAAGCGCGCCGCATCGGGGCTGTCTCCGATGGGAGCCAGTCCCAGTACAGCGCCCGTATCGGCGTTCACGGCGGCCATCTGATTGTTGTCGCAGACGGAGAACAACCGCCGCTTTTGTTTGTCGAATGCCATGCCCGTGGGGGCGTCGCATCCAGTAATCTTCCAGACCGCGCTCACCTTTCGGGTGCGGACATCCAGCCGGGCGATGGACCCCTTGTCTTCCAGGTTGTCATAGACCGACCCTTGCCCGTCCGTGAGGCCAAACTCCGGCTTGCCCGGCAGCGGAATCGTCGCAACCACCTTGTTGGATGCCGCATCGATCACCGTCGCATCGCTGCTCTTCCCGTTGAACACCCAAACCGTGTGCGTGACGGGTTCGAAGAGGATGCCATCAGGATTCGTTCCCGTTGCAACTGTGGTGATGGGTTTGTAAGTATGACGATCGAATACCACCACATCATTGGACAAGCCATCGCTGATGTAGCCAAAGTTCCCGGCTGTGTCCAGCGCGACGCCGTGGGCATTCTTCAGATCGGTCAGGGTCGCCACAACGTTACCGGTCGTGGTGTCGATCACAGCTACGCTGGTTCGGTGCGTGACATAGAGAACCTTAGTGCTGGGATCGAACTCCATCAGATCCCAACTGCCGCTCCCACCGATCTTCCACTGTCCGATGACCTGGTACGGCTGCTGGGCGCAGGCAGGCGCGCTTGCAATCGCCAGCAACAGGCCACCGGCCAACGCGGCCAGGCATGGGACAGAACATTTCAACCTATTGGACATATATTCTCCTCAACGGCCATAAGATACGATTCGGCCTGGCGACAATCATCGTTGGAGGGGATTAATTGAACCTGAATTCTGCACTCAAAGACTGCCGGGGAACGTGACAATGACCTCAGTTCCGTTGCCAGGCTCGCTATTAATCTGAATGTTCCCGCGGCTGCGGTCCACGATGGCCTTGCAAATGGCCAGTCCCAGACCGGTGCCACCACTCTGCCGGCTGCGAGAGGTATCTACGCGATAGAAGCGATCAAAGAGGTGCGGTAGCGCCGCAGACGGAATGCCTTCACCCCGGTCTGCCACATGTAGCTGTATACCGGAATCCACGCAACGAACGCTGACTAGCAGAATGGAGTTTGCGGGACTGTGCTGCAGAGCATTAAGCACAAGGTTAGAGCATAATATATCGGCGTCTTTGGGTTGCATCGTGATCAAGTGCGACTCATTCGCCTGTACATCCATGGCCACCTCGCGCAACACCGCGAATGCCTGCATCCTGGCTGTAATGGATTTAACGATCCGGCTCAGATCGATGCTCTGACTGGATTGGACCTCATCCGCTTCCAACCTTGCCAAGGTCAACATCTGCTCGGTGAGATCCTCCATCCTGCTAATGTCCGATAAGAGATCCGAGACGCCTGCCTGGTACTCGTTGGCATCTCTGGGCCTCATGGTCAGCAATTGCAGACTGGACTTCAGTACAGCAATTGACGTCTTCAGCTCATGAGCTGCGTCGCCAGTAAACCGACGCTGGCGTTCAAAGGAAAGCCGTAGTCCATGGAGCAACGTCTGGATGGATGTGGCGATGGGTCGCAGCTCTCGGGTTCGTAGCGCATCCGCTGGTGGATCGAAGTCCCATGAATCAACCGAAACACGTCCTGCACGAACTGCAAGTTCCTTCAATGGTGACAATCTGGACCGTAGAAACCAGATAACCAGCACAATGACAACGAGCAGCAACGCAGCACTCGACTTGGCGTAAAACTCCGCGGCCTCCACGGCCTCATGACGCAGATCTGATGTCGACGCTGCATAGATGACCATAATGGCATCTGGGCGTTGGCTTGGCAGGCGCAGAGCTCGGTATGTCTTCCCTCCCCAGGTGAAGTCGAAGTAATCCGCCGCAGGTTGGCTTACCAGGATGGCCGCCAAATCCGGCGTGATATTGGGGGACTCCGCGATGACTCTCCCTGAGGATGCGAGTACTTGATAAACATCGTCCGGGTCCTGCGTGAGTTGAGAGGGTTCGAGGGTTAGCAGATTGCGCGTGGGAGCATCGTTATGCGCCGCCGCCAGCAACGAGTCGGCTCGACCACGCAATGTGATGTCAAATGCGCGACGGCGGCCATGCATCTCATGCAGTGTAGCCACGACCGAATACGAAACTGAGCATAGAAGGTTTGCCAGCAGAACGCCGCCCGTCAACACACGTGTCAACGATTGGGTTTTCATACAAGTTGTTCCGGGGTTTCCAGGCGATACCCCCGACCGCGAAGCGTCTCCACTGTAGCCATCTCACCCATAGCGCGCAGCTTCTTGCGGAGATTAGACATATGAGCCTCAATCACGTTTGAGTGGTGCTCCCAGGTGAAGTCATACAGGTGTTCGAGCATCTGCTCCTTGGACACAATCGCACGGGGCCGATACATCAGGTACTCCATGATCCGGTACTCCGTTGGTGAGAGGTCAACGAGTTCCCCGGCGCAGCGGATGGTTTGCTCCACGGAGTTCAGGGTCATCCGGCCAACCTGAAGCACCGGATGGGCTACGCCCTTACCGCGTCGAATCAGGGCTTTGATCCGCGCTAGAAGCTCGCCCAGGTCGAAGGGTTTAGTCAGATAGTCATCGGCTCCGGCATTCAGCAGTTGGACTACCTGCGCTCGCTCATCGCGTGCGGTGAGCACGAGGATGGGCGTCATATCTCCACGCTGCCGCACTCTCTGAACAATCTTAAAGCCATCCATACCCGGCAGCATCAGGTCCACCACCAGCAGATCGTAGTGTCCAGACTCCGACATCGTGTACCCATCAAGTCCGTTGTGAGAACAGTCCACTGCAAACCCGGGCCCATCACGCAAAGCGGCCGCAATGTTCTCCGCCAGTCGTACTTCGTCTTCGATCAGCAATATTCTCATAGCATGTCTACGGAATGAAGGCAGCTGGCTGCTTCCATCTGAGGATGATCCTCGATACTAATGGGAATCATAACCGTAGACTGCTTAAACTATGATGAACCCCTTCCTATATCCTTTTCCTACCTAGACCTCAAACTGTTGACCTTATCCGCGGTCTTCTATGCGAACCTAATGCTTTTTGCGTTTGTCGTCCGGGACGCGAATCCCATCGGCACGAAGCGGAACGGGCAAGAAGCGACCTTGAGCGCAGCCCTGAAAATGCCCGCATGGTGATTGGCGGGTTCCGGTACCTGGCGTCTTTACCCGCCATATTCTGCGCTTATTTCTATTCCAGAGGTCCCAATACGGGTTCCAGAGGATCGTGGAGGTTTGTCCCGAGTACAGGAGCATCGGAGTTCAGCGAACCACTATTGAAGATTATCTCTGCATGCTCATCATCGAAGGCGTTCTCCCATTTGGCGATCACGATAGTGGCGACACCGTTGCCTATGATGTTCACGACAGCGCGTGCGGCGTTGGTGAACTGCTCCACACCGAGCAGAAGCACCAGACCGGCAGCGGGAATCTGGTGCATTGCGCCGAGAGTTGCGGCGAGAGTGACAAATCCGGCGCCGGCAACTCCGGCTGAACCCTTCGAGGTAAGCAGCAGCACCAGCAGGACCACGATCTGGTCCCGAAGGCTGAGATGCGTGTTCGTAGCCTGTGCGATGAAGATGGCGCCCATGCCGAGATAGATTGCCGTACCACCGGCGTTGAAGGTGTATCCCGCAGGCATGACCATGCCGACGATGGACCGTTCGCAGCCTAGTTGCTCCAGCTTTAGGATAAGCGGCGCCATCACAGCCTCTGAAGAGGATGTGCCGAGGGTGATGAGTATCTCTTCACGGAAGTAGCGCAAGAGTTTGAGCAGGCTGAATCCTGCGATACGCGAGATGGCTCCCAACACCACAAACACGAAGACGACGGAAACTATCCACACATCGCAGGTGAACATGGCGAGAGGCTTGAGGCTGCGTAGACCATATTGGCCGATGGTGTAGGCCATTCCTCCAAACGCGCCCAGTGGCGCGAGCCGCATGACGAATCGCACGATGCCAAAAAATCCACGGAGAAAGAGGTCAATCATATTGACCAGAGGCCGCGCCGCCTCCCGGAACTGCGAGAGCGCCAGCCCAAAGAGCACGCTGAAGAGAATAATCTGAAGGATATTACCGCTGACGAAGGCATCTCCAATGCTGGACGGAATGATATTCATCAGAAAGCCGACGAGGCTGAGATGCTGGGCCGTTGCGGTGTAGCTGGCGATCGCCTGGACGTCGAGGGTGGCCGGATCGATATTCATGCCGCGGCCGGGGTGCAGCAGGTTTACGGCGATCAGGCCCATTAGCAGCGAGATTGTTGAGACAACCTCAAAGTAGATGAGCGACTTGGCTCCTACGCGCCCCACCTCCTTGAGATCACCCATGCGCGCGATGCCGACGACGACGCTGCCGAAGATCACCGGAGCGAGCGTCATACGAATCAGCCGGACAAAGCCGTCGCCAAGCGGCTTTAGGGCGACTGCCTGATGCGGGAAGAACACGCCTGCAAGTATGCCTAGCACGATGGCGATTAGCACCTGCAGCCACAAAGGACCCAGCAGAGAGCGGCGGGTTGTGGAGCTTACATCAGGTGTGACTTTCCCAGGCATAAGGTGGTCACTCCGCAAGATTCCGCATCACGCGGATTAAGTCGGCTTTGCCTTCGAAGCCAATACCGGGCAGGTCGGGCATGGTGATGAAACCGTCCTCTACGCGAACCCCGTCTGGGAATCCGCCGAAGGGTTGGAACAGATCGGGATAGCTCTCATTGCCACCCAGCCCGAGCCCGGCGGCGATGTTGAGAGACATCTGGTGGCCACCGTGGGGAATACATCGGCGCGGCGACCAGCCAGCGGTCCTGAGTTCCTGCAAGGTCCGCAGGTATTCGACCAATCCGTAGGACAGAGCACAGTCAAACTGCAGCCAATCACGGTCCGGACGCATGCCACCGTAGCGTAGCAGGTTGCGCGCGTCCTGATGGCTGAAGAGATTCTCTCCGGTGGCCATGGGGGCGGGGTAGAACTCAGCGAGCGCCGCCTGCAGAGCGTAGTCGAGTGGATCTCCTGCCTCCTCATACCAGAACAGTGGATACTCGCGCAGCATCTTCGCGTAGGCTATGGCGGTCTCCAAGTCGAAGCGGCCGTTGGCATCCACAGCGAGTTGCGCATAGCTGCCGATCTCGGCGAGCACGGCTTCAATGCGTTCGCGATCTTCCGCGATAGCAGCGCCGCCGATCTTCATCTTCACCACTGTGTAGCCGCGGTTTAGATGGCCACGCATTTCGGCGCGCAGAGCGGAAAGGTCCTTGCCGGGGTAGTAGTAACCGCCAGCGGCGTAGACGAAGACGCGCGGGTCAGGCTGCACACCGTGTTGCTCCGCAAGCAGATGGAAGAGCGGCCTTCCAGCGATCTTCGCGACGGCGTCCCACACCGCCATGTCGATGGTTCCAACCGCAACGCTGCGCTCGCCGTGGCCGCCGGGCTTCTCGTTGCGCATCAGCGCGCTCCAGATGCGCTGTGGGTCCAGGTTGTCGCCTGCGTCGTTTTGCAGGGTGGACGGATCGGCCTCCAGCAGGCGGGGAAAGAAGCGCTCCCGGATGAGTCCACCCTGGCCGTAGCGGCCATTGGAGTTGAAACCATATCCGATGACTGGTTTGCCGTCGCGGACTACATCCGTAACGACCGCGACCAGCGAGCAGGTCATCCTGGAAAAGTCGATGTACGCATTGGCGATGGGGCTCGAGATCGGCGCCGTCACTTCACGCAGGTCAACGATACGCATCACACCTCCTCGGGACATCTGCAGCGCTCATCGAGCCTGAAAGATGAGATGGATATTGCTTCAACATTCGGTCGATCTCCCCCTGGGTAAGGCCCAGCTCCTTCCATCCCTGAAGTAACGGAATGGCATGCATAGCAGACCTGACCCACCCCTTGCAGTTCAGGCACCATCTTCATTCCGTACATGTCCGCTCGAGTTTAGGTGGCGGACTTAGCAAAGATTTCGCGGAGGGTATTGCCCGCGACGGTGAGGTTTGCGAGCCACATCTCCACATACTCGCGCGAGAGCACGACTCCGTCCGCTCCCGCTCCGAATGCAGCTATGAGCGCTGCTTTCACATCCTCAGGTTTGGTCTTCTTGTCAGTCACATTCGGGTCGCGTGAGAGTGTCGGCACATCGATGTCGATGCCCGGATAGATCTTCACCTCGCCTCCAACTGCGGCCAACGCTCGCTTCGTCTCCTGTGCGACGTAGTCAGGCGACAAGCCGGTGGAAGCCAACTGGTCGAAGGGAGCCTCCTGAATGCCCATGATCTTGTAGTAGAGCTGCAGAAAATCTTTCGGCGCGGCATCGCGGAAGATGGTGTGGCTCAGATCATTCACGTAGGTAGCCATGCGTGGGCCGCCGGCGTTGTTATACGTTGCGATCTTCAGAAAGTCCGCCGTGGTCCTTCGCTTGGCATAGTCTTCCTCCGCGCGATAGAACGGACTAAAGGTCACTGTCTGCAGGATATGGAAGCCAAAGGGTTTCTGCGGTGCAATCGACTTCGCCAACCCGTAGATATCCTCCTGCACCGCCTGAAAACTGTCACTCCAGAGCGACTCCCAGCTAAGTATCTCGGGATACTTCAGCAGAATTCTCCAGAAGGAGACGAAGTAGCCGTCCGCAGGCCGCGGCGTATTGGCTGCCTGGAACAACTGGGCGAGTTCCCGGAACCCTGCCTGCGCGCGGCCCACCGAGATACCCAGTGCGCGCCCCTTCGCCTGACAAAACTGGCAGAAGCACACGCCAACGCCCTCTCCGCCGCCGAGGATGCCGTCCAGTGGCCCCACACGTTCAGAGCCCCAGGCGATGCCATCAATCTCACTTGGATAGCCCAGCAAAAGGCTTTCGACCTTGCCGCGCAGGAAGGCCTGGTAGTCCGGATGATTGAAGCACGGACTCGACGTTCGACGCCCATTAACGTCGACCTCAGTGATCTCACCATAGTTTGGGATGAGGCGCGGGAGTGCTGGCCCGGCGTTGTTCAGATCCCATGCGAAGAAGTCCATGCCACGGGCCTTGGCCTTGGCCGCGGCCGCTGTAATGACATTGAAGTTGCCGTACTCAGAGGAGCGGAAGTCCTTAAGGATTGTGTTCTGGAAGTACTTTGGATCGTAGTCGTAGAACGCGCCGCCGGTAACAGAGGTGCCGGCTTTGCCATGATCGGGCAGAGTTGCGGAAAGACGAGTCTCCCCGTAACCGAAGGTGTAGGCCCAGACGGTATTGACATCGCCTTTCTGCTGAATGTTATCCAGTACAGCGTCCACCCCTTCATCCACCCACCCGAAACCACGAACCTGAATGGCGACGAAGTTCTTGCGGTTATTGACCGCAGCGCCGCGGTTACCGCGCCGTGCCGGCCTAGGCGGAGCTTCCTGAGCGTGGCCCTTGCTGCTGATAAACGCTGCGGCTGCCGAGCACAGCCGGAGAAAACTTCTACGATCCAGAATAGAACTCATGAGCGGGGACTCCTTGGGTGAGGCAGTTGAAAAATCATGGTCCGGTGCGGCGTTGCTGCCGAACCGGACCACGGGAGGAATGTGGCACGGTGCCCGCGCGATAGGCTAGAACGTGTACTTCGCCGCGAGTTGAATGATACGCGCGGGATTGGATGCTTGAATCTTGCCGAAGCTAGCCGAGTTCAGCGAGTTGACCGGGGCCTGGAAGTTGGTGTGGTTGAAGACGTTGAAGAACTCAAACCGCAACTGGAAGGTCTGTTGCTCATGGACCTTGAAGTTCTTGGTTAGATTAGCGTCTGAGTCAACGTAGTGGGGCCCAAGGAGCGAGTTCATGCCGGCCGAGCCATATGTCCCGGGGCTGGCTGTGGCGAAGGCCGCCGGATTGAGCCACACCAGAGTTTGAGTATTCCTGACATAAGGACTGACATTCGCGACGGGATTCGGGCGGTCCAGGCCTACGCCAGTAAGGGAGACATCCGTACCGGCGAGAGGGCTGAAGGGGTAACCATTGTAGTAAGAGAACAAGAATGCCGGTGACCATCCACCCGCAACAAAGTTCAGCTTCTGGTTTTTGAAGTTGAAGCCCTGATAGACCAGCGACGAGACGATGTTATGGCGCAGGTCGTAGTCGCACGGCCCATAGTCGGCCTTGCGATTGTAGGGATTGGATTCGGTATTTCCCTGGAGCTTGTTAGCCAGCGTCTCCGAATCCTGGATGCAGTGGGAGTAGGTGTAAACGAAGAGCAGAGTGTATCCGTGATTGAGGCGGTGCTGCGCAGACAATCTCATGGCGTTGTAGCTGGTATTGATTCCGTCGTCCATGAACGTCATCGTCGCAAAAGCTGCGCCGGTCACTGCATTGATCTGGCTGAAGGTTCGGCGCGCCTGGGTATTTGCGGTGGTTGAGTTCCCCGGAATGTAGACCGCCGGATTCTCCTCTGTGCCACCACGTATGTGGGTGCCCTTGTTGCCGATATAGTTTGCCGAGACTACCCAGTCGCTACCCAACTGCTTTTCCAGACTCAGGTCCCATTGCTCCATATACATGTGGTGAAGGTTCAGGGGCAGATTGGCATAGGCGCCGCCGGCGTTGAACTTGGCTGCTGCGTTGGGCGGGAAAGGCAACGGGAAAGGGTCGCCACCAGGATATGCCTGGAAGGGATTTACGAATCCGCCCGCCGGCGCCGTTAGGGAGATGGAGTTCCCCCAAGGTGGTGCTGCACCGAAGGCGCTGTCGGTAAAGGACTCAGGCGCGTCAAAGAAGATGCCATAGGAAGCCCTCAAGCTCTCTTGGCCTTTGCCGCGCGGATCCCATGCCAGCCCCACGCGAGGAGCGAAGTCGTCATAACTGCCGAACGCGTAGCCTTTGGGAACTCCAGGATCCCCATAGAACTGCAATCCCGGAGGTGCGTTGTTGAACACGACCGTCTTGACCCCCGCGATGTAGTTCGGCAGTGAGAAGTGCGAGCCCGCAAAGTACTTGTCTGTCTCCGGCAGTGAGGGCTCCCAGCGCACGCCGACATGTGCGTTCAACTTCTTGGTGATCTGAACATCGTCCTCGCCATAGGCCCCAAAGTAGTTCTGGTGCAGATTGCTGATCTGGGAGTCGGAGTCCGCCAACGTGTCGAGGTTTCCTGTCAGGTAGTCTGCCAACGCATCCCCTGTCAGCGTGCCGTTGAAGGTAAATCCTCCGTTGCCGTTGCTCACGTTGTTCTGATACATCTGGCCGGAGATCGCCTCAAAGCCGAAGCTGTAGTGGTTGCGCCCTTTTATCCAGTCCACATCATCGGACCACTGAAACTGGTTGCGGATGAACCTTGCCGGAGCATTCGATCCGCCGCCCACTGTGAAGTAGTTGGAAACCCCCACGTTGATGAAGTTGGGCACCTGGCTGAAGATGTTCACACCCAGACCGGTGGGGCTCGGCATGCTGGCTGGGTTTGTACGATATACCGCCAGCCTCGCATAGGTGAAGTGGAACGAGTTGATGAGATTCGCGCTGAGGATGTACTGATCGCCCAGCACCAGCGACTGGGACCGCTGGAGCAGCGTGGAGTGCGCCAGAGTGAGGATGTTGTTGGTATAGACCGCTGGGTTGGAGTAATCCAGGATAAAGTAGCGGGCGAAGACGTTGTTCTTCGCACTTTGCGTCCAGTCCACTCGGCCTATGTACTGCCACTCATTGCTCGGATTGGGAACTCCATAGACAATTTTGCCGCAGGGATCTGTCGTTGCCGGCAACAGTTTGGCCAGCGTCGTCGCCGGTGCGACGAAGGTGCTGGGATTGATGTAGTCGTTCGTGTAGTTCATATTCGTAGCGGGGTTCTTCAGCTGCTTCGCCTTTCCGTTGGACTGGCACCCGGCTCCATCTACTACGCTGAAATCACCCATAAGCACCGCTGGGGTCGGAA
>Ga0302156_10004111_pt1 | contig 10840 bp, 6 predicted proteins | sample I_Bog_N3_2_FD_193503 | JGI IMG/M metagenome (GOLD analysis project Ga0302156, IMG submission 193503) | Peat permafrost microbial communities from Stordalen Mire near Abisko, Sweden - I_Bog_N3_2 | ecosystem: Environmental > Terrestrial > Soil > Wetlands > Peat | place: Sweden: Abisko, Stordalen... | reverse complement strand
CGGCCAGCTCCTTTTGGATGGTGTGCGCTATCGACGAGTCCCAGGACTCGACAAAAGCGCTTCTGAAATGGTTCCCCGTCCTGCTGCCACACAGCCCTAGCTAGTACTCTCCGCAAGCCGTCCTCCGGGGCGGCTTGCTTGGCGGGTGGCCCCGGTCCCGGTGAGATTTCCAAACCACGCTGAGGGTGGCGGGTGGCCCCGGTCTCCAACCACGCTGAGGGTGGCGGGTGGCCCCGGTCTCCAACCACGCTGAGGGTGCCACCGGTCCCAAGCTTTTGGGGACCGGTGAGGTAAGCTACTGGAGCTACGACCAATTCGGCAATCGCAAGCAGGAGGCATTCTCGACGGCGACCACGACGCCCTGCGCCTCAGGATCGAGCGGCAATGTGGGCAATCCGGTCTCCCGGACGTATACTGCTTTCAATCAGGACACGGGCTTTATCTACGACGCGGCGGGCAATGTGATCTACGACGGGCTCAACACGTACCTCTACGACCCCGAGGGGCGGCTCTGCGCGGTCAAGAACAGCGTGACCACATTCATGCAATACGTCTATGACGCCGAGGGCCGCCGCGTGGCCAAGGGAACCCTCCAGACCGGGCCCACGAGCTGCAATGCGCCCATCACGGCCAATGGCAGGTGGTCCGTTCATCGCGGTCTTATCGCGATGAGCGGGTCTCGGGGTCAGATGCGGGTTCCCCAGGGTCTCGTCTTTGAGACCTGGGATCCGCCGCAGGCGGTGCAGATGGTTGCATATATTTTACTATCCTGCCGGACGTCCCAGCTTCCGTCCCGGAATATGGGAAACCACGAACCCCATGCGAGCGAAAAGCGAGCGTTTGGCCCCACCGCAGGTGGTTTGGCCCCACCGCAGAGCCTGCCTTGAGAGAATTCGAAAGATGGTTTGCAGATTATTTCCCCAAAGCGCGCACAAAAGAAGTATGAACAAGGACCAAAGCCGCAGGCCATCCCTGATCCCTGATCCCTGTTCCCTATTCCCTGCTTTTGGGCACCCCTATCCCCCTATTTACTGTGAAACTGTGAAACTGTGACGCAAAAGCACCCCCCTCCCCCGGGGGTCAATTCTCCCTTTGTTCGCTTTTGTTAATGCAATCCATTGATTCTGAGTGACTTGCGGCTCCAGTTTTTCCGGAATAACCTCGAAATAGGGTATATTTGCACGAAAGAGGGTGCATTTCGTGGCGCCGCGAAATGGTTTGGCCTCGGACGCAGGTTCTCTTCAACCGGAGTCAAGATCCATGTGTCAAAATCCATGAAGGAGCAGACATCCTGTCCAAACTTTCCCCTGAAGAAGCAACTTCCCGCCTGGCCACCCTGCCGGACTGGCAGATTGAGAACGGCGAGTTGACGCGAACCTTCAGCTTTGAGAGCTTCCTTGCCGCGCTGGCCTTCGTCAACCGGGTGGGTGAGCGGGCCGAGCAGGCAGGCCACCATCCGGATATTGACATCCGCTACAACCGGGTGCGCCTGAGCCTGGTCACGCATGACGCCGGGGGCCTCACAGCCAAAGACTTCGAACTGGCAGCCGTAGCCGACCGGCTGGCCTGACCCTCTCTTTGTGTGCCTCGCCCGCCTCAGGCAGGCTTCGCCCGGCGGATCGCGCCCCAAAATCCTGAAACTCAGATTTGGCTCGCTCGCATCTTCCTGGTAAACATTTTCGACGACCTTCCGGCTCCGCCGGGCTGGCACCGACCCCCGGCGGACACTGAAGCGGCATCGTTTATTCCTGTCTCCTGCCAGCCAGATGGTTCTGGCAAACGGCGGAATATTTTGGTACGTTAAAGATTCCAAACGACTTGTCACAACCTGGGAAGCCTTTGCACCATCCGGTTGCGCCCTTCAGCGCCAGAATATGTCTCTTTTTAGACACAGAGTCGGCTAAAATCATTGCGTAAAGATCGTCTAAAATAAATTTCGATTTTTGTATTTGCTTTTCTCTGAATCTATGCTATGGTGTATATATTCCGGTTGAGGAGGCGGCATGAACTGCCCTTTCCTTTGCTGGAAGTAGTTTGCGTCACTGGCCTCCCGGCACGAACAGCTAGACCGTTCGTGCCGCTTTTTTTTGCCCTGTCAGCCAGCGTTCGCTCGGTCCCTGGGTTCCCGTTGCCGCTCCCGCTTCCGAATCCAGTCCCCTCCGGTCTAAAATATTGCCAGGAAGGTCTTATGACGAGCAAATGGATAAAGAGCCGCTGGATTCTTGGGATGGTGGTCTGTGCCGTGACCGCTGCCAGTTATGCGCAGTGGACAAACCCGGCCGACGATATTCCCGCCTATCATCCCTCCGCGCCGCTCAAGGTCTCGGCCCTGCCGCCCATCCTCCGCGGCGCCCAACTGACCGGCGAGCACTTCCGCTATCCCTGGCAGGTTCACGCCTACCAGCAGGCGATCAAGATCAGCGACGTCCTCTACCAGCTCCCCTGCTGGTGCCACTGCGACCGCGCCTTGGGCCACACCAGCCTGCGCAGTTGCTATGAGACTGCCCACAGCACCCAGTGCGACATCTGCGCCAAAGAGGGCTTCTTCGCCTACCAGCAGACCAAGCTCGGCAAGACCCCGGCCCAGATTCGCGAGGCCATCAACCGCCGCGAGTACGAGAGCATTGATCTGGAGAAACAGTAGGCTGTTTGACAGCATCGGGAACCTGTGCAATGATGCATTTATCGCAACCGAAAGACGTACGGGTTGCATGATTATTCAGAAGAAATGACATTCACCACCAGCTCCGCCGTCTCTCGCGCACTCTGTTGTCGCTGACCCTCTCAGCGGCGATATCCCACACCTGCGCAGGCGTGATTGCTCCCTGACAATCGATTTTTGATGACACAGAAGCAATTTTTCTGCGCATGGAGTCCATCCATTCGCATCGATCCCTTTTATGGAGCCGTTCATGATGAATCGTAGGAGATTTCTCTTTTCCGCAGCGGTGGCCGCCGGCGCCGCGATAGCACAGCCCGTCCTGGGACAGATTGCGGGACAGGTTGCGGGCCGCAAACCGCTTACCCGCAAGCAGCGCGTGGACCGCGCGCTCGCCGGACGCGACGTGGACCGTCCGCCCTTCACGCATTGGCATCACTTCGGTCCTCAAACGCCTGAGGTTCATGCTAAAGCAACCCTCGATTATCACTGGAAATACCGCACGGACATCGTGAAGGTGATGAGCGATTATCCGTATCCCAAGCCCGCGGGCAACTGGTACGACCTGAAGGTTCTCGACAACCCCTTCCCCGATCAGATTCGCGCGCTGGAACTGATCCGCGACGGTTTAAATGGCGACGCCTACATCCTCGAGACCACCTTCAATCCCTGGCAGGTCGCGGTCAAGCTATCTTCAAAGGAAGAGGTTCTCCGCTTGCAGCAGGAGAATCCTCAGCGGCTGCTCGACGCTCTTGATGTCATCACCCAGTCGAGCATCCATCACGCCAAGCGAGCCTTTGGCGCAGGCGCATCGGGGATACTATTCTCGATAGCCAACGCCAAGCGCAACGAACTTTCGCCAGCCGACTACGCCCGCTTCAGCTTGCCCTTTGACAAGCGCTTCTTTGACGCGACCTCCAGCGCAAAACTCAGCTTCCTGCATCTGCATTGGGAGAACGAGTACGTCGATCAGTTTGTTGGATTCCAGGCTCCGGTTGTCAACTGGTCGGTGCAGACCAGCGGCGTCCAAGTGAGGACGGTGCGCGGCAAGTTTTCGCAGACCATCGCCACCGGAATCGACGAGGTGAAATACAAGGACCTCACCCCGGCGCAGATTCGCGAACAGTGGCTGAGCGCCAGCAGCGCAGCGGGAAGCAAGTTCATCCTGACTCCCGGCTGCTCGGTTCCCAATGACAGCACGGACGAGGAGTTATCCCGGCTTCCGCTGGTTCTCGGAGCTTGATCCCATGTCCTTCGTTCACTTTCAATCCGCTTCATTAGCCGCTGTGCCGGTGCGCTTCGTTTCGCGGAGCGCACCCCTCCTCTGTTGTTGCTACCGCGCAAGCTGACGCGCATCCGCGCGCATCATTCCAAAACTCATCATTCAGTCAACATCGCATGCCGGAGGTGTATCCGGCGTCATTGAAGGCCTGCTCGCCGCAGCGGCCTTCCCTCACTTTTTCCATTCTCAGGAGGATTCAAATGATTTCGATTCGCAAAGCAATCAGCGCTCTCTTTTTGTTCATCTCAGTGCCGCTCTTCGCCCAGTCCTATCACGGCGAAGTGCGCGGGCTGGTCACCGACCCCGGCAACGCAGTTGTCTCCGGAGCCAAGGTCACCCTCGTCGACGAAGCAAGAAAAGTGACTCGCGTGGCTGTTTCCGATGGCGCGGGACTCTACACCTTCAACCAGGTTGACCCGGCCACCTATCGCGTCGTAGTCGAGAACGCGGGCTTCAAGCGCTTCGAGCGCGGGGGCATCAACGTCGGCACGCAACAGTCCGTCACGGTGGACGTTGCACTCCAGTTGGGCGATACCTCGCAAACCGTAGAAGTATCGGCGGCCACCCCGCTGCTGGATACGACGAACGGCTCGACCTCGACGGCATTGGAAGAGCAGAAGCTGCTTGACCTGCCCACCTCCACGGGCAACGGGCGCAACCAGTACACCATCATCAATGTCTCGCAGAACGTATTGCCGGTGATTCGCGGTTCCGGATTCATTGACCAGAGCGATACCTCCACAGTGTCCGTTGCAGGCAGCCCGGAGTCCACCAATCAATACCTGATCGACGGCGTGCCCATCACCGACACTGTCAACCGGCCCACGATCATTCCCGCGACCGAGGCGACCCAGGAGCTCAAGGTTCAGGTAACCACGTACGATGCGGAAGTGGGAAGAACGGGCGGCGGCGTCTATAACACGCTGCTCAAGTCGGGCACCAACAACCTGCACGGCTCGCTCTACGGAGTTACAAGCCAATCTGTTTACAACGCCAACGATTTCTTCGCCAAGCGCGCCGGCGTTCCGCGTCCCGATGCGCCGTTCTACAGCTATGCCGGCTCCATCGGCGGCCCGGTCATCGTTCCCCGCCTGTACAACGGAACCGACAAGACCTTCTTCTTCCTTGCCGAGGAGGGATTCAGCGAAGCCAACTTCCTGCGACAGAGCTTTCAGGTGCCGACCGACCTTGAACGCACGGGCGATTTTTCGCAGAGTTATGTTCTGGATGCCACTGGCAAGCAGATTCCCGTCACCATCTACGACCCCATTTCCCGGCAGCCGATCCCCGGCAACAATCTCGCGAATGCCAGCATTCCAATCAGTGCGGTCGGGAAGAACATCCTCAGTTACTTCCCCCACCCCAACGTGCAGGGACTGCCTTCGGGAGCGTACAACTACAATGCGGCAGTGCCGGGACCGGCCAATCGCGGCCTGGAATTCGTCGGCAAGCTCGATCACCAGTTCTTCAAGTGGTGGACAGCCAACGTCTCCTATCTCCACTACTTCTGCATCATTCCCTTTGGCAATGCGCTGGGGACCGCGCCCGGATCGGAATCCATCACTTATAACCGGCACGTGGACGCCACAAATCTGAATAACATCTTCACCCTCAACCCCACCACCGTCCTCAGCGTCCGCTTCGGCTTCAACCGCTTTCCCAACGTCATTCTGCCGCTGAGCACAGGATTCAATCCCACAACCCTCGGGCTGCCCGCCTATAGCTATCAGCAGAATTTCTTTCCGCCGGTCGACATCACCAACTTCACCTCTCTGAGCGATTCAACGGCAACCAGGGACTTCTGGTCCTCCAGGAACCTCTTCACCCAGATTGCCAAAGAGGCCGGCAAGCACAGCCTCAAGGCCGGCATCGACTACCGTTCCATCGATCTTTCATTCACCGACTTCCAACACGCTCCCGGATACTTCAACTTCACCGGCAACTTTACCGAACAGACTCCCAATACGCCCAATGGCGGCGCGTCGGGCAGCGCCATCGCCGACCTGCTCCTCGGCCTTCCCACCAGCGGAAATATCGAGGCCTCCCGGCGCTTCTACCAGTACGTAAGTTACTGGGGCGCCTACGTGGAGGATGAATTCCGCGTAACCCACCGGCTCACCCTCGACTTTGGCTTGCGCTACGAGTACGAGACAGGCCTGAAAGACTCCAACAACAACCTCGTCGTTGGATTCAACCCAACCGTGGCCAGTCCGCTGGCAAAAACTGTGCCGGGAACCGTCGGCGGCCTGGAGTTTGCCGGCACGGGCGGACGCAATGAGACCGGAGAGCTTTCCAAGGCCAAGTTCGCTCCCCGCTTGGGTTACGCCTACGCTTTCGGAGACAAAACCTCGGTGCGTGGTGGTATCGGCGTCTTCTATTCGCCTTTGCGCTACGACGCTACGGCTGCCCTTCAGACCGGATTCACCACCGAGACTCCGCTCACCTCAAGCAACAATGGGGACTTGACTCCGGCGCCGGGCTTCACGCTTAGCAACCCGTTCCCCGGAGGGCCGCAAGCGCCCACCGGTAACGCCAATGGCCTGCTGACAGGCATCGGCGACCCCATCGCAGCCTATAGCCAGGAGATTAAATCTCCGGTCATCTACCAGTTCTCCACCGGCATTCAGCGCCAGTTGGCCCACAACACCATTCTTGAAGTTGACTATGTCGGTTCGCGCGGTCATCACCTGCTGCCTTCGCCGCAGGGCGGCGGAAGCGCCTCGCCCGCAGGCGGCGGACGAACCAATATCGACCAGCTCAACCCCTCCTACTATTCCCTTGGCGCAACCGCCCTCAATGCCTCCACCGCCAATCCCTTCTACCAAGCCGGAGGGCCGGGATTGATCGGCAAGGCACAGGTTCCTTACTACCAGACGCTCCTGCCTTTCCCGCAATTCGCTTCCGTCAACGTGATCACCACCAACAGCGCATCCAGCTATAACTCGATCGCGGCGCGCATCGAGCGGCGCTTTTCCAACGGGATCAGCTTCCTCAGCACGTACACCTGGTCGCGCAACCTGGACGGCTCCTATGAGACATCCAGTCCTTCGGGCGGCTCGAATTCCGGTCCGCAGAACATCTACGATCTGAAGTCCGAGTGGGGGCGTTCCTTCATTGATGTCCCGAATCGCTATACACTGGCCGGTTCGTATGTGCTTCCGTTCGGCAAGGGCAAGCGATTCCTGAGGGATGCGGGACTGTGGAATTACATCGTCGGCGATTGGCAACTCAGCGCCGTCACCTACTACCAGAGCGGTTTCCCGCTCGATATCGACCAGAATAACCAGAACGGCCTGATCGGCGCGGCCGTTCAGCGGCCTAACATCAATCCCGGAATCAGCCAGAAGACCTCCGGCAGCCTCTACAGCCGGGTCAGTGGATACATCAACCCCAAAGCCTTCACAGCCGTAGGCGAATTCCAGTTTGGCAATGCGCCCAAGGCCGACACCGCCCTGCGCGGACCCGGTTCCGGCTCCGGCAACTGGGACGCCACGCTGATCAAGAGCATCTCCATCAAGGATCGCGTCAACTTCGCCTTCCGTGCGCAAGCTCAGAATGTCTTCAACCATCCGTGGTTCGCACTACCCAACACCACACTGGGCAGTTCGACCTTTGGCCAGATAACCTCCGACTACAACACGCCGCGGCAAATCCAGATTGGAGGCCGCATCTCCTTCTAAATGCCGAACAGGGCGCCTGGCCGTGCCGTAGCTGGCCCGGCCGGCGCCTCTTTGTTCGATCCGAAATGAGATTTGAACCTCCCGGATTGCGTCGGAGAATGCGAAAGTACTCATTCCCTGGCCCTCATTTAGGCGGGCGTCAAAACTGGAACTGGCGTAGAATAGAGGAAGCAGCACGAGCCAGTTGGCCCGGTACTTCCCTAAGTCGGGGGCGTCACGGTTTCGACGGGATCGATTGCGGCTTAGGAGTCATGCCGGGGTGTGGGCACCCGTAATCGCCTGCAAAAACAAAGTTGCCAACGATAATCTGGCACTTGCAGCTTAATTAAATAAGCTGCCGTCTTCCACGGCTTTGCCTATGGGCTGTGAGCGGACGTCATACAGTAGGCTGGCGGCTGCGGCTCGGTCCGTGTTGTAACCGCGAGATCATCGGACTAGTTTTCGGCGCATCTTGTCCGTTCTGAGCGCCGGGGGCGAAACCAAAAGGAACCGGGCAAAGCATGAACACTCCTGGCTGACAGCGATTTCGGACGCGGGTTCGACTCCCGCCGCCTCCACCAACTATAAGTCTATTATTATCATATACATAGATTCTAGGCCTTGACTTTTGAGCTAGATTTGAGCTAGACTTCACGGCAAATGAGCACGCCCCTAATCGCCATCTTTGTACGCCACTCTACGGAATGCAAACACGCCGACGATGAGCTCTACCGTCGGTGCAACTGCCGAAAGCACCTCCGCTGGACCCACAACGGGGTCCAGTACCGGAAGACCGCAGGGACTCGTTCCTGGGTCGACGCCGAACAGGCCAAGCGGGATCTTGAAGACCAGCTGGCCGGACGCACTACCTCTCCCTCCGCCGAGGACAATGCCCAAACCATTGCCGGGGCAGTCTCGCTGTTTATAGCCGACAAGAAGGTCCAAGGATTGACCCCCGACCTCATCAAAAAGTACACGCTTTGGCTGGGGCGGCTGCGGACGTATTGCGAGGGCCGCGGAGTCTTCGTTGTAAAGGGCATTACCAGAGAGCTCGTCACTGGATTTTGCGAGGACTGGCCCAAACTCTACCCAAGCACGTACACCCGCGCCAAACTCCGCGAGCGCTACAAGAGCTTTCTACGGTACTGCTATGAGGCACAATGGCTGGAACGCGTGCCAGCCTGGCCAAAGATCAAAATCGATGAACCGCCGACCATGCCCCTCAAGGCAGATGAGTATAAGCGGCTTCTTGAGGTCATTCCGAGTGTTGTGCGCCGCCGGGATACGGCCATTTGGGCAGCCCGCGTCCGTGCGCTGTTCCAGCTTATGCGCTGGTCTGGTCTCGCGATCATGGATGCCCTCACGCTCAGATGCGATGAACTTATCCATGATGAAGCCAAAGGCATTTATCGGGTCATTACCCAGCGCACCAAGACTGGCACCAATGTCACCGTGCCAATCCCACCTGATGTAGCCCAGGAGCTACTCTCGGTTCAGAACGACAACGATGCCTTCTTCTTCTGGTCGGGCGATGGATCGAAAAAGAGCATCACCGGCAATTGGGGGAAGCGGTTTATCGTCCCGGCTTTTCGGGCAGCGCAAATTGAATGTGATGGTCACATGAGGAGCCACCGGCTCAGGGACACATTCGCAGTGGACTTGCTTGAGAAGGGCGTCCCCCTGGAGGAAGTCTCCAAGGCACTCGGGCATGAGTCCATCAAGACAACAGAGCGCCATTATGCAAAATGGGTCAGGGGCAGGCAGAACAGGCTCGATACGCTTGTCACTGGGACATGGGCTGAGCCGGTGGCTTAGCTGTTCAAGCCATCTCAAGGTGTTTCTCGAGCGCTTCTTGGACGCCGGTGGTGTCGAGATTTGCCGAAGCAAAGCTGGCGTTCAGCAACTCTTCCGGTAGCAGGTAGTCCCACTTCTCGCGAACCTTGTTCAACACGGTAGACGCGAGAGCAAGGGGATCGACAGCGCCCTCCGTGCGGAATGCCTCCAACACTTCGCGCACGTTGTCCACGGAGGCATCTTTGACGCAAACTGCCACGCCATCATTCATACTCCGCAAGCCTCTTGCGAGAAGCATCAGAAGCAAGGTGTCGTTGACTGCATCGCCGCGCCATAAAACAATCTCGACATCGGCACCCATCTGCAGCAGCCATGACTGGTTGAGCCCGAGCCTAGCGTAGTTTGCGCGCGCTTCATTCAGCAGCTTCTGCGCCGTGGGGTCAAGAAAAGGGATCGCATCCGTAGAACCGAGAATGAGGCGCATTTCTTCCCGCACCCTGTCATGGATCATTGCGCCCATGCTTCCGTCGAATGGTGGTACGGTGCCACCAGAGGCAGGCTTGACCTCGACGGTTTTATCATCCTGGTCGACCGTCATAACCTCCCAGCGGCGGCCGGCGAAGATGAGGAAGCTTCCCGGTGTCAGTGGCCTGTTGAGCGGCATTGAGCCAAGGGACCGGCCGGCAGTGACAATTCTGAATTCATCGCTCGAACTGAAAGCCGCGTAGAAGGAGAAGTGCGACGTTATCTGCTCGCCTTTTGGCGCCAGCATAATCAAGCCTGAAGGATCTTGAAATATGATCCTTTGCTCGTGCAGTTTCCTCAACAGGGAGGTGATTTGCTGCGGCGTCCCTGCCTTAAACGGGCCCGACGACCCGCAAAGTGTATCCCAGAGACTTTGTGCATACGCACCCCCATTCTGCACGAGGAAGGCAAGCACCTGCTGCACTAGGGTGGCCCCGTGGATCTTCGAGGTGGAGACTGGCTCGTACCACCTTAGAATGAGTAGCCGGACCATGGCAGCAACCGTAACCAGCCCCTCTCGAAGCATCTCGGAAAGGCCGGATTTGGCGGTCGGCTCATTCTCAATGCAGTAGGAACTCAGAATCATCGGTTCTCCTGGGCGACGCCCGGAGCGCCCCAGACGCTTTGCTTTTGCCTCTGCTTCTGCAGTGGCGATGAACTTTTCAACAATCCCGGAGAGCGCGCCTCCATCGGGCTTCGCCCGAGTGGCAATGTTCCTCGTCAACTCCGCATAGAGTGACCTTGCTGTCCCTGTCCCATGCAGACGCCGATCAGGATTGAGGTCAGCGGTTGCAGCGACCAGCTTCTCTTGCATCGCAATTGAGCGTATAAGATTGAGGAAGAAAGACTTACCGCTTCCGAATTCGCCAACGATCAGACGGAAACACGCTCCGCCGTCGGCAATCCGGGCAATATCTTTCA
>Ga0302156_10004108_pt1 | contig 10844 bp, 8 predicted proteins | sample I_Bog_N3_2_FD_193503 | JGI IMG/M metagenome (GOLD analysis project Ga0302156, IMG submission 193503) | Peat permafrost microbial communities from Stordalen Mire near Abisko, Sweden - I_Bog_N3_2 | ecosystem: Environmental > Terrestrial > Soil > Wetlands > Peat | place: Sweden: Abisko, Stordalen... | reverse complement strand
CTCGGACTGAAAAAGCCCTCGACCAAGCAATCACAGAAGCACTTCAGGAAATATCCGCAGAAAACGCACAAGCCTGGTTCCGGCTGACCCTTAACTGGGTACAGCTATGATGAAACTGCTCTAAGTGATCGGTCGCTTCGACCTCTGAGGTGAACGAAGATTGTGATTTTCAGCATCCTCGCCTGCGCGCTCGTGCGTGGGTTGGATTGCGCTGAATTGCACTCATTTGAGCTCATTTGGATAGTGCATCTGCCATTCGGGGTCATATAACGACCGCTTCATACCGTAGTCCAAATAAAACTTGAAGCGTTTAGGAAGTCGCCGGAGAGGTTCGAGTTTTGTAGGCGACATTCCTGCTCTTTGGAGGAGGAAGCCCAGCGCCTGATGGTATGGGTAAACGTACTTGGTTTGAGCGAGCAGAGAGACCAGTTTGTGTGTCGAAATCTGGTCAATCGTCTTTGGAAGTGCGTTTGCTAGCGTGGTGATTCCGCCAACATATTGTGGACGCACTACGCAGTCGATCAGTGTTCTCTCCAGTGACGTACATCGTATGGGTTGGCCGGAAGGTCCTATGATCTTCACCACGCCAGCATCGCCTGTATTCTTGCCGTTCAGGAAAACGAATGTGTGAGTCCCCGTCTGAAATTCGTAGGATGAGCGACGGGGTTGGTTCCTGAACGCCTGATCAATGCTGCTTTGGCTAAGGCGAGATGTTGTCTTCTTGGGAGTTTGCTCATGGTTCACGTAGATGGTGCTTTCCGGCAGTAGGCCGTGAACATGAAGCGCCGCGGCATGGGAGATGTAGGATCGCTTGTAGAACGAACAGGCGAATGGGAGCAGAGACAGATCGCCCGTTACGTAGCGGCTCTTGATTCCATAGTCCTTAGACTTGATGTCAATTCTGCGAGCGAAGTCATTATCCAGCAGGAAAGTGATGAGACGCCCAGGAGTGAGGTACTGAGGGGCCTTCCATTCATCTCTCTTCTCGGCCAGCAGCTCTTGAAAATCTTTTCGACTCCAGGCACGTGGAGGCAGTGCCTCGATGTGCGCTTGGATTGCGACTTGTGTTCTTAGCCGCATTTAATGCCTTCACTGCTAGGTATGTATACCTAGCAGTGAAGGCAGCAAACGAAGGATCGGATGAACGGTAGTTGGCAGGTATACATACCTGCCAACTACCAAAGATGAAATAAAATGATGTCCGCATATTCGGTAAAATGACGCCGTTTATGCTTCATATTCCTCATAAACGGCACGATTGTACCGCTTATGAAATATTGACTTAAACGGCACTATTATGCTGTTTATGTTGACATTCTGATATAAAAGGTACTATTCTACCGATATGTCCGACATGACTTTTATGTCTCCGGACGAACTGCAGGCTGCATTGGGAAAGCAGCTCCAAGAACTGCGTATCGCGAAGAACTTGGATCAAATCACGACTGCCGAGAAGGCCGGAATCTCCGAGAAAGCATTGAGAAATCTTGAGGCTGGTCGCGGATCAAGCATTCAAACGCTCGTTCGCGTCTTGAAAGCTCTCGATTCTCTCGATGGCCTGCGTTTGCTTGCGCCTAAAGCCTCTGTCAGCCCGCTGGCGCTTTTGCGCCATTCGGAAACCGCCCGTCGGCGTGTGCGTCGTTCAAGCATTGAGGCAAACAAAGGATGAAAGACGTATCGGTTATTGAAATGTGGGTTTGGGGCCGTTTCGCGGGGGCTGTCACTCTTGACCCCAGTCTCGCCTATTACGCGTTCGAATACGATCCTACTTGGAAAAGAGCGGGGGTCGAACTATCTCCCCTTCATATGTCTTTGAAGGAGTCCCGGTCGGTCTACGTTTTTCCGACGCTTCCGGAAGCTACATATTTCCGTCTCCCTGCTCTTTTGGCTGACGCACTACCAGATGACTTCGGAAACGCTCTCATTGACGCATGGATGGCCCAACGAGGCATCGTGAAAAGTTCCGTCACTGTTCTTGACCGACTCGCATATATGGGAAAACGAGGAATGGGCGCGCTAGAGTTTCGACCTGCGAGAGGAGCTCACAAAGAAAGCTCGGCTCCCGTCGAAATGAAAGAGCTCGTTGAAGAGGCAAGGCGCCTTGTCCAGGGAACCTTCTCAGTCGACCATGAAGCCAAAGCCGCCCTCGCCAACATAATCAAGGTCGGGACCTCCGCCGGCGGCGCCCGAGCGAAGGCCGTTATCGCGTGGAATCCGGCAACGGACGAAGTGCGGAGCGGACAATTCGATGCCGCCCCAGGATTTGAGCATTGGCTGTTGAAATTCGATGGAGTAGGCAAAGATGAGGAACTCGGAACCGGCGAAGGCTACGGTCGAATTGAATTTGCATACTATTTGATGGCAACGGCTGCAGGCATCAGGATGTCGGATTCGCGCTTGCTCGAGGAAAATGGACGCGCTCACTTCATGACCAAGCGATTTGATCGTGAAGTGATTGGTGGAAAGACTCTGAAACACCACATCCAGACGCTGTGTGGAATCAATCATCTTGACTTTCGGCAACGCGACACACACGACTACTCGCAACTCTTCATGACGGCTAGCGAGCTCGCCCTCGACGATGATGCGTTGAACCAAATTTTCCGTCGCATGGCATTCAATGTAATGGGGCGCAATTGTGACGATCACACCAAGAACTTTGGCTTCATTCTCCGACAGGGACAACCGTGGAGTCTTTCACCAGCCTACGATGTGACACACGCCTACAACCCAATGGGTAAGTGGACCTATCAGCATTTGATGAGTGTCAACCAAAAGTTCAAAGACATCTCCAAGGCGGATCTTCTAGAGGTTGCTAATCGTTTCAGCGTAAGAAAGCCCGAGAACGTCCTATCTGATGTTCGTAGCGCCATTGACAGTTGGTCCCAATTCGCTAAGCGGGCGAATCTCTCTCCATCTCTCCAAAAGCGCGTCGCCTACGATTTACTGCAGCTATAGCATAACGAGGAGACCTCTGCCGAGCCCCGGCAGAGCTCGCAGGGTCTGGGCAAGAGACTGGCATATCATCTGATCCGGGTCTCAACTGGCGATAACAGGGCAATGCGCTCATTGACAGATGGTTAAGAGCGATTGTCGGGATTACTCCTCAAAACGCCCCAGCGTCCGGGAGCGCGGTCGTGCCCCTGCGCGGTGCCCAAGTAAACGCCTTCTGCCAGACCAAACAGGCTCAAAACCGCCCCAAAACACATCTCCGACCCCGTTTTCACGTGTTGATGGGAAATTCTGTGGTTTTCACTTCTCTTATTTGGTCAATTTCATGGTTTTGAATTCTATTAAATGGTCAATTTCAAGGTATTCCCCTCGAAAAACCGCAACCTAACGAGCGAACATTTGCGGGGCAAGTGACACCGCTTGAGCGAACATTTGGCCGACTCAGCGCACCCCCGAAACGAACATTTGCGTTGATTCCACGGGACTTCCGCGCCTGCACCCAGCCCCAACGCAACAAACAAAAATTTGCTCCCCGCCCCAACACACGGCGCCCAACCCAGACGTCCCCCGACTCTGAGCTGGGCGCGCGAGTTACCCGAGTCTCCCAAAACCCTTGTCCCGGGCAACGCCTTCGACGGTCTCCCGCCGCGCGGGGTTGCATCTCGCTAACGCCGCTAACGCCGCTAGCTCCGCCAACCCCACTAACTCAGCTAACTCCCCACTTACAACCCGTTCTGTGCGCCCTCTTCCGGATGCACCACGCGATAACTCGCTCCACCGTTCGACCACACCAGCAGCAGAATGTCTTTGTTCTGCGGCACCGCGTGAACTTGGCTCACGAAGTTATCGGCATCCGCCACCGGATGGCGATTCACTTCGAGAATCACGTCGCCGGCAGTCAGGCCCGCATTGTCCGCCGCGCTGCCGGGGCGCACTTCTTCAATGGCCGCGCCATGCACCTGCTCCGGCACATGCAGTTGCTGGCGCACGTCAGGCGACAGATCCGCAACCGTCAGTCCCAGCCGTCCGCGTTGCTCGCCCGCGCCTCCGTTGCTGGCTTCTTCAGGCGCCTCTTTATGGAACTCCCCCACTGTTAAGTGAATGCTCTCGGGCTTGCCGTCGCGCAGAATGCCCAGCTCAAGCGCCGTTCCCGGCGCGGTTTCGCTCACCGCAACCTGTAGCTCGCGCCCGTCCATGATCTTCTTCCCGTTCAGTTCGCGCAGCACGTCGCCGTTCTTCAGTCCGGCGCGGCCCGCGGGCGAATCGGGCGTAACCTGGCTGATAACTGCGCCGCTGGCGTCAGGCAAGTTGAAAAACTGCGCGTTGTCGGGCGTCACGTCGTTCATGCTGATGCCCAGGTAACCGTGATGCACCGTACCGGTCTTGATGATCTGGTCCACAGAGGCCTTCGCAATCTCCGACGGAATCGCAAAGCCCGCGCCTGCAAACGAGCCGCTGTTCGAAATGATGAAAGTGTCGATGCCGATCAGTTCGCCGTGCGCATCTACCAGCGGGCCGCCCGAGTTACCGGGATTAATGGCCGCGTCAGTCTGAATAAAATCGCCCGGCTTGCGCGCATCGTCGGTGTAAGGGTTAGGCCGGTTGAGCGCGCTGATGATACCCCGAGTTACCGAGAACTGGAAGTAACCGAACGGGCTGCCGAAAGCCAGCACCGTCTGACCGGGATGCAGTTTCGTCGACTCTCCCCAGGAAATGCTGGGCAAGTTCTTCGCATCGATCTTGATAACTGCCAGGTCGTTGAGTTTGTCCTCGCCCACTAACTTCGCGGTAAATACCCGCCGGTCGTTCATTGTGACCCGCATCTCCGTCGCGCCATCCACCACGTGGTCGTTGGTCACAATGTATCCATCCGGAGAAATGATCACGCCGCTCCCCACCCCATGCTCTATCTGCGGCTGCGGTTTCATACCTTGTCCGCCCCCGGGCCCGCCTTGTCCGAAGAAGAACTGCCGCAATCCCGGCGGCAAATCCTGCGGATTGATGCCACCAGAATCCTGTCCGCGCCCGCGCCCGTGTCTCTCGCCTTGCTCATCGTCCGAAACCCGCGAGGTCACCGCGACGTTGACGACAGCAGGCGTAACGCGTGCGGCAACCGCTTCCACCGCGTTGTCAAGCGCCACCAGCGAAGACACGCTGGAGTCGTCCAGCGGCCCCGCAGCGGCTGCCATCGCCCTGTTGTGGTCAAAGAAAAACGTAAAAACAAAAAGAAACGTAGCCAGAATGCCTGCCGGCACAGCTAGCTTTTTCGCTCTTGCTACTAATGAATTAGTTGTCATCGACATAATGATCTCCATTGGAATTGAAATTTCTGGTTAGAGTTTGAAAACCAGCCAGCCGCTCTGAGGCAATGGAGCGGGAGGCTGGCCGGAATCTTCTGCGGGTGCCGGTTTCGCGTCGGGCACAGGACCGTTGGGCCCAAAGCTGATCGGATACACCGCAAGTATCAGCCGCGTGAAGGTGATCCGCGTGAATGTCCGCCTGTGAGTTGGATTTGCGGCATCCACAGATTGTCCCGGCGCAGGCGCATCCGTGTCATAGTCGGCGAATTGTCTGCCGTGGCACCGCGAAGTTCGCACTTCTTCCCACGTGGTCAGCTCGATATATCGCGGTTCGCCGGCAAAGGCGGAATTCGTATCTTGCCCGGCTATATCCCCGTCTGCATCCGGCATTTCTGCCCGCAGCAGCACCTCCCGCGGAGCTTCGCTTGTCGACGCGAGCTCTTGCTGCGATGCGCCCACCGGCTCAACCGGTTTCGTTACGGCCCGGCGCGATAAAGCAGGAGTGAGCGGCGCAACCCTGTCCCTTGCGGGCAAAACCGCCTTGATTTCCACCACGCGCAAACCGGAATTGCCGCGCTCCGCCTGCGTCTTGAGCGTCGCCGTCTGCGCCGCGGGCACAAAAGCCACCATCTGCGGGCAACGCGCCAATTCCACTGAAGCAATCAGCAGGCCGCATCCGGCAACGCCCACCAGAGCTCGCGCGGCCACGGGATGAAGCGCCTGTTTGCGCGCGAGAATGCTGTAGACGCGGCGCACCAACTCGGGACGGCGCTCAAATGCGCCAAGTGAAAGCGCGTGGGCGCGGCGTCGCTCCAGGCGAACCTCGATTTGCCGTTCGGCAAGGCTGGTGAGGCATTCCGCGTAGGCGCGCGGCGCTTGTGTCCGGCGCACCACGCCCTCGTCGCAAGCCATCTCACGCTCGCGGCACAGGCGGCTTTCGATCCACACCAGCGCAGGGTTCAATGGGAACAGAACCAAGGCCAGCTTTTGGAAAAGATTGGTCCAATCGTCGCGGCGGCGCAGGTGTTCGGCCTCGTGCAGAACCACTTGCTCAAGTTCGCCAGGCGTCAGGCGCGCGAAGAGCCATTCAGGAATCAGAATGCGCGGCGCGAAAAAGCCAATCACGCAGGGGCGGTCGAGCCTGCGCGTCGTGCAAAGTTCGGCGACTTTACGTGAATGGTCGCGTCGCGTCGGACAGGCAGCAGTAAGCAGAGCGCACAAATGCGCATCTACTTCAACGGGCGTGGCTGAATTCCACAACTGGCGCAGGTGCAGTGAGTGGACGGCGAGGCTAGCCGCGCGCACTAGCGATGCCACCAGCCACAGCGCAGCGATCGCCAATGCCCAGCGGTCGTCAATCCGAAACCAGGGCGTGGCAGCCGGTGCGCCCGGCATAGCGTTGAGCGCGATTACACCTGACGCGCTGCGCGCAAGCCAGGGCAGAAACCCAAGACCAACAACGACCGTGAAGGCCGCGGCCCAAATGATGAAGCGCTGCGCAGCGCCGATGTGAATTTTGACGCGTGATGTTAAGCCAAGGCAAACCCATAGAACCAGTGCGATTGCCGCGCCCTGCCACATCGCCGCGACCGCCACGGGCGCCGCGGTTTGCGCAAAGGCAACCAGCCATCCGCCCGCGCGGGCCAGCGCCGCGTGCACTCCACCAATCGTGAGGGTCTGGAACATCTATCCCCCGCTCCCCTTTTCCGCGCTGGCGCTGCGAATCGCTTCCTTCAGCCGCTCTAACTCTTCGGCGCCAATCTCGTCATCGCCCAATAGTGATAACACCAGTTGCTCACGCGAGTTGCCAAAGAACCTCCCGAGCACATTGCGAACCTCCGTGCGGCTCGCCTCGTCCTCCGCAACGCAAGGGATGTACACGAACGCGCGGCCCTCCTGCCGGTGCTCCACATAGCCCTTCTGTTCGAGGATCCGGATCGTGGTAAGCACCGAGTTATAGGCCAGCGGTTCGCTCTCGGGCAATGCGGCCACCAAGTCGGTGACTGCCGACTCGCCCCTCCGCCACAGGATCTTCATCAGCCTGAGCTCGGCTTCGGTAAGCGTATTGGATTTCCTTGGCGGCATCGCTAACCTGTTGATTCTGTTTGTTTATTGTCTCAGTCGAACGTCTCTTGCATTCCAATAGACGAACAACTAAAGGATTAGTTAGTAGTTTCCCAGATATTTTTTCGGCCGTCAAGGCGGACCGCCAAGCGAAGCGTCAGTAGGTCTCCAACCGCTTGAAGAAGAACCCTCCTGTGCCCATCCTCTCGCCCGTCTTTTTGGGCGAATGATCAGGAGAACACGCACCTTGTGCTACGATCCGTGCAAGCGTTCACGGACTTGATTCTTTGCGCGGAATCGTGGCCGGAAAAATGTCTTCCGGCAGTGCTCACGGCGAACGCCTTTCCCGGAACAGCAGCGCGGGCCGTAATTGAGGTTCCGTGCTCACGAGGGGTGGAATGGACAACCAGTTACGGCCTCTGAATCTCGGCGAAATTCTTGACCGCACGGCGCAGCTCTACCGGCGCAATTTCTGGCTGTTTGTGGGCACGGCAGCGCTGCCCTTGCTGATCGTATTCGCTCTCGCCATTCCCGCCGGAGCCATCTTCGTCATTCCCGGGATTGCGAGCAGCAGGGCCGGGGAGCTGTCTCCCGCGGAGATCGGGATCATCGCCCTTCTTGTGATCGTCGCCCTGCCCATTTACCTTGCCGTGTACGTTTATTCCTACGCAGGCATCACGCAGGCCACCGTCAGCGTGCACCTCGGCGAGAAGCCTACGATCCGCGCCACGCTCAAGAGCGTGCACACACGGTTCTGGACTTACTTGTGGTATCTGCTGCTGCAAGGAATTCTGGCCGCCTTTCTCCCCATGGTCGCTGCCATGGTCATCATCGGGCCGCTCATCTACTTTGTATCCCGCCCCGACGCTGATCTTGGCGCGCGTTTTGTTCTCGGCTTCGCGATGGTTCTGGTGGGAGTTGTGGCGTTTGGCGTCATCATCTGGTTGACATTAACTTTCGCGCTAGGCATGCCCGCGTGCATTGTAGAGAAGAAAACCGCCTGGGATTCGATCGTCCGCTCGTGGCATCTGAGCCAGGGAACGCGCGGCCGCATCTTTGTCACCAATCTGCTGGTCGCGGCGCTGGCTTTTGCTATAGGAATGGCCCTGGCCGTTCCCCTACTGATCCTTGTTGCGGTGCTCCCCGCGGCGGGAATCACCATCGCGAATTCGTCGACAGTAATGGTGGTGACCGAGATCGTGCGCGTAGGTCTGGATTTCATTTCGAAGGTGCTGCTGGCGCCGATCTATATGATCGCTGCCGTCCTGTTTTACTACGACCAACGCATCCGCAAGGAAGGCTTCGACATTGAGTGGATGATGCAGCGGGCAGGTCTCACGCCTCCGCAACCGCAAAGCGTGCCCGCTGGGATTCTCGGGCTCGCGCAAACCCCATCCGCGGCATCGCCGGGCGATAGCGCTGGAGGTTTCGGGCCGGTTACGCCGCCTGATAGCGTGGAAGAGCGATGAATTCGATGCGGTCGGGGTCGCGTAAATGGAGCGGTGGAGTGACGGCGAGGCTGGCCCCCGATGTCTTGCTTTCGCTTGTCGCAGCGTTGTTCGTGCTGGCGACCGCCGTGCCGCATGTGCGCGCTCAGCAGCTTCCTTCCAACGCGGGCTGGCGCGATGTGAATTTTGCCGAGTACCGCCAGCACCTGAATGCATTGGACAACGTAGTTGCCGATTGCCAGGCGCAGCTCAAGCTCAAAAAACCGGCACCTGCGAATAACATCGCCTGCGATCCCGATCGCGTTGGCCCCAACGATCGTGTGCAGGGTCCAGGCGCCACCGCATCGCAGGCGCGCGAGGTGCGCTACGACTGGCTGCGAAGTGTACTGATCCACGCTGGGGACAAAGGCAGTGCGGCGCAGCCCGTTGCCGTAGGTGCGCATTCGAGCGCTAAAAGCCAACCTAAGAACATGAGCGATTTACTCAACGACGCGCGCCAGCGCCTCCAGATGGATGAACGGCAGGCTGAAAGTCCGCTCGCGACCAATCCCGCCTACACTGACGAACGAAAGTCCCTCGACGCGATTCTGGCCCAGCGCGAGTACCAGGGAGTGACCAAAGTTTCGGTCAGGGATCGCGTCCTGGAATGGCTCGGAAACCTCTTCGACAGAATCCTGACGAGCCTCGCGGGGATGGGGGCGCGAGCGCCGTGGGCTGCGCGGTTGCTCGAGGGCTTGCTGCTGGGCGGAATCTGCATTGTGTTGATCTGGTTTTTCATCCGCATCGAGCGTAGCGCGCGGGTACGCCTCGTTCCTGATGTCGAGCCCGCTCCGGGATCGCCCTCGGCGCGCGAATGGCAGTTGTGGGTTAAGGATGCTCAGGCCGCGGCGGCAGGGGGCCTGTGGCGCGAGGCCATTCATTCCGTCTATTGGGCGTCGATTGCCCGCCTCGAATCGGGCCGTTCATGGCCGGCCGACCGCGCGCGCACGCCGCGGGAATATCTCGGCCTGTTGCGCGGCAATGATCCGCGCAAGCCCACGTTGACGGCGCTCACGCGCAGCTTTGAACGCACGTGGTACGGCGGGCGCGATGCCGCGGCCACCGACTTCAATTCTGCAATGGCGCTAGCCGCGGAGCTGGGAGTGCAAGCGGAATGAAGCTCTTCGCATCACTCGACCCCAGAGATCGCAAACTGCTCATCGGCTGTATCTGCGCGGTTGTCGTACTGGCTGTGGTCACGGCTTTTTTTGCGCGTAGTGAAGACCGCGACAACAACCCTGTGCCCAGCACCTATCGAACAGGCAAGCATGGCGCCCGCGCCGCCTACGAATTGCTCAAGGCCAACGGTTATGACGTCGAACGGTGGGAGCGGCCGCTGAGCGACTTGCCGGCGCTTACCGACGAGCAAACGGTAGTGATCTTCGCCGAGCCCGACCCCACTTCACCTGAAGACCTCAAAGCCGTGAAAGACATTGTTGCGCGGGGCGGACGCGTGCTGTTGACCGGATGGTCGGGAGGGATCCTGGCGCCAAGCGGAAACGCCCTGCCTCCGCAGCAATTTGGGGCGGCCTGCAAGCTCACACCGCAGGGGCTCGACCCATTGGCCTCGTCGGGCGAAGTGTGGATGGTTCCCGAGGCCGCATGGGGATCGGACCAGCCGCTCGACCGCGTTGAGTACAACTGCGCTGGATCGCCCGCCGTGGTCGAGTACACGAGCGGCAAGGGCGAGGTGATCTGGTGGGCCAGCTCCACACCGCTTGAAAACGGCTCAATTCAGCGCGCCCAGAACCTGAATCTGTTTTTGAATTCCCTGGGCGCGCCCCAGGACCATCATTTCTATTGGGATGAATCGTTGCACGGCGAAGTTTATTCGAACTGGTACTTTGCCAGCGGCGTGGCGCTGAATCTGCTCAAGGCGGGCCTTTTCGGAATTGGATTGCTGGTGATATTTAGCTTCAGCCGGCGGCGCGGGCCCGTGCGCGACCTGCCGGCGCCGGTGCGCGCCACGCCGGTGGAGTTTCTTGAGGCGCTGGGTTCGCTCTACGCCGAGGCGGGCGCGTCGGCAACATCGGTGGACCTT
>Ga0302156_10004091_pt1 | contig 10867 bp, 6 predicted proteins | sample I_Bog_N3_2_FD_193503 | JGI IMG/M metagenome (GOLD analysis project Ga0302156, IMG submission 193503) | Peat permafrost microbial communities from Stordalen Mire near Abisko, Sweden - I_Bog_N3_2 | ecosystem: Environmental > Terrestrial > Soil > Wetlands > Peat | place: Sweden: Abisko, Stordalen... | reverse complement strand
AACCGGATAGCGTGTCGTTCATATGAGCAGATAAAAACGACCATTTGATTACGGTGACAACAAGTGTTTTCCAGCATCAGCGATGAAATGAATGCGCTCACCGACATGAATTACTTGGGTCCGAATTATGTTCGCTAGCACTACCGATGAAACCTATGCAAAGGTATTGCATCTTCCACATGCAAAAAAAATGAATCCAAAATCAGACTTCGGGTCGAGGCCGCTCTGAAAATTCGGACAATTGTTCTAGGGTCTGGTTGTTTCACTAGCCTGGCACTTCACGACGGCAATTTTCTGTCCAAGAAATCGGGACCACTTCTACGCAGTAGCTGAAACCATGAACGCCATTAAAAACAGTTTGGAAAGACGCCTGCTTCTTTCCATTGCGATGGTGACCTTTCTGTATAGCCTCAGCTCAGCATTCGTCGTATTTCATTTTAGTTATCAGAATGAGTTCTCTCAATTGCACTCACAGCAGCAGCAACTGGCAATGGCGCTTCAGCCGGCCGCTGCACTCGCCGTATTCAAAGAAAATAAAAACAACATTACCGTTGCATTCGAGCGCAAGAAAATTGAACAATCAGCATTAAAGGTGGCGCTATTTGCAGCAACATTGGCACTTGGAGAAGCCATACTGCTTGCTCTTGCCATCATCGTGGTCACTCGTATCGTCTTGCTCCAGCCGCTATCAAAATTGGCAAACAGCGTTTCTAATCTCAATGCAGGACAATCCCATCGCCTCGACATTGCTGAGCGCAATCATCAGGACGAAATTGGCTTGATCGGAAAAAGCATCAATAAAATGATCGCCTCTATTGATGATGCAATGCGTCAGATTACCCGCGAAAAAAATATCGCACTACAAACAACAGCATCGAAGTCGCGATTTTTAGCTGCGGCCAGCCATGATCTCAGACAGCCTATGCATGCACTAAACATGTATCTGGGGCTACTGCAAAGCTACTCCTTATCGCCGGAGGCGCTCACTTTATTGGCTAAAGCAAGACAGTGCGGACAATCCATGGATGAGATGTTTTTGGCATTTCTGGATATTTCCAAACTCGATGCCGCCGTCGTCAAGCCGAATCTGAGCAACTTTGCGTTACAGGAAATCATTGATCAGGTTTTACTGGAATTTCACCCCGTTGCCCGCGACAAGGGAATTACCTTGTCATGCGTACGCACTAAATCCTGGATTTATTCTGACGCAGACTTTGTAAAAAATATTCTGCGCAATTTAATGTCGAACGCGCTACGCTACACCGCCACAGGGAAGGTGGTGGTCGGTTGCAGACATAAAAACGGAACAGTTGCGTTATGCGTTGCCGATACAGGCTGCGGTATTGCGGACATTCATAAGAATCAGATTTTTAATGATTTTTATCAGATAAATGCAGCAGATAAACCGCACAACAAAGAACAAGGAATCGGCTTGGGACTTGCCATCACACAACGACTGGCAACACTTCTAGCAACCCGTATTGAGGTGGTATCGCAGTTGGGACGTGGGAGCATTTTTTCCGTGTGCCTCCCTGCTGCAAGTCCCCTCGCCCGCCCCCTGCGATGTGAGCCCCTCTCGATGCGACTTGAAAAACCCACCAGCCTGACGGGGCTGTTGGTTCTGGTGATTGATGACGATGAAATTATTCTTGATTCGACATACTCACTGCTCTCCACATCCGGCTTTTTTACCATTGCTGCGACGTCTGCGGCAGAAGGCATTGCCCGTCTCACGGCGGAAAATCGCATCCCCGACCTGATTCTTTGCGACTATCAACTGGCTTTCGCCACAACCGGTTACGACGCCATAGAGATGATTCGTGAAGAATTCGCGACTAACATTCCAGCCTTGATCGTGACCGGAGATACGACACCAGAACACTTGAGAGAATGGAAATTGAGTGACATACGCGTCTTGCATAAACCAATGCAAGCCGAGAGGCTTCTGAAAGAAATCATCAATACAATAAAGCGCTATCGAATGGATCGCCCCGGCCAAACCTAGGGCCATTCCATGTGCATATGCGAATGTTAAAAACTTACAAGAAGCGATCTAAAATTTTACGACTATGCTTGTCCAGTGCCTTGATGTCACGAATCAAGAACTGAATCCCATGACTATCTGCAATCAGCAAAGCCGATAGTGGCAGACGGCGGATATCCTCTTCGCCCTTGAGCGTGAAAGAGGTCGCACCACGATTGGTATCGACCTCCCATACGGTCGGCGTTGAATAGCTGGAAACACCGCGAATGCTGGTGATTTCCGGCATGAATTCGCGACTCGCCAGTTCCTGCTCGATGATTGCTCGTATCGATGGCGACACGTCCGACCATTGTTCAATCCAGGCCAACTCATGACCTTCAGCGCTGACCAGTGCAATCCCTTGTTCCGGCGCGCCGATAGGAAACGCGCGCACTGGAATCGCCCCCACATGCTCGACGCCGTCAGCGTCGATAAAAACCAGGCGGCCAAAGTCATTGTGACGTAATTCAAACTGATGCATTGCGGTGTTGATCTCATCGGCCATGATTATTCCCCATCCTCTTCGCTACCCTGCACTTCGCCCTCAGGGTTGCGCAACTGCGCCTGATACAGCCGGTAATAGGCACCTTCTTTTGCCATCAATTCTTCATGCGGCCCGACCTCAACGATTTCTCCGCGGTCAAGCACCACCAGCCGGTCGGCCTTGCGCAAGGTCGACAAGCGATGCGCAATGGCAATCGTGGTGCGGCCCTTGACCAGATTGTCGAGCGCCTTCTGGATTTCCTTTTCGGTGGTCGTATCGACCGATGAGGTAGCCTCATCCATGATCAGGAAACGAGGGTCAATCAACAACGCACGGGCAATCGAAATACGTTGGCGTTCGCCTCCCGACAAGGCCTGACCGCGCTCACCTACGAGCGAATCGTAGCCATGCGGCAGACGTAGAATGAACTCATGCGCATGAGCAGCACGAGCGGCGGCGATGGTCTCTGTGCGCGAAGCATCCGGCTTGCCGTAGGCAATATTTTCAGCAATCGTGCCAAAGAACAGGAAAGGCTCTTGCAATACCAGGCCGATGTTGCGGCGATACTCGGCAATTGGCAAAGAGCGGATATCCACGCCATCGATGCGAATCGAGCCTTCCGACACATCATAAAAACGGCAAATCAGGTTAACCAAGGTGCTCTTGCCAGAACCACTGTGGCCGACCAAGCCGATCATCTCACCCGGAGCAATCGATAGATCCACACCGCGCATGACCGAACGATTGCCATAACGGAAACCGATATTGCGCAGCTCAATGGCGCCCTTGACCTGTTCGATATGCACCGGGTTGGCTGGCTCCGGCACACTGGAGACGTGATCGAGGATTTCAAAAATTCGCTTGGCTCCAGCCGCGGCCTTTTGGGTGACAGAAACAATGCGGCTCATCGAATCCAGACGGGTATAAAAACGGCTGATATACGCCAGAAACGCTGTCAACACACCCACCGTGATTTGCTTCTCGGAAACCTGCCAGATACCAAACGCCCACACCACTAAAAGTCCGATTTCGGTAAGCATGGTCACCGTCGGTGTAAATAATGACCAGATCTTATTGACGCGGTCATTGACCAACAAATTATGGCGATTGGCCTCGCGAAAACGCGCTGCCTCGCGTTTTTCCTGGGCAAACGCCTTGACTACGCGTATGCCAGGAATGGTGTCGGCCAGCACATTGGTCACCTCGGACCAGATCCGGTCAATTTTTTCGAAACCATGACGCAGACGGTCGCGCACCGCGTGAATCATCCAGGCGATGAACGGCAAGGGCAACAAGGTCACCAGCGCCAGCCAGGGATTGATGGAGATCAAAATTGCCGACGTCATGATGATCATCAAGACGTCGATAATGAAATCGAGCAAATGCAGAGACAAAAACACGCAGATACGGTCTGTTTCCGAACCGATCCGCGCCATCAAGTCGCCGGTACGCTTGCCGCCAAAGTATTCCTGCGACAGGCGCAGCAAATGTTCATAGGTTGTGGTGCGCAAATCCGCACCGATGCGCTCGCTCACCAGCGCCAGAATGAAGGTGCGGCCCCAGCCCAGCACCCAGGCCAGCAAGGCCGATCCCAGCAGACCACTCAGGTACAAGCCGGCCAGGTGGGTATTGATGGGCGTACCGTTCTGGAATGGAATGAGCACATTGTCCATCAGCGGCATCGTCATGTACGGCGGCACCAGAGTAGCCGCCGTTGAGGCCAGCGTCAGCAAAAATCCCAATAGCAGCGAGCCCTTGTAAGGCCCGGCAAAGCGCGTCAGTCGGAACAAGGCCCAGCTCGACGACGGCGCTTCCTTGACTTCCGGGCAAATGGCGCAACTGTCCTGCCCTTGCGGAATAGGTGCCTGGCACTGCGGGCACAAGGCAAGCTCTTTCACCTGCACCGCCTGGCCCGTCAGATGCGCGCTGCACTGCAACTCATACTGACTGATCAGACGCAAAGCCTGCGGATTTTGCGCCAAGGTATAGCGCCATAAGGCCAAGCGTGCCTGACCATCGAGTAACTCCAGACTGCCCACACCAGCATGGTCAGCATGCTTGAGCAACAGCCCGCCACGATAATCCCAGGCCTGCCAGACGCCATCGGCATAGGCCAGCAAACGGTGCTCCGTGACCAGCAACAGATTGCGCGCAAAACGCAAGGCACCATCCAGATCGAGTTCGATCCAGGCCATGATTTGTTCGTCGGCAGCCAATTGCACTTGCACTTGCTCTCGCCATGCAGCAGGAAAGTGACTTGGTATCGGGGAAAGGGGAAATTCTCTATTCATCTCAGCGGCATGGGTGTCCTGTGTGGACAGGGAAAAATGGATTTGCTGGCAACTTTTTGCCTGCAAACGATGCCGCGCCTATTATATCGTATGGATTTGAGTGGGATTTATGGCAAATTTTGAAACTTAACTCATCCAAGAACATGACAACCAACTTAAATTAATTGTATAAGATCGTAAAAATATTCTGACAAAATGCTGATTTTTTTGCATGCAAGACACGAAACAGTCTGCGACAATATCAAAGCTTTTTTACCAACACGAGAAGGCCACCCCCTGACGAACTGTCTTTTGGCAAGAAAAAATCAGCATAAACCGGCAGAAAATCACGCAAAAAAACATTGTACTGAGCAGTATTTTATTTTGAACACGTAAACCAATCGACACCTAATGCGTTATTCAGGCTTGGACCGATTAAACAGACAAGAGCCAGCGGCACATCTGCTTACACATGAAAAATATAGAATTTCTCCGTTTCCTGCCTTTGCATGGCCCAAACATCTGGACCTACCGGCCCGCACTCGAGGTATGGATAGATATAGGGGAACTGGAAGATTTTCCGTCCAATAGCATTCCCGGCTTCAACGAGCGCCTGACGGCCTGGTTGCCAACGCTGGTCGAACACCGTTGCAGCTATGGCGAGCGCGGTGGCTTCCTGCAACGACTGCAGGAAGGTACCTGGCCCGGCCATATCATGGAACATGTCACGCTGGAGCTGCAAAATCTGGCCGGTTTGCCGGGCGGCTTCGGCAAAGCCCGCGAAACCTCGACACGCGGCGTCTACAAAGTGGTTGTACGCGCCCGCCATGAACAAGTCACCCGTGCCGCCCTGCACGCCGGGCGCGATCTGGTCATGGCCGCCATCGAAGACCGCCCATTTGATGTCGACGCCGCCGTTAGCCAACTGCGCGACATGGTGGACTCACTGTGCCTGGGCCCCAGCACCGCCTGCATCGTTGACGCCGCCGATGCGCGCCGCATTCCGTCGATCCGTTTGTCTGAAGGCAATCTGGTGCAGTTAGGCCATGGCAACAAGCAACGCCGCATCTGGACTGCCGAATCCGACCAGACCAGCGCCATTGCCGAAAGCATTTCGCGCGACAAAGACCTGACCAAGACCTTGCTGCAATCCTGTGGTGTCGCCATTCCCGAAGGCCGCGTCGTCGACAGCCCGGCCGATGCCTGGGAAGCCGCCGAAGATATCGGCCTGCCGGTGGTGATCAAACCTTCCGACGCCAATCATGGACGCGGTGTATTCATTGACCTCAATACGCGCTCAGAAGTCGAAACCGCCTATCTGGCCGCACTTGAAGAAGGCAGCAGCGTATTGGTCGAGCGCTACATCCGCGGCAACGAACATCGCTTGCTCATCGTCGGCGGCAAGCTTGCCGCCGCTGCCCGTGGCGAGCCTGTCTATATTGTTGGCGATGGCAAATCCAGCGTGGCCGATCTAATCGAGGTCCTCAACAGCGACCCGCGTCGCGGCGACCTTGAAGAACATATCTTCAACCGCGTCATCCTCGACCGTGATCCGGCCGCACGCCTGGACCTGGAACGCCAGGGCTTGAATGAACACTCGGTGCCACCGGCCGGCAAAAAAATATTGCTGCTGCGCAACGGCAACGTTGCCATCGATGTCACCGATCAGGTCCATCCGAGCGTAGCGGCCACTGCTGCACTGGCTGCACGTATCATCGGTCTGGATATCGCCGGTGTCGACCTGGTGGCCGAAGACATTTCGCGTCCACTCGACGAACAGCGCGGCGCCATCGTGGAAATCAATGCCGGCCCTGGTCTGCTGATGCACCTCAAACCATCTGAAGGCAAACCGCGTCCGGTCGGACAGGCCATTATCAATCACCTGTTCAAGCCCGAAGATACTGGCCGCATCCCTATCGTCGGCGTCACCGGCACGCACGGCAAGACCACCATTGCCCGTCTGATCGCCCGCATTATTCACCTCAGCGGCAAGCATGTCGGCCTGGCCTGTGGCGATGGTTTGTATTTTGGCCAGCGCCTGATCGAGAAAGGCAATCGCGCCAACTGGGGCGCCGCCCGTCGTGTGTTGCTCAACCGTGCGGTAGAAGCTGCCGTGTTTGAAAACGGCAGTGTTTCCATCCTCTCCGAAGGGCTCGCCTACGACCGTTGTCAGGTTGGTGTGGTCGCCAATATCGACCCGGCCGACCGCCTGCCTGAGTACTACATCGACGATGCCGAGCAAATGGCCACCAAGGTCAAACGCACGCAAATTGATGTGGTCTTGCCCAACGGCGTCGCCGTCCTCAATGCTGACGATCCTTTAGTTGCCGACATGGCTAGCCTGTGCGACGGCGAAGTGATCTTCTTCGCCAACGACGCCAGTGCTGCCGTGATGGCGCAGCACCTGAGCCAAGGCAAGCGTGGCGTGTTCGTACGCGATGGCAACGTGATTCAGGCCAGCGGCGACAAGGAAATCAAGGTCAGCAGCATCGCGGCCATTCCGATCACCTGCGGCGGTGCCGTCGCCTTTCAGATCGAGAATGTCCTGGCCGCCGTGGCCGCCGCTTGGGCATTAGGAATTTCCGCGGACTTGATCCGTGCCGGCATCGAGTTGTTCGGTACCGAACAAGCCGAAGAACAAGACAAGAAACGTAAGGCACAAACGGTCTGAGCATAGCGCCTGCACCAGACATCTAGCTAAACAATTATGACCACCGGCCATTGCGGCACGGGACCTACTCAGGAAGACTTGTTGATGGACGTATCACGTATTCGCGTATTGCGCGGCCCCAATCTGTGGAGCAGACACACTGCGATCGAGGCAATCGTTTCCTGCACCGAGGCTGAGTGTGCCATTGAAAGCATCCCCGGATTCGAAGTCCGTCTGCGTGCGCGCTTCCCGCACATTGGCTCGCTGCAACCGGCCGGCGCCATCAAGGCTGTCTCTCTGGCACATGCGCTCGAAGCCGCCGCACTGGGCCTGCAATCCCAGGCCGGCTGTCCGGTCACCTTCAGCCGTACCGTACCCACGGTGGAAGTTGGCGTCTATCAGGTCATCGTCGAATACAGCGAAGAAAGTGTCGGTCGTCTGGCCTTCGAACTGGCGCAAAACCTCTGCATTGCAGCCGCACAAGACAAACCGTTTGATCTGGCTGACGCCCTCAAGCGCCTGCGCGACGAAGATGAAGATGTCCGACTGGGTCCTAGCACCGGGTCCATCGTCACGGCCGCCCAGAAGCGCGGCATTCCGTTTCGCCGCCTGACACAGGGCAGCATGGTGCAATTCGGCTGGGGCAGCCGCCAAAAGCGCATTCAGGCCGCCGAAACCAGCGGCACCAGCGCCATCGCCGAATCGATTGCACAAGACAAAGAACTGACCAAGATGCTGCTACACGCTGCTGGCGTACCGGTACCCAACGGCCGTGTGGTTGAGACCGCCGAAGACGCCTGGATCGCCGCGCAAGAAATTGCCGCCCCGGTCGTCATCAAGCCGCGCGACGGCAATCAAGGCAAAGGTGTCGCCGTCAACATCAGCACCCAGGCGCAAATTACCGCGGCCTTCAATGCGGCCGTCAAGATCAGCGACGAAATCATCGTCGAACGCTACCTGCCCGGTCACGACTATCGCCTGCTGGTCATCGGCAAGACTCTGGTCGCAGCCGCGCGGCGTGATCCGCCGCAAGTACTCGGCGACGGCGTGCACACCATTCGCCAACTGGTCGAGCAAGTCAATAGCGACCCGCTGCGCGGCGACGGCCATGCCACTTCGTTGACCAAGATTCGCTTTGACGACATCGCCCTGGCGACCTTAGCCAAGCAAAACTACGATGCCGACTCGATCCCGCCGCAAGGCGCACGCATCGTCTTGCGCAACAACGCCAATCTCAGCACCGGCGGCACTGCAACCGACGTCACCGACGACGTCCATCCGGAGCTGGCAGCACGCGCCATCGCAGCCGCACAGATGGTTGGTTTGGACATCTGCGGTGTCGACATTGTCTGCAACAGCGTACACAAGCCTCTGGAAGAACAGGAAGGTGGCATCGTCGAAGTCAATGCTGCTCCGGGTCTGCGCATGCACCTGTCCCCCTCGTACGGCAAGGGCCGCGCAGTTGGCGATGCCATCATCTCGACCATGTTCGCCGATGGCGATGATGGCCGCATCCCAGTGGTGGCGGTGGCCGGCACCAACGGCAAGACCACCACGGTGCGACTGATCACTCATTTGCTGGCGCAACAGGGCCTGCGCGTGGGCATGACCAACACCGACGGCGTCTACATCGACAATCAACGCATTGATACCGGCGACTGCAGCGGCCCGCGCAGCGCCCGCAATGTCCTGTTCCATCCCGACGTCGATGCGGCTGTGCTGGAAACCGCACGTGGTGGCGTGCTGCGCGAAGGTCTGGGCTTCGACCGTTGCAACGTCGCCGTGGTCACCAATATCGGTATGGGGGACCACCTAGGCCTGAGTTACATCAGCACCGTGGAAGACCTCGCTGTGGTCAAGCGCGTGATTGTGGAAAACGTTGCGCCGACCGGCTATGCGGTGCTCAATGCAGCCGATCCGATGGTGGCCAATATGGCGCACAGCTGTCCGGGCGAAGTCATTTTCTTTGCGCTAGATGTACTGCACCCGATCATGTCCACGCATCGTGCTCAGGGACGCCGTGTGGTTTTCCGCGATGGCAATGACATCGTCGCAGCACAAGCAGGCCTGGAAGTACGTCTGGCGCTGACCGACATTCCGTTGACCCGTAGCGGCACGATCGGCTTTCAGGTGGAAAACACCATGGCCTCGGTTGCTGCGGCGTGGGCACTGAATCAGAATTGGGACATTATCCGCTCCAGTTTGCGTAGTTTCGTCAGCGATGTCGAGACGGCGCCGGGGCGTTTTAATCTGTTCGACTATCGTGGTGCGACCGTGATTGCCGACTATGGTCACAATCCGGATGCCATCAATGCGCTGGTCAAGGCTGTCGAGAGCATTCCGGCCAAGCGCCGTTCGGTGGTCATCAGCGGTGCCGGTGATCGGCGTGATATCGATATTCGTCAACAGACCGAGATCCTGGGCGATGCCTTCGATACGGTGATTTTGTATCAGGACCAATGTCAGCGCGGCCGGGCCGATGGTGAAGTGTTGGCGCTGCTGCGTGCTGGTCTGGAAAATGCCAGCCGCACCAAGCAAACCCTGGAGATCTATGGCGAGTTCCTGGCCATCGATACTGCGTTGGCGGCGTTGGGCGAAGGCGATCTGTGTCTGATTCTGATCGATCAAATCGAGGAAGCGTTAGCGCATATCGGTAAGCGCGTCGCTGAGGGCTAGGCTTGCCTTGGTTGATGAAAAAGCGCATGTGAGGCGATTGCTTCATGTGCGCTTTTTTGGTTTAAGTCGTTCTTGTACCGACGTGGGATGTGCGTAATTTACTTGATGCTTTGTTATTGCTGAGTGGATACTTTTCTCGTCCCTGAAAAGGGATCGAGTTTGACAGCTCGGATTACACAAGGCGGACAACCGCCTTCCTGGCGGTTTTTTGATCGTTTGACTTTCGACCAAGGGTGCCATTATGTGTAGTCGCAATTCTCTTCATCAAAACTCCATCCCACCAACGCACGAAGATTTTCACTGGATATTCGGTCCCGGCCGTAATGAACGCTTTGTCGATTTTATCGAACTTGTGCGTGATGCCTCTGCCGGTATTTCCACCTGTATGCACCTCATCCAAACCAGTGACTTGGTGCGCGAGATGAATCAGGATGCGGAGCCGGAACAGCTTTCCGCGCCTTCCATCAGCAAGACCGACGCCGCTAATTTGTTTCGACTTTCCTTGCTGACTGCCTCGGTGCTGTTGAAAGCTTCTCAGGACAACATTGATTTGTTGAATCGAATGTAAGACGTACCCACGTCGTTACTGTTGGTGCTTGATGTTTGTTTTCTTCGGACTACGGTGCGTTGCCGGGGGCGGCCCGGCAGCCGCTTACTTTCTTTGTCTCTCGGCGAAGCAAGAAAAGTGAGTAGCTGCCGGGCTACCCCCGGCGAGCTCGTCCGAAGAACACAAACAACAAACAACAAACAAAAGCCTTAGCTCA
>Ga0302156_10004075_pt1 | contig 10896 bp, 7 predicted proteins | sample I_Bog_N3_2_FD_193503 | JGI IMG/M metagenome (GOLD analysis project Ga0302156, IMG submission 193503) | Peat permafrost microbial communities from Stordalen Mire near Abisko, Sweden - I_Bog_N3_2 | ecosystem: Environmental > Terrestrial > Soil > Wetlands > Peat | place: Sweden: Abisko, Stordalen... | reverse complement strand
GTGCCACCGATCTGCGTGTTTTCGGTCTCCACCTGGGCGGCCTGGACGGTGACCGTGAGATCGTCGCGGTGCGCTGCGACCTCCATCATGACATCCAGGTGCAGGCTCTCCCCTTCGGCCACCGCCACGGAGTCCCGCGTCTGCATGGAGAAGCCCGCCAAGGAGTACCGCACATTGTACGTTCCAGCAGGCAACGTCATGTGATAGCTGCCATCGGCTCCACTCATGGCGGAGACTTCCAGCTTTGCAAGGCCACCCTGTGCCCGTACCAGGACGCCGGGCAATACGGCTCCGGTCGCGTCGGTAACCGTGCCGGCGAGCGCGGCCCGTGGTGCCAGCTGAGCCCGCAGGGGAGCGGCGCCGAAGACGCACGCTGCGGCCAGCAGGAGGCAGTGGAGACGGAAACGGGTAGCAACAAGGCGACGGAAGAGGAAAGGGAAAACTGCAGGAAGCAAGGGCATGGGGGTACGGTCCCAGTTCATAATGATTATGAAAATGAATTTCATTTCCATTATGGTAACGAATCCGCCCCTGCCCGCGCCGTGATTTCCATCACACACCGCTGTTCATCCATTGAGTGGCAAAATTCCGCGCCCAGCGGTGCAAAATGCACCGCTGAGACGGGCCGCCCAAGCACACGCCAGGAGCTTGAACGCGGACGCAGAAACTCGTCGTATGTGACTGATAAGAAAAGGCTAACGAAATTCTAGCGACTCTTGGTCGCGCCCCTGCGGCTGAGGCCGCCGGATGGTCTAACGGGCGAGGGGAAGGCTGAAGCTGAAGACCGATCCGCGGCCGGGCTGGGTGGTCAACCAGATGCTGCCGCCGTGTTCTTCCACAATGGCCTTGGCGATGGCCAACCCCATTCCGGTGCCCTGCACGGATTTGCGCTGGCCACGCCCGCGGTAGAACTTGTCGAAGATCATGCTCTCGTCAATGGCCTCGATGCCGGGGCCCTGGTCGGCCACGCTGGTGACGATCATGCGGCCCTGTTGCTCCGCGCTGATGGTGATGGGCGTGCCGCGTGGAGAGTACTTGGCGGCGTTGTCCATCAACTGCGAGAGGATCTCCTCGGTATGGCGCAGGTCTAGCACCGCCCTGGGCAACCCTTCCGGCACCACGACTCGCACCTGGTGATTGGCCAGAGTGTTCTGATTCACCTCGAGCGCGGCATCAATGGCCTCACGGATGTCGTGCGGCTTTAGGTCGAGCTCCACGGCGTGGGCGTCCAGCTGCGCCATGCGCGCCGCTTCTCCGACCAGGCGATCCAGGCGATCGCTCTCCTCGTTGATTACGGTGAGCAGTTCGCGGCGGGCACTCTCGTCGAGCGTGCCGGACTCCAACATTGCCTGCGCCGAGGCCTTGATGGAGGTCAGTGGTGTACGGAAGTCGTGCGTGACGCTATCCAGCAGGATGGAACGCAGGCGCTCGCTCTCACGGCCGGCCTCCGAGTGCGCCAGTTTTTCCACCGCTCCGGCGCGCTCAATGGCGATCGCCACCAGGCTGCCAATGGCCACCAGGCTCTCCAGAGAGAGTTGCCCGCCTTCCAGGCCGAGCGCTCCCACAAAGTTCAGTCCGACGCGCAGTGGACGTATGCGCAAGTCCTTCTTGCTGACCGGGTCGCCGCCGCCGCCCACGCGCTTCAGTTCATCCTCCGTGATGAGTTCGCGCGCCTCCAGGCTGGAGTAGTAAGCCTTGCGGCTGTACATGGAAAACAACGCCGCCTGCCGGACTCCAAAGATGGATACGATGTTGCCGGGGATGCTGTTGATGAGCGCAAGCACGTTGTCGGCCGTCAGCAACTGCTGGCTGAGGGCGTAAAGCTGTTCCAGTTCGCGGCGGCGGCTGTTGGCATTGGCCATCTCGCGGCGGGCGCGCTCGCTGAGCTGGCTGGCGATGACGGCTGTCAGAAGGAAGGTGAACAGGGCAATCCAGTTCTGCGGGTCGGCAATGGTGAAGGTGCCGATAGGCGGCAGAAAGTAATAGTTGTAGGCCAGCGTGGCGGTCAGCGAGAACAGAATGGCCGAACGCAATCCCCATGTGGCGGAGATTATGAGCACGACCAGGAGGAAGGCAAATCCCTGCGTGCTGGCATTGGCGTGCGCGTACCTGCCCAGCGCGACCATGGGTGCCACCACCAGCACCGAAAGTACGTAACGCGCGTACTGATTTTCTATGATCCGCGGCACGGCGGAATTGTACCCTATTCGACAATTTCGACGAGTTGTTCAACAATAGGCCGCATATGCCGAAGACTCCCGAGCAGTGGCTGGAAGAGACCGCACCGACGCGGAAGCGCGGGCTTTTCAAGCTCTTTCTGGGCTATGCGCCCGGAGTGGGCAAGACCTATGCCATGCTCAGCGAAGGCATCCGCCGCTACAGCCGCGGCGAAAACGTCGTCGCAGGAATCATTGAGACCCACGGACGCGCCGCCACCGCCGAGCTCGCCAGCCGCCTGCCCGCCGTGCCCCGCCGCCAACTGGAGTACAAGGGCACCCTCTTTGACGAAATGGACGTGGACGCCATCCTCGCCCTGCATCCGGAGATCGTGCTGGTGGATGAGCTGGCCCATACCAACATTGAGGGCAGCCGCCACCGCAAGCGCTACGAAGATGTGATGGACCTTCTGAACGCCGAGATTGACGTCGTCTCCACCATGAACGTGCAGCACATTGAGAGCGTAACGCCGCTGGTGGGCCGCATTACGGGAGTCGTGGTACGGGAGACCGTTCCCGACTGGGTGCTGCAACGCGTGGATGAGATCGTGCTGGCCGACCTGACGCCGGAGGCTCTGCAGGCGCGCATGAAGCGCGGTGATATCTACCCGGTGGAGCGCAGCGACCGCGCCCTCTCCAACTTCTTCCGCCAGGGCAACCTGATTGCCTTGCGCGAGCTGGCGCTGCGCCAGGTGGGCACCGTGGTGGACCGCAGCCTGGAGAGCTACCGCAATCGCGAAAAAATTGCTGACCACACGCCGATCACCGAACGCATCGCCGTCTGTATCAGCTCCAACCCGGTTGCGCAGTACCTGATCGCGCGCAGTGCGCGCATGGCGGAACGTATTGGCGCCGAGTTTTTTGTGATTTACGTGGACATCGGCAAGGACGACAATCCAGACTACCGCCGCAGCCTCGACGAGAATCTCCGTTTTGCCGAGAATCTTGGTGCGCAGATCGTCCGTACCCGCGGCCGAAGAGTGGCAGAAGAGGTGGCCAAGGTTGTGCACGAGAAGCACATCACGCAGGTCGTCTTCGGCCGCTCGGCGCTCAAGGGCTGGCGCAAATATCTCTATTGGTCGGCCATCCACGACTTTCTGCGGGATGCGCCCAAGGTGGACGTGCACATCGTAACCCAGGAGCCGAAATGAGCAGCGAATCCCAACGCATCCTCGTGGTGGATGACGAGAGCCAGATCACGCGCGTGCTCCGCACCACGCTCTCCGCGCACGGTTACCAGGTGCGCACCGCGGGTGACGGCGACGAAGCGCTGGAGGTGATGCGCGACTGGCCGCCGGATCTGGTCATCACCGATCTTTCCATGCCGAACATGGGCGGCCTGGAGCTCTGCCGGCGCGTACGAGCCAAGAAGGCCAGCCTTCCGATCATCGTGCTCAGCGTGCGCGGCGAGGAGAAGCCCAAGGTGGACGCGCTCGACGCCGGCGCCGACGACTACGTGACCAAGCCCTTCAACATGAATGAACTGATGGCGCGCGTAAGGGCCGCACTGCGCCGCATCGGCCAGGAGACATCTGCCAACGGAAGCGATCCCGTCAGCGCCGGAGATATCCAGATTGACCTGCTGACCCGCCGGGTAACCGTGCGCGGCGGCGAGGTGCACATGACGCCCAAGGAGTTCGACCTGTTGCTGCACCTTATGCGCAATCCGGGACGCGTGCTCACCCATCGCGCGCTGCTCGCCGCAGTGTGGGGCGCCGGCAGCACGCAGCAGCCGGAGTATCTGCACGTATTCATGAACCACCTGCGCAAGAAGCTTGAGCCCGAAGATGGCTCGGTGCGTTACATCGTCACGGAAAAGTGGGTGGGTTATCGCTTTGAACCCACACCGCAGGACTGACGCCCGCCCCGGGGACAGACCGCCTGCTTTAGAGATCCTTAAGCCTCTTTTCATCCCGGATTTAGTCATGGAGTAGTTCAATCTCATTGCGGCCGGTTAGCAGCCGCGGAAATGAGGTTGCCATGGCTTTCCCAATCTTTGTCGCGCTCTGTGTGCTGGGCTTGGTGTTTCTCCTGTGGCTGCTGGCGGCCCTGCAGTTGGAATGCCGTCGCACCGTCGTAGCCTCTGGCAATCAACCTCTCGTCCACCGCACAATTCAGCCGGACAAGGCCCGTCTACGCCGGCCTATCCCCATATCCCACCGCTCGTTTGGCACCCCCCTGCCCCGCGTTTAGGAATTCTTTAGGAAGCTTTTAGCTGCAGTTTATCGCCCATCCAATCCAATCAATCTGTGGAGCCTCCGGCCCGACCGGCGGTGCTCCGGGAGCCGATTCCTCATGCAGGACCTTCTGTTTGTCGCTTTGACCATCGCTTTTTTTGCCCTCGCAGCCGGCTACGTCCGCTTCTGCGATCGCATCCGCTAGGAGCTTCCCGTGGAAACCATTGTGATGTTGCTTTTGACCATACTGATGATGGCCTACCTGGTGTACGCCTTGTTGCGTCCGGAGAAGTTCTGAAATGACGCTGAATGGATGGCTGCAAATTGCCCTGTTCTTCCTGCTGATCCTGGCGGTCACCAAGCCGCTCGGGATCTTCATAGCGCGAGTCTTCGCACGGGAAAAAACATTCCTCGATCCCATCCTGCGCCCGGTGGAGCGGCTGCTGTACCGCGTGACTGGCGTGGATGAAGCGCGCGAGATGGGCTGGATGGAATACGCCGTGGCCATGCTCCTGTTCAGCCTGGTCTCCATGCTGCTGTTGTACGTGATGCAGCGCGTGCAGTACTGGCTGCCCTTCAATCCGCAGAAGCTCACCGCGGTCAGCCCTGGCCATTTGGCCTGGAACACCGCCGCCAGTTTCACCACGAACACGAACTGGCAGGCCTATTCGGGTGAAACGACGATGAGCTACTTCACCCAGATGGCGGGCCTGGCGTATCACAACTTCGTCAGCGCGGCCACGGGCATCGCCCTGGCCGTGGCCTTCATCCGCGGCATCGCGCGCCGCGAGGCGGAGACGATCGGCAACTTCTGGGTGGACCTGGTGCGCGCCTCTCTCTGGGTGCTGCTGCCGTTCTGCGTGGTCGGTTCGCTGGTGTTGGTCTCGCAGGGAGTGGTGCAGAACCTGCGTCCCTATGACACGGTGAAACTGGTGGAGGCGCAGAAGGTTCCGCACCTGAACGCCGACGGCAAGCCGGCCGTAGGAGCTGATGGCCAGCCCGTTCTGGACACCGTAACCGATCAGATCATCGCGCAGGGGCCCGTCGCCTCGCAGGAGTTCATCAAGGAGTGGGGCACCAACGGTGGTGGCTTCTTCAACGCCAATAGCTCGCACCCCTTTGAAAATCCCACGCCCTTCAGCAATCTGCTGGAGATCTTTGCCATTTTCTCGCTCGGCGCCGCTCTGACCTACACGCTGGGCCGCATGACCGGTTCGCCGCGCCACGGCTGGGCGCTGTTTGGTGCGATGGCCGCGCTCTTCCTGGCCGGGGTGCTAGTCACCTACTGGGCGGAGTCGCAGGGCAATCCGCTGCTGCACGGGATAGAACAACACGCCGGCCAGTTGCAACCGGGCGGCAATATGGAGGGCAAGGAAGTTCGCTTCGGCGTGGCCGACAGCGCTTTGTTTGCCACCGTCACCACGGACACCAGTTGCGGCGCGGTCAACAGTTGGCATGATTCGTTTACTCCGCTCGGCGGCATGGTGCTGATGATCAACATGATGCTCGGCGAGGTGATCTTCGGCGGCGTGGGCAGCGGCATGTACGGCATGCTGGTCTTCGTCATCCTGACGGTCTTCATCGCCGGATTGATGGTGGGGCGCACGCCGGAGTACCTGGGCAAGAAGATCGAAGGCTATGAGGTGAAGATGTCCATGCTCTTCGCCCTGGTCTTTCCGCTCATCATCCTGATACTGACGGCCATCAGCAGCGTCAAGCAGTTTGGTACCTGGGCCATTGCCAATCCCGGACCGCACGGACTGTCGGAGATTCTCTACGCATTCACTTCGGCGGCAGCCAACAACGGCTCTGCCTTTGGGGGATTGAACGCCAACACGGCCTGGTACAACACGGCCATCGGCTTTGCCGCACTCGGCGGACGCTTCCTGATGAAGGTGCCGATGCTGGCCATTGCCGGCAGCCTGGCGCGTAAGAAGTATGTGCCGCCTTCGGTGGGCACCTTCCCGGTGACGACGCCGCTGTTCAGCGTGCTGCTAATCGGCGTCATCGTCATCCTGGGCGCCCTCACCTTCTTCCCCGCCCTCAGCCTGGGCCCAATCCTGGAGCACCTTTTGATGAACGCGGGAAAGGCGTTCTGAGGACACTATGTCGAGCGCATCGAAGAATCGCAAATCCATCTGGGACCCGTCCATTGTTCGCGCGGCTGCCGTCAACTGCGTCCTCAAGCTGAATCCGCGCAAGATGATGGGGAATCCCGTCATGTTTGTCGTCGAGGTGGGCAGCGTCATCACCACCGTGCTGCTCATCCTGCATCCGCACGTGAACTTCAAGTTCAACCTGCAGATCACGCTCTGGCTGTGGTTCACCGTGATGTTCGCCAACTTCGCCGAGGCCATGGCCGAAGGCCGCGGCAAGGCGCAGGCAGACACCCTGCGCAAGGCGCGCTCGGAGACCGTGGCCAACCGCTTGCGGCCCGACGGCACAAAGGAGCAGGTGCCAAGCAGCAGCCTTCGTGTAAATGACCTGGTGCTGGTCTCTGCCGGCGAGATGATCCCCGGCGACGGTGAGATCGTCGAAGGCATCGCCTCGGTGGACGAGTCGGCCATTACGGGCGAGTCCGCTCCGGTCATCCGCGAATCGGGGGGCGACCGCTCGGCGGTCACCGGAGGCACGCGCGTACTCAGCGACCACATACGCGTGAAGATCACCTCCAACCCCGGCGAGACCTTCCTCGACCGCATGATCGCCCTGGTCGAGGGCGCCGAGCGGCAGAAGACTCCGAATGAGATTGCGCTGAACATCCTGCTGGCCGGGCTGACGATCGTCTTTCTGCTGGCCGTAGTCACCTTGCAGCCCTTCGCGGTTTATTCCGGCGCGCCGCAGACGATCTTCGTGCTGGTCTCTTTGCTGGTGTGCCTCATCCCGACAACCATCGGCGGCTTGCTCTCCGCCATTGGCATTGCGGGCATGGACCGCCTGGTACAGCACAACGTGCTGGCCATGAGCGGCAGGGCCGTCGAGGCCGCGGGCGACGTCAACACGCTGCTGCTCGATAAGACCGGCACCATTACCCTGGGCAATCGCCAGGCCTCCCGCTTTGTGCCGGCGCCGGGCGTCAGTGAAGATGAACTGGCCGATGCCGCACAGCTCTCCTCTCTGGCCGATGAGACGCCCGAAGGACGCTCAATCGTCGTGCTGGCCAAGGAGAAGTACAACCTTCGCGGCCGTGAGTTGCAGGACCATAACACCGAGTTCGTTCCCTTCACGGCGCAGACGCGCATGAGTGGCGTCAACCTGAGCGGCTTCCAGATCCGCAAAGGCGCCGTGGATGCCATCGAGCGCTACGTGCAGGAGAACGGTCATCCTTTTCCGCCAGAGGTGCGCGCGCAGGTGGATGACATCGCGCGCATGGGCAGCACTCCGCTGGTGGTTGCCGAAAAAGGGCGCGGTGCCCTCGGCGTCATCGAACTGAAGGACATCGTCAAAGGCGGCATGCGCGATCGCTTCGACCAGCTTCGCGCCATGGGCATCCGCACCGTGATGATCACCGGCGACAACCCTTTAACGGCCGCGGCCATTGCGCGTGAAGCCGGAGTGGATGACTTCCTGGCGCAGGCCACGCCGAAGGACAAGATGGACCTGATCCGCCGTGAGCAGGCCGAAGGCAAGCTGGTGGCCATGACCGGCGACGGCACCAACGACGCGCCAGCCCTGGCGCAGGCCGACGTGGGCGTGGCCATGAACAGCGGCACGCAGGCGGCGAAAGAGGCCGGCAACATGGTGGACCTCGACTCCAACCCGACGAAGCTCATCGAGATCGTCGGCATTGGCAAGCAATTGCTGATGACGCGCGGAGCCCTGACCACCTTCAGCATTGCCAACGATGTGGCCAAGTACTTCGCCATCATCCCGGCCATGTTCGCCGTCACCTTCCCGGTGCTCAACGCGTTGAACATCATGCACCTGAAGACGCCGCAGTCGGCGGTGCTTTCCGCCGTGATCTTCAACGCCATCATCATCATCATGTTGATCCCGTTGGCGCTGCGTGGCATCAAGTACCGGCCCATGGGTGCCGCCGCGCTGCTGCGGCGCAACCTGTTCATCTACGGCTTCGGAGGCATCATCGCTCCGTTCATCGGTATCAAGCTGATTGATGTGTTGATCACCATGGCCGGACTGGCGTAAGGAGCATTGCGATGAAGAAGAACCTGATTACGGCAATCCTGATGACCGTGGCAACTACCCTGTTGCTCGGCATCGTTTACCCGCTGGTGGTTACCGCCGCCGCGCAACTGCTCTTCCATGACAAGGCCAACGGGCAGCTCATTACGCGCGACGGACATCTCATCGGCTCCCGCATCCTGGCGCAGCCCTTCACCGGCGCGGAATACTTCCATCCGCGTGCATCCGCGGCCGGTACCAATGGTTACGACGCGGCAAACTCCGGCGGTACCAACCTTGGCCCCACCAACCAGAAGCTGATGGACCGCGTGCAGCAGGACGTGGCCGCCGCGCAGAAGGAAAACCCAGGGCATCCGATCCCGGCCGATTACATCACCACCTCGGCCTCCGGCCTGGACCCGGATATCTCGCCGGCCAACGCGCTTTTCCAACTGCCTCGTGTGGCCGCCGCACGCGGCATTCCTGTCGGCGTGCTGGACGCACTGGTCCAGCAGCATACCCAGGGGAGGCAGTTCGGCCTGCTGGGCGAGCCGCGCATCAACGTTCTGGAGTTGAACCTCGACCTTGATGCCCGTTATCCAAAGGGCCGTTAGCCATCGCAGGCTCTGGCGGCGCACATATCCGGCCGCTGCATGAATGACAAGAGCCACCCGCGGAGGGTGGCTCTCTTTTGCCTCCATCGCGACAGTCGTGTAGCGTCGTGCAGGCCATCGCGTGGCGCAATGGAATGCTGTCCATGGGGACGGCATGTTAAGTTATTGCTGTAACTTTGTGCGATGGTGCGGAAGCGCGTAGTGTCCGGTGATGCTCCCGGTCTTCAAAACCGGTGAGAGGCAGGTTCACCCTGTCTCTGGTGTGTTCGACTCACACACGCTTCCGCCAATTCTCTTTCAGTTCTCTTCTTCATCCAAATTCTTGCCCGTCCCCGGCTTTGGGAATAACGTAAGCCTATGAAATCCGTCATCGTCGGCACCAGCGGGCACATTGATCATGGCAAGACGGCCCTGGTGCGCGCCCTCACAGGCATTGACGCCGACCGCCTGAAAGAGGAAAAAGAGCGCGGCATCACCATTGATCTCGGCTTTGCCCACATGGAACTGCAGGGTCCATCCGGGCCCGTGCGCCTGGGCTTTGTGGACGTTCCCGGCCACGAGCGTTTTGTGCGCAACATGCTGGCCGGCGTGGGTGGCATGGACCTGGTGATGCTCGTCATCTCCGCCGAAGATGGCGTCAAGCCGCAGACGCGCGAGCACTTCGACATCTGCCGCCTTTTGCAAGTGCCACGCGGGCTCACGGTGATTACCAAGTGCGACCTTGTGGACGCCGACACCGTGCAACTGGTGCGCTTGGAGGTAGAGGAGTTCGTGCGCGGCTCCTTCCTCGACGCCTCGCGCAGCCCCATTCTGGAGGTGAGTGCCATGACCGGCGCCGGCCTCGACCGGCTGCGGCAGGAACTGGCGCGCTTGGCCAGTGAGGCCGTCGCGCGCGACCTCGACGCGCCCTTCCGCCTGCCCGTGGATCGCGTCTTCACCATGAAAGGCTTTGGCACGGTCGTAACCGGAACCACCATCAGTGGCCGCCTGCGCAAGGAGCAGGAGCTGGAGGTGCTGCCCACTGGCCGCCGCCTGCGTGTGCGCGGCCTGCAGGTCCACGGCGCCGCCACCGAGGAGGCCACGGCCGGTCAGCGCACGGCCATCAATCTTGCGGGCGTTGCACAGGAGGAACTGGAGCGCGGGATGATGCTGACCCAGCCTGGTGTTCTGCTGCCCACTCGTCGGCTGGATGTGCGGCTGACTTTGTTGAATGATGCGCCCACTTTGCGCAATCGCGCGCGCCTGCGCCTGCACCTGCACACCGCTGAGGTCGTCGTCTCCATCAAGCTCTACGAGGGGGACGAACTGCGGCCGGGCCAGAGCGCGTGGGTACAGTTGCGCACTGCGCAGCCAGTGGCCTGCGCACCAGCAGACCGCTTTATCCTTCGGCAGCTTTCTCCCATGATGACCATCGGCGGTGGCCTGGTGGCTGATATCAATCCCATGCGCCGCATGAAGGCCCCCGCCCGGGTGGTCATGTTGGAGCAGATCGCCGCCGGCGACGACGCCACGGTGCTGCAAGTGCTGGTTGCCCGGCGAGCGCGACACGGCCTGCACCTGCAAGGCGCGGCGCATGAGACAGGATGGTCCCGTCAGCGGCTGGACAAAGCTCTGCTGACCTGTGTGCAAGCGAAGACCGTCGCGCGCCACGGTGAGTGGCTGATTGAGCCGTCCTCACTCGCGGCCGCCGCCCGGGAGATGCACGCGATGGTGGAGCGCTTCCAGCAGACCAATCCGCTCAGCGGCGGCATCAGCCTCCAGGAGATG
>Ga0302156_10004067_pt1 | contig 10902 bp, 10 predicted proteins | sample I_Bog_N3_2_FD_193503 | JGI IMG/M metagenome (GOLD analysis project Ga0302156, IMG submission 193503) | Peat permafrost microbial communities from Stordalen Mire near Abisko, Sweden - I_Bog_N3_2 | ecosystem: Environmental > Terrestrial > Soil > Wetlands > Peat | place: Sweden: Abisko, Stordalen... | reverse complement strand
GCGGCTCAATTGAATAATTCCGCCTGCGCCGGCACCCTGTTCTGACTCATCTCGCTGAGCAGCACCAAACCGCTGGCACGTACGCCCAGCAGACGGATTCTTTTTGATAATGGCACGCGCCTGAGACATTCGCCGGCAGCCTGGCGAATGTCGTTGGCTTCGACAATCGGCGCCGCCAGGGTGACATCTCTGGTCACCGGCTGGAAGTCGGCATAACGCAATTTGATGCCGATGGTTTTGCAGGCATATCCTTTGCGTTTGAGATCCTCTGACACCCGCACACATAGCCCGGTGAAAATTTCCGAGAGACTGGCGCGATCGGTTTTGGCATGCAGGTCGCGCTCGAAAGTGCTTTCGCGACTGATCGATTTCGGTTCGGACTCCAGCACAACGGGGCGCTCATCGATACCATGGGCGACGCGATGCAGCCATTCGCCGGTCGCCGTACCGAAGTGTTCCAGCAACAAAGTCACCGGTGTGGCGGCCAGCTCACCGATGGTGTGTATGCCCAGGCCCTTCAGCTTGTCGTAGGCCTTGGGGCCGATGCCATTGATTTTCTTGGTCGCCAGCGGCCATATTCTGGCCTGTAGATCTTCCATTGCCAAAATGGTGATGCCATTGGGCTTGTCGAGATCAGAACAAATTTTCGACAGCAGTTTGTTGGGGGTAATGCCGATCGAGCAGCTCAGTCCGGTGGCATCCCATACCGCCTGCTTGAGCCGTTGCGCCAGCGATTGGCTGTCTTCCTCGATGTCGCTCAAGTCGATGAAAATTTCATCGATGCCGCGATTCTCGATGCGCGGGGCAATGGCGGCGACGGCCACCTTGAAGCGTTTCGAGTTGTCGCGGTAGGCGTCGAAGTTGGCGGGCAGCAAAATCGCCTGTGGCGCCAGTTTGGCTGACTGCATCAAACCCATGCCCGAAAATACCCCGAGTGCGCGCGCTTCATAGGTGGAAGTCGTTACCACGCCGCGCCCGACATAGTCGCCCAGCAGGGCGTAGCGTTTGCTGCCATCAGGCTGTTCGATGGGCGCTGCGGTATTGCGTCCGCCCACCACTACCGGGCTGCCGCGTAGCTCAGCATAAGTGAGCAGTTCCACGGAGGCAAAAAAAGCATCCATATCCAGATGGGCAATACGGCGTGGAGGAAGATGGTCTTGCATCATGCATGAATCTGAGGTCGGGCGGTTTCACGATGGCCGTGCTGGCGTGCCAGCAACTATACGCCAAAACCACACGCCGCTGCGGACTGGCACGGCGTCGCAGACAGTGCCGTGCCAGTCCGATGGCAATACATTGGTCAATCTCGACGATCGGTGCTCGACGACTACCCGGCTACGTGTAAAATGGTCGCTTTTGCCAGAACGCCATGTGGTTTAAGAACCTTCAGATTTACCGCCTCCCCGCACCTTGGGTCATCAGCGCCGATCAGCTCGAAACCTATCTGGCATCGCAAGCCTTTACGCCTTGCTCCAGTCTGGAATTGCAATCGCAGGGCTGGGTTTCGCCGCGTGGCAATGAGCGCCTGGTGCACGTCGTCAACCGCCAGTTTTTGTTGCAACTGAACACGGAAAAAAAGCTGCTGCCTAGCACCGTGGTCAATCAGGTCGCCAAAGCGCGTGCCGTCGAGTTGGAAGAACAACAAGGTTTTCCACCCGGTCGCAAGCAGACCAAGGAATTGAAAGAACAGGTCGCCGATGAATTACTGCCGCGCGCTTTCAGCATTGTGCGCAGCACCTGGGCCTGGATTGATCCGGTCAACGGCTGGTTCATTGTCGATGCCGGTAGCCCCGGCAAGGCAGAAGAAGTCTTGAAACTATTGCTCAAGGCAGTGCCAAAATTCCCGCTGGAGACCTTGCGAACAGTGCGTTCTCCTTTGTCTTGCATGACCGACTGGCTGGCTTCGGATGAAGCGCCGAGCGGCTTCACGGTCGATCAAGACACTGAATTACGCGCCAGCGGCGACAGCAAGGCCACTGTACGTTTCGTGCGGCACACATTGGATCCGGACGATGTTCGCCGTCATATTGAAGCCGGCAAACAATGCACACGGCTGGCATTGACCTGGAATGATCGGGTGTCATTTACCTTGACCGAGAATTTGAGCGTCAAGAAGGTCACCCCGCTGGATGTGCTCAAGGAAGACAGCGATGTCACCTCGAAGAATGATGATGAACGCTTCGACGGCGACTTCATGCTCATGACCGGTGAAGTCAGCAAGATGCTTGCTGATTTGATCGATGCCCTGGGCGGCCAACTACGCGAGAACGACGGCACTGCAGCCATGGCTGCCTGATCAGACTTAGCAGACTTGCATGACTGACAATGCCGGACGATCTACCTGATCGCCCGGCATTTTTTATTATGTCGACGTTTTTTTTGCGGGTGTCAGCAACACCGCATCGATGGCCTTGAGGGCGTGACAGATGGTATTGCTCAAGCGCGTGCAACTGATGCCGTCGAGCGCGCTCAGCGATAAGCCATGTAGCACTGCTGTATAGAAGTCGGCCAGACCTTCAATATCGGCATCCGCACGCAATTCTTTTTGTTCTTGTGCCTGACTGAAACGTTTGGCCAACTCCAGCCGTTTTTTTTGTCGCCGTACGCTCATTTCATCTGCATGCGCCATATTTTCCGGCGCGCAATTAATGGCGGAAGTGACAACCATGCATCCTTTGCCATTGGCGGGATCAGAGAACATCGCTACGCTGGCATGCAACATGTTGTGCAAGTCCTCGCGCACCCCCCGGCCTTCCTTGAGGGCGTTCATCGGTCCGATGGCGGTGGTGCTCGAATAGTACTCAACCGCTTCGCGAAACAAGGCATTCTTGTCGCCGAAAGCGGCGTACAAGCTGGGCGCCTTGACCCCGATGACAGCCGTCAGATCGGCCATGGTGGTGCCTTCGTAGCCTTTATTCCAAAACACTTGCATTGCCAGGCGTAGCGCTTGATCTCTATCGAAACTGCGCGGCCGCCCTCTGGTCTGCTGCATGGGAACGTTCCTTTTTACAACATGATGGGTAAGTTTGAACTTGAGTGTAGCTTATTTTAATTTGAATTACAAAAATACCTTGACAGATTTTTTGCCGGAAATTTATTATGTAACACGCATTACATAAATATTGACCATGATGATGCGCAGCGCTCTTTCCGCACCGATTGAGCGCGCAAAGGCAAACCGGAACATCTTCGCAGGCAAGCGCATAATGAGCAGCCTAGGCGATAGTTTTCTGCCGGTTTCATCCACGATGCAACGAAAGGAAATGTCATGACCCGCAAGACCCGTATAGAACATTACCGGAACATTGGTATCAGTGCGCACATCGATGCCGGTAAAACCACGACCACCGAGCGCATTCTGTTTTATACCGGTGTCAACCACAAGATCGGTGAAGTGCATGACGGCGCCGCCACCATGGACTGGATGGAGCAGGAGCAGGAGCGCGGCATCACCATCACTTCTGCGGCCACGACGGCCTTCTGGAAAGGCATGGCCGGCAATTATCCGGAACATCGCATCAACATCATCGACACCCCCGGCCACGTTGACTTCACGATTGAAGTGGAACGCTCCATGCGTGTGCTCGATGGTGCGGTGATGGTGTACGACGCGGTCGGCGGGGTCCAGCCGCAATCGGAAACAGTGTGGCGTCAGGCCAATAAATATGCCGTGCCGCGCATGGCCTTCGTCAACAAAATGGATCGCGTTGGCGCTGATTTTTTCCGTGTGCAAAAGCAGATCGCTGAACGCCTCAAAGGCAATGCCGTACCGGTGCAGATTCCTATCGGTTCGGAAGACCATTTCCGTGGCGTGGTTGACCTCGTCAAGATGAAAGCCATCATCTGGGATGAAGCCAGCCAGGGTGTGAAGTTCGAGTATCAGCCGATTCCGGCCGAACTTGAGGAGAGCGCACGTCAATGGCATGACAACATGGTCGAGCAGGCTGCTGAAGCCAACGAACAGTTGCTGGAGAAATATCTGAGCGGCACCCCCTTGAACGAAGACGACATCAAACGCGGTCTGCGTCTGCGCACCATCGCTGGCGAAATCGTACCGATGCTGTGCGGCAGCGCCTTCAAGAACAAGGGCGTGCAGGCCATGCTTGACGCTGTGATCGATTATCTGCCATCGCCGGTCGACGTGCCCGCAATCATGGGTCACGATGAGGACGACAAGGTGATTGAACGCCATCCGGCTGATGATGAAAAATTCTCGGCACTGGCATTCAAGATCATGACCGACCCTTTTGTGGGACAGTTGATTTTTTTCCGCGTCTATTCGGGCATGATCAATTCAGGCGATACCGTCTACAACCCGATCAAGGGCAAGAAGGAACGCCTGGGTCGCATCCTGCAGATGCATGCCAACGAGCGCAAGGAAATCAAGGAAGTGTATGCCGGCGATATCGCGGCCGCAGTCGGGCTCAAGGATGTCACCACCGGCGATACGCTGAGTGATCCGGATCACGTGATCATTCTGGAACGCATGGTTTTCCCGGAACCGGTGATTTCGCAGGCGGTGGAGCCGAAGACCAAGGTTGATCAGGAAAAAATGGGTGTGGCGCTGAACCGGCTGGCGCAGGAAGATCCGTCTTTCCGCGTACACACGGATGAAGAGTCCGGCCAGACTATCATCTCTGGCATGGGTGAGCTGCATCTGGAAATTCTGGTCGATCGCATGAAGCGCGAGTTCCATGTCGATGCCACGGTCGGCAAACCACAAGTGGCCTATCGCGAAGCCATTCGCTCAACGGTGGAAGATGTCGAAGGCAAGTTCATCAAGCAATCCGGCGGACGCGGCCAGTACGGTCACGTGGTGTTGAAGCTGGAACCGCTGCCGCCCGGCAAGGGTTATGAATTTGTCGATGCCACCAAAGGCGGGGTGGTACCGCGCGAATTCATTCCGGCGGTGGACAAGGGCATTCAGGAAACCTTGAGCAGCGGCGTGCTGGCTGGCTACCCTGTGGTCGACATTCGCGCCACGCTGACGTTTGGTTCCTACCATGACGTCGACTCCAACGAAAACGCCTTCCGCATGGCGGGTTCGATGGCGTTTAAGGAAGGCATGCGCCGCGCCAGTCCGGTACTGCTGGAGCCGATGATGGCAGTGGAGGTGGAGACACCGGAAGACTTCATGGGCAACGTCATGGGTGACCTGTCGTCACGCCGCGGCATGGTGCAAGGCATGGAAGACATTGCCGGTGGCGGTGGCAAGCTGGTACGGGCACTGGTGCCGTTGGCTGAAATGTTCGGTTATTCAACCTCGCTACGCTCACTCACGCAAGGCCGTGCAACCTACACCATGGAGTTCAAGCATTATGCGCAGGCGCCACAGCAAGTGATTGAACAGTTGGCGGGATCGAAGAAGACTGGGAAATAAAAGCGCATTCATGAACTGCTAACAAGCGATGTCGGCAAGAACGTTAAAGCCTGCTTAGTGAAACCTAAGCAGGCTTTAATTTCTGCGGACATAAAGTGAGCGCACAAACAAAAACGCCCGCTTATTGCTAAGCAGGCGTTTGTGTTTTGGCGGAGCGGACGGGGCTCGAACCCGCGACCCCCGGCGTGACAGGCCGGTATTCTAACCAACTGAACTACCACTCCAGATCTGGTTTTCAGTCTCGCTGAAAGACCGCAATTATAGCCGAGCTTTTTTAGAAAACCAAGTACTTTTCTACAGATCAGCCCTGAAATTTACCTTCAAATGCCAATTTGCTAAGCGGCTCGCGCGAGCTGGGTAGTTCGCGCGCTTGCATCCCTTCCGGCAAGATCGATTTGTCACCCAATTTACCGATGGCAACCGCAGCTTCTACCGAGAAATCAGCAGGTACACCTAATTCACTGCGCGCGCGATCCTTGTCGAAACCAGCCATCGCATGCGCATGCCAACCCGACAGACTGGCTTGCAACGCCAGATATGACCAGGCCGATCCAGTGTCAAACGAGTGCGACGCGGACGGCACCGGTGCTGCTGCTCCTGGCGGCGTAAAAGTGGTCTTCGAGAGCACGATCAAGAGCACCGATGCCTTATCTGCCCAGCTGCGGTTGAATTCATTGAGCAAACCCAACAGGCTGTCCCATTGCGGCGTGCCGCGACGCGCGAAGACAAAGCGCCATGGCTGCGAGTTGTACGAAGACGGCGCCCAGCGCGCTGCTTCCAGGAAAGTCATGACGGTTGCTTCCGAGATTTCGGCACCGGTATAGGCGCGCGGTGACCAACGGTTCAGGAATTGAGAATCGATGGGATGATCGGCAACGCGTGGATTGGATTGCGGCATGAGAGCTCCTGATGTGTAAATGATGTAGCGCAGCAATTTGCGCGAACGGGCATCTTAGCAGGTGTTGTCAACGCCTGCAGAATGCCTCAGCCGACAATGCCGCTGCTTGCTACGGACGACCACCAGGACCGCCGGCGCCCCCTATACCAGTCATGCCATCCGGTCCGCCAGGGCCGCACAGCCAGGGCTGGCACATGCAAGCTCCCAGCGACAACATCAAGACAACAGCACCTATCAAAAGAAATACACGTCGCATCAACGCTCCCTCATTTAAATGAATCATATTGCCCTCGTATTTTTACCACGCGCCGTAGTTCAATGCACAAAAGCCTGCATTCGATCCATAAAAAAACCCGCGGACCTTGCGGTTCGCGGGTTAATCCAATCCTCAGGGGGGTGATGAATTGGAGGGGAGGGAGTGCTCAAGATAAACCCGCATCCCCTACTCCACTATCGTTTTTACACCCTGTAACATCGGTTACAGACTTATGCAGAGATACGCCGGCGTATTATTTTCCAATACAGAAACGCGAAAAAATCACGCCAAGCAAATCGTCCGGGGTAAATTTACCGGTAATGCTGCTCAGCCGCTCTTGTGCCAGCCTTAGTTCCTCGGCAAACAAATCGAGAGCTTGATCACTGACCTGATTTTCGACAGAGGCATGCATGGCCGCACTTTCCAGATAGTCTCGCGCAGCCTTGAGGGCGATCAAATGCCGCTCCCGTGCCAGATAACGTGACTCTCCGGTCTGTTGCCAGCCGGCGATACGCAGCAATTCGCTGCGCAACAGGTCGATCCCCAGACGATCAGTGGCCGAGACATAGATATGAACAGCGTCAGGCATCTTGTCGACCGCCGGCTTGTGCCCTGAGCGATCGATCTTGTTCCAGATGCGAATGACTGGAATGCCGTCGGGAAAACGTGCCGTGATTTGCTCATCTTCCAGCGTCGGACCGCGATCTGCGTCGAGCATGTGCAAAATGACGTCGGCTTTGTCCACTTCAGCCCAGGTGCGCTGGATGCCGATACGTTCGACTTCGTCCGGACCTGTGCCGTCTTCTGTGGTTTCACGAATACCGGCGGTATCGATGATGTTGAGCGGGATGCCTTCGATCTGAATGGTTTCGGTGACCTTGTCGCGTGTGGTACCGGCGATTGGCGTGACGATGGCGACATCGGCGCCGGCCAGCACGTTGAGCAAGGACGACTTGCCCACATTGGGCTTGCCAGCCAAGACTACATTAAGACCATCACGCAGCAAGGCGCCTTGGGAGGCATGCATGAAGACCTCGTCCAAAGTAGCGCGAATGGCGGCCAATTGACCGCGGGCATCGGACTGCTCAAGAAAATCGATTTCTTCTTCCGGAAAATCGAGCGTGGCTTCTACCAGCATGCGTAGCGCAGTGACTTGATCAACCAGTGCATGTACCACCTTGGAGAAAGCCCCGGACAGGGATTCGGACGCCGATTTGGCAGCCGCTTCGGTCGAGGCTTCGATCAAATCAGCGACTGCTTCGGCCTGCGCCAGATCGAGCTTGTCGTTGAGAAAAGCCCGTTGCGTAAACTCGCCCGGATCGGCCAGGCGCAAGCCGATTTCCACGCCCGCGTCGAGACAGCGCGCCAGCAGCATCTGCATGACCACCGGCCCACCATGTCCTTGCAACTCCAGTACATCTTCGCCGGTGTAGGAATGCGGCGCCTTGAAGTAAATCGCCAAGCCTTGATCAATCGTACTGCCGTCAGCGCACTTAAATGGCAAATAACTGGCGTGGCGCGCCGTCATGGAGGTCTGATCCTTACCGCATACGGCTTGCACCACCGGCCACAAATTTTTACCGGAGAGGCGAACAACACCAATACCTCCACGTCCGGGAGCAGTAGCAATGGCGACAATGGGAGAAGAATCGTGAGTCATGAGGCAAAGGCTTTTCAAATGAGAAACAACACAAGGTGATGCGAAAAAATACAAAACCGGCAGGCAGAAAAAAGCCCGTGGAAATCATGCCACGGGCTTTTCTCAGAAACAAGCAAGACGGCTTATTTTGCTTTGCCGGCCTGCAGTTTACGGGTGATGACCCATTGCTGCGTAATCGACAACACGTTATTGACGACCCAGTACAGCACCAGACCCGACGGGAAGAAGAAGAACATGACTGAGAACGCGATCGGCATGAACATCATCACCTTGGCTTGTACCGGATCCGGTGGCGTCGGGTTCAGACGAGTCTGGATGAACATCGAGACCGCCATCAGCACCGGCAAAATGTAGAACGGATCAGGTGCGGTCAGATCATGAATCCAGCCCAACCATGGCGCGCCGCGCATTTCCACGCTGGCCAGCAACACCCAGTACAGCGAGATGAACACCGGAATCTGAATCACGATAGGCAGACAGCCACCCAGCGGATTGATCTTCTCGGTCTTGTACAGAGCCATCATTTCGCGATTCATGTTTTGCGGATCGCCTTTGTAGCGCTCGCGAATCGCAGTCATCTTCGGTGTGACTGCCTTCATCTTGGCCATGCTGCGATAGCTGGCTGCCGACAGAGGGAAGAACACCGCCTTGATCAACATGGTCAGCAAAATGATGGTCCAGCCCCAATTGCCAACGAAGGCATGGATGTGAATCATCAGCCAGAAGATTGGCTTGGCGATGATCGTCAACCAGCCATAGTCTTTGACCAGTTCCAGGCCAGGTGCCGTCTTTTCGAGCACCGATGCCACTTGTGGACCCGAATACAGACTGGCGTCCATGGTCACGCTAGCGCCTGGCGCAACTGTACCCAGCGGCAGGATGGTGCCGACTGCATACAGATTGTCAGAGACTTTCTTGGTAAAAATATCGCGTTGCGCATTGGCTGGCGGAATGATCGCCGACACAAAATAATGCTGCACCAGTGCAATCCAGCCATTGTCAGACTTGGTAGCGTGCTGTTCCTTGCCTTCGGCAATTTTCTCAAAGGTCAGCTTCTGGAATTTTTCCGCATCGGTGTAGACCGCAGGACCAGTAAAGGTGCTGTAGAAGTGCGATTCACCACCTGGCTTGTTGCCGTCACGCAGCAGTTGCAGATACAACGAAGGATTGATCGCAGCTGCGCTGTCATTGGTGACAGTGTGCTTGAGATCAATCAGGTAGTCGCCACGCTTGAAGGTATAGGTCTTGGTCAGCTTGACGCCGTTTTCCTGTGCTTCCAGTACCAGTTGGACTTCATTACCATTTTCCAGCGTGCGTGCACCTGGCTTGGCGGTGAAGACCGTCTTGTGGTTGGGGAAAGCGCCACCGATCAGGCCAGATTCAGCCAGATAGGTATGACCTGCGGTGGAGTCAAACAACACCAGATTCTTGGTCGGATCAACCGTATCAGGATGCTTGAGCAATTCCAGACGCTTGAGTTCGCCACCAACGGTATCGATGTCAGCCTTGACCAAATCAGTCGTGATGGTAATGGTCTCAGCCTTGGCCACAGCTGCGCCAGGAACATCATTGATGCCGGCAGCCTGCGCCGTCTGCGGCACTTGCGGAACTGGCAATTTGGATGGGTCGGCGCCAGCAGCGGCAGGTTGAGCCTGCTGCGTTGCCGACGGGAAAAACATCGACGGCTTGCCGTTATGACGCATCCAGCTATCCCAAAGCAGCAATAGGGAGAACGAGAACACAACCCACAGGACGGTACGTTTGATATCCATAAGAGTATTGACCAATAAATCAGGAATGGCTGCAACCGCTGGCGGCTGCAGTGGGGGAGGAAGAATCGGGAGACAACGGTGACACTACGGCGCAATCAGATGAGGTGCCAGGTGCCGGCACCGGATCAAATCCGCCAGCATGCCAGGGATGACATTTGCACAAACGCTTGCCAGCCATGACACTGCCCTTCCATGCGCCATGTAGACGAATGGCTTCTGCTGCGTAATCAGAACAACTGGGATAGAAACGACAGTTTTGCCCAAGAAACGGACTCACTCCCAGCTTGTAGGCGCGTAACAGCAGGAGTAACGGCGTTTTCATCACTTATTTCCTGGCAAACGCTGTCGCGTTGAGCAAAAAAGCAAATAGCTGCGACAGCTCTTCGCGCAATTGCACCTTCAATTTGACGTTGGTCGCCGGCCCACTCTTGCTATTGACCGGCTTGGACAAACGCACAATGCAATCAACTTCGGGCAATGCCGCTTGCCGGAACAACTCGCGGGTAACGCGCTTGATCGTGTTTCTGGTGACCGCGCGCGGTGCCATCCGTTTGGCGGCAACCACACCCAGTCGGGCTAACGGCAAATCGTTGTTGCGTGCATACAGTACAAAATGCGCCGTACGATATACCGGTCGCAAACGAAAAACGGATGAAAACTCATCCGTTTTAACGATACGCTGATCGCGTGAGTAGGGAGCGGACAGATTGTCTCTCACACAAACAGCGACAGCAGCGCACTAAGCTGGCTCAAACCGGAAGACCGGATCAAGCAGCCAGGCGCTTGCGGCCCTTGGCGCGACGTGCATTGATCACAGCGCGGCCGCCACGGGTTGCCATACGGGCGCGGAAACCGTGGGTACGCTTACGACGCACGACGGAAGGTTGGTAGGTACGTTTCATGTTGGGCTCGCTTACTTAGTGTGAATTACTTAAT
>Ga0302156_10004063_pt1 | contig 10919 bp, 14 predicted proteins | sample I_Bog_N3_2_FD_193503 | JGI IMG/M metagenome (GOLD analysis project Ga0302156, IMG submission 193503) | Peat permafrost microbial communities from Stordalen Mire near Abisko, Sweden - I_Bog_N3_2 | ecosystem: Environmental > Terrestrial > Soil > Wetlands > Peat | place: Sweden: Abisko, Stordalen... | reverse complement strand
CGTCAACTCGAAGAATTGCACGCAGAGTTCCCTGGGAACGCTGGCCTGGATTGCCGATTTTCGGCGCTTGCTCTTTCGTTGCGTGGAGCATTCGAGGAAGCGGAATGTGGCCGGCGTGCGCTGCGCGTTTGATATTTTGTTCGAACTTCTGGACCGCTTCGACGATGCGGACGACAGGATGGTCTTCTTTGCCGACGAGGGAGGGCCGTGGATGGTTGGCATCGACTGGAAGCAAGTGCTGCCTGCATGGTTTCGCGTTCTAGCGGCTACGGCGGATCCGGCCGAATATGCGCGGCGCTTCGAAACCTTTGTCGACAGCCACTGCAATCACCAACGTGCGGAATTGCTTGCGGAAGCACGCCAGGTCGCGACTCCTTCTCAACGGAAGGAACTTGCGGAACTGTAATGCCGCGAGAATCATGCGGTCAGAAGTCTGCCCTTGTCCGGTATAGCTGGTGATGGCATAACCATCGGGATTTGCCGAGAGTTATCGGCTTTGATCTTCAGATAAGCCTCTTCGAGGCGGCGCGTTCGCCATGTTCGAAGGCGTCTACGAATGGTTCAAGCTCTTCGTCACTCATGCCAATACTCCTTCCAGTCTTGCGCCAACCATTCACGGCATGCGTAACGTCGCGCAAGATCTCCTTGGCCCGCGAAGCCGTGATGCGGAAATAAGCAATCACGGACATGAGGGCATCGATGGTCATGTCAGGGCCTGCATCTTCGGATATCCACGTCTTCAATTCACGCACGCGCTCGGGCGACGGGTTGATGTCGAAGGCGGGCGACAACCGCCAGAATCCCCGATCTACATGCAGGAAGCCGTGATTGCGCAGGTGGTCGTCCACATTCGTAATCAAAATCGAGAATGCGATACGCCGCCACAACTCTTCGATATCGGCTTGTGCGTCGGCCCCGTGCACGCGGATTGCGTCCACGATCTCGGTGTAGGTATGTTCCTCGGGTTCCGTCACCTCAACACCCAACATGGTCGCGGCGGAGACATACATTACGCGATGGCCGTTGTCTTGCCGGTCGAAGCGGCGGATCAGCGCAACCAGCAATTCTTCGCACTGGACGATGCGCGCCGTGGCTGCATCGATCCCGGCCTTTCGGGCAAGCGTCAAAGCGAGCACTTCTCCCTTGGTAATGGCGCGCTCGTCTGCGATGCTCGGAAACTTGGCGATGCTGAGCGCGCCGTCTTCGTCAATGACCGTGCATTTCGGGCGCATGCCGCCAAGCGACGTGCCTCGGCCGCGCAAATATGCCAGGTCCGCCGCCGTTTCTTTGTTCGCCTCGAAAGCACGTGACGCGCTGAGCAAATGTCCAAGCTCGATGAGTGGCGGCGCGGTCCGGCGTCCTTCTTCCCGCGCGCGCTGGAACACGCCGTCTTCGTCGCGAAAACGAAGCGCGCCGACACGGCTGGAATCATCCACAGCCAGTAAATAATCAAGCGCGTTGAGCGGCTGCGCTTCTTCTTTTCCTTCACGGCGCAATTCTTGTCTGCGCTTGATGTGGTCGCGCATGATGATACGCTTTGCCCACCCATCGGGCTCGGTGTCGGCAATCGCGGCATGAAATATAGAACCGTCTTTTGACTTGCGATGAAACTGTGGTCCCGCCTGGAGCGGAAGCGTCGGCCCCAGAGCGAAACGCGCGGGGGCGCCGAGCCAGCTCGCACCATACTCGAAAGCGGCGCTTTCGCGACGCCCTTGCAGGTCGTAGCGCAGCGTGCCGACCTCGACCCCATCGCCCAGCATCACGTCGATATTCCGCTTCATGATTGGGGCACCTGTGCTTTCTTCATGCGCACGCGCTTGGGCAGACGTTCTTCATCGAGCAGAAGGCCGGTATCGTCGCGGCTCACGTCGATAAGAGCGCCAAGAGGATCGCCAAAGCCCAAGACGAAAAGCGCCATCGCATACACGCCAAGGCCGACTTTGGGGTCTCCCTTCTCTGCGCGGAGGTAAGTATTCTTGGCAACGCCCATGCGTTCGGCGACGGCAAGGATTGTGAGCCCACGCTTTCGCCGGGCGGTTGCTAGGTCGCTGCCGAATTTGGTCAGCGACCGCTTGACGGCGGGGGGCAGAACATCTGACACATTCGATCTCATTTATAAGGATCCATACATAAAGCCCTATGGCCTTATATGGTCCAATATATAGGACTTTGTTGAAAATGTCCAGATCGAATGAATTCAAGGAGCAAGGTTTTGCGTGCCGACGCAGCGTCACGGACTCGCAGTTCGGAGACTTGGCGGCATCTGTTCCCAGCCCTGCCGCAGCCAGTCCGCAATCTGTTCAATATCTTCTTGGTTTAATCCGAACATACTTCCGAAATCCGAGCCGCTCAGCCATTTGTGATAGCGTACCGATTGCGGGTCGTGTTGATCTCGGAGCAGTTGATCGAGTGACGCGACTTGCGCGCTCGAAGGGCGGAACCACACAGTCATGTCATGCATCACGGTCGTCGGCTCGACCTGCCCAAGATCGTTTGAAGCGTTTGTATCGGGGCGCAAGTGGCCTTTCAGTGCCACCAGATTCGTCTCACCCAAACTTCCGTTAATGCGTCGGGGAACTTGCTTGTCATTTGAAGGCAACTGGCTGAAGCAAAGCGTGCTCAGGAGAAGGATCTCAAGTGGAATGAGAGCGAGCCCTCGCGAATGAAATGAAGAAATCTGACAATGACGAGTCACAGTTGTTTCACCTCCGGCAATAGCAATCCGGTTAGCGGCACACAACTGGCCAAGAATGCGCTTGACCGCCATTCACTGACGGTGCCGCCGTACAGCCCGCAGATTCTCGCAAGATCTCAAAGCGGAAACTTGAGCCCAAAGGTCTCGACCCTAATTGGAATACGAAAGGGCACGCGACCATCGCGAATCGTGTGTTAATTGCTCATTGAGCAGTAGCAGCCAAGACCTGCCATGCACAGTAACTGGCAAATGCTTGAACTTCAAAGTCCGGGCAGCTGCGGTAGAGGCCCTTGTGATTGATTTGTGGCGGAATAAACATACCACGACCTCTGGGAGCAAGCAAGGCCTGCCCTTGCTAAATCCCGCAGGGTCCCAATGTTTAGCCGCAGTTGCATGAAAGAACTGATACTTATGGCCAGACGAAGTCGCGATCACAGTGTGATGTCTGTGGAAGACAACGGCAAGGGGCGCAATACATGGTTCAAGGTCTAAGCCGCCCCAGACTCCTGTGTGGCCTGGACCACCCGCACTCGGAGCTTTACGAAGCTGCTTTCACTGGCGTGATTGGAGCTACCGGAGCGACAGCAGCCTTCGTCTTCGGCGCACCCGCCCGCTTTACGGGGACAGCCTTCTTAGCTGGAGCAGACTTCTTTGCAGCTTTTGCCGCAGAGGCTTTCTCCTTGGCTTTCCACACCTTGGCCCACCGGACCCTTTGAGCAGCTGCGATCTTGGCGCGCGCTCCAGCACTCAAGGTGCGCTTCTTCTTACTCTTTGCACGTATCCCGACCGCGGGGGCTTTCTTCGCGGCCTTCTTGGATTTCGCCCAACGAGCCCTTTGGGCGGCGGCGATCTTCTCACGCCCCTCCGCGCTCAACGTGCGTCTTGTTCTGGCTTTGGCGGCCAAGCTGGCATTGGCTGGTTGACCCGGCTTCTGCTTCTTGGTAGTGCTGGTGCCGGTTAACAGCGCCATTACCTGTTGTAGCCTGGATATCTCAGCATCGATCTCAACAACGATGTTCTGTATATTCATGAATCCTCCGGTATCGAGGATAACCCACCGGCTGAATTCCAGTGAATACTTGGGTTGAATACTCAAGCAAGGGACTGTTCACCTCAACTGGTCTAAGCTTCGTGGGTTTCCGGTGATTCCTCATGTCTAGGACCAGGTCTCTCCCGTCAATAACAAAGAACGTCTCGCGCACGCGTGAAGGTTTTGGCCGCAATCGTTAGTTCAGCCAATCGAAGGACTTCTACGGCTTCCTTGGGGTGCATGGCGCACTTCTCCATTAGGTTGAGACTGGAAGGGCGCAGGAGCGCTATTCTTGTATCGTTTGCCAGACAAATGGGTCTCACGGCCTTCTATGCCCCGCACTGCGCCTATGAACTGACCAAGTGGTCCAATTCGGCGTCGATAGGCAGCCTGACCTCGGCCTTGGTAGTTGAACGAAGAAGGGCAGCGCTGAGAACTGATTCTTGACAAGGAGCAAACTCGAAAGTGGACCAGGCAACGCACAACAAAATCGTCTCTTTCATCTGGGGCATCGCCGACGACGTTCTCCGCGACTTGTTCAAGCGCGGCAAATAGGGAATCCAGAGAGAACAGCGGACTCATTGGTAAACATTGGCCGACTTCAACCCAACAACCGAGTTGAGACGTCGAGCCCTATTGGAGTGCCGGTAGGCCTCTTCTACCCGACAAATCTGGTGCATGTTTTGGTGCATGTTTGAACTGGAATTTGATGCTTCTCGGTGCTACTTCATGCAGAGATAGAATCGCCTGTATATATTGTAAATAATAGAGTTATTCTACACTGTGCGACACCATGCAACATCCTGCAAAGTAGCCAAAATCTGACTCATAATCCCTTGGTTGGGGGTTCAAATCCCTCCGGGCCCACCATTCAAACTACACAAAAAACAAATGTTACTGAATTATTGGATATTTCGTTTCAGATCCATTTTTCGCATGGTGCATGTTAATAGAAACAGCACGCATCGCGGAGGGGAGATGAAGAAGGCAGGAATCACCTCAAAAGCGAGAGGCCTATTCGAGCGTCCAGCCGGGTCGGGATGTTGGTGGATCAATTACTACGTCGATGGAAAGCAGCATAGAGAAAAAGTAGGACGCCCGGGGATGCACTTGCCCTGTATAAGAAACGGAAAGCTGATGCACGACGCAAGCTGAAAACTCCCGGAGTTGGTTCCGGGGGAAGGTTGTCACGTTCGGTCATCTGTCAGACGTGGCATTGAAACACTCTGAAACTCATCTCAAGTCGCTTGAGCACTACAAGACTAAGGACTCGATACTGCGAGAGCCATTCGGGAGCGCCCGGCAGCCAGGATCACGCCGCAGGAGATGAACCACTGGCTTGCCAAACACTGCAAGACGCCAGCAACAGCGAACCGCTATCGAGCGTTTTTGTCACTCGTTTACCGGCTTGGCATGGAGAACCGGAAGGTGGAGTGCAATCCCGCTCGTCTCGTGAGGTTGCGCGATAGAACAGTTACAGGCTGCGCAACGCTCCGATTCGCTTCAAGCGTTGCGCAGTTCCCCCATCTTCCCACTGCGCAACGATTCCGAGTCCCTTTCCCCGTTGCGCATTTGCTTAAAGCAAGTGCGCAACACCCTCAGGAATGCACTCAATGAATGCGCAATGACCCCGTTCGGGGTGCGCAACACCAGACCTGGGTACAGGTTCATGTCGCGCGGACCTTACAGTATTGATGAGAGGTCAATTTCATTCCCCAGGGAAAGCAGAAATTTCAATACCAGACTTCTCTCATGACCCCATCGCCCTTCTCCGCTCGACATGGAATGACCTCCACAACCTCGATCGCGCTCGTGTCAACTCCCGGACAGCGAAGATCGGTTCCCAAACACCAGCCGACATTTTCGTTACTGACCAGACCTCAACGAATCACCTGGCAATTCTTCAACATGTAACCTCAATCGGGTCCTGAAAAATCTTTCAAGGATGAGCAAAACAGAACATACTATGCCTTTGAGCGAAGGCGAGAATGAACAAGGCATTCGTGTAGTAGGCCCCAAGTGTGGAAAATCCGCCTCGAAAGTTGCGGCCTCAACCCCGGGTAACGACCCGGCACCAGTGTCGCCGGTCAGGCTGCATGGAATGCTCGGTTCTTATCCTCTGAGGCAGTTCCTCCCTGGTCTTTGATCCGCCAACCGCAGTCTGTAACGCGTCCGGGAAGGCTCGAAGGATGTTCCATGCTGATGACCTATAAAGACAACTCCACATTCGACCCTGCCGCTTTCCTTGCGCACGCCGACCTTGGTCGAAGAATCATCGACATGAAGCCGGACCAGACCTTTTTTGCCCAGGGAGATCCGGCGGACTCCGTCTTTTATCTTCAGAGCGGCCGGGCGAAACTCACTGTTGTTTCGCACGAAGGCAAAGAGGCCAAAGTCACGCTTCTCTCCGCCGGCGATTTCGTTGGAGAAGAGTCGCTTTCGGCGGTGCTTGGACTGCGCCTGGCCACGGCCACCGCGATCAACGCGTGCATGGCGCTTAGGATCGGAAGGCTTGAGATGATCCGCGTGGCGCATCAGGAGCATAGATGCGCAGCAGATTTAGGGCTGGCTTTGCGATGATCGCTTCTGAGGTTGCGTCGAATGCGATGGGATTTGGCGTGGATTCTTCCCGGCGAGAGCATTCGCCGGACCGCTGAAGTGGCCGCACAAACTGCCGGCAATTTGCGGTGCATCGTGGTGTTCGGCGCGTTTGGGTCTCTGAGCTGAAATGCCTTTGAGCGGAGAGAATGTGATAACTGTAGCTGAGACAGAAAACGAGCAAGTCACAATGAATTCGCAATTGCTGAAAGACATCGTGAAGTTACTTTTCGCCGATCACAAGGGCCTGCTTGCGATGGATGAGAGCAATGGGACCTGTAACAAGCGCTTCGAGAAGCTTGGAATTCCGCAGACCGTCGAAGCTCGAAGAGCATATCGCGAATTGATTGTGACCACTCCAGGGCTTGGTGAGTCGATAGGCGGCGCAATCCTCTACGACGAAACCCTCCGGCAGCATAAGAGCGACGGAACGCCCTTCGTCAAGGTCCTCATTGCCGCGGGTATTACTCCCGGCATCAAAGTGGATACAGGCGCCAAGGAACTGGCCGGCCATCCCGGTGAAAAGGTCACAGAAGGCCTGGACGGAATGCGCGATCGCCTTCAAGAGTATTTTCAAATGGGCGCGCGCTTTGCCAAGTGGCGCGCAGTGATTGCGATCGGGCGTGGGCTTCCGAGTTGGGGTTGCGTCGAAGCCAATGCTCATGCTCTAGCTCGCTATGCGGCAATGTGCCAGGAAGCTGGCCTCGTCCCTGTTGTCGAACCTGAGGTCATCATGGACGGCGAGCACACGTTGGAACAATGTTGCGAGGTCACCGACGAAGTGCTGCGCACGGTGTTCAGCGAGTTGTTCGCGCAAAGGGTGGTTCTGGAAGGCATGGTGCTGAAGCCAAATATGGCGCTTCCCGGAACGGCCTGCAGCAGTCAACCGGCATTGGACGAGGTGGCCGACGCTACAGTGAATTGCTTCCTGCGAGCCGTCCCCGCTGCCGTGCCGGCGATTGCGTTCCTGTCGGGCGGGCAACCTGCGGAGTTGGCTACGGCCCGTTTGAATGCGATGAACGTCAGATTCAAGTCGCGTCTGCCCTGGGCATTGGCATTTTCGTTTGCCCGCGCCATCCAGCAGCCGGCCTTGGAGATTTGGAAGGGGCAGGAGACCAATGTGAAGGCTGCACAGAAGGCTTTGTATCATCGTGCCCGATGCAATCAGGCAGCGCGTCGGGGCGAATACTCCCAGGAGATGGAGACGAAATGACTGGAAGCAAGCACAACCTGGAAGGAAATAGCAGCGACAGGGGCGAGCCCGATCCCGGTCCTTACTGGCGGCGCATGCATCGTGACTGGCGCTTCTGGGTAGGAGCGGTTCTCATGGCTGCGGCCCTGTCCGTTTACGTGCTTAGTGGCGATCTGGCGTGGGTTCCAAATGGCCATCGGCAACCTGCGATGCCTGCGCCTGCTGCGAATTGAAGTTTCCAGGATAAAAGACGGGCAGCAAAACGATGGGTAAAACACAGTTGTATCCTCTCCGGTTCGACCCCATCTATCAATATCGTTTGTGGGGCGGCCGCCGCTTGGCCAGCTTGCTCTCCGCGCCGCTTCCGGGCGTTGGACCTATCGGCGAGGCGTGGGTGCTCAGCGACCGCACCGACCACCAAAGCCTGGTTGCGAATGGAACGCTTAAGGGCCAGACGCTCGGCCAAGTGATGGAGCAATTCCGAGAACAGCTCATGGGGAAGCTGTCTTCGCGCTTCCGCCGCTTTCCGCTGCTGCTCAAGTTTCTGGACGCGCACGCGATGCTCTCTGTGCAGGTGCATCCCAGCGATGCGCACCCAGAGCTGATTCCTGCGGGCGACACGGCAAAGACCGAAGCGTGGGTTGTGATTGAAGCTGAGAAGGGGAGCCACATCTATGCCGGCCTGAGGTCAGGCACAACTGCCGGCAGTCTGCGCCAGTCTCTTGATGACGGCACCATTGCGGACCAGCTCGTGTGTATTGCCCCGAAGGCCGGCGATGCCGTGTTCATCCCTGCGGGAACGGTTCACACTTTGGGTGACGATGTCATGGTCTTTGAGGTTCAGCAGAATAGCGATACGACTTTTCGGCTTTACGATTGGGGCCATATCGATCCGGAGACCAAGAAGCCGCGGCCGCTCCAGGTGGATCAGGCTTTTGCCTGCATAGCGTTCGGAGCGAGCGACAGTGGCCTGGTGGCGGCCCGCGTGGAGACCACTACGCCTGTTGAACGCGAGAGGCTCTTTGATTGTCCTGCATTCCTGTTGTGGCGAGTCCTTGGGCAAGATCGGTTCACCGTTGGAGCGACGGAAAAGCCGCGCGTGTTGGTCGGTATTGAGGGATCAGGCCAAATCACGCACGATGGCACTCCCTACGCGGTGGGCAAGGGAGATGTTTGGCTCTTGCCGGCAGAGGCCGGAGTGTGCGCGTTTCAACCCAGCGGAGAGGTGATCCTGCTGGAGATCGCGATCCCTTGATGGTCGAAGAAGTCATCCGCATAACAGAATCTCAGACTGGGAGATGAATGAAAAAGCTCATCGTGTTCGATTTGGACGGCACCCTCGCGCCCAGCAAGTCGTCTCTCGCTCCGCAGACTGCGGCGCTGCTGCGTGACCTCCTGGCCGTCACCAAAGTGGCAGTGATCTCCGGAGGCGCATGGGCGCAGTTTGAAAAGCAGCTCCTTTCCGATCTGCCCAAGGACAGTCTCCTTGCGAATTTGTCTCTGCTTCCAACCTGTGGAACGAAATTCTTTCAATACGACGGAAAGTGGGAGGAGCTTTATTCAGAGGATCTTACGGCGGAGCAAAGAAAGAAGATTATTGACTCTCTGGATAAGGCGGCTGAAGAGGCAGGCTATCGCGCCACAAAGGTGTGGGGAAAAGTAGTTGAGGACCGGGGAAGCCAGGTGACATTCTCCGCGCTGGGTCAGCAGGCTCCTCTCGCAGAAAAGGAAAAGTGGGATCCCGATTTTGCCAAGAGGAAAAAGATTCGAGCGATCCTGGAGACGCTTATCCCGGAGTTTTCCATCCGCATGGGCGGCGCCACCTCGATCGATGTGACCAAGCCTGGCATTGACAAAGCCTACGGCATAGGAAAGCTGCGGGACACTCTCCACCTTTCATTGAGAGAAATGGTTTACATCGGCGATGCGTTGTTCCCAGGCGGAAACGATTACCCGGTCGAGCAAGCCGGCGTTGTGTCGATCCCTGTAAAAGGGCCTGGAGATACCAACCTGGTTATCAGTACTATCGTTGCTTGCCTGGGTGAGAAATGAGCCTGGCAGATGGAGCAAGCGGGCGAGGAGATTCGATGAGCGGCTTCAAGTTGCAACGATTGGGCATGATCATGGAGCCGGAGCCCGGTAATCCGCATGAAGTGGAAGGGGTTCTCAATCCGGGAGTCGTTCGAGGCCCTGATGGCGAACTTTATCTCTTCCCGCGGCTGGTCGCGAAGGGAAATTATTCGCGGATCGGGATAGCGCGCGTGCGGTTCAATGAGGCCGGCGATCCAACAGGTGTTGATAGGCTTGGCATCGCACTGGAGCCGGAAGCCGACTACGAATTGCGGCCTGCAGGCGGTGGCTGCGAGGATCCTCGCGTTACGTTTGTAGGGCCTCTGCAAAGATACCTAATGACCTACACGGCATGGTCGTCCCATGGCCCGCGGATTGCCCTGGCGATATCGGAAGATATCTTCCACTGGAGACGCCTTGGACTCGCTACTTTCGCTTCGGCAGACGGCATCGAATTCGGCGACGTAGACGACAAGGATGCAAGCCTCTTCCCGGCTGTTATCCCCGATCCATCCGGTCAGCCGGAGCTGGCCTTGCTCCACAGGCCGCTCTTTCCGGGCACCCGGCCTGAGGAAACCGCCTGTAGCCCTGCAACCCGCGAAGTGGATATCGATCGAGAGAGCATCTGGATTTCTTACTGCCAAATGACACTTGACCGCAAGCCCTTCCACGCCGGCAAGTTTACCTTTCATCATCGCCTGGCATCTCCAGTCGCGCCGTGGGAACGACTCAAGATCGGCGGCGGAACTCCACCCATCCTGACGAAACACGGCTGGCTGATCGTTTACCACGGGGTCAGCGAAATCGAGCAGCCTGACTCAAACAGGCACATGCTGCGCTATGCGGCGGGGGTGATGATCTTTTCCAAAGAGCATCCGCTCGTAATTAGCTACCGTTCGCCGGAGCCGGTGTTAACGCCGACGCTTCCACAGGAACGCGATGGGACCGTTGACAATGTCGTTTTCCCCACGGGTATCGACCGGCGCGACGATCTTGGTACGCCAAATCGCTTCGACGTCTACTACGGGATGGCGGACAATCGGATTGGTGTGGCACGCCTTGATTTGCCGGAAGAGATACCGGCGCGGGCAGTCGCCGACGCGCCGGAGGCAAAGGTATAGACCATATATTGCTACGGAACGAAAAGTCCGAAGCACATTTCTTCGAACGGGCCGACAGAAGGGAAACTGAAGAAAGCAGCTGAAATCACAAGCGTATTTTTATCTCCACCTGCGCACCGGAGTTCAGGGAGTGGAGGCCGTTATCGCAAACCTCGTGCGATGGCGGCCTCTGTCTCGATTTCAATCGACCGACGCTTAACTGTCGGTGAACAT
>Ga0302156_10004031_pt1 | contig 10981 bp, 17 predicted proteins | sample I_Bog_N3_2_FD_193503 | JGI IMG/M metagenome (GOLD analysis project Ga0302156, IMG submission 193503) | Peat permafrost microbial communities from Stordalen Mire near Abisko, Sweden - I_Bog_N3_2 | ecosystem: Environmental > Terrestrial > Soil > Wetlands > Peat | place: Sweden: Abisko, Stordalen... | reverse complement strand
GGTGGAAGTAATCGGACCTAAGGCCGCTGTTCCAGAGCCGTGAAAAAACTGCATTGCGTCTAAAAGCATGATGACTCTCCTTCTAGCGACATCGGCTAGCTGATGATGGTTTCCGAGTTGGAAATCTTTTCGGCCATAACGACCTGGATTCCCTGGAAGCGCGTAATACGCCGCGATCCCCAGATGTCGCCGGTCTCCGCGTTTTGCGTGTAGTAGCCATTGGTTTTCTGTGAGACCGCTCGGATGTTCATCTCATTCAGAATGGCGCGACTGCACAGAATCACCGTGCCGGGAGCATTACCCGCACCAGGAAGATTGCCCAGGGCCTGAATGAGCAGGTTCTCATCGAAGCCACCCGGCTGCAACGGAATCGGGTTCACGTTGGCAACGCGTTGAGCGCAGCGTTCGTCAACGATCTGAAGTCCCAAGCTCCATTTGCACTGAGTGACATACGCCATCAGTGCCCTCGATTGACCGAGAACTCCACTCAGGGCGGTGGCCATTGTCCACGGAACTTTGCCGATGGTGTTGATTTCCAGGCCTGCCGGACTACTGGCGGGGTAGATTGCTTGAACCTTGTCTTTTCCGAATTCGACCGCCCAGATGCTTGTGGCGTTGCCGGAGGTCAGCCCGCAGTTGTAAGCATTCGCAGGCCAGCTTCCGTCTCCGTTGGGAACCGATTCAAGATTGTTGATTCGTGTTGCCAGGCCTCTGATTCCACCAAGATCGGTAGCCGGGTTTCCGTAAAACAATACGGATTCGATTTTCTGCTTGAAGCCCTCGATCTTGTTGCTGATCTGGTCCGACATATACGCCGAGGGATCGGGTTGAAGGTCGGCAAACGCCGCATCTTGAACATCCCAATTTTCCCACATGGCAATATCGTCGGTGATGTTGGTGTTCTTGGAGTTCGTAATCACGGCTGCTTCATTGAACCGGCGCGTTGCAGGAACGTCCAGGTAATCGGTACGCCGAGCGACGTTGAAAAGCATGTTGTTTGCCGGGACGAAAGGCAAGAACTCAAGCAAAGGGCAAGCGCGGGCAAGCACCTTTGCGGGCTGGACAAACTGCGCACGGGCATCCGAGGACGAGTAGCTGTTGATTACATCCGTCATCGTGGTGTAACCGAGTTGCGAGGCATCTGCCATGGCGATAATCTCCCCTTAGAGAGGCCTAAATCCTTGCTGGCGGAAGATTGAATTTACTCAAATCGTATCCGGCCTTAGGCGTTTCCGCCCTCTGCCCTGACCCGCGCAAAGATGAATCCTCTCCGGTTTTTGCGGCCACGTTCAACAGGAAGCGCATCATCGTAGTTCGGTTGGCGCTGCTTTCAGCTGCAAACGCCTTGTCGAATTCGACTTCTGTTTTTCCCCATTGCTTCCATAGCCGCGACACGAGCACTACGCTCGCATCGTATTTGTCGCCCAACTCGGTTTTCAGCGTTTCAGCCGCCTTGGTATTCTCTGCGAGAATCTTGGCGTTGTGCGCTTCCACCATTGAGGTCAACTGAGCATTCAACTTCCCTTGAAGAGCTTGAGCGGTTTTCTTGGGGATACCCTCAGAAAACAAGGTGTCTTCCCAATACTTGTTCCACTCAGGTGCATTCTTCTTCTCAGGGTCTAGCTCATAACCTTCCGGCTTATCGGGCCGTCCGAGTGAGGTGTAGAACTTATCGCGCTCTTCCGGCGTAGCATTCTCGCCCAGTTTGGGGATCGAGTTCGCCAACTTCCCCTCGTACTCTTTGGCTTTGTTCGCCGTTTCGAGATGGGCCTTTGCAAAGTCTCCCACCGTGCGATACGGCTTGAAAGCCTCATTGTCTCTGAGGTCGCTAGGCAAACCCGCTAACCATCCCGGCGTCTGCGTCTGCTGGTTGCCCGTGTTCCCGGTCGTTTCACTTCCCGCTACGGGTTGATCGACAACTGCATCCATTTGCTGCTCCTTCAAAAATCTTTGGGCCAAGAAAAGACGCGGAACCGAGTGATCGAGCACTCGATTGCCGCGTCTGTCTTACTTTCGCCGCTCTCAGTCTGGCCGGACTCTGAGCGGACCCAAATTGTGAAAAACCAAACTCTATCCGTTCCTGAGCATCACACCGCCGTTGTTCCCGGTATGCACGATTTCAGACATACTGCCGGTTGCGGCCAGGAATGGAACGACTGCGGTATTGGCTGCGTTTCCTGCGATCTGTACGGTGACGCTATAGGTCGCCGTCGCCAGATTCCAGAGAAAGAAGTGATGCCCCGGCTGGCAGGTGGGGAGAACAATCGTCACAGCCCCGGTCGGGGTGATGGTGATGAGGGAGGCTCCGGCCTGCTGCGCATTGAGAGTGATGGTGCTGGCTGCTACGGTTCCAAGGTCAAGCTCGCCATATGTCTCAAGACTCGCCTGCGTCTGAGTAGATTTGGCGACAAACCCGCCGCGCTCCGTGGGAATGCGGAGTGCATCCGCTCCCGGCCAGTTCACACCGCCATACGTTGGACTTGGATTCGCCACTTCAACCCTCCACGATTCCTATTAGAGCATCCACTTCGCTCATTGTACCGCTCATCCTGGCAATTGCAATAGCCACATTGTACTCAATCCGCTCCACTTCGTTGTTCAATGGAACCCCGAAGTGATTTGAAACGAGTATATCACCAAGCACTTTCCGACCCTCAGTCGAGCTAAACACGCTCCGGTAATACTGCTTCATTTTCTTATCGGCAATCTGTCTGGCGTCTTCTTCCGGCGTGTAGTCAATCATTCGCCTGGCTCCTTACCGCCGCCCATCATGGTTTTGAGAGGGCTGTCCGGCTCTGCCGCCTTGCCGGCCAGTGCCGCCGCCTTGGCAATCTTAGGTGCGTTCTCAATCTGCTGCTGCTTCTCCTGCTGCTTCTGAGCCATCTCCCGTATCTGAGCAATGGCCTTTGGGTCACGTAGGCACGTTGCTGGACCGCCTACCGCGTCCCATGCCTCGCGCACCATCTCATCCGTGTCGAGAGCGTGCATGGCGAGAGGATCGAACTGTGTGATTGACGTAATCAGAGCCACTCCGGATTGAATCGCCCGGACCTTCGTTACCCTGGTCTGTGCCTGAGACAAGAGGCCCAGATATTGCACCTTGATTGGCTCATGCTCGGAATCTTGAAGAATTTGCGGAACTTCAGGAATGCGTCCTGCCCTTGCCTCAATGTCGAACACCCTGGCAATCATGGGGTTGAACCCTTCCGATTGCAGGTTACCGACAATGGTTCCGAGCAGCGCCGCCTTCTCGGTCATCAACTCATTGATTTGCGCCGTCACCATACGCTCAGTGGCACCGCCCTGCGCCAATTGCGTAAGCAGGGTGAACACATCTGTGTGGAAGTGCTGGTTGATGATCTGCGCAACTTTGCCCTGATACTCCGTATTGAACGGAAGGTTTTGGACGCCGGTCGTTAGAGGTTGCGGCATGATCTGGCGAATGTCGCCACGGTTGGTTGGGATGAATGTAAAGCCGTTCGGGCCACGCTGAATCTTTCCCCGCTGGTCCTCATACGCCACCATCGGAGGTTCAGCCGCTTTCTGGGCAGTAATCAGATTGGTTCTCCCCATCTGATTGTCCAACGCGATGGCGACCCAAGCATCGTGCGCCGGAGAGCGACCGTAGGATTCGTCTGAATTCTTCCTCCATCTCCAACTCAGTATCGGCATAGAGTCGTAGCCGCCCTCGGACAGCATCTTCAATCCCTGATCCCCGTCCGCTCCGAGTATCTTTCCGCCTTTTCGATACACCCAATCGGATGCCCATTTCTTTCCCTTGGCATCTATGCGCCCAGGGTTGTAATCCTTGCGGGGATAGACCGCATGGAGAACTTCGCGCTGCTCGTGCATATTGCTTTCGTAGTCATGCTCGAAGTTCGTATCGGCCTTCTTCATTTCGTCCAAGCCGAACTGCTGAACGAACTGCCGAAGCGTCATTTTGTAGACGCGATAGTTTGTGTCGACCTGGCCAAATCGGTTTTCCGCGATGAAGCATTCCCGGAAATGGGGAACGGTGAAAATGATGGTTGCCGTCGAAACATCTTCTTCTATCAGCAAGTGGGCCGTACCTGGAGCAGACCCATCACCGATGAATTCCGGCACTACATCATAGAAATTGCTTCGGTTGAACGCTGAATACATCACGTCTTGGCAGTCTTGAATCCACCGCTGGACTTCTGGGTAGGAATCGACTCGCTTTCCGGTCCATGCTCTCATCCGGCTTGTGCACGGGAAGTTTAGTTTGCCGGGAAGTTCCAGTCCAAACCAAGGTTGATTGCGAGAACAGAGATACCCCACCATACCCTTGACCAGAGTGTTGTGGGCAAGCATGGCGGAGTCGGCGAAAATCTCTAATCCGGTGGGCTGGCCGGGCCACAAATCCTTGTCTTGCACGCCCCGCCTGCCGTGGTTGACGTACATGATGATGTTGTCCACCATCCATTCCCACGGAAGTCTTTCTTGTGCAAGCACTTGTAGATATTTCTGAGCATCCTTGGCTCGTTCGTCGGCGGAGCGGTCGTTGAGCCGGGAGGGTGCATATCCCCCGGAGTACATATAAGGCGAGGCTAGACCGACAGAAGCCATTATTCCCCCAATGTCGCTTTCCCTACTGTAGCATTACCGCTGGTCATCGGGCTTTGCAACATCGTGCTTGCCATACCCCGGCGCTGTGTCAATGCCTGAGCCTGAGCCAAAGCCGACGCCTGAGCCGCCTGAGCCGTCTGTTCATTGGTTTGTGCCTGAGTGGGAGCCACGGGTGTGGAAGGCTTGCTGACATCCGCATAGATGCCCTCACCAACAGCCGCTGCGCCGATAATCAATGCCGCTGAAATGCTTCCTGCCATCCTATTCTCCCGTAACCACTATCGTATCACCGCTTCCATCGCGGCGAGACATCAACTGATCGGACTCTGCAAAGACTTCATCCTCAGCCTCTTCAACAGTTGCAAGAGTGGTCGGGTAAATCATCGTCATCTCAACCGGCCCGTGAGTCCAGAAGAACTGCTTCCGCCCCGCGCATCCGGGAATGACATTGTATCCGGTCAGCTCAACTCTTTGGTCTCCGATCAACACTGAACAGTCTCCATGAACGATAAGAACAGTTGCCAACTTGATAAGCGAACCCATCATCTTTGTCCCCGGTTGGAGACGAATGGTTCTTGCATACATTCCGCCGTGGAATAGATGTTCTGTGGCGAGTTCGATCTGGGGGTAAGAGAGGATGATTTTGTTGATTTCGTTCAGTTGCTCGAGAACGGCTGGCGAAGCCGGGAACATGGCAATCGGTAAAGGTGCCGTCAATGTGCTCATAGCCACCTCGTAAACATGGTATGGCTGGCCTTGCAACCGGGGCGATGGGACAACACCACATCCAAAGGACTTCCTACCCTGGCGGTGTACAGCAGGGCCACACATCCATTCCTGATCGAGAAGCTCTCGACGGTAGACAGCAGGGCATCTGCGGTGCCAAGTTTCCTGTGAGACGGCAGAGCAAACAGACTTTCTATCGTGGCTATTCTCTTTCCATTGTGCGGCATAACGCCTGCAACCACAGAGACAAATCCTACAAGAACATCATCCGAGTATGCGCCAAAGCAGTGAAGCGCCCCTGAATTCTCCATCGCGGCGTATATCTGGCGCTGTGGGTTGTAGTCGGGCATCACGCAGTCTTTCGAGTAGGCGTCCAACAGTTCTGCCGAGTTGGGAGCATCGAGAATGTCTGCATAACTGACTGGCTTTATCTCAAGCATTGGCGCTCCGTAACCCATAGCTTAGGGGATTGTAATCCGTTTCGCTTCGTGCCGCTAGGAATTGAGCGATCAAATCATTCTTCTCGTTCGGCGGTGAGTAAACCGGCTGCTCCAGGCAGAGGTAGCGAACTGTGTCCGCAAAATCCTTATATCCCTCTTCCGGTTTATCGGTTCCCGCCTTCCACTGATAATTAAACAAATCCTGAGTCGGGCCCCGTTCACCCCGGCAACCTTCCTCTGCGAACAGCAGCGCCGGAACATCTTTGCTCTTAACGGCGGAGTAGTGATTTTGCAAGTATTCTTTCACCCGCTTGTGCCCCAGCGCAATGTCTCCTGCCTCGGAGTGCGAAAGCCGGATGCGTCCGATTCCCGCCTTTTCGAGTTCATCTTCCCACGAGGTATCGTTGAGCTGCGTCCGCGCACCGTACTTTGCATCGAGAACTACAAACGCCGGTTCATAATAGTTGTGTTCTGCCCGTTTCACTTTGACCTGTCGTGCGATCTCTTCCACATTCCCGTTTGCCAAAAGATACGCATAAACGTAGATTCGATTTGCCGGTTTCCCATTTATTGTAATGTCCTCTGGGCTTACTGCCGCAAACAGCCAGCGTGTCGGGCGGGCGTCGTGTGGATCAACTGCCTCAATCCGCATCCAATCGGAGGGTATTTTGAAATCCTTGTAGAGATGCACCGCACGGTCGAGCGTCTTGTATACCAGCCCGCTGAGGTGGCCTTCCTTACCGCCAATATGTGCGTCATACTCCTCTGGATCGGTAAACAGTTTGGCGTACTCTTCTATGCCCGCCCGTGGAATGAAACCCATGATGAGGCCGCACTTAGGGCAATTGTTTACCGGGCGCTCCCCGTGGGGATCAGCCATGTTCACAGGGTCGTTTTCCGGAATATACTCGTCGCACTGCCGGCAATAGTCCTGGCAATTGTCCCAGGTCGTTCCGGTAAAGATCGCAATCTCTTGATCGTCCCCGCCTCCGTTGAACGCCTTCACGGAGAACATATCGTAGAAGTAGGGTTCGCCGTAGAGCGGGGTCATGGCGAACCAGGAGGGAGCGTTGGTCGTGACCTTGCCGCGCTCTGCCGCAATTAGTACATCTTGCGGGGGAGGCTCGTCCCATCCGTAGTGGTCATAGTCGATTCCAAGAAATGAGTCTGCCAACTGGTTATACGAACGGACGTGGAGGGTTGAACCGCAGGCCTGTCCCGTGTAGTCGTACTTCAATGTGACCGACTTCAATGCTCCAGTCGTGTCCCGCTTCCAATCCGGTGCGCAGTGTGCCGGGATGAGCATGGCAAGCTCAGGCTCGATCTTTGCCGACACCGACTGAGCCATCGTCTGACATCCCATGAACCCCTGGTTGGGAACACGAATCGAAATCTTGTAGTCTGGATCGTCCGGCCTAAGCCACGGCCTGAATCCCATGGCGTGAGCTATTGATTCGCAAACACTTATCCTGGTTTTCCCGACCTTCTCTCCAGGCTTGAGGATGCGCCGTCGAGGTGTGCGCCCGTACTTATTCTTGATTCTGATGAACGGGTCTTGCACCCGATTCATCCTCAACATCCCAAGGCGCATCAACTGGTTCGCGGTTGAGACTATCTTGGAAGGCTCGATCTTCCCATCAGCGCCGACAAGCCGAGCCAGCACGTCCGGCTGTTCGCGCTTTCCCATTACTCCTCCGGCGTGTACTGGATGTTAATGACATCGGCAGCAGTCCCGATTCCATACCACTGGTTCAGGTTGATCGCACCGCTGGTGAACGGGCCGATGATTGTCGGGTCAGCTGTAGGAGATGCCACCTTGACAGGGATTCCTGTAGTTGTGGCAACTGCCGAAGAGTCTCCAATGTACGATGCCGACGCCCCCTGCCAGGCTTTTAACTGCATTGCACGTATGGGTAGAGCAGTAAATCTCGTAGCTCCCGCCCCTAATGTCACAGTCAACAATGCCATTTCATCACCTCACTGGCAATCTTAACACTTGCGGCGGGGGTGTCTAGGATTCAGACTCGCCCCGCCGGTTATTCCCCGGAGGATGGGGGAAGGGTCACTGAGTTTGCGCGAACGCGATTCCGGTAGGGAACGTGACCGGAGGAGCCGAGGGCGTGATGGTCGCTCTCAAGGAACCAGACGCGCTGGTAGCGGTGTAAGCGTAGGCCAGAGGCGTGGTAGTGTTCTCCACCCAGCCAGCAGGCAAAGCGCCGGTCACGATCAGGCCAGTAGCGTCCACGGTGGGCACCACTGCCGGGTCATTGCTGGTGACTGCGAACACAGTGTCAGCGGGATAAGTTGCGCCGGACGGTGCGAGAACGCCGGTAAAGACTTGAGTGTTTCCACCGATGGTAGGATTCATTGTGATCTCCTTGAAACATATACTGGTTGGGAATGAACGGTTGGGATGGCGCAATTCATGCAGTTCGTGCAAGATGCGCTCCTGTGACTCTTCAATGCTTTTCAGGCGGCGGTCGATCTCCCGCTCCACTGCATATTCCAAATTACCGCAACGCGGACAATGGCTCATCGACTTCCTCCTGATTCACAATACACCCCTAATACTTCTTGTCGCTCATCCCTTACACCCCCTCGTCAGAAATTCACCTTGCACTCTTGGCACCGATGCCCGCTGCCCCAGGTCCCCTATTCAACACCCGCCGCCTGTTGCTCGGCAGTAGGCGGCGTTGAGCTTCCCGTGTGGGCACTTCTCGAACGGGCTACCCGTGGGTCGAGGTTGAGGTAATCCAGCAGGTGCATCTCCTCGGCAAGCCAATTCACTCCGCACGGCAGGCAACGGATGTAATCGCTCCTTAGAACCATGGCCCTTCCGCAAAACGGACACGGAGGCTCGGTTCCCACTTCGCTGAGTCGGTCCAGCCGGTTCAGTTCCTGATCCTCGTATGTCAGCATTCAATCTCCTCCGCACAGCCCAGCTAAGATCACACCCATGCGCCTCGCCCTCGACCCGCAACTCGTCTGCTAGGGATTGTGGGACACGAACTGCGATTCGGACCATGCTCATATAAATATTGTGCCACAACGTCAGACAATGTGCAACACCTTTTTGCGGAAAATTTCATGGGCGTCTTATGTAACGCGTTGCCCACCCCGGCCGCATTTGGGGTCATAGGGGGTATCTGAGGCTCTCTTTTCTCCTGTCGCATTGATAATAAAAAGCGATACGAATTCTATCCGAGGATTCGAACCGGCTTGCAATCCTATAAGGAATCAATATCTTACCAGATGAAGAGGCCAAAGTACCCCCAAATGTACCACCCCACGATGCCGCTGCCCAGATGATCGCCGGCTGCTTGGCTATCCATATAGGTGGCAACACCTGGACCTGGTGGCTATCCATATATATATGCCGATATCGTGGACGCTTGCCCTCAAGTACCTGATAAATCGAATGATAGGCGAAGATGGACGCGCTACAAGCCCCGTAGACGCATCGCTTGCACCTCGGTGAGCCTATCCTATGGCTGTTTTGGCCCTGCATCCCGCATATCTCGCGCCGCCTGAACGAGGTCAAGTAGAACAGATACATTGACTTGCGTGGCCTGGCCGCGTATCGTCCGAGCCTTGTCTTCCCAGATACCGGCAGCTACAGCCAAGTCCCGAATCGCCGTTTTTGCCAGCTTTGCATCTGTCACCGACATAAGCGCTCTATGCTGTAAAGCGTCGAATATATTGGCTTTATCCTCTTGAAATTGGCGCAGATCGTCCTGCGATTGCCTCTTGCCTAAGAACCGCTTTAGTACCCTATGTACATTAGCCGGATCACAGCCTACAGCTTTGGCAATCTGTCCTTCACTCAGCTCTGGGTAATCCAATTTCATTTTACGAATGCTTCTCGCTGCCCCTGTATTAGCACTACTGACCCGTGCCTTGACGCTTTGCTTGTCTGTGACCTTAGGTTCCATGTGGTCATTTTACCTCAAGAAGAGCATCTAGAGTCCATAGACACGATTGCCTGCGACTCTATCGGCGAAAGGCTAAAATCAGCGGCTCGGATCGTGCGATATTACACGGCCTGTTGATTTCCTGTCAGGATAGTCTGCAAGTAATAGATAGTATTGTCGTTAAAATATAGTATGAAACAGTATTGACACTTAAGACAGAGTTCGACTACTGTAGGTACATCAGCAAGGGGAGGTTACACAATGATAGCTTCGATTCTTGACTATGTTGGCAAGTTCCTACCGCGTGAGACATTGGTGGCATCTCAAGGCTTACAGGCCGCTGATTGCAGTACGTCATCGTGCGCGCACGAACCCTTGCTAGAGCTGGACGGAAAGAAGATTGTTGGATCGCATCGCTGTAAGCACTGCGGCTTGAATAAGAGCTATTGGAACGCGAGGGAGCTATGACCATCCTCCGCTTCATTCTCCGCTTGCTCTTCCGTGGATGCATCACAGAGCCACATGATCCCGTTGCTGAGTGGTCAGTGATTGCTTACCCTGCCGTCTTAACCGCTGACCAGTGCCAGGATTTGAACGCCGAACGCTGGCAAGACTGAATCTCGTGGAATTACAGGAATTCCCGGCGCGGATTGAAACAAGCGAACGGACAACATCATCAGTAGAAAGGTTATCAAAATGAAAATCGATGAATTGACAATAGGTGAAGCACGGCAATTGGCCTCAATGTTCTCAACCCAAACCATCCCCGATGAAGTAGTTGGACCGTGGGAGATTGGCAAGAATTACCTCATCCGCACCGTTACCATGATCGACACCGGAAAGCTGGTGGCTGTTGGGCCAACCGAACTAGTCCTAGAATCGGCGGCATGGGTCGCAGATACAGGCCGTTTCTGTGGTGCTCTCCAGTCCTGCAATTTCAACGAGGTCGAGCCGTTCCCTGAAGGAAAATTGATCATCGGGCGCGGCTCTATCATCGACGCAATACAAATTACCAAGCTCCCCAAAGAGCAGAAGTAGGCCGCGCATGAATCAGGCGATATTAAGAAGCGGATTCGATTGGTCGTGGTCGGGGTCGCGGTCGCGGTCGGGGTCGCGGTCGTGGTCGTGGTCGGGGCCGCGGTCGCGGTCGGGGTCGCGGTCGGGGTCGTGGTCGTGGTCGGGGTCGGGGTCGGGGTCGCGGTCGCGGTCGGGGTCGTGGTCGTGGTCGGGGTCGTGGTCGTGGTCGGGGTCGGGGTCGGGGTCGCGGTCGCGGTCTATCTAATCACATCAACTGTCTGACTTGCGAACTAGTGGGCA
>Ga0302156_10004004_pt1 | contig 11042 bp, 12 predicted proteins | sample I_Bog_N3_2_FD_193503 | JGI IMG/M metagenome (GOLD analysis project Ga0302156, IMG submission 193503) | Peat permafrost microbial communities from Stordalen Mire near Abisko, Sweden - I_Bog_N3_2 | ecosystem: Environmental > Terrestrial > Soil > Wetlands > Peat | place: Sweden: Abisko, Stordalen... | reverse complement strand
CAATTTCAACATCGACCGGGACATCCCCCAAAAAAGATTGATTTCCCTCAAAACGGCGAGACGAAAGATAGAGTTTGATCTTCGAGCTTCGCCAAGCAACGAATGTACTCTTTGTGCGTTGCGCCGACGCCGATAAGAGATCGGCGGGAGAGTGGTCATGAATGACTCTGAGCAGGATTGTCTCACGGAACGGCATATTTTTCTATTCGGTTCCACCGTGCACTGGTTCGCGCAGTACGAAGTGCTGGTTCAGAAGGTCATGGCCCGACTTGCAGGTAACGATCTGGCCTGCATCACCGTTTTGACGCGGACCCTAGACTTCAGCGAGAAACGCTTGGCCCTGCTCGATCTTCTCCACGTGAAAGCGGTTCCAAGCGACCAATGGGAGCGGGTCTATGCCTATCTTGCCGTACCGCATGGCCTAGTCAGCCTTCGCAACGATATCGCGCATGCAAACTGGGTTAACTCGCCTTTGCCGAATTCCATTCAGCCAAACTGGATCCTGCGACAGGCGCCGGCAATCGAAACGCTTCGTGAGGGACGTGGATCATCGGACGATACAAGTTACACGCTGGATGACCTCAGTCAGGTCGTCCATAACCTCGCCGGCAACTATGAGAGCTTCTCGGCATATCTTCTCCAAGTTGGGCTCGTCGCACGTTAGCGCGTTCCGCGCCAAACATACTCCTCGGTTCGGAGAAATAACAATGTTCAATCCGGTCCAAGTTTTTCTATTTGCTTCTCTACCGTTCATCACGATCGCAGATAGTCAGCCGAAATTCGACATAGCGGCGGAGTGTCGGTCCGAAGGCGGGGCGAAGGCCATGCTGGAAAAATGCATCGAGGATGAGTCGGTAGCGCGTGACCAGCTCCAACCGCTATGGATTCAATCCAGTGCGGCTGACAAAGCCTCTTGCGTCGGTGAAACCTCCATGGACGGCACCCCGAGCTATGTCGAGTTGCTGACGTGTCTGGAAATGGCGAGGGATGCCAAAAGGAGACCCAAATAATCTAAGGCGCATGCCTAGTCGCTCATCGACTACTTTCGCTAATGGTAGGAACCGGACCACCTGCGATGTCGACTTGAGTCCGCTATCGGAGGAAAAACGGACCATATGCGCTCGGAGAGAGCATTGCGTCTTTTGACCCACAAGAGACACGGGCGACCAATTCACGCTTGCTCGCGTACTTCGGGGCGGTCTCCCTCAAGCGTCTCCTGTCTCCCTCCTGCCGATTGCTTGATTGAATTCACGTTGCTTCAGCGGTAGGCCGTTTTGACGGTTGCCGTGACACTTCTTGGAGACGACCCGGACCATGGTTAGCGGCGGACAGCGGCGTTCCGGCCGCCCGCTCTCAGCACCTTACGGATCGTTTAAAGCTATGGGCAAGTGCTGCACACTCAGGGCAAGCACCATCTGCCGCATCGCCAAGTTGATGCTTAACCTCTTCGCGCAGAACTTCCCGCTCCCATGTCGTGCCGTCACTTTTGATAACGTTACAGGCGCGAAGATAGGCACGGGTTTCCGCAGCGTCATCACCGACACGAACAGTTACATTTTCGTGGAATGGGCAAATCGCTGTCGCACGGGTGGTCTCCAACGCATATCGAACAGCAGAAGCGAGATTATCAGTGCTGCTATTGGCAGACATAAGAGTCTCCTGCTGTCAGGCTGATGCCACTATTGCAAAAAGGAACGAGGCCATTCGCGAAATCATGCAGCCAGCATGATGGAATAACTCTACGACGCATTGCGCCATATCAAGCCTTGGTTCGGCTGCGAAATCACTCCTATGTCGGAGAGCGGACACGTGAAGAAAAAGCGGAAGCTTGATATCAATCAATGTTCCAACAGCCCGTGGAGCCAAATTGCTCAAAAAATTGGGAGGGAAAGGTTTGCGCGTCCGCTCCCCGAACCTTCTGCCGGATCATTTTGAACGGCACCGATATCGTGCCCTTGCAGCACTCGCATCCGATCCAAGGACAGCCCTGGGTCTCAAGCTGCGAGATGGTGCGGGTGTCGGTCATTGACGCATGCAAGCGCGACCGAGCCCCTCTTTCAAAAGGCTCGGCTTATCTGCCAGCGCGACGAAATGCGGTTGATGTCTGACACCTCCGTTCGTCCAAGCGCTAAACCGGCGCATTGCAGGCCTCGGGCGCACGAAGATAGCTGGTGCTATTCGCGATCCCGGTCGCTACGGAACTGGTCGAACTTCTCTTTTTGGTCTGCGTCGAGGCTCTTGTAGAACGCCAGCAGCTTCGGGTTTTCCTCTTTTAGCGCGGCGAGCCGTGCCTCGAGCATATTCTGGTGGAACGTGAGCCGGGAATCGTACGTCGAGAGATCCGGCTTGGTGGCGCAAAGGGTAGTCTTCATGTCGTCGACGGCCTTGGTGCGCGCATCGACGAACTCCTTGTAGGCGGCCTTCTGCACGTCGGTGAGATTAAGGTGCTTGGCCAGTCGGTCCGCCAGCTTGTAGTGATGGCCGTGCTCAGTCGGCGCCGCGCAAATGCGATCATAGACCGACCCGCCGCCCCTGTTGTCCTTCTCGGCCTGGGCTGGACCGAAGCCGGCGACGAGAATCGCCGATGCGACGACGAGAGCGGAAACATTCAGGTATTGCATGTGAAGCTCCAATGCTGGAATGAACAAAGCGGTTATGGGATTTCGATCGAGGGTCTCGGCCATCGCAGACCGTCGGCCAATCAGGGACCGACATGCGATGACGCGCGGTCCGAGCTGCTAACGCTTGCCGTGTCCACCGCCGGCATGACCACGACCGCCGGCATGACCGCCACCGCCGGCATGACCGCCACCGCCGTGTCCGCCGCGATAACCACCACCACCACCACCGCCGCCGCCAACATATCCGCCGCCGCCGTAGTAACCGTCGCCGTAGCCGCAGTCGTTGTAGTAGCAGCTGCCGCCAAGCGCGCCACCGATCACACCAGACATGATGCCGCCAACGATTGCCCCCGGAATAGCCAGGGGATTGTAGTAACGCCGATAATAAATCTGCTCGACGGAGGCGTGGGGCCTGATCATTTGCGGTCCGGCCGGATTGATCGGTGCGGCCGAAGCGGGCGCGAAGCCGAGGAACAGGCCGGCACCGGCAGTTGCTGCAATTCGAATGAGAGACATGCGACAATCCTTTGGTTCTGAGGAAACGCCATGATATGGCGCGGATAGTGGCGACGGCCGCTTCGAAGATGTGGTCTCAGATGTGTTGCTAACAGTACCGTGAACAGCTTGCATTATCGTCGCTGCTCAAAGCGGAGTTCGCTGCCGATCTACCCGACCAATAGTATATGTCAGATATCGCACGTAACCCGGACGACATTGATCTGCGTCAACGTCTCTGCGCTGAAGGGGCAGTGTCCCACACAGAGGACGTCGTTGCCGATAGGAATTAGACAAAAGACGAATACGGTTTTGAACAATGCAGCCATTTCGTATTGCGTTGAAACTTTAGCTTTATGTCGGGAACCGGGCACGGCATACTGATTTCCATCACCGTCCTGACCTCGGCTTCTATCGGTGACTGAGAGTGTTGTGGTCCCGCCTGATCTGGGGTGCATCACATGCCCGCAATTCAGTCCGTCCAGCATCCGCCCGTCGGTGTGCGGTGCCGATTCGCAATGACCGCAGCAGACGTGGATTCGAGCCATGAGTTCTGCGTGTTTGAGTTTCCCGGGTGCGAGGGATGCCCAAAGGCCATGCACGTCATCAAGGCGGTTGGAAGCTCGGAAGACCCCATCAAGTCGATGGCTTGGAGGGGGTGGATTGCAGGTGCTTCCCGCCCCAAAAAGTAGCTTTGCGCACAATCAGGGAGGTTCGCTAATGGAGGAGTTCATTCGCCAACAAAATCTGGACCTGTTCAAGAAGCGTCTCGCGGAGCCGCACACAGACGCGGAGCGAGAAATGCTCATGAGGTTGCTGACGGATCAGCAGGCGAAAGAACCCTCCCGAAAATGGAACCCTCAAGCCGCGCTCATCTGCATCGAGCAACCGCCCCTAAGGATTGAGTTACATTGGGTGGCCGCGCCCCTCCGCAGTTCAGTGTAAACGCCCCGCTCAGTATCCCCCTAAGGTGGGCCACTTTTATTGGCGACCTCTTCCATTCCAAACCAAGTGTGTGCAATATCGGCACAACCGAGCAGCTCTGTTTGCTTGTTTGAGGTGGGCACTTGAGAGATCACGATATCTGGTACGTTTCCTATCGTACGAACATTACGTCCAAGCGCGACGATGGAGAGCGCAGGTCCGCTCGCGCGACCCGCAAATTCAAGGCAGAAGCCGAGGCCAAGCAATTTGCCGAAGAGATAATCAAGGATGGCTGGAGCGCAATTGCTGGGACCTTGAATCCCCATACGCCGAAGAAAACGGTAGCATCGACACAAATTCTCGATTGGATTGCTGGCAAACTGAAAACTATTTAGGCGCAAGGTTATGTGCACGACCTGTCGGGATAGTGATGAGCCGCAGGCGGTCACTACCGATTGGCAAAGAACTCTTATGATTCCGGAAATGATTGAAGGTCAGCCTCGGTGCTGGGCGTTCTCGCTGCCCGAATGTCGCCGATTGGCACCGAACGGACATGCCGAAGCAGTCGCCTCACGTCTGTTGTTAAGGGAAGAACGGACCTAGCTCAGATCCGCCCCGATGTCTGAGTTTAACCCCAAGGCAACACTAAGGTCAATCAGCACGCGCATTGCTTGAGGTCAGTTCATGGCCCACATCTATGGTGCGGCCGTGCGTCGCAAGAGGTTTTCGTCGAACTGGAATTTATATGGCAGGCGACGGGCCACCAGGGCGATGAGTCGTTCGGTCTGACCGGTACGCCAGAGGTGCAAAATGAACCGCGATGTGCCAAGGTGGGCCGGCAATCGCGTCCGGAAAGAACCATGAACACTCCGCGCCGCCGCAACGTACTCATGCTCTATCCGCTCTTCGTCGCGGAATCGTTCTGGAGCTTTGCCGAATCGTGCAATCTCATGGGAGTTCGCCGTCCGGCCGCCCCCCTGGGCCTGATCACCGTCGCTGCGATGCTGCCTGCCGGCTGGACGACCCGCCTCATCGACTGCAACACCGAGACGGTTACCAGCGACGATTTTGCCTGGGCCGATCTGGTTTTTACCGGCGGTATGTTGCCGCAGCAGGCCGACACGCTGCGATTGATCGACCTCTGCCACTCGCACGGGAAGCCGGTCGCCGTCGGTGGCCCCGATGCCACTTCGAGCCCCCATATATACGGCGCAGCCGACTTCCAGGTGCTCGGCGAAGCGGAAGGGATCCTCGACGAATTCGTTGCCTGCTGGGAGAGCGGCGCGCGGTCCGGAGTATTCACCGCGCCCAAATTCCAGGCCGATGTAACCAAGACGCCGGTGCCCCGCTTCGATCTTCTCAACTTCAGCCACTACCTATATGTCGGTGTGCAATATTCGCGCGGCTGTCCGTTCACCTGCGAATTCTGCGACATCATTGAGCTTTACGGACGGGTGCCGCGCACCAAGACGACGCCGCAGATGCTCGCCGAGCTCGACGCCCTGTACGATTTGGGTTATCGCGGCCATCTCGACTTCGTCGACGATAATTTTATCGGTAACAAGAAGGCGCTCAAGGGGTTCATCCCAGAGCTCGCGGCGTGGCAGCGGGCGCACGACTATCCGTTTGAGTTCTCTACCGAGGCTTCGGTCAATCTGGCCGACGATGCGGCGCTCATGAAAATGATGGCCGAGGCCAACTTCTTCGCCGTCTTCGTTGGAATTGAAAGCCCAGACCCCGCAACCTTGGTCGCGATGAAGAAGAAGCAGAACACCCGCCGAAATATTGCCGAGAGCATTCACAAGATTTATGGCGCTGGAATGTTCGTCACGGCAGGCTTCATCGTGGGTTTCGACAGCGAGAAAGCGTCCATCGCGGATGCCATGATCGAATTCATCGAAGAATCTGCGATTCCGGTCTGCATGGTCGGCCTGCTTTACGCCCTGCCCAATACCCAGCTCACACGCCGGCTTGCCGGCGAAGGTCGGCTGCATCCCAATCATGACTATGCGTCGACGACCGGCGGCGATCAATGCACGGATGGCATAAATTTCGATCCGCTACGGCCGCTGCGTGACATCCTCATGGACTACAAGCTAATTCTGGAGAGCATCTACCGCCCTGCCGCCTATGCGAAACGCCTGGACCGGCTGATGACGATGCTCGACCGATCGAGGCAGCGTCGCGATCTGCCCGCTGGCGATATGCGAAACAATGTACGCGCATTGGAGATCGTGCACCGTGTCGTCACGGCGATTCCAGAAGCGCATGACGCGTTTTGGCAGACCTTCCTGAATTGCGCAAAGAAGGACTCGTCCTCCGCGCGGATCGCCGTGGCCATGATCGCGGCTTATGCGCATCTTGGGCCTTTTTCAGGTCGGGTCGTGGCGGCCATCGATCATCGGCTGGCCACATTGGACAACGAAATGCCGGCGACCTTCCCAACGGCGCGCGAGCTCACGCTTCGAAGATAGATGGTAGAATCTCCTATGCTTTGAACATTCGTCTCGAAGACGAATCCAATTTAAAGAAGCCACGCCACCTATTCGTTCCATCACATGCATGACCGGCTACGAATTTTCAGATCGGCGTATCGAGTGACCGCCTGATGGCGTCGAGCGGCAGGCTAGCGTGGGTTTCGCGCCGGCGGCATTTAGCTTCGAACCAGCCGTACCCGCGATTCGGAACACTGGGCGATAGTTGGCGGCCGCTACGTCGAATCGCCAAAGCCTTCCATCCGGATCGACCACGCGCAGAGCATCCGCGCGGTCCGCTCACGGACGGCCTCTATGGCGCTTACGGGCACGTTCGGCATTCAAGTCGGCAGCACGCGCTCGGCCGCCGCAAATCACCTCACGAGATTTCCTGGCATCGTTAGATTACAGCGGGGCTTGTTTGGCTGCGCAAAGCTTCCAGGATTTAATGTTCGGAACGGGTTTGGGCTCTTTAGGTTTGATCAATGCGCTATCTCTGCAGCATTTCAAGGAACCGGCTATTGCCAACTACTAGACGACCGATTCCAAGAAAATTGTCATATGGGTGGGATTCATCTGCCGTTTCAAGCTCCCATATAGTACGCCTACGATGGAGACCGCCTTGTTCTGTGAGGCGGATTGAGCACTCATAAGCACGTGTTTAAGAGCGAGCTTAAGAGCGGTTGATGGGTCAAATTTCGGTGCTTACGGGGCCAGAACGCCGGCGGCGTTGGAGCGGGGATGAACGGCACCGGATCGTTGCGGAGGCGTTTGCGCCGGGATCGTGTGTGGCGCAGGTTGCGCGAGATCACGATATTTCGACGGGTTTGATTTACACGTGGCGTCGCCGGCTTCGCCAGGACCTCGCTGACCAGGGCTTTGTGGAAGCGGCGATGGAAGCGGAGCCGATCAAGGAAGCGGCACCGTCCGGTGACGTGATCGTGGTGGAACTGACGGGGAGCGGGCGGATCAGGATTTGCGGGTCGGCGCCGCCCTTGCTGGTGTCGGCGGTGTTGAAGGCGCTGCGATGATTCCGATCCCCTCTGGCGTGCGGGTATGGCTGGCCACGGGCCATACCGATATGAGGCGTTATGCGGAGCGTAGGATTATGCGGAGTTGGTAGTAGAACAGGTCAATTTCTCTCATAATTTCCGTATCTTGATCTACGGCTGTCCCACAGATCGCTCGGCATAATTTAGGTTTTCTCCAGCGCTGTCCCAGCGCACGGAGAGAAGCATGAACAAGATTGGGTTTTCGTCAAAAATACCGGCTCAAATGGAGGCAGGGGAGCTTGCGCCCTGGGTCGCTGCATTTGCCACAGAGCTTGGATCGTTGCGCCACACGGCCTTGACCGTCCTCGGCTATACGGATTGTGCCCGCCATTTTGGGGCCTGGCTGGCCGTCAACAGCATCGGGCTCGATGAGGTAGACGACCGGATGCTCGGTCGATTCGCCAAACACCGTTGTCGCTGCGGCGGTTATCGACGCGCTATGCGGTTTTCGGACCAATATCTGAACCGGATTCGCCGCTTCATCTCGTTTCTCGTCACGCGCGACGTGATCGCGCCGCCGCTCATTGAGGCGGCCGATCCTTTCGATCCGCTTGTTAACGATTACCAGGAATGGCTCAAGCGCCATCGAGGCGTTTGCGAGCAGACAACCGCGCGCCACGGCAGAATGGTCGTGCGTCTGCTTCCAACGTTAGGGCCCGATCCGCGAGCCTATGATGCAGCGACAATCCGGAACGCGATCCTGTTTGAAGCACAGCGTTGTTCGCCTGTTTATACCAAGACAATGATGACGGCGTTGCGTGGATATTTGCGTTTTCTCACCGCTGTCGATCTCTGTCCTCCTGGACTTGAGCACGCTGTGCCGCTTGTTCCGCAATGGCGCTTGTCATCTTTGCCGCGCTATTTGTCGCCGGAGCAGATCGATCGATTGGTCGCTTCTTCTGACGTTCGCGGCTCTGGCGGCTTGCGTGATCGCGCAATTCTTCTCCTCCTTGCGCGTCTTGGGTTGCGTGCAGGCGATATTTTGGAGATGTGCCTCGCAGATATCGATTGGTCTTCGGGAACCTTGCGGGTGAAGGGCAAGGGACGCTGCGAGACGCGTTTGCCATTGCCCCAGGACGCCGGCGACGCCGTGCTGGACTATCTTGCCAATGGGCGATCTTCCGTCGACCACGATCGTCTGTTTCACAGATTGATCGCGCCCTTCCGGCCATTTTCTTCATCTTCGGCAATTTCCCACATTGTGAATCTGGCTTTGAAGCGAGCCAACATCAACGATCCGCCATCACGCGGCGCCAACCTTCTGCGCCATTCAGCGGCGACGCACATGCTACGGCGCGGCGCGACGCTCCAGTCGATCGGTGCCGTCCTGCGCCACAGGTCAATGGAGACCACGGCCCACTACGCCAAGGTCGACCTGACCATGCTGTCGCAGATAGCGCAGCCCTGGCCCGGAGAACCGACATGCTGAGCGATGATCTCGCGCGCTATGTCGCGCTTCATGAGGCCCTGGGCTTCAGCTTCCGGACGCAGCGGAGTTTGCTGCGATTATTCGTAACATATGCAGAGCGCCGCGGCGATGAACTGATCAAGAGCGATCGGGTCATCGAATGGGCGATTGAAGCGCCGTCGCCTGAACAAAGGCGCAACAGGCTCCTTACCGTTCGCCGATTTGCGATCGCAATGCACGCCGAGAACAGCCACAACGAGGTGCCCGCCGCAGGTGCTCTCGGTCGAGGTCTTTTCCGACGAACGCAGCCATACATTTATTCGGCCGCTGAGGTCTTGCGGTTAATGGAAGCATCTGCGTTGCTCGGGCCGGCTGGGTCGATCCGCCCGCTGGCTTATATCTCTGTGTTCGGCTTGCTCGCCGCAACGGGCATGCGGATTTCCGAAGTATTGGCGTTGCGGCTCGGCGATGTTGCCGAAGACGGGCTGATCATCGAGCGGACGAAGTTCAAGAAGAGCAGGCTCGTCCCCCTGCATTCCACCACCCGCGCCGCCGTCGATCGCTATCTTTCGGTCCGCTTGACGATATTCCCTAGTGTGGATGCATTGTTCATTTCGAACACCGGAGCTCCTCTATGCTACGATACCGTCAGCGCGATGTTCCGGAAAATCTCGCGCCAAGTCGGATTGCGTGGTGAGCCTGGCCAACCGGGACCGCGTATCCACGATCTGAGGCACACCTTCGCCGTCAGGTCGCTGGAAAGCTGTCCGCATAACGACGATGCCGTATCGCGCCACGTTCTCGCTTTGAGCACTTATCTCGGTCATGCTCATGTCGCGGATACCTATTGGTATCTGCAGGCCACACCCGGTCTGATGGCCCGGATTGCAGACGCCGGTGAGGCCTTTGGTCAGGCAGGTACGCCATGACCGCCCTTGCACCGCCTCTGGCCCGATTTCTCCGCGAGCATCTGCCGCGTGACCAACGGGCCAGTCCGCATACCTGCGACGCCTATTCCTATTGTTTTCAGCTGCTCGTGACCTTCGCCGCCAAGCAGCTCCGCAAGCTGCCGTCGCAGTTGGAGGTCGAGGAACTCGGTGTGCCAATGATCCTGTCATTCCTGGATCATATCGAGCAGAACCGTGGCAACACAGCTCGATCGCGCAACGCAAGATTGGCAGCAATCAGGTCGTTTTTCCGGTTCCTTGAATATCGCGAACCCGTCTGTCTCGATCAGGCGCTTCGCATCCGTGCGATTCCAATGAAGAAGACCGACAAGGCGTTGGTCGCGTCACTTTCGCGCGCGGAGATCCAAACGTTGATCGATTCGCCCGATCCAAGAACCGCATCGGGCGTGCGCGATCGCGCGATGCTCCACCTCGCCTTTTCGGCCGGTCTGCGCGTCTCAGAACTGGTCGGACTGCAGCTCGATCAACTCGATCTTCGAATCCCCTGTGCAATCCGCGTCATCGGCAAGGGGCGGCGCGAACGCGTACTCCCTTTGTGGAAGGAAAGCGTGGCAGCACTCAGGGCTTGGCTCGCCGTCCGGGTGCAAAGGCAAGATGGAGCACTATTTCTCAACGCCGCTGGTCTCACGATGACGCGGTCCGGGTTCGAATACATTCTCGCCGCGCACGTTGCCAACGCCGGAAAACGTATGCCCTCGATCGCAGCCAAACGCATAACACCGCATGTTCTGCGACATAGCTGCGCTATGCACATGCTGCAGGCCACCCGCGATCTCCGCAAAGTCGCGCTGTGGCTGGGGCACGCAAATCTCCAAAGCACAGAAGTCTACTTGCGCGCGGATCCAACCGAAAAACTCGAAGCATTGTCGGCCGGGGGTGCACCGGCATTGCGCCCTGGAAAATTCCGGCCACCCGATAAGCTCATCGCAATGCTAAAGCAGAAGCGCCCATCGTAATATTATGCCGAGCGGCGCAAACGGAAAAACCGCTGCGCCGCTTACCTTTCCACTGCCGACTCCGCATAATCCTACGCTCCGCATAACGCCGCATATCGGTATGGCCCGTCGCCAGCCATACCCGCACGCCAGAGGGGATTGGAA